>Ga0116226_10000271_pt1 | contig 42740 bp, 34 predicted proteins | sample S1TSphfallax_FD_89692 | JGI IMG/M metagenome (GOLD analysis project Ga0116226, IMG submission 89692) | Host-associated microbial communities from peat moss isolated from Minnesota, USA - S1T2_Fa - Sphagnum fallax MG | ecosystem: Host-associated > Plants > Peat moss > Unclassified | place: USA... | reverse complement strand
TTGGAAAGGAAGTGACAGCACCGCTCAATTTCGTTAAAGTCTGCGGGACCAGAAACGATCTGTGCGATGCGCTGCCGCCAAACTGGCAAGTGATTTCGACAGGTTATTTTATGGCGGCTGGTAACGAGAAGGCGCCAATGAGATTGCTGCCCGACGGTTACTCATTGCAATGCCAGTTGGGTGGCGCTGTGATCTCCGCTCTTATCACAGCGCCGGACGGTAGCCTCGCCGCAAGTGGTTGCGCAGCAGAAACTGCCGATGTGTTTGTCTATGACCAGATCGTCACTGCGCCAGAACATGGCAGGCGAGGATTGGGTAACATCATCATGAATACACTTGGCGCGCATCGTAAGTCGGCTGCGGCGCCTGAAATTCTCGTCGCCACCGATGAAGGTCGTGCACTCTATACATCACTAGGATGGCGTGTCTTATCGCCATTTTCTACCGCCGGTATTCCCGGCTAAATCTCAAATCGCGTGCGTCGCGCTTGCATCTTGTGCTGCAGTTCCCACTATAGGGTTCGTGGCGTGGATGCTTGCGTTCTCGGAAATTTTCCGGCGCGCGCCAAGCTGTAATCGCATTCCGAAAGTTTGTTTGCATTACCCCGGGAGCAACCGGGATTTTTCTAGGAGGTTTCTACAAAACGGACATGGCGTAGCAACGACGCCATGTCCGTTTTGTAGAAGCCTCTAAAGCCGGTCTGAAGGGAATTGGCATACCTTTCTGTCTTAGAAACAGAAGCTTCTCGGTTCAAGTCCGAGGGCCGGCACCATTTCTTCATTGCGCATTCGCGCAAGTACTCTCCACAAACTTTTCCAGATTTCCCGGTTATGCCGACAGGGACACGGCTGCTTGTCCCTTCACATTTTCAATCAACCATGAAGCACAGAGTCAGACGGAACTGAACATGAACCCACATATCCTTGCACTATCGATCAATGGTTATCCATTCGACTGGTTAACTCCCGAAGAAGCCGTTCATTACTACGCCACCGGCAAGGTCGCGTGGGAGCTCGGCGATGCGGAATTCGTCTTTCGCGGCGGTTACTCCAATACGGGTGTGCAGTCGATAGTCAAGGTCAAGCCCATCATCGCGATTTCCGGCAGTGAAATCATGGCGAAGAAGCTGCGTATGACGTTGCCTTTGGGTGACAATAACGACTTGCTGTTCAAGCGTGACCGTCACACCTGTGCCTATTGCGGTGAGCAGTTTCCGCGTCATTTGCTATCGCGTGATCACGTGGTGCCGCGTTCGAAGGGCGGCAAGGATGTGTGGACAAACGTTGTTACCGCCTGCCGTGCGCATAATCAGGAAAAGAGCGCACGTCTGGTACATGAATACAAGCCTTTGCTGTACGTGCCTTACACCCCGTGCCGTTTCGAGCACTTCATCCTGTCAGGCAGGAACGTGCTGGCGGATCAGCACGATTTCCTTGCAAGTAAGTTGCCTGCACACTCGCGTGTAGCGGGTTAAAGTCGGCCGGATACATCATGTATCCGGCTATAAGCGTTTGGCGGCTACCCAGAAGCAGGGAATCGCCAGCAGCCAAGGTAATAAGCCTATGGTCACGGCAAATGTGATCGGCTGCGTGATGTGATGTGCTGCAAACATATCTGCTAACCATCCCACCAGCAGATTGCCTGGTGATGTCCCAAGCAAAGTCATGCAGAGAATCAGGAATGCCATCATCGTCGAACGCAAGCGTGGTGCGACCAGATCTTGTACACACGCGAATATCGGGCCATAGCCGAGCGTGATCATCATGCTGCCGACGAACATGCACGCATAAAACGCAATGCCATCGGGCGCGATAAATCGATAGAGCAAACTGACCGGAACGCCTATTGCATATGCGATGACGAGAAACCGCAATCGCCCACCGGCAAAGCGGGCTTGTATCCAGTCCGCGCCAGTGCCGCCTATCAGCGCACCCAATACGCCTCCGGTCATGAACATAAAACCAGCTAGCTTTTGCGCATGCTGCGCGTCGAATCCTCTCTCCTTCACCAGCCATAACTGATCCAGTACTAATGCACCCTGTGCGAAGATGACCAGCACACCGCCCAGGATCACCAGGCACAATGCAGGCGATCCAGTTAGTGCGCGTTTGATGTCGCTGATGACGTTTGACGCTGCTTCCCTCTTCATTCCATTTACTTTGTTGCGTCGCTCGCGCATCAGTAATAATGGCAAGGTCAACACTACACCAACTATGCCGAGTGCAACAAAGCAGTAGCGCCAGCCAATTTGATGGCCCAAGGTTCCGGCAATCAGGAACGCGGCGCCTATCCCTATTGGTGAGCCGAGGTAGTAAAAACCAGCGGCGAATGCGCGTCGCTTGGGGGCGATGGTATCACCCAGTAATCCCAGTGCGGCGGGCGTCAATGTCGCTTCGCCGACGCCCGTGAACATACGCACCAGGCCGATTTGCGCGAAGTTGCTCACCATGCCTGTGGCTGCGGTCAATGCACTCCAGGCGAATAGTCCCGCGGCCATCAAGCGCGGGCGGTGCAAGCGGTCGGCCAATGCACCCATCGCCAAGCCTGCGATGGTATAAAAAGTCGTGAAGACGAAACCAGTCAATAGCGTGAACTGGACATTGCTCAAATGCAGTTCGGTCGTCAGGTCAAGGGCAAAACCTTGCAGCATGAAGCGGTCGACGAAGTTCAATACATTCAAGGCGGTCAGAAAGACCAGCACCAATCCTGCACGTGTTGATGTCGTCGCAGGCGTGATGCTTGGGAGTGTGGCTGATTGCGATGTCATGACTGCATTCCGTAGCTAAAATTAATATTGGTTGCTCAACCAACATTGACAGGCTAGCGCACTGTTTTAGCGATTGCAAGTATAATTTGGTTGAGCAACCAAAATTAAATAAGCCATGTCCAGACGCCCGAATTCCGAATTGCGGAGAGCCGAAATCGTAACCTCGCTTCTTGCTGTGATGTCGCGTCATGGCTATGAAAAGGCGACGATACAGTTGATCGCGCAGGAAGCAGGGTTGACGCCGGGTCTGTTGCACTATCACTTCAAGACCAAGGCCGAGATTCTGTTGGAGTTGGTTAAAACCATGGCCGGACTCGCACAAGGTCGTTATGACGAATTGGCAAGCAATGCGCAAACACCGAATCAGCGCCTGCAAGCCTATATTTCTGCGCGTCTGGGGCTTGGTGAGGGAGCAGATGCGAGCGCCGTTGCGGCCTGGGTGGTGATTGGTGCCGAAGCGGTGCGCCAGCCAGAGGTGCGCGAGGTATATCGGCAGGCGGCACAGGCAGAATCTGCCTTGATCAAGCAATTGCTGACTGCTTGCTTAAAGCAGCGCGGCAAACAATTGAAGAACGTAACACATCTGGCGGCGGCATTGTTGGCTTACATGGAGGGCGCATTTCAATTGGCGAGTGCAGCACCAGATGCGATGCCGACAGGTTATGCGGCAGATATGGCATTGCAGTTGATGCTGCGTTATATCGATGCCGAACCCGACCAGCCTGCACGCTCGCGTGCCTGATCGCCTGGATTATCATGTCTGCATTAACCTTGGTTCTCTTGCCCGGCATGGAAGGTACCGGCGATTTGTTCGCCCCGCTACTGGCGCAAATTCCTGGGGGCATCAAGGTACAGGTGATACGTTATCCAACTGATTCCATCGCTGCTTATCGCGAACTGACTGACCTTGTCCGGCAACAGTTGCCACCGGATAGCGACTATGTGCTGCTCGGCGAATCATTTTCCGGCCCGATAGCCATTGCGCTGGCGGCGCAGGCATTGCCGGGTTTGCGTGGGTTGATCCTGAGTTGCTCGTTTGCGAGTAATCCGCAATCGCATTTGCCGATATACATGGCGCGGATGCGCTTGATACCAACCTGGCTGATGACATCTACGCTGGCGATGCGGATCTTGCTCGGTAGCTATGCGAGCGATAAGGTTTGCGCGATGTTGCGACACGCTATTCGCATCGTACCACGCGAGACGCTGCTGGCTCGCTTGCAGCAAATCGTGGCAATCGATGTGCGGGAAGACTTCGCGCGGATCAAGCTACCCATCCTCTATCTTCGCGCGAAAGATGATGCGCTGGTACCCGCGTATATCGCTGATCAATTGATGCAACTCAATTCTGCCATGCAGATTGTTGAGATCGTGGGGCCACATTTCCTGTTGCAGACCAAACCGGATGCGGCAGTTACCGCCATCACGCGCTTTCTGTCGCTTTTGTGAGCAGGCGGGTCTTATAATGGACGCTGTCGAGGTCGGCTTCCGTGATTTGGTTTTATACTGACTTCGTGTAACATTTCTGTTTGGTAAATACCACCAACTGACTCTCCAACCGGGGCCGGAAATTGACTGAACAAAAATTTCATTTCATTTCGGGTTTGCCTCGGTCGGGGTCAACTCTGTTGGCTGCGCTCTTGCTGCAGAATCCGCGTTTTCATGCGGGGATGACGAGTCCGGTCGGCACCTTGTTTTCCAATATGCTGACGCAGTTCAGCGCCGGTAGCGAGTTTGGGCCTGTGATTTCGCAAGATCAGCGGCGCCGATTCCTGCGTGGTCTGTTTGATAATTACTATGCGGATCATGCAGATAAAGCGTTAATTCTCGATACCAATCGCATGTGGTGTGCGAAGCTACCGGCGATCATCGATCTGTTCCCCAATGCCAAGATGATTGCCTGCGTGCGTAACGTGGCGTGGGTGATGGATAGCATCGAGCGGCTGTATCGCGCCAATCCATATGAGAACACCAAGCTGTTCAGCGACGATACCGAGCGCAACACTGTGTATAGTCGCGTCGATACGCTGGCGCAGCGTAACCGGTTGGTTGGCTTTCCTTGGGCGGCGTTGAAGGAAGCGTATTACGGCGAGCATGCGAGTTCGCTGTTGGTGGTGGATTACGATCTGTTGACGCAGGTGCCGGACAAGGTGGTGCGCCTGATTTACGAATTCATCGGTGAGCCGTGGTTTGAGCATGACTTCGAGCATGTCGAGTACGACGCACCTGCATTTGATCAGGCACTGGGTTTGACCGGCTTGCATCGCGTGCGGCCCCGGGTAGCGATGGAGCAACGACGCTCAATCTTGCCGCCGGACTTGTTCGAGCAATACGCGAAGCTGTCCTTCTGGCAGGACAGTACGGGGAGCGCGGCCCAGGTGATTCGCACCAGAAATTAAAATGGAATAGGGGCAACGTCCCTTCTTCCCACCCGAGGTGGCGATGTGCGATGGCAGATCGCACGATGGGCCACCAAGTCAGGTATTGCTGACGAGCTTGCCGTGTACGCATACACATGATGCGCCCGGTAATTTGCAACAACTTTCAGAAAATGAATGAGTCGGTCATGAATAAATCCAACAACAAGCGCTCTGCTGCTTCCAAGCCGCCAGCGAAGCAGAATAATCAGCGTGATGATGAAGCTGAATTGCCGCAACAGTTATGCGATCTGGCGTTAGACATTGCTGAGCGCGAGGCCGGTGAAATTGAGGACGACGCATTGGGGCAAAAGCGTGGCGAGTTGAACAAGTTGGTCAAGCGGGCGATTTTCCAGAAGAATGATCACCTGCTATACGAGGCTTTGTTACTGGCCAAGGATACTGAGCTTGCTGCGTTCGTTGTCCTGAAAGAGCGGATCGAAGAAACGGCGGAAGTGGTTGTCACCGCCGCCGCTGTGGGCAAGAACGTTGAAATCAATGCGTTCATGATCCCGATGTTCGTCTCCACCGTTGGCGGTCTGCATTATGAGCAATGCTTTCAGGATCAGGAGGCGTTCGAGCAGCTATCGGCCAGCCTGCAAGAAGCCGGACTGGAGAGCAAAGACGCGACCGTGGTGCTGGTCAATCATGCTTATCATCTCGATGAAATCGAGGCGATTCGTTATTGCCAGTTGAACGACATGGTGCGCGAAGCCAATGCGGCATTGAGCGACAAGCGTCGCGCGACGACTCCGGCAATCGATGGTAGCTTTGGCGAGTGGCCCGCATCACCATTCGGCGCGGAAGATCACGCGGTCGAGTTGCGCTTCTTGCTGGGTTTTGCGCAAAAAGCGACGGACGATCCGTTCTATCGCATTCCGCAGGATGAGGCCGAGATGGAGGCTTACTTCGATGCGCGCGCTGAACGTTTCGAGCGTTGGGCCGAGCAAATCCAGCCAGTGATCAAGCGTTGTCTGGTTGCGCCGGGTAAGCAGTTGGATGTGAATTTCCAGTATCAGGACTTATTCCACGGTGCACGGGATCGTGCGCTGGCCGAATACGACATGCTGCAGCTGCTGTCGGAATTGCAGCAAGGGCTGGATCGACACGATACCGATACGGCATCACTGAAAGCGATGATCGGCCCGGTGCAAGCCGATGGCAACGATTACCTACGCGTGCAGGTGTTGAATGTGGAAGGTGATAAGGAGCTGATCAGCGTCGATAAGCCTTGCCTGCCGGGGCGTGATTTGCAGGACGATGTCGCCGATGTGCAGGATGCATTAGCGACCCTGGGGTTGGAACGCTGCTTTGTGGCAGAAGGATTTGACGGTTTAGGGCGTGCTATGGCGCCGCTCGAACTGTAAGAGACTCTTCGCCAGTTCAGGCCAGGCGCTTCGCCGGAACCTCGATGTCGAAGCGCTTGAAGATCATGTTGTCCTTGCCGCCAGTCTTGGCCTGATACATCAGCGCATCGGCGGTCTTCATCATGCTGTTGAAATCGCGGTCGGGTCTTGCATACCAGGTAACGCCGATACTGGACGTGACCGGCGGATAATTCAGCAACGCATGCTTGATCGCATGCGAAATCTTGCGTGACGCGACCACGCAATCTTCATACTCAACTTCCGGCAACATGATCGAGAATTCGTCACCACCCAGACGTGCCACCAGATCGTTGGCACGTAGCGTGTTCAGCAATGCTTTAGCGATATCCTGCAGTGCTGCATCGCCGATATCGTGGCCTTCAGTGTCGTTCAAGGTTTTGAAATTGTCGAGATCGAGGTAGATCAGCGCCAGCGAATGGCTATAGCGTTTCGAGCGCTCCACTTCGATGTTGCCGCCTTCGAGGAAGGCGCGGCGGTTTTGCAAGCCGGTGAGCGGATCGCGCGTCGCGTATTCATGCTCCAGCTCAAACTGTTGTCGCAGTAGTGCGAATTGTCCTGCCAACACCAGCGCCAGCAACAAGGCTTCCACCGTCACTGCCAGCAGGCCGAGATGCTCGATATAGAAGGTGTAGGAGCCATCAAGCTTGGAAAGCGAAATCGAGATGATGCCGAGGATGAAGAAGGTGATCACGGCAACCAGATAGTTACGCGCAGTCGCATCGCCCTGACGTGTGCGCAGTATGCCTGCTCCCAGGCCAAAGCTGATGAAGAAGGCGACGCCGGTGCGATCCAGTTCCAGCGACCAGTTCGGCATGATCGCTGCCAAGGGCAGGAAGGTGCAGAACAGCCAGACCGTCCACATGCCCCAGCGATACAAGCGTGGATGCGCATCACGCGTGATGTTCAGCAGGCGTAATACGAAAAACACATAAGCAATGTTGGAAAACAGGATGGGAATGCTAATCAGGTAAAACCAATGCATGCCAAACAGATCGGGGTAGATCAACAGAGCTGTGCCGTTGTAGAGCAGATTGCCGAGAATGAAGAGGCAATACAGCGCATCGGTCAGGTTGCGGCGCGTGATCGCCAGTGCGACATAGTAAAACGCCAGCCCCAATAGTACGCCCATGCAAAGGATGGTCAGCGTGTTGCCGAACTTGATCGCTTGCTGGTAATGCTCGCGAGTATCGATGTACGGTGTTGGCTGTGCCAGAAAGAATGGCGAGACGACCTCGCTGATCAGGTGGTAGCGCCCTGCGGGTAGGTTCAGGTCGCGTCCGTGGCGCAGGAAATACGGGTTTTCTTCACTGATCTGCACGCCGCCTTGCAGCTCCGCTACCTGGCGGCCCGACTCGTCGAAAATCCAGTGATGGAAGTAGTTGATGACGCTGGAATTCTTGAAATCGATCACTTCGGCCTGATCCTGCATGACCGCGAAATCGGCTTGCAGGAAATAACGCCCACCGGTTTTGTTCAGCGTGGTGATCGGCGTCAGTTGCGAACCAGCCAGGGTCGAACGACCGTCATAACGCCAGGCAGATGACGCTTCATACCATTGACCAGTTACATCCAGGGGCTTGGCCCAAACCATTGTCCCCGCCAATAGCAAGACCAAGCTTGCCAGCATCTGCACGATGCAGACGGATAGCGATGGCTTGAAGGCGGGGAATGTGCTCGTCATCACAGGCTCTGGCTCTTGGCCTTATTTTGGTTGCAGATCGGTGTTCACACCCAATACCTTGCCGATCCAGATGAAAAATACCCAAACGAGTATACCGAAAGGAAGGTAACCGAAATACCCAAGTATCGGCATTTCTGCACAAATATGGATGACATTGACGTAAGGGATGTCATAAATCCAATAATTCGGGTTGGTCGGATGCAGACCGGCGGGTTGATTGCTGCCCCAATTCCACAATTCCCAGAAAAAGCCGTTGCATAGCGAAGACAAGGCCACGAGTAGTGCGGGACCCCAGTCACCTTCGGCCATGGCCGTGAATGGCGACCAGATGTTATTGCGTATCAGCGTGCCGGAAAGGACAGCCAAGGGGCCGATCCACATCACCCAAAACAAAGGATATGGGAAAAACACGGTCACGAAGATCATCGCCAAGCCGCCCCACAGCAGCAGCTTGCCCGGCAAGGCCAGTTTGGGGCCATTGGAAAAACGTACCGACAGCGCCGGGAAGGTATTCAACAAGGTGTACCACTCGAAGATCGCAGGCCACACCGTCGAGTAGGCGATCAGGAACAATACGACGATGGTCGCATGCGGTAAATTCTGCAGACCCTGGCCGTAAGGGTAGTACCAGTTCGACAGCACGAAGTAATTGAAATACTCGAAGAAATACCAGCCGCCGACTGAAATCACCGCGCTGAACAGCAGGAGTTGCGGTTTGCTGGCAAACAGGGATTTGCCACCGCTGCGTCGGTAGGTAATACCGTCCAACACCATAATGAAGCCCCACCACAGCGGCGAGAAGGCGTAATAGACGAAGTCGCCAAAGACCGTGACACGTGCCCACATCAGCCACAGGAAAAAGCCTGTGAATACCAGACCAATCCAGAACCAGATCGGCAATTTGGCTTTCGTCGCCGGTGTTGGCGGTGTCACAGGCTTGAAGCCGAACAGTTTCGGAAACAGGTACAAGCCATAGCCGACGATTTCCACCGCCAGCACCGCACAAAACATGAACAGGTTGAAGCCGGGCGGGTCTTGTACGAATTCCGGCGGGAAGATGCCAAACTTCGGCGGAAGATGGGTGTCAGGATAAGCAAACCACGCTGCAATCAACGGCAATATCAGACAGAGCAGCAATGGCCAAACCAACTTCCAGATTACCTTCATGGTTCACGTTTTCCTTTATGCGAATAAAAGCTAACAGCGGAGCGAAGATGCGATGCGTGATCGGTTCATGCGACGACAGCATCAGGAAATGAAGCAGGGGCGAATCTTGCCCTAAAACAATTTTACGTGACAACGATCCGCGATTGTATCGATTTATTGCAAACCGTAGTGCTTATCCGCTGATTGTGGCAGTTGTGCGTCACATTATTACGAAGTGGTTACAGCACGGCTTTCATTGAATCGCGCAAGAATAGTAACTACGAATTACTGATGTTGTATGATGCAGGTTCACTTTTTATTCGGCTTATCCATGACGAATTCAATACTGCGTAAAGCGCTGATCGGCGCATTCTCCCTGAGCGTTGCGTGCCACGTCTTTGCTGCGGATAATCCGCAAGACCCGGTGCAGCTTGATCCCAGCCTCAAAATTGGTAAGCTCGCCAATGGCATGACTTATTACATCAAGAAGAATGGCAAGCCGGAAAAGCACGTTGAATTGCGTCTGGTTGTCAAAGCCGGGTCGATACTGGAAGACGACGACCAGCAAGGTCTGGCCCACTTCAACGAACACATGGCCTTCGACGGCTCCAAGCATTTCGAGAAGCATGAGCTGATTTCCTATCTGGAATCGATCGGCGTGAAATTCGGTGCTGACCTGAATGCCTATACCAGCTTCGACGAAACCGTCTATATCCTCCCTATTCCGACCGATAAGAAGGAAAATCTGGAAACCGGCTTCCAGGTGCTGGAAGACTGGGCGCAGGGCGATGCATTGACCGACGATGGTATCGACGCCGAGCGTCCTATCGTGCTGGAAGAAGCGCGTATGGGCAAGGGGGCGGGCGAACGCATCAGTCGGCAGTTGATGCCGGAAATTTTCAACGGCTCGCAATATGCCAATCGCCTGCCGATTGGCAAGGAAGAGTTGCTGAAAACTTTCAAACATGATGTTTTGCGCCGTTTCTATCATGACTGGTATCGCCCTGACCTGATGGCGGTGGTGGTAGTGGGTGACATCGAGCCGGAACAGGCGGAAAAGATGATCAACGCCCATTTCGCGCAATTGAAGAATCCCGAGCATGAACGTCCACGTGACTACGTGAAGATTCCGGGACGTGCTGAATCAAAGGGTATCGTCGTCACCGATAAGGAAGTGACCAATAATGCGATCGAGATACGCTACCCGATCCAACCGACACCACCTGAGGATACGATAGGCGACTATCGCCAAAGCCTGGTGCGGCAGCTATACACCTCAATGTTAAACTTGCGTCTGCAAGAACTGACGCAGCAGGAAAATCCCCCCTTCCTGATGGCCAGCACCGGCATCGGCACACTCGTCCGTGGTTACGAAGCTTTCACCAGTGCCGCTTACCTGGGTCGCGGCGGTGCGGAACCAGCTGTCAATGCGCTGATACAGGAACAGGAAAAGGTCAGGCAATTCGGCTTTTCCGCCGAGGAGTTGGAGCGTGTGAAGAAGGACATGCTGCGCAATTACGAGCGCATGTATAACGAACGTGACAAAACCGAATCCTCCTCGTTTGCTGCCGAATGCATCCGTAACTTCCTGGCGCAGGAGCCGATGCCCGGTATTGCGAATGAAAGCCGCTATGCCAGCGAATTCGTCCCTGGCATTACGTTAGATGAAGTCAATCGTTATGCGAAGAGCGAAACGCCAACTGATGGCAACAAGGTGGTCGCTTATATTGGTTCCAGCAAGGAAGGTGAAAATATACCGACCGGCCCGCAATTGCTGAGTCTGGTGAATGCGGCCGAAAAAGCGCCGGTGACCGCAAAGGATCAAAAGGTTGTTGCCACCAGCCTGATGGCACATCCACCCAAGGCGGGCAGCATCGTCTCCGAACACAAGATCGATGCACTCGGCGTGACCGAGCTGACCTTGTCCAACGGCGTCAAGGTCGTCTTGAAGCCGACTGACTTCAAGAACGACGACGTGAGCATCAGCGCAATGCGTTTTGGTGGACAATCGCTGTCTGACGACAAATTTTCTTCGCGTTATGCCGCTGCAGTAGAAAGTGCGATGGGCATCGGCGACTTCTCACCAACGGATGTGCAGAAGATCTTGTCTGGGAAGTCCGCTGCATTGCAGGCCAACGACGGCTTGTATGTCGATCACATCGGCGGCTCGGCAGGCAACAACGACATCGAGACGATGTTGCAGCTGCTGTATCTGCGCATGACAATGTTGCGCCGCGACGATGCACTCTTCAAAGCCCTGGTTACCCGCTCGCAAGACAATGCAAAGAATGCGATGGCACAACCAGAGGCTGTTTTTGAAGACAGCGTCATCGGCACCCTGTACAACGATAATCCACGTTTGTTGCGCATGGCTAAGCCGGAAGATTTTGCTCAGATCAACCTCGATCATGCCGATACATTCTTCCGTCAGCGCTTCGGTTCGGCCAAGGGTTTGACCTTCGTTGTCGTCGGTAGCTTCGATCAGGAAAAGATCAAACCACTGATTGCCACCTATATCGCCAGCCTGCCAGTCGGTGACGTTGTCTCTGACTTCAAGGATCTCGGCATCCGTCCCGTAACCGGAGTGATCAAGAAGGATATCCATGTCGGCACCGAACCAAAGAGCAAGGTCGAAATTGCTTTTACCGGCCCGATGACCTACTCGCTGGAAGAAAATGCGCGCTTTTACATGCTGATAGAAGTGCTGAACCTGCGCGTGATCGACGTGCTGCGTGAAAAACTGTCGTTGATCTATAGCGGTGGCTTTAGAGGACAATTCGAACGCACGCCATATCAACACTACGCCATTGTCGCCAACCTGCCCTGCGCACCGGAAAATACGGACAAGGTCATCGCCGCGCTGTTTGCCGAGATCGACAAGATCAAGACTGAAGGCCCGCAACAAGCCGATATCGACAAGGTCAAGAAGCAATGGCTGGAAAACCACAAAATCGATCTGCGTACCAATAGCTATTGGCAATCGATCCTGCAGGATGCATATCTGTTTGGCACCGATCCAGCCAACGTATTGAATTTCGAGAAACGCGTCAACGATATCAATGCTACGCAATTGCAAGCACTAGCGAAGCAATACTTCAATAACGAGAACTATGCGCAGTTCGTACAATATCCAGAAAGTGCAGCAAAATAAACATATACCTCAGGGAGAGGCAAGATGAATACCGTCACCGATAGACATGCCGATAGTGCTGATGTCGGCGCCGCTACCGTCCCGGACATCGCACTGGCGTTGTCCGGCGGTGGCGTCAGGGCCATGGCTTTTCATGCTGGCGTGTTGCGTTTTCTGGCTGAGCGCGGCCAGATGGAACGAGTAGGCCGAATATCGTCGGTATCCGGCGGTAGCCTTTTGGCAGGGGTGATATTTTCCAAGGCAGGCATGAAATGGCCGACTTCAAAGGAATATCTCGAAACCGTCTACCCGGCGGTGCGTGAGATCCTGTTGAACAAAGACCTGGCCAGCGCATCGCACAAACGCCTGCTGTGGCCGAGTAATTGGCGTTACCTGTTCCAGCGTGTCAGGATCATCGCGCAAACCATACAACAGGTTTGGAATATCAACGAAACCTTGCGCCACTTGCCTGCGCGTCCGGTGTGGGATTTGAACGGCACTGCGGCCGAGACCGGCAGGCGTTTCCAGTTCAAGCTCAACGAATTCGGCGATTACCAGACCGGCTACGCGCAGGTGCCGGATTATCCACTGGTCGATGCTATGGCATCCTCTGCCGCCTTTCCAGGTTCCATCGGGCCGATGAAGCTGGCGACCGCTGACTACAAGTGGAAGAAGCGCAAATCCAAGGCCACCGACCCCAGCACCGGCGAACCGGCCTACTTGCCTGCCAAGCTGCATATCTACGACGGCGGTGTGTACGATAACTTGGGCATGGAGCCGCTGTTCGACATCGGCACCGGTAAGCCGCGTGGCCCTTATCACGTGATCATCTGCGATGCTGGTGCACCCTTCGTAGAAGAAAAGAATTACGACCCCGGCCTGAATTTTTCCAGCGTCGAGCGCTTGCTCAACATCATGATGAACCAGACCCACGCCCTGCGTGTGCGTGCCTTCATCAACTACCTGCGTCATGGCGGCGGTGGCGCCTACATCAGCATCGACGCCCGTACGCAGAAAATACAAGCGGATCGCAACGTTACACCTGATCCATCGGTTGCCTGGCTGTCCGACAAGGACATCATCCTGGCGGAAAATTATGCGACTACGCTCAACGCGATGAAGGCCGAGGATTTTGAGCGCATCCAGATGCAAGGTTATCAATCCGCGCTGGCCAATCAGGCCGCCTATCCCTACCTGAAGTAGCTCTAATCGACTTTTCCATGCATCCCATGTCAGAACGACTGACATGGGAGCCTGAATGGTTTATGCTGTATGTTTATCCAGCATTTTACCTATTCGCCGCACTGACGGTCGGCGCCGTTGCATGCAAAACAACCTGGAAAATCCTTTCTACTACCTGGAAAACTTCCAGTTCGTGTTGCATTGGGTCCGGCAACGCTATCGCGACTTGCTGACTGAGGCCGAATCCGCCTTCATAGAACAGTTCGAGCAGCTGCCAATTGCTTCTCGCGCGTTGTTGGTGCGCATGGTGATGCGTAAGGCAGCCTGTTCCGCTCCAGCAAACTGGTTTATGCCGAGATTGGCGATACCTGTATTGCTGCACAACCGTTGATCGCACAGGGCTGGATTGCTGCCGACCCGGTCATCGAACTTGAACAGTTGTATGACCTGTTGACCAAAAGTGAATTCGCGCAGGCACTGCAATTGACTGCGTCATCTGGTTCCAAGAAAGCGGACTTGCTGGAACTCGCCTTGCAGGCAGAACCTGCAGCACATGCCTACTCGGCATGGGGTGAGATTGGCGACGACTTGTATGAAACACGTATCGACGCCATTTGCGACAACATCCGCCTGATGTTCTTCGGCAATCTGTATCAGGACTGGTCGGAATTCGTATTGGCTGATCTTGGTATCTATAGCTATGAGAAGGTCGCGTTTTCCGATGCATCGCGCGCGTTTCATACACGTGCCGACATCGACACCTATCTGCACCTGCAAGCATGTCGCGAACGGATGCATGAGACTCTCGAATCTGGTGGCGATTTCGACGAAGTCGAGCAAGCCTTGTCTTCCGTCGGTAGCGATAATCTGTGGCTGCAAACATGGCGTGCAAAGCTATCGTTCCAACTCGGGCAGGCTTTTGAAAAACGCGATGATACGGACAACGCTTTACGCATTTATATGCAAAGCGATTATCCCGGCGCGCGTTCGCGACGCATACGCGTGCTGGAAAAATCCGGGCAATTTGCTGCCGCCCTGGCCTTGGCGGAGGTTGCGCGGGCTGCGCCAGAAAACGGCGCAGAAGTGCAGCATCTGCAACGCATCCTGCCGCGCTTATTGCGCAAGACTGGCGGCAAGGTCACCAAGCTGCAAGCCAAGTCCGCATTGCCACGTATTGACTTGTTGTTGCCATCACCACAGGAAGATTACTACGTCGAAGAATTGGCACGACAATATTTCGCACAGGATGACGCCAGCGCCGTCGTGCATTACGTTGAAAATGCGCTCATCAATTCGCTGCTTGGTTTGTTGTGCTGGGACGTGATCTTCAGCGACCTGCCGGGTGCGTTCTTCCATCCTTTCCAATCCGGCCCCGCCGATTTGCATAGCGCCGATTTCGTCAAGCAACGCGCACAGGGTTTCCAGCAGTGCCTGGCACAACTGCAAACCGGGCAATATCTGCAAACCATGCGCGACAATTTTCTACGCAAGGCTGGCATGTTGTCGCCCTTCGTGTATTGGGATACCTTGACCGAGACTTTGTTGGAACAGGCATTGGAATGCCTGCCACCTGCGCATCTGGCACATTGGTTTGCGCGCATACTGGACGACATCGGCGACAACCGCAGCGGTTTTCCTGACCTGATCCAGTTCTGGCCGCAGCAACGGCGTTACCGCATGATAGAGATCAAAGGGCCGGGTGATCGCTTGCAGGATAACCAGATACGCTTCCTCGATTTCTGCCTGCAGCACGATATGCCGGTCGCGGTCTGCCACGTCACGTTTGAAGAACGGTAATGAGCTATACGATTTCCGTACGTGCCCTGTGCGAGTTCACCGCCAAGACAGGTGATCTCGATTTGCGCTTCACGCCCGGCCCATCGGCCCAGGATGGCATTGCCGGACATGCGGCCGTGCGCTCGAAACGACGCGCGGGATATCAGTCTGAAGTCACACTCACTGGCGACTATCTCGATTTACGGGTGCGTGGTCGCGCTGATGGCTTCGATCCAACCTTGAAGCGCGTCGAAGAGATCAAGACCTATCGCGGTGATCTGCATCGCATGCCGGATAATCATCGCCAACTACACTGGGCGCAAGCCAAGGTGTATGCATACCTGCTTTGCGAAAAACTCGCGCTGCCTGAAATCAATGTCGCGCTGGTCTATTATGAAATCAGTGACCAGACAGAGACGGTTATCAGCGAGCAGCATAGCGTCGCCGATTTAAAGCAATTCTTCGTCACGCAATGCGAGCGTTTTCTGACATGGGCTGTGCAGGAAATGCAGCATAAGCTGGAACGCGACGCGGCTTTGCAAACGCTGGAATTTCCGCACGGCGGGTTTCGCACCGGGCAGCGCGAGTTGGCTGAAGCGGTTTATCGTGCTGCCGCACAAAGCTGTTGCCTGATGGCGCAGGCACCGACGGGTATCGGCAAGACGATAGGTTCGATCTTCCCATTGTTGAAAGCGATGCCCTCACAACAGCTCGACAAGTTGTTTTATCTGGCTGCAAAAACCTCGGGGCGCCAATTGGCCCTGGATGCGCTGGCGTTGTGCAAACGCGCCGTACCATCCTTACGCGTGGTGGAATTGGTAGCTCGGGAAAAATCCTGCGAACATCCTGATAAAGCCTGTCACGGTGATTCCTGTCCGCTCGCGCAAGTCTTCTATGATCGCCTCCCCGCTGCCCGTGCCAGTATCAGTACGGTGACGATGTACGACAAGGCGACGTTGCGTGAGGTTGCGCTCGCACATGAGGTGTGTCCGTATTATCTGAGTCAGGAAATGACGCGCTGGGCCGATGTTGTGGTCGGCGACTACAACTATTACTTCGACATCAGTGCGATGCTGCATGGTTTGACCACTAACCTGCAATGGGATGTGGCGCTGTTGATCGATGAAGCGCACAACATGGTTGAACGCGCACGCAAGATGTATTCGGCAGAACTCGATCAATACGCCTTGAAGTCGCTGCGGGAAGAGGCTCCGACGGAACTGAAAAACGTGTTGGCACGTTTGAATGGTGCGTGGAGTGCGTTGTATCGCGATCAGGAAGCGCCGTATCAAACCTATGCCGATGTCCCGGAAGAGTTTTTGCGAATCCTGCAAAAAACTTGTGGCGCCATTGCCGATCACATGGTCGCGCATGCTGCCAATCCCAATGCAAAGCTGCAGAACTTCTATTTCGACATGCTGTTGTTCACGCATCTGGCGGAAAACTTTGGCGAGCATTCCTTGTTCGATATCACCCTGACCGCAGCGCGTGGAAGGAATTCGACGCGACGTATGTCGCAACTCTGTTTGCGCAATATCGTCCCTGCGCCTTTCCTGAAAGCGCGTTTCGCATCGGCGCATACGACGACGCTGTTTTCCGCCACCCTGAGTCCATGGCAGTATTACAGCGACATGTTGGGCTTGCCTGAAGAAACGCCTTGGCTGGATGTGCCGTCGCCATTCAACGCAGCGCAACTCGATGTGCGCGTGGTGCCGCAAATATCCACACGCTATAGCGAACGCGGCGCATCGGTAGAGCCGATTGCCACCCTGATCGCGGGCCAGTATGAAGCGCAGCCGGGTAATTATCTGGCCTTCTTCAGCAGCTTCGATTATCTGCAGGATGTAATTGGTGTGCTGCGCGAACGTTTTCCGCAGCTGCCACTATGGGAGCAATCGCGTCAGATGGATGAGGCCGCGCGTGAGCAGTTCCTCGCGCGCTTCGTCGAGGATGGCGCAGGTATCGGCTTCGCCGTGCTCGGCGGCGCGTTCGCCGAGGGCATCGATTTGCCGGGCAAGCGCTTGATCGGTGCTTTTGTAGCCACTCTGGGCTTGCCACAACTCAATGCCGTCAATGAGCAGATACGGCAACGTATGCAAACGATGTTCGGTGCCGGTTATGAATATGCCTACCTGTATCCCGGGCTGCAAAAAGTTGTGCAGGCAGCGGGACGTGTGATCCGCACGACTTCCGACCAAGGCAGCATCTTCTTGATTGATGATCGTTACACGCGGCGCGAAGTACGTGCCTTGCTGCCTAGCTGGTGGGAAGTGCGACAGTACTTGTCCTGATGGTGACGTTAAGCGGTAGCGCTGCGGGCAAGCGAACAATCGCCAACAAACCGCCCTCGGGATGATTTTGCAGTAACAGCTCCCCACCATGCGCTTGTACGATGTCGCGTGCAATCCCCAACCCTAGTCCCAAGCCGCTCTCGTTTTGTTCGCGACCATGTTCCAGGCGCACATATGGCTGGAACAGGTTGGTGAACGCGTGTTCCGGCACACCGGGGCCATGATCGCGGATATGGATTTCGACAAAATCGATGACGTCATGCACGGAGATTTCCGCCTTTGCGCCATAGTGCAGCGCGTTGTCGAGCAGGTTACCGAGTGCGCGTTTCAATGCCAACGGCTTGCCGGTCACGCTCAAGCCAGCCTTGGTGAAGGACACATCATGTCCAGCAAGTTGCGTGCCGCGTATCATGCGGTCGATCAGGGCATCGAGCGAAATCGCGGTCGGGTTTTCGTGGATGTCGCTATCTTTCACGCATTGCAACGCGCCTTTGACCATCATGTCCAGATCGTCGAGGTCTTCGTGGAATTCTCCGCGTAGCGCGTCGTCATCCAATAATTCGGCACGCAGTTTCAGACGCATGATGGGTGTGCGCAAATCGTGCGAGATCGAGACGAACAAGCGTTCGCGGTCTTCGATATAACGCTGGATGCGCTTGCGCATCTTCTCGAATGCACGTGCGGTGTTGATGAATTCGCTGCTGCCGGTTTCCGGCAGGTCTGGCATATGCTCGCCATTGCCGAAGGCTTCTGCAGATTCCGACAAGGCTGCGAGTGGGCGCGTAATCCAGCGCACCACCATGATGGACAGCAGCAGCACTGCACACAGAGACAACCCCTGTAAGGCGATGCGGTCATGCGAAAACGCGTTACTGCTTTCCAGGAAATACGGGTTCGGCATCAGACTCGCCAGATATAGCCAGTGGCCCGGCTCCATCTCTGCCTGTATCACCAATATCGGCGCGGGATCAGGCTTGACCAATAGGATATGCTGTACCCAATTCTCCGGCAGATCATAGACCTTGGAACCATCGTCGGACACCACCAGATTTTCCGGGTAGGCGAAGCCGACGCGGAACTGGTTCAGGTTCGGCAAATCGTGCTTGATCGCTTGTGCGACTTCTTTCGTTGCAATCGTCGTCAACGGACGCGCTTCGAGCTCCTGGATATTCAGCGATCCATGATTCAGGTTGACGAAAAAGCGCGTGCCACCCATCTTGCGGAATTGCTGGATCACCAGTGGCCGATAGTTTGGCGGCAGGCTCAGGAAAAACTGCGCCGTGTTGGCGGCACTGTGCGCAAGCTGTTGCGAGGCGATGCGTACTTCATCTTCCGAATTCACGCGCAACTGCATCGCCCAGATGAAATTGCCAACCATCTGTGTCAGCATCACACCAGCCAGCATGACCACCGACAATCTGCCCAGCAGCGACTGCGGCAGCACCCAGCCGAACCAGCGTGCAAAACGGCTTGGTTCAGGCATGGGAGACAGCAACGTCGGTCGAGAATACGTAGCCAGCGCCGCGCACAGTCTTGATCAGGTAAGGCTGTTTGCCGTCGTCGCGTAGCCGTAAGCGCAAGCGGCTGATCTGCACGTCAAGCGAGCGGTCCAGCGGCCCGGCATCGCGCCCACGGGTTTCCTCGCAGAGTACCGAGCGATCCAGCACGTCACCCGGATGTTCGACAAAGTAGCGCAGCAACTGAAAGTCCAGTCCGGTCAATGCAACTGGTTGACCATCGACATCGGTGACGGTGCGTTCGACCGTATCAAGCGTGAAGCCCGAGAAGCGATAGAAGCGTGGGGCAGAGGACGTCTCGACGCCAGTGCGGCGATGGATCGCCTTGATGCGTGCCAGCAGTTCGCGCGGGCTGTAAGGCTTGGCGATGTAATCGTCTGCACCCAGTTCCAGGCCGACGACGCGGTCAGTTTCGTCCGAGCTCGCGGTCAGCATGATGATGGGCACGTCAGAACGTCGCCGCACTATCTTGCATAACGCGAAGCCGTCGGTGTCGGGCAGCATCACGTCGAGAATGACGAGCGATAAATCGTCGCCATAGCGTTGGAATTCGGCGAGAAAAGTTTCGCCATCGTGCGCCAGCCTGACTTCGTATTGATTTTTTTCTAGGTAAGTCTTGAGCAGCGTGCGCGTTTTTTGGTCGTCGTCAACGATGAGTATCTTGCGCATTGTCTGTACCAATTTTCGTTAAGATGCGCGCGATTGACATCAATCGGCGCTGTGTCTCCTGGGTTGAAATCGTCTCGTCCATGAAATAGCGGCGTACTTCACCGATGATTGCATCGCGCGAGGTTTCGTCGGTCGCCATCCGGTGCGCGAAGCTCGGCACTTGCGCACTTGCTCCACGTGCAAACACTTTCCACGATGCGCGTGCGCAGCTATCCATCTTCGAGGTATCGGGATTACGCAATACCGGGATCGACCCTTTGACCTGATTGTAATCGGCCTGCACCGCTGGTGACAGGGTCAACTGCGCCAGTTTCAATTGTGCATTGCGATGCGTGCCGCCCGCGGCAAACATCGCCAATGTATCGATATCGTATAAATGATAATCGGCAGTGCCCGGCGTGGCAACACAACCGAAACTGCTGTCAGTGGCGTTGCCCCAGGCGTTCATTTCGCCCTTGGCCCAATCGCCCATCACCATCATCGCCGCGCCGCCGTTGGCGAACAGGCGCGTGACTTCAGGCCATTGCATGTTTTGCACTGGTGTTGCCATCCACTGCTTCAGATCGCGCAGGCGTTTCAATGCATGGGCGAAACGTGGGTCATTGAACGCAGCCGGGTCTTTCTTGACGAACAGGTCGTGATAAAACGCCGAACCGCCTTCGGCCAATACCAGTGTCTCGAATAGCGTGGCAATCTGCCATGGCTCGCTGCTTTGCGCCAATGCCGGTACGCCAGCCTTGTGCAACTTGGCGGCGGTACGCTCGAATTCATCCCAGTTCTGCGGCGGCATCAAGCCGTATTGGTCAAGTATTTTACGGTTGAAGAATAAGGTATTGACGCGGTGTATGCCCAGTGGCGCAACGACGACGTGACCATGCGGTCGTATCCAGCTTGCGATTTCCGGTAACAACAGCTTGTCCCATTTGCCGCTGTCGGCGACCTTGTCCAAATCGGTCAACAGACCTAGATCGGCCCATTCGCTGAAGATCGGCCCGTTCAGTTGCGCCACATCTGGCGCATCGCCAGCAAGCACACGGCTTTTCAGCACGATCAATTCGCCCACGCCGGAACCGGCAGGCACCACCACATCCTTCCATGTAACGTTCTCTGCCGCCAGATCGGCGACCAACAGATCAACCGCCTTGTGCTCGCTGGTGGATGTCCACCAATGCAGCACCTGCAGTGTATCTGGCTGTGTTTGCGCGATGGTATAGGCGTGCGCGCAGCCAAGTAATGCCGCTGCCAACAAACTGCGCAGCGTGCGCCTTGTTTGTGGCGCTCGTGGGCTGGCCGGTTGTTTGAGCGGCGACGATATTGTTATAGGTGTCACCGTTTTGTCCCCTCGCATCTCCAGAATCCGCCCGCAATACAAGCAATACAAGGCTCGCGAACGAATTCTCAGGGACAGACTATAGCCGATGTCGCCTCGATAAAGTTGGTAAGTATCTATCCAGTTTTGTAATGAAGTGTGAGCTTTTATTGCGCCATCTTTTATCGCGCCAAATCGGCGTGAAGCCGCGTCGTTGCAGGACATGCGCGCTTGTTGTCATTTTGCGCATTGCAGCGAATGTAAAGTTACGTAACAGTGCCCGAGCTTTCCCTGAGGAAAACTTCAACAAAATCAAAACCTTAACGGTTCATGGCTATCCCTGCCTGCCGTTGTTGGCATCACAATTTTGCCGATGCTACTGTCCGCCCCACTGCCCGAGGAACGGCCTGCAAGACGCAACACAGGCAGTCGAATGCAGATGGATGCGGCTGAAAATTAACGCTTGCGCAATGCCCGAAGCCTGAGGGGATCGCGTGTTTTGCTGCGATTTTTGGATGTGTCCAGACAAATAAATCCAATAGGAGACAACATGAATCGCAACAATTTAAAGGCCATGCCTTTGGCGCTGGCTTTGACATTCGCATGTGGCGCCGCATTCGCAGACGATGTGGCCGATCTGACCCAGGCTCCACGCAACAGCCCCGATAACGATACGACTGGCTTCCACGGTTACCTGCGCGACGGCGCGGGCGGCAGTTCGGTGGGCGGCCCACAAAGCTGCTTCGGCCTCGGTGGCAACACGATGAAATACCGTCTCGGCAACGAGTGCGATGCCTACTTCGAAGGCGGTGAAACCTGGAATTTCGCCAAGCCGGACGCCGATGGTGTCGTTTTCACCGGCACCTTGTGGGCCAATGAATACAGCGGCAATTCGCAGTTCGGCTCCGGCGGCAGCTCTCTCGGTCTGGCTAAAGCCTATGTCGAAGCGAAGGGCCTGGATTTCCTGAATGGCGGCGTGGCATGGGTCGGTGAACGTTACTACTACCGTCCAGACATCCACATGCTGGATCTGCAATTCATCAACATGAACGGCACCGGTGGCGGTATCGACAACATCAAGGCAGGCCCAGGCACATTCAGCTACGCGGTCTTCAAGGATAACGACAACGCCAAGCAATACGTACCGAGTACCGACTCTTACATCGCCACGACTGCGGCAGTACGCCAAAACTTCCTCTACAAGGGTTTGCCGGTCAATCCGGGCGGTTCGCTGGATGTCGCGCTGACCTTGATCACCGCCGAAGGCAATGGCGATCATGGCGGCTATAACTTCAACCTCTTCCACAATCAGGATGTGTTTGGCGGCGGCAACACTTTCGGCGTGCAATATGGCGTCGGCCCTGGCGCAGGTACCGGCGCCAGCACCGTGCTGTGCTGCGACCGCATCGGCGGTTCCGGCACCACCAGTGCCGATTCCGGTGTCAAGCGCCTGCGTATTTTTGATCACCTGTGGATTCAGCCGACCAAGCAATTCAGCGCAGAAATGATCGCACTGTATCAGCGCGATACCGGCGATGCGTCGTCCCCTGTCGCATTCGGTGGCGTTGCAACGGCAACTGGCACCTCGACCTGGACCAGCCTTGGCGTCCGCCCTGCCTATGCATTTAGTGAACACGTGAAGCTGCAAGCAGAACTCGGCACTGACAACGTGACATCACCAACCGGCGGTCAAGCTGAACGTCTGACCAAGGTCACGATTGCACCGACGCTGACCATGGCTTCCGGTTACTGGGCACGACCAGAATTGCGTTTGTATGTGACGCATGCGAACTGGAATAACGCCGCCGTTGCTGCCGTCAACGCTGCCAATACTACGCCCGGTGTGTATGGCAATGCGACTTCCGGCACCTCCGCCGGTTTGCAGCTGGAAGCCTGGTGGTAAGCAGATCTGTTTGATTCCAGGTAACGACAAGGGATTGCCTCGCGAATGAATATCTATGCGAGGCAATCAACGCGACACGACAATAATTCGGGAGACATTTCTAAATGAAGCTCAATAAACTCACCCTCGCATTGGCAGCAGCCTGCGTTTCGATGGCAACCGTCAATGCCTACGCAACCGAAGTCGAAGTGCTGCACTACTGGACGTCCGGCGGCGAAGCGAAATCCGCAGCGACGCTGAAGCAAATGATGAAAGATGAAGGCTACGAGTGGAAAGACTTCGCTGTAGCTGGTGGCGGTGGTGAAAACGCGATGACGGCATTGAAGGCACGCGTTATCTCCGGCAACGCGCCAACCGCGGCGCAGATCAAAGGCCCATCGATTCAGGAATGGGCGCAGGAAGGCGTGCTGGCAAGCATCGACGCTGCTGCGCTCCCCGGTAAATGGGATAGCCTGTTGCCAAAAGTGGTATCGGACGCCATGAAATACCAGGGCCACTACGTTGCAGCACCAGTCAACGTACACCGCGTCAACTGGATGTGGGCAAACAAGGACGTGTTGACAAAAGCAGGCGTGACGACTGTGCCGACGACCTGGGACGCATTCTTCGTCGCTGCCGACAAGATCAAGAAGTCCGGCGGTATCGCAATTGCGCACGGTGGTCAGCCATGGCAGGACGCGACTGTGTTTGAATCGGTAGCACTCGGCGTCGGCGGTGCGGATTTCTACAACAAGGCATTGGTGAAGCTTGATCAAGCCACACTGACCGGCCCGACCATGATCAAGGTGTTCGATACCTTGGGCAAGGTCAAGACCTATATCGACAAGGATGCGCCAGGTCGTGACTGGAATCTGGCAACCGCCATGGTCATCAACGGCAAGGCGGGTTTCCAGTTCATGGGTGACTGGGCCAAGGGTGAATTCGCCGCTGCTGGCAAGTTGCCAGGCAAGGACTACCTGTGTGCGCCTGCACCGGGTACGGATCATTCCTATACCTTCAACATTGACTCGTTCGCGATGTTCACACAGCAAAATCCTGATGCGCAAAAAGGCCAGATCGCCTTGGCTAACGCGATCATGAGCCCGAAGTTCCAGGAAATCTTCAACCTCAACAAAGGCTCGATTCCTGTGCGTAGCGGTGTGCCACGCGACAAGTTCGACGAATGCGCAATCAAGTCGATGAACGACATGGATGCAACCAGCAAGAGCGGCACGCTGGAACCATCGATGGCGCATGGCATGGCGATTCCATCGGCGACGCAAGGCGCGATCTTCGACGTCATCGCCAGCTTCATGAACTCCAACATGAGTTCCAAGGATGCGGTCACTGCATTGGCAAAGGCCGCCAAGGTCAAATAAGCCACGCATGATGGTGGGGTAATCCACCAGCAAGGTGTTGCAAATGCCGGAGGTTGGGACGTTCAGGTGTGTCCCCGCCCACACGCCCCAGCCTCCGGCGGCGGCAACCAGTGATGCTTCATCAATCAAAAGAATAATGACGCAAAGCGGCCACTGAGATGCTGCTTTGCTTTCCACCCTAAAATATGTCTTTACGCTCCATATTCGACCGATGGATACCGCAACTGGTATTAAGCCCGACCCTGGCTTCCAGTCTGGTGTTTGTCTACGGCTTCATCTTCCTCACCGGCTATTTGTCGCTGACCAGCTCGCATCTGATGCCCAGTTTCGATTTCGCCGGGTTGGTGCAATATCAAGCTCTATGGGATAACGAACGCTGGTGGACGTCGGTAAAAAACCTCGGCATCTTCGGCACGCTGTTTATTGGATGCAGCGTCGGTATCGGCTTGTTCGTCGCGATCCTGCTGGATCAAAAGGTGCGCACGGAAGGCGCATTGCGTGCGATCTACCTATATCCGATGGCGCTCTCCTTCATCGTCACAGGCACCGCATGGAAGTGGATGCTGAATCCCGGTCTCGGTCTGGAGAAACTGATGCAGGACTGGGGCTGGGAGAGTTTTCACTTCGACTGGCTGGTCAATCCCGACATGGCGATTTATACCGTCGTGATCGCTGGTATCTGGCAATCGTCCGGCTTTGTGATGGCACTGTTTCTCGCGGGTTTGCGTGGCATCGACGATGAAATCATCAAGGCAGCGCAAGTCGATGGTGCGAGTTTGCCTACGATCTATCGCCGTATCGTCATTCCTGCGCTGCGTCCGGTGTTCTTTTCCGTGCTACTGATACTCGCACATATCGCCATCAAGAGCTTCGACTTGGTGATGGCATTGACTGCAGGTGGCCCTGGCACCTCGTCTTCCGTACCCGCGATCTTCATGTATCAATTCTCTTTCACCCGTGGCCAGCTTGGCCTCGGGTCGGCATCGGCGATGATGATGCTGGCAACGGTGGTGGCGGTACTGGTGCCGCTGATGTATCTGGAAACACGTAGTGCAAAGGCCGTGCGATGAATAGCGCGAAAATCCTCAGCCCTGGCCGCCTCTTTCTCTATGTATTGTTGCTGCTGTTTGCCTTGTACTACATCACGCCGCTGTATGTGATGCTATCAACCTCGTTCAAGACGCTCGATGAAATCCGCAGTGGCAATCTGCTGTCGATGCCGCATGAGTGGAGTGGTGCCGCGTGGGATAAGGCGTGGTCATCCGCCTGTACCGGCGTCACCTGTGCGGGCTTGCAGCCCTTCTTCTGGAACTCGATCAAGATGGCAGTGCCGTCGGTATTGATTTCTACCTTCATCGGTGCGGTCAATGGTTATGTATTTGCACACTGGCGCTTCCGTGCATCAGAAGCCGTGTTCACAGCGTTGCTGGTCGGTTGCTTCATCCCGTTTCAAGTGGTGATCCTGCCTATGGCTGGCGTACTCGGCAAACTTGGTTTGGCGAACACCACGACCGGCCTCGTATTTGTACACGTGGTCTATGGTATCGCCTTCACCACGCTGTTCTTCCGCAATTACTACATCAGCGTGCCGGAAGAATTGATCAAGGCAGCGCGTATCGATGGCGCTGGCTTCTTCCTGATCTTCTGGAAAATCATCCTGCCGATTTCGCTGCCTATCTTCATGGTCTCGATCATCTGGCAATTCACGCAAATCTGGAATGACTTCCTGTTCGGTGTCGTCTTCGCTGGCGGACAATCGCAACCGGTCACGGTCGGCTTGAATAATCTGGTCAATACTTCGACCGGCGTGAAGGAGTACAACGTCGATATGGCCGCAGCGATTATCGCCGCATTGCCGACGCTATTCGTCTACATGGTTGCGGGGCGTTATTTTGTACGCGGGCTGACTGCTGGTGCAGTCAAGGGATAAAGGTTAAGGAGTTAAAGCGTGTCTAGTTTGTCTATTCGTAATGCTCGCAAGGTTTATCCTAACGGTACGGAAGTGCTGAAGGGAATCAATATCGATATCGCCGATGGTCAGTTCCTGATTCTGGTTGGTGGTTCCGGTTCCGGCAAATCGACGTTGTTGAATATGATTGCAGGTCTGGAGGATATCAGTTCTGGCGAGATCGCCATCGGCAATCGTGTCGTCAATAAGTTGCCACCGAAGGACCGCGATATCGCGATGGTGTTCCAGTCGTATGCACTGTATCCGTCGATGACAGTACGCGAAAATATCGCCTTCGGCCTCGGCGTAAAAAAGGTGCCGAAGGCCGAACAGGAAGCAACCGTCAAACGCGTCGCCGAAACCCTGCAGATTACGCATCTGCTCGATAGACGCCCTGCGCAATTGTCTGGTGGACAGCGTCAACGTGTGGCAATGGGACGGGCCTTGGCGCGCAAACCGTCGCTGTTCTTGTTTGATGAACCGCTGTCGAATCTGGATGCAAAGCTGCGCGTGGAAATGCGTGCCGAAATCAAGCTGATGCATCAACGCCTCGGCACCACTATCGTTTATGTCACGCACGACCAGATCGAAGCGATGACTCTCGGCGATCGCATCGCCGTCATGAAGGATGGCGTGGTGCAGCAGTTCGGTAGTCCGCAAGAGATTTACGATAATCCACTCAACATGTTCGTCGCCGGTTTCATCGGCTCGCCATCGATGAATTTCCTGCGAGGTAAATTGCTGGCGCATGGTGCTGGCAGTGCATTCGCGCTGGAGCATGCAGGCGAGGCGACTTTATTGCCGCTGCCGTCCTCTCATGCATCGCTGGCGGCATGGCATGACAAGGAAGTGGTGCTCGGCATTCGCCCGGAATATGTCACCGACACCGTCAGCGCACGCCGTTCGCAAACGCCAGATGGCTATCAACCCACAGAAGTCGATTGCACCGTGGAGATGGCTGAGCCAACCGGCCCCGATACTCTGGTATTCTCGTGGTTCAACGGCACACGCATTACCTGTCGCACACATCCGCGCGCGGCGGCGATGCCTGGGCAAACGATGACGCTGGCTTTCGATTTATCAAAGGCCGTGCTGTTCGACCCGGCAACGGAGCAACGTCTGACCTGATCTCACTATCCTGATGAAACCGGATTTCCGCCAACCAGATTTTCTGCGCCAGCACATCAGACATACGCTGGCATTCTATGACGCACGCTGCGTTGATCCGAGCGGCGGTTTCTATCACTTCTACAAGGACGATGGCACGGTGTACGATACAAACACGCGCCATTTGGTCAGTAGCACACGCTTCGTATTCAACTATGCGATGGCGTATCGCCATTTCGGCAACGCGGAGTATTTGAATAACGTCCGGCACGGCATCGCCTTCCTGCGCGATGTGCATCGTAATCCCGATACCGGCGGCTACGCGTGGCAGTTGCAATGGCAACAGGGACACAAGACGGTGCTGGATGCAACCAACCACTGTTATGGCCTCGCTTTCGTGCTACTCGCCTATGCTCATGCATTGCAGGCCGGGGTCACCGAAGCCGCGCCCTATCTGGCCGAAACCTTCGAGTTGATGGAGCAACGCTTCTGGGATGCGCATTACGGACTGTATGCGGATGAAGCAAGCGCCGATTGGACGATGGTGTATCCCTATCGCGGCCAGAATGCGAACATGCATGCCTGCGAGGCATTGCTGGCTGCATATGATGCCACTGCTGACCTGCGTTATCTGCATCGCGCAGAAACGGTGGCGCGTAATATCACGCAAAGGCAGGCAAAATTTGCCGGTGGCGACATTTGGGAGCACTACCATAGCGATTGGTCACCGGACTGGAATTACAACCGTGACGACCAAACCAATATCTTCCGTCCATGGGGCTTTCAGCCGGGGCATTTAACCGAGTGGGCCAAGTTGTTGCTGATCATGGAGCGACACAAGGACAAGCTCGCGCAAGACGCCGCATGGCTGCTGCCGCGCGCCGCCGAACTGTTTGATAGCGCATTGTCGAAGGCGTGGGACGAACAGTATCAAGGCATCCATTATGGCTTTGGCCCGCACGGTGAAATCTGCGATGCCGACAAATACTTCTGGGTGCAGGCCGAAAGCCTCGCTGCTGCAGCATTGCTGACGATACGTACCGGTGATGATCGCTATTGGCGTTGGTATGACGATATTTGGGATTACGCGTGGACGTATTTCGTAGATCATCGCTATGGCGCGTGGTATCGCATCCTGACTGTCGATAACCGCAAGATTTCGGATGAAAAAAGTCCTGCTGGCAAGACCGACTACCACACCATGGGTGCGTGCTACGACGTGCTGAAGGTGTTGGCATGAGTGTGTCGAAATTCCTGCCACGTTTCGTCTCCATCGGCGAAGCCTTGACGGACTTGATCCGCATCGGCGACGACAACTGGGTCAGCAAAACGGGTGGTGCGCCATGGAATGTCGCACGTGTGATGCAGCATCTTGGCATCAACAGCGCATTTGCAGGTGCCATCAGCACGGATACGTTCGGCGATGCGTTGTGGGATACGAGCATGGTTGCTGGCCTCGATATGCGCTTCGTGCAACGGTATGCGAAGTCGCCCCTGCTGGCGATTGTGCATGAAATCGACCCGCCGCAATACTTCTTTATCGGCGTCGATAGTGCTGATCTGCATTTCGATACGCAAGCCTTGCCGCAAGGTTGGCAGACGCAGGTACATTGGGCGCATTTCGGCGGTATCAGCTTGGCGCGTGAGCCACTGGCGAGCAATCTGCTGACGTTGGCCCGCGAGCTGAAAAGCGCAGGCGTAAAAATCAGCTATGACCCGAACTTCCGCGTGTTGATGGATGAACACTACGATACCATGTTGCGCAGCATGAGTGAATTGGCCGATGTGATCAAGGTCTCCGATGAAGACCTGCGTGGACTGTTTCGCCATGACGATCTGCAAGCGGCTTTGCAAACCTTGCGTGGCTGGAATCCGCAGGTAGCAATCCTGTATACGCGTGGTGCTGCTGGTGCGAGCTTGATCACACAGGCGCAAAGCTGGCATTGTGCGTCGCGTATCGTTGATGTTGTCGATACTGTCGGCGCGGGCGATGCCAGCATCGGCGGCTTATTGTTCAGCTTGATGCAGCATCCATTGCGCGATTGGGGCGATCATTTGCATTTCGCTGTGTGCGCTGGTGCAGCAGCATGTACAACGGCTGGTGCAATGCCACCCGCGCTGCGGGCGATTGAAGAATTGCTTACTCGAACTGCGCCGTAATCAGCAACGGCGTCGTGTTGGTCACGATCTGGCTTTTCTCCGTGCCGCCGGAAAAGCGATAAATGGCGATCTTGAAAGTCGTCACGCTGTCACCATCAAATGCGCTGCCTTCGGTGATGGTCAGCTTTTGCTCGTGTTGAGTGGCGTCGCGTATCTTCCAACCCTTCTATCGGCTCGATCGCAGCCGTGACCGCGAAACAGGCGGCTTTGGTTTGGGATTGGCGATTGCACGGAAAGCCATCACGCTACATGGCGGCGCAATCGAGGTCAGTGAATCAGCACTGGGTGGCGCAAAATTCAGTATGAAGTTGCCGTCCTTGTGATGTAGCAGATCGCATGTGTTTCAGATGGGCGCGACGAGAAAATCATCTGGCAAAAACAATCCAGCCGCAGCCCTCAAGCAAGACGGAAAGTAAGGATGAAAATACGAAGCCGTCAGCGAGCCATTGCGATAGATGGCTTCGCTGACATCACCTGAGGGTGCCGGGTGGCGTTGGCTACGACATCGACTTTGCATTTCATGCGGGCGTAGTGAAAAATATGTCCGCGTAAATCGCCGAAAGGTGTCGATAAGCTTTGTGAGCCCATGTTGATCAGGCTTGGCTGCATCATGACCGTACTGGGTAATAGTCCGGCCATTTCCCAAGATGTCGTTCCGGTAGTGAGCGTTGTTGTCGTGGCAAGGTGCCTAACAGCGGGATATGGTCACGCAACGATGCAGCAATCATTTGTGCATGCGTGGGACTGGCGACGTGGTTGGCCACGCAAGCCCAGTGCAACTGTGCCCGCAGTTTGTGCCATGGTCTGAGTGCTGATCACAACTAGCACAGGTATGCCAAATGCGCGGGCCAGATCAGCAGAAGATGGCATGCCATCAAATAAACCCATCACGCCTTCAATCAGGATCACATCGGCTTCCTGCGCGGCTTGTATCAGGAATTGCTCGCAGCCTTCCTGACCCACTATTCATAAATCGAGGTTATACACTTGTGCGCCGTTGGCGCGTTCTAGTATCTTGGGGTCGAGAAAGTCCGGCCCGGTCTTGAAGACCCGTACCTTGTAACCCTGTTGATGTAGTTTGCGTGTCAAGCCGGCTGTAACAGCAGTCTTGCCCCGGCTGGAGGCGCCAGCAGAAACCGGAAACACCTTCGCACTCACAGTGTGATTTATCGTGTGACTCATTTACCGGCTCGATTGGACGAATGACTTGGTCATAGGATACACTAGCTCTGAAATGCTCATGCAACGCCGTGCCAAACCTGTTCAATTCCACCGATAGGAGGATGCAATGAATCTGGCTGAAGCTGTGATGAAAGATCAGGAGCTGAAGGAGAAATTTTTGGCGGCTATTGAGGCCAAGGGGCATCTGGACGCAGCAATCATCGGCAAATCGGATCGCTGCATGCTGGGTAACTGGCTGCATGGCGATGGCGAGCGCAAGTTTCCATTGCTCAAATCCTTCAAGCCTTGTGTTACTGCACATGCAGAATTTCATGTGCAGGCGGCGAAGGTGGTGCGACAAATCAACATCGGCGAATATGAAACAGCGCAGGCGATGTTGGCGGACAATACGCCTTATGCAAAAGCCTTGAGCGCACTGGCTATCGCTGCGGTGACGCTGAAGAAAGAAGCGCGCATGTAGGTCGCCTCTACCAGAGTAGCAACATGTTGCGGCGCGGGCGATGCGAATCCGCTTGCGTGCTGGTGCGGCGTATCAAATTATTGACGATGATGCCAGCGGCTAGTGCCGCCAGCAAATGCTTCAGCGTATGGCCGCTGACAAAACCCAGCACAGCGTGGATGGCATGGTCGTTGATCTCTGCCAATTTGGCGATCACGTAGCAAATACCTCCCGCGCCAAACGCGATGCGGTCCTGTTGCGGTGCTCGGTAAATCGCCTGCCACATCGGTATCAACAGCAAGGGCAATAATTGCAGCAGCAGATACGGACGCAAATCGCCGATGCCGTTTTCGCCCGTGATGCGCCACCAATCGACGCTGATGATAGCCAGCACGGCGAACAGGAAGGCGGTAGTTTTGCCGTTTTCATGCGGTAGGTTTTCTGCCCGTGCTGCCGCCAGCAAACCGGCACACAGTAGCGCTATCGGCAATCTGTCCCAAACCAGGCGTGCATCGTCCGGTGCCAGATGATAGTAGCTTGAACCGATTGCGGTCAGCAGTAAGCCGAACAGAAACAATGCATAACCATAGCGCCCTGCATACAGTGCGGGATGATGGCGCATCGGCCACAGGCGCAGCAGGCCCCATATCGCAATCACGGCGAAGGGCAGGTTAGACAACACATCGCCTGCATGCGCAATACCCAGCCACGCAGATTGATCGGCAAACTCGTGGTAATGCGCCAGTTGCGCCACCGGTCCATGCGCCAGCAATAACAGGCAGGCGATGATCGTGGTCAACAGCGGCAAGTGATAGATGCGCGATTTCATGGCAGACGCGTGGGCGGATGCGTGCATGGTCGATATATTTGAATTAGTTGGCAGCCTGTAGTTCGATCACATTCCAACTTTCATTGCGATGGCGCAGGAAGTCGAGAACGGAATCGACAGTCACGGTATTGATACGGTCGGAAAAACGTAGCTCATTCGGGTGATCATCAAACGCGACGTTGGCTTTGAACATACGGCCGCCCAGGCGCTTCAGTGGGCCGATGTGCATTTCGGTCGGCTTGTAGCCAGCCAGTTGCAGCCATGCCTGTGCTTGTTCGCGCGTGGTGATGGTCGTATCCTTGGTTTCGGCTGCGGCCAGATTTTCCAATACCCATTGATTCGAGTTTTGATACTTGGTCGAGAATGGATACGCGACCATGTTGTAGTTCACGTCATGCAATTGGCGTAGTTGTGCAGGATGACGCAGACGATCTGCAATCTTTTCCCGCAATGCTGGTGGTGGTACGACGATCAAAGCGTCGAACTTGTACAAATCGTCGAGAAAGAAATTGCCGAGGCCATCGCTCCACAAATCCGATTTCGCAGTGCCGCATTGATTCAACAACTCCAGCACGCGCCAGGGTTGATCGGGTGCTGCCCGAAAAGCGATGCCGACGTGCGAGTAATGCAAACCGTATTCGGACAAGTCTTGTCCCACGCGGCCTACGATGGCGACGTCACTGCCGGTTTCATTCAAGCGTGTTTGCACGTTCTGTGCGGTCGTCATTGCTTGATGCAGTGTTTGCGGTGACAGTTCCGTCTCGTTGCAGGATTGTCCCGCAAGCGCCAACGGAGTAATCGCAGCGGCAGCGACGAGGAGTATGGCTTTGAGTATATTGTTCAACATGATTTATTGATCCGCGACGCGCGATTGACCCAGCAGGGCTTTGCCCAATTCGTTAGGAATGAAGGCGATCACTTTGCCGGACGCGATCAACACGGTGCCGCTGGCTTCAGCAGATAGTTGCACTGCCGTGCCAGTGGATAAGGCCAACGATTGCACGGCGGACTTCGACAGGTTCACGGTAGCGGTCATGCTGTTGCCGACACCCTTGAGCACGACGTCCATGCTGTTACCGGCACCTTCGGTGATACCGATGATAATGAAAGCGCTACCGACACCGACTGCGGATACACCCGCGAGAGGATTGCCATTGCCGGAACCGTTGACGCTCAAAGCAGGCGCACCCAAAATCGATAATGTACCGAGCGCGACCTTGCCTGATGGGCCGGGGTCTTGCGAGCCATCGGCAAAGGCGTTGCCGCTTGTTGCCAATAAGGCGACGCCTGCAAATAGTGTGGCCACCAGTGCGGTCATCAGCGATTGTTTGGTCTTCGTGAACATGTTTCTTTTCCTTGGTTGATGGATGCAGTGTGCATCAGCTTGCTGCACTTGCCTATCACGGCAGAAACAGTAGTGTGATGCGCCCCGCGCGGTATCGGAAATTGATACTGATCTTGATACCGCGTAGGGGCACTCTGCAAATAAACTTAAGTCAGATCGTCTTTGCGGCCTTCAAGGTACAGGCGCAAATCGTTCTTGCCGGTACGCCGTAATTGGCGTGCCTGCGCGTCCGATTTATGTGCGCCAGCCTTGCGTTGCCGCGCTGCCAGTGCCAGCGGATTGCGTGGTTTAGGCGGCTTTGGTAGCTTGATGGTGATTTTCATGATGTTTCTCTTATCCTTTGATGCAAATGATCTGGCGCAGGGTTTGTACCACCTCGACCAGATCGCTTTGATGTGCCATGACCGCATCGATGTCTTTGTAGGCAGCGGGAATTTCATCCACCACGCCGCCGTCTTTGCGGCATTCGATGCCTTCAGTCTGCGCAGCCAGATCGAAGCGGTTGAAGCGACGCTTCGCTTCGGTGCGGCTCATGCGTCGTCCGGCTCCGTGCGAGCAGGAACAGAACGAGTCTGGATTGCCCTTGCCGCGCACGATGTAACTCTTTGCCCCCATGCTGCCGGGAATGATGCCCAGCTCGCCTGCTTGGGCCGAGATAGCGCCTTTGCGGGTGATGAACAAGTGCTCATTGCCATGGGTTTCTTGCGAGACATAGTTGTGATGACAGTTGATTGCCTCGTCGATAGTGGTAAATGACGGCAGCATACGCGCCATGGCCTCCAGCGTTTTGCGCATCATTTCGCGCCGGTTCAGCAGCGCGTAGTCCTGCGCCCATTCGACGGCTTCAACGTAGTCCTCGAACAGGTCAGAACCTTCGCTGAAATACGCCAGATCCTGATCCGGCAATTGCAGCTTGTGGCGGCGTATATCCTTTTGCGCGGCGACGATGAAATAACGGCCTATCGCATTGCCAAGTCCGCGTGAGCCGGAATGCAGCATGACCCACACGCGTTGCGCTTCATCCAGGCAGACTTCGATGAAGTGATTGCCGCCACCCAGCGTGCCGGTCTGGCAAATCCAGGTTTGGGCAAACTTCTGCACCATCTTTGCGATGCCGGGATGCTTGGCGATGATGCGTTCCAGCCTGTCGCTTAAGGGACGACAGGCACGTGCATGCGCAGAACCGCGCACCTTGTCCCAATCGTGTTGCTCGAAGCCGACGGGTACTGCGGCTTCGATGGCACTGCGCAAACGTGCGAGACTATCCGGCAAGTCATTCGCAGTCAGCGTGGTGCAAACTGCGTTCATACCGCAACCGATATCGACGCCGACTGCGGCGGGGATGATGGCTGCGCGCGTAGGGATGACACTGCCTACGGTTGCACCAGTGCCGAAATGGACATCCGGCATGGCAGCCACGTGTGGCGTGACGATGGGCAGGCTGGCGATATTCTTCAATTGCTGAAGTGCAGATGCGGCGATATCGTCGGTATAGATGTGCACGGGGACTAAACCCTCGTGCAAGGTTTGGTGTATGGGCATATATCGTAGAATCACTAAATCGGCATCTCTATAAATCTACTGCGCATTCCAATCTCGCGCCTGCGATGCTCACCGTACAGTCGTACGGTTGTGCTTCTCGGCACGACATTGAACTGCTCGCTACGATTTCTAGAGATACCTGATATGCCGGAGTGATGCCGCGTACACTATTTGCGTGACGCAGATAAACAAAACCCCAGCGAGTTTCCTCACCGGGGTTCATGAATTGGAACGACCGGCTCGGAGCGGCAAATGCCAAGCCCCGAGCACATGCACGGGGCTAATTGTTATTTAACTTGTTGGTAGCCGTGCGTGGCATCGTCGTTCCTTTCTACAAATGGGTTTATCGGATTTATTGTGCTGCGATTCTGCTGCATCTGCATTTATGCTGTCAACTGAATCGACTATACGATATGAGGTATTGTTGTATTTTCAGCGCAGACTTATGCACGTCCAGATATAACGGTGTCGTGCAGCAGACGATCCAGCACACTGAAATCAAGTTGCTCCGGTTGTTGTGGGCCGTTCGTATGATTCAAGCGTTCCAGATGGAAATTTAGGAAGCGGTTGATTGCTGGCAAGGCTGCACCTTGTTCGCTTTCATTAGCGCGGCGCTTGATGATCAACAAGTCGGCTATTGCGTCTTTCACGTCTGTTTCGGTAACGATGGCATCGACCATATCCTGAAAGCGCATCGGCACCGGGCCGCGTGCCTGTTCTATCCACAAGCAGGCGAGTAAGGGGCGCAATACATATAAGTATTTCTTGAGCTTCACGATATCGCCACGCAAATGCTCGCGGTAATTCTTCGATGCCATATGCAGGTAGTGGTGATAAGCACGTTCTGGCCTGTGCACCTGATTCGCTGCAGCGCGCATGGCTGCCATGAAATCTTCGTCGGCGCGATAGATCACAGGCGATGACAGCCACTCCACCAGCGTCGCATTGCCATTGCGCAGCAGGCCCAATGCCTTGCGCAAATCCCAACCGCTGACGTCATACACCTCGTTGATCGGCAATTCAATGACGTCGCGACCTGGGAACACGGTCAGGTACCAATCGAGCTTGTGTGCGTAGATGAAGCGCACGTCGTAATCGCTATCAGGCGAGGCAAAGCCCCAGCCACGGCTGCCGGATTCGCAAGCGAACAGGATACGGACGTCATGCTCGCGCTCAACACGGATCAAGGTCGCTTCGATTTCGCGGCGGATTGCCGGATCGATAGGATGTTCGTCGTTACGGAAGTCGTGGTCGGCGCTGTTGCTCATGTGCTGCTCAAAATGGAAATGGCGAATGCACTGAGTATAGCGGACATTGCTGCGCTATCTGCGACGTCAGCCGCCATTGAGCGCATACAGGCTGGCAAGCGCCGACTCATCGGTCAGCCCAGCAATGTGATCGACTACGAGATGCGCGCGGGCGTTCCATTCCTCGAATTCGACATCGCGGCCATGACCGAGTTGTGCGACGAGTTGTGCATACGCACTGCGACAGGCTGCAGGGATCAGCGTTAGCAGGCGGCTTTCGACATCGAAGTGATTGGCCGCGTTATTGGCACGTTCCAGCGCCGCCTGGAATTGCACGGTCGGTATTTGCAGCAATACGCCGAAGTGATCCAGCAGGCGCACAACCGTAGCGTAGCCGTGCAACTCCAGTTGTCGGCTGTGTGTATTGCCGGTGATTTCCTGATGCAGATAGGTTTGTATCGCCGTCAACAAGGTGGCGGAGCCGGATTCTGTAGGCAAGAGTCTGATCAAGGTGCCGGAGAACGCTGCTGATTGCTGCTCGATGAATTGTCGTGCGGCGTAATCGCAAATCGTATCGACCAAGGCGCCGCACAGGTCGGTGAAGCTATCGTCGCCCTGTGCGGAACCATCGCTGCTGGCAGCGCTCAGCAGGTTCATGATCTGCTCGTCGGCAGGATCGGGGTCGGCGGGGATGTAGCTGCTCATCCAGGTATTCTTGATGGTTTCGAACGCATGGATACGTGTGAGCGGATCATCGCCGCTGGTTTGTTCAATTCCTCCGAAGGCAGATGCGATTGCGCTTGCTGCTTCGACGATGTAGTTGAGCGGAAAACGTTGCGACAACGGATCATAACCAAAAGCCGACCAGATGCTTTTCATCATGCCTGCTTCGGTCGAGAAGAAACCCGCGTAGTCGTGCGCTTGCGTGTCGCTGTCTTCGGCTTCGCTCCCGGCGATGCGCAGATATTGGATATGTGCGGCGAGCGTACTCTTGCACAGGTTCAAGCCTTGCCGGTTGTTCCCCCAATGAAATTTGGTCAGCACGCGCAGACTTTGCGGATGGCTGCAGAACTCGGTGAAATCGGCAAGCGCATTGACTACGCGCGCATCCGACGCCGTCAACTCGCGTTGCGCATTGGTGCGGCAGGCGGCCCTGATGCTGGCTGGGCCATGGTCGGCAAACCAGCGCTGGATTGCTGCTTCGCCACCGCTTCCAAACGGCGGCTCGCCGATATCGCGGATGAGGCAGGCAGATTCGACCGTGTTGATAATGGCTGCGCTGGCGTCACGTGATAGATGTTGATTGTGTTCCAAGTGTATCGTGATTTGCGTTGTGATGCTGCGCGCGATTTGTGCGGCTTGCAAGGCAAGAACCAGCTTGCTGTTGCGTGGGCGATCCGCTGAGGGTGGATATGCCGGGTAGAGATGCGCAAGCCGTTGTAATGCAGGAGAAAACATCAGCTTGCGGCGATCATGCTCGGATTCGGCCAACAATGGTCGAACTGGTTGCGTTTGCTGATGCATGCGGTCAACTTTCAGAATCTTGGCGTAATCGATGTCCATGATCTTCCTGGTCAGAACCTGTTTATGATCGTGCAGCGACCCTATGCCAGCAATGTACAACGGCAAAGCTGTTTATTTTTCATGGCATATACGACTGTCGCGCGATGCAGACGTTTGGGCGACTATTTCGTCGCAGCGGTGGCGTAAATGAAACAAACCGGGTAAACTTAAGTTTGCTTTTTGTCAATTTTGCATGGCGACTGTTATCGTTGCTAACAGGCAAAAAAAACTGGCGAAAGCCGCATGGAATATAGCTTTGCGGCAATAAGTGTTAATGAGTGTTAAAAAGTAATCACAGGGCAAAAGCGGCAGTAAAATATAAACACGAAGTGCCGCAAAAAGTTATGCCCCGGGAGCAATATTCTTAGGCGCATTGGTGTGCGCCAACATTCAACCCTTGATTCCCGGGGGAACTCGACTATCAGGGCGCGGTCACACCGCTAAGTCCTGTTGCACAGGGGAAGACGGGCAATGATCTGGATCATCGTTGGGATACTCGCGATAGCTGGCGCTGCACTCGCCGGTTACTGGTTTGTGCGTAATGCCAAGAAAAATGCATTTCCGCATTACGAAGAAAAGGTGATTCTGAACAAGAGCGAAACCGTGCTGTTCGGCCGCTTGTGTCGCGCATTACCCAACTGCTATATCTTCCCGCACGCGACTCTTTCCAGCTTCATTGAGCCATCGGAAGGCGATTATCGCCAAAACCCTGAGCCGTTCGACCGCTTGACGCGCATGTCTGTTGACTACGCGGTGTTCGATGGCGACCTCGAACTGGTTTGCGTCATCCTGCTGGAATCGGATGCGAGTAGCGTCGCCGCGAAGGAAAAGAATGCGTTGCGCGACCGCTGCTTGAATAGCGCGTCGGTCAAGGTGTTGAACTGGAATCTCAGCAACAAGCCGTCCGTCGAGCAAATCGCCCGTGCGATCATGCCGATGACCAATAGCGAAAAGCCGACGCTGGAATCTAACTCGACCCTGAATCCCGACACCGTACAGCGTATCTACAAGGCCGAACCGGTGCCAAGCAACATCAAGGGACTGACGCAAGCCCAACTGGATGAGCTGACGCCGGACAAGGTGTTGAGCAAGAATTATCCGCACATCTGGCAGCGCATTTGCCTGTTCGCGCCTGAGCCCAAGCATCTGCAAAAATACCTGCTGTCCCTGTCGATTCAGGACCGTGGCGAAACCCGTGCTGGCTTCCCGCAGGAAGCGCTGAAGGAAATCACGGCGATCCAAACTGAGAACGACCGCTTCCTTGCAATTCCCGTAACCGGATGGCAGCCGGCCTTTGTAAACCGCTGATTGTGTATCTCCATAAATCTACTGCGCAATTCAATCTCGTGTCTGTGATGCTTGCCGTACTCCTCGTACGACTGCGCTTCTCGACACGATCTTGAACTGCTCGCTACGATTTCTAGAGATACCCATACGCGATAAGACCACATTGTGTAAGACGAGTGTGGTCTTTGTTGCATTCCTCCGTTAATACCAGAAACAGCCATCAACAAAGTGGTCTGGTCGTGAAGGCTAAATTTCCCCTAGAGCTATATGTTTATAATGGATCATAGTGGTATGTTAATGGTAGTAAATACATAAAACCACTTGACGATCAATTTCGCCCCCCGCATCCTCTCCCGCAGCCGTCGAGAACAGACTGACAAGTACGCGGCAAACATAAGTACAAAGCGTAACGTGGGGCGCATGTCATCCCGGAAGGGGTAACAGTCGGCAGGTGATGCTGCTTGTTGCATGCCGTTGGTGCGATGGTTTGCGCTCCTCCACTACCAATATCAAGACGAGGAGAGAGTGATGAAGACCCAGGTAGCCAGCACGCTCGTGCTGGGAATGATTTCAAGTCTGCTTGCAGGTTGTGGCGGCAGCAGCAATTCACAGGATTCGTTGAACGCCACGCAAAAGCAAGCGGTCCGCAACGTCAAGGCCAGCGCTCCCGCATGCTTTGCGGCGTGGAATACCTCGACGCCTTACAACGGCGGCGCAACAGTCAGCTATAACGGCGTCAATTACACGGCAAACTGGTGGACTGAAGGGAATAACCCATCGACCAGTAGTGGCGGTGCCGGTAGTGGTCAACCATGGACATCGGATGGAGTGTGCGGCTCAACGCCGACCCCTACGCCAACTCCAACACCCACACCGACGCCTACTCCTACTCCTACCCCAACGCCGACACCCACTCCAACCCCTACGCCTACTCCGACACCGACACCGACTCCAAACTGCTCCGCTTACGTTGCCGGTACACAGTATTCGCTCAATCAAATCGTCACCAATGATGGCGGCGCCTATCAGTGCAATGTGCCGGGCTGGTGCTCGTCGAGTTCCGCTTATTACTATGCGCCTGGTACAGGGACAGCATGGACGTCAGCCTGGACTGCAGTTAGTGCTTCTACATGTGGGACGCCGACACCGACCCCAACACCTACTCCAACCCCCACGCCAACTCCTACCCCGACACCGACTCCAACAGGCCCGCTGCCTGAGCACGTGCTGGTCGGCTACTGGCAGGATTTCGACAATGGCGCAGCCGTGCAAACGCTGGCGCAGGTACCAACGACGTATAACGTGGTGGAAGTCGCCTTCGCCAATGCAGATAGCGCCAATGATGGCGGCATCAGTTTCTCGATTGACTCCGGGTTGTCGGCAGCAGTATCGGGTGGCTACACCGCTGCACAATTCACTGCCGACATCAAGACGCTGCATAGTCAAGGCCGCTTCGTGATCCTGTCGGTTGGCGGTCAGAACGGCAGCTTCCCAATCACTTCGGCCACCATGGCGACCAACTTTGCCAATACCGCGTATGCACTGATCCAGCAATATGGCTTCGACGGTATCGACATCGACATGGAAAACGTCGTCACCAGCGCCAATTACACTTATCTGGAAAGTGCGTTGAAGCAGTTGAGTGCCAAGGCTGGCTCGAACCTGATCATCACCATGGCACCACAAACCACCGACATGCTGGTCGGCTATCCTGGTGATGGCTTGTACCTGCAAGTGGCGCGTGACCTGGGCAGCATCATCACCATGGTCAACACGCAGTATTACAACTCCGGTTCCATGCCAGGTCGTAACGGTCAAAGCTATAGCGAAGGCTCGGTCGATTTCATCACGTCGCAAGCGGATACGGCGCTGCAATACCTGAACCCAAGTCAAGTCGGCCTTGGCCTGCCAGCATCGACATCGGCAGCAGGTAGCGGTTACGTTTCGCCATCAGTAGTCAATGCAGCGCTCGACTGCCTGACGCAAGGCACCAACTGCGGCAGTTATATCCCAGTGGCGAAATACCCGACATTGCGTGGCGCAATGACCTGGTCAACCAACTGGGATGCTAGCAACGGTAACAACTTTGGCAATACCGTTTCACCACATCTGGCGACCTTGCCGAAGTAATTGAAGTCAATGGCAAAGAAAAACCGGCCTTCGGGCCGGTTTCTCTTTTGTTGCGATGGACAGCTTAGTCCGCGTGACTGAGTGCCCGCCCCGCCGACAAGCCATGTGTATTGATGCGTCTCGCATCATCGCGCAGCATCGCCAGACGACGGCGCAACAATTCCCAACCTGACCAAGTGCTGGTGATCGTATTGCCATCCCCATCAGATACGACAATATCCTGCTCGCTCTTGTCCTCGACCAGTTGCGGCATCAGCACCTTCAACGCATGCTGCAAGCCTGCCATGCCGTGCGACACATCGGCGCAGGCATGACGCAGCATATCGTCCACCAGTTCCTTCGGCGTATCCTTCCCATGGCGTCGAAGCAGGATGCGCAGCGCCGCAACGTGGGTCGCGATCAGGTAATTCTGCACGATGAACATATGAATATCCTCCGCCGCGCGGTGCTTGCTTTCCGGCTCGTCCAGCATCCGCACCAACGCCGACGACAACCCGGCCAGATTATCAAACAAGCCCTTGCGGCACAGGCGATAGACGAAATCGTTATCGACCTTGGCGGTTAACAAGTCGCAACCGGCTTCGAGATAACGTCGGTTTGCACTCAGCACATTGACGATCAATTGCGGAATCGCTCGATATTCCCAGCTCGGCAGCACGTAGCTGAAGAAGGTGGCAATCGCTACGCCAATGAAGGTATCGATGATGCGCTCGCCGATTTCATGCTCAGGGTTATGTATCAACAGGCTGATTTGCAGCAGGATTTGCATGCTCGCCGCAATCGCCGTATAGCGGTATTTCACATAGACGAAAGCCGATGTCGCAACCGTCGCCAGGAACAAGAAGCCAAGCAACGCCGCCGGTGCATGTACGAAATGCAGGATCACGGCAGTCAGCAGGCAACCTATCGTCGTGCCGATCAATCTGTCGGTGCGTCGCTGCTTGGTCATGCTATAAGTCGGCTTCAACACGATGGCAATCGTCAGGATGATCCAGTAGCCATGCGATGCATAAGGCAGGTGCTCGGCGAGCAGCATGCCGAAGGCAATGGCCAGCGCGATGCGCACTGCAAAGCGGAAGGTCGGCGATTGCCAGTTCAGGTTGTCCAGCATCACGCGAAATTCGTATTTTTGCTTGGTAACGAAAGGCGTCATGTCAGCACCCGGCAGAATCGGCGGTGCATCCGGGTTACGCGTCGCAGCGTGCAGTTGTGCAATGGTTTCGACGAAGGTACGCAGCTTGTTATAGGCGCTACGCAATACGGTCAACGCTTCATGGCCATGCGCTTGTGGATGTCGCTCGTATTGCTCGATGGCCGATTCGATGACGTGCCGCTCCGCAGTGTAATCAGCGGCAGCGTAGGATTCGCGGTCGCGGGTCACCGCAAATGCAATCGCTTCGGTATCGCGTGCAGCCTTGCTCGCCATG
>Ga0116226_10000269_pt1 | contig 42765 bp, 36 predicted proteins | sample S1TSphfallax_FD_89692 | JGI IMG/M metagenome (GOLD analysis project Ga0116226, IMG submission 89692) | Host-associated microbial communities from peat moss isolated from Minnesota, USA - S1T2_Fa - Sphagnum fallax MG | ecosystem: Host-associated > Plants > Peat moss > Unclassified | place: USA... | reverse complement strand
AGTGCAGTCGTTCGGAAAGTCTAGCTCTTTGTTTTGGCGAGCATCTTTATCCGACGGGTAACCCCGTGCGGTCGGATGATGCTCTAGCTCTTTGTTTTGGCGAGCATCTTTATCCGACGGGTAACCCCGTGCGGTCAGATGATGCTCTAGCTCTGTATTGTCAGTGGCCTGCTGATCCCCTACGCCCGCTCTGAAGAACGGCGAATTTGGGGTCAGGACACTAGCGTGACAGGTCCGGCGACCAGCCGGCGGCACGAATTATGCGGCGAACCACCAGCGTCGCAGTGCGACGACCGACCAGATCGCCTCCACGGCGCCGAACGGCCACGCTCCCTGAAGGAAGCCATAGGCCGATCCCAGCGCGCACGACCCCGCAAAGGCCAGCACAAACCAGCGGCTCCTGCTTTCACATGCGTAGCAGACCAGCATTGCGCTGACGGCAAACAATCCGAAAGCAGTCAGGCGATCCATCGGGTGCCCCCCAGCCAGCTCCCGGCCCTACCAGATACGGCCTTCCAGCCGGCCATTTTCGATATAATGCAGATAGGGGTTGACGCCGGCACGCAAGATATCCTGGTTGCGCGCCAGATAAAGCCTTGGATCGAACGAGTGCGGCACGCCGGCGCGCATCTCGGTTGTCACCGTCAGGGTCGCCAGGAATGCGTCCACCTCGGCCAGGCTCTCCGCGTCCACCACATGCTGGTGCGCGCGCTTCAGAACCCACTTGCCGTCGCCGTAATCGATGCGCTGCCCGGGATCGGGGAAATCGCGCTCGGTCCAGTAATGGGTCACCAGCGAGCGGCGAGTCTCCGTTGGATTTTCGATGGCGCTGCCGCCATGCAAAAGCTGCGCGTGCCAGATCAGAACATCGCCTGGCGAAGCCAGAAAAACTTTCCGTTCCAGCGCGTGTGCCTCGATGATGCGGGCGATATGCGGCTGGGCGCCGCTCTCCAGCTCCGCGAACACAGCATTGATCCGGCCGTGTGAAAAAATGTAAGGCGGGATCACGTGTGATTTCGGGTAATAGTAAACCGGGCCGCTGCCGGGTGTGACCGGATCGATCGCAATCCAGGAGGCCGCCATCATGTTGGGCGTGGCGGATGGCATAAAGAACGTGTCGAAATGCGGGTATTGCTGGCTGCCGCGTTCGAACAGCAGCGAGTTGCACACCATCGGCCGTGCGCCCAGCAGGCCGCCAATCACCTGCATCAGCGCCGGCGCCGCGCATACGTTGCGGATGATCTCGTCATCCAGATGCAAGTCGAGCAATTTGTAGGGCGCATCGCGCACCTGCAGTGGTGCCTTGCGGAACCAGGTGCGCTCCTCGTTTGGTAGACCGAAATAGCAATCGATCACCTGCGCGAGATTCTCCGACCTCGTCTCCCAGAGATGGTCGAGGTGATGCTTAAGGGTCGCCATCAGCCTGCCTGAAAAAAAACCCGGCAGGATAAGATAGCCTTCTGCCTCAAAAAAATTCTTTTGCGCCTGGCTGAGCGTTTCAGCCTTGTGTGCATTGGTGCGGAAAAGGCGCGTCAGCGAAGACGGCATGAAGCGTGAGAGCGCGTTCATGTCGTGCAACAAACGGAGAATGGATCAAAAGACCGCAAGGTGTGCTTTCTTGAAAAAAAGAACCAAGAAACTTTTGGTTCCGGGTGATGTGTCACGGCGCGTTTTCCTGCGTCCTGTGCGATACATTGCGCGTCACGAGTTCTGTGCCATAGGCGGGGAGCCAGTCTGGAAACGCAACCTCTAGCACGGGCACTTGCACCGGCTCCGACCCAAGATTGAACAGGCAATACACAGCCTCGTCCTCGGTGTGCCGCACGAATCCAACGAGCGGTCCTGGCAGGTCGAGCAGTCTCAGCCCGCCCTTTATCAAGGCCGGATGTGCGCGCCGATACGCGAGGAATTTACGCCAGGCATGCAGCAGCCTGTCTGCGTCACGCTCCTGCACATCCACCGCCAGATCCAAATGCGCCGCCGGCATCGGCAGCCAGGGCGACCCGGTTGAAAACCCGCCATTCATCGCGCCGCCCACCCACGGCATGGGTGTCCGGCTGCCATCCCGCCCACGAAACTCCGGCCAAAGAGCAATCCCGAACGGGTCACGCAGCTGGTCCATCGAAAGCTCCGCCTCCGTCAGCCCCAATTCCTCGCCCTGATACATCAATACACTACCGCGCAAACTCAGCTGGAACGCCATCAGCAGACGGGCAAACCGCGGATCGGGCTGGCCCCCTTGAGGGTTCCACCGGCTCACCGCACGCTCCACATCGTGGTTGGAGAAGCTCCAGCACAGCCAGCCGCTTTCCCCTGCCGACGCCTCCGCCAACGCCCGCATCCCCGCAACATCGAATTTTTCGCGCGATGGCCGCAGCGTATATGCCATATGCAGAAGGCTGGTGCCGGCCGAATAGGCCCTGCACCGCTCGAACGCCCCGTCCTGGCTGGACACCTCGCCGAGCGTCACCGCCCCCGGATAGGCATCCGTCAGCTTGCGTATGCGCCGCAGAAAATCGAACGTCTCCGCCTGAATCATATCGAACTGATGCACCTGCCGCCCGAACAGTTTGGCTGGCGGCACCGCGCTCGGTGGCGAGGCGGGATTGGCCCGCAAGGCGGGGTCATGGGTGAAGAAATCCAGCGCATCCAGCCTGAACCCATCCACCCCCCGATCCAGCCAGAACTTCCCCACCCGCAGTAGCGCCTCCTGCACCGTTGGGTTGTGCAAATTGAGCTGCGGTTGATGCGCCAGGAAGTGATGGAGATAGTATTGTCGTCGTCGCGGCTCGAACGTCCATGCCGCGCCCCCGAAAACCGACAGCCAATTATTCGGCGGCGTCCCGTCTGGGCTAGGATCCGCCCACACATACCAGTCTGCGTAAGGCCCGGTTCGTGCTGCCCGGCTTTGCCGGAACCACACGTGCTGATCCGAACTATGGCTCCAAACCTGATCGATCAGCACGCGCAACCCAAGATGGTGGGCCCGCCGGAGCATCGCATCAAAATCATCCAGCGTGCCGAAAATCGGATCGATCTCCAAATGATCCGACACGTCGTAGCCGAAATCCCGCTGCGGCGAGGTGAATACCGGGCACAGCCAGATCGCGTCCACCCCAAGCCCGGCAATATGATCCAGCCGCGCGGTGAGCCCCGGCAGATCGCCGATCCCATCCCCATTGCTGTCGGCAAAACTGCGTGGATAGACTTGATAGATCACCGCGCCCCGCCACCAGTCTTCAGACCGGCCCGGCCCGGCCTCGATCGCCTTATCGCGCATCATCATACTCACGTAGTCGTGACCTTTTTCCAAAGCCGCACTTGGTTATCGGTGGCGCAAGGTCACGCAGCCAGACTTACCGCTTATGTGCCGCCCCGGGTTCGCTTGACGGTTCTGCACTGCTTCATCCAAGCGAGACGCGAATGATTTTAGGTCTTGAGCTCAGCCGGATCGACTGAAATGTCACGGCGGCGCGGCCGCAAGCCCGCACCGCCATCCAGGCTCATGATTTGGCCGTTCACCGACTTTGTCTCGATCAGAAAACGTGCGGCCCTTCCAAGCTCCTCAGGTGTCGGCCCATATCCCAGCGGTGTCATGCGCCAGGCACGCTCGAACTGCGTTTCGGTCTGATGTCCGCTGCGCATCGTAAGCCCGGGCGCAATCCCATTCACCCGCACCCGCCCGCCGAACGCCATGGCCAGCATGCGCGTCGCCCCCGCTAAGCCGATCTTGGCCACCGTGTAACTGAAGAAATCCGGGTTAAGGTTGGTCACCTTGAAATCCAGCATGTTGATGATCGAACCGCCCGACCCGTCGCAGGACTCGGCGAACGCCTTGGAGAGAAACAGCGGGGCCTCGAGATTGGTCCGCACATTCTCGTCCCACGCCTCGACCGAGAGCGATGCAATAGTGTCGTAATGGTAGCTGCTCGCATTGTTCACCAGCACACCGATCGGTCCGAAGGCCGCCTTGCACCGGAAGATGAGCGACGCAATCGCAGCCCTGTCGGCCAGATCGGCCTGGATCAGGCCGCATCGGCCACCCGCCGCGATGATCTCGTCTGCTAGCAGGGAGGCGGCCTGCGCCGAATGCGCGAAATGCACGGCCACAAAATGCCCGTCGGCCGCCAGAGTCCGCGCGAGCGCCGCACCCACGCGCCGCGCGCCGCCTGTCACCAGAACCGCTGGCTTCATCGAATGAAGGAAACGCGCAGGTGGTTCAGAACCCGATGAAACCCGCGGCGGGGTTGGGCTGCCCGCGATTGGCACTCAGCTGCACGCCCTTTTGTTGTGCACTCGCCTCCATCACGCCCTTATGGCCCGTGCCTTTTCCACGCCGCGACACCGGAGAGGCGGCCGCCAACTGGCTAGGCGGCGATGTGCCTGCCGCCCCACGCATCGACAACAGCAAAAAAGTGATGTCATTGCGATCGAGGTCGATCGACGCGTCCGTGGGCGTCTGCCCGAGCACGTTCTTGGCATCCAGTTGCGCGCCCCGGTTCAGCGCATCCTTTGCGGCCGCCAGGTCGCCACGGGTGATCGCATCGAACAGCGCATCGTTGGGGGACATCTCCGCCGCAATCTTGTCGGCCGGTGCCACGGCGGCGTTCTCGTCCGGCTCCGCGCCGGGGATCGCAGGCGGCGGTGCCACGGGTTTATCCTCCTTGGATGCGTGCGAATCCTCGTCGTCGCTGGGTTTCTGAGGCACGCCCGCCGGGGTGAAACCGCCCTGGCCGTAGCCGCCGCCCTGGCCATACCCGCCGACACCCGGTCCCGCTCCACCAGGGCCAACGCCAACCTGCGCGAAAGCCGGCGCGGAAAGGCACAGAAACAGTGCCAGCAGAGCAGCAGAACGCATGACCCGACCCACTTCTATGAACATAACCTTGGCTTCATAGCAGCCAGTGCCCGCAAACGGGAAGCGTCCGTGCGGCTCTGACACGCGAACTCTTGCAAAACCTTGCGAAAGTTCCGATGTGGCGGGTGTCGGCGCGCCAGACCGGGCCCGGCACCAAACTGTCTCGCTCATCCGGAGGAGGCTTCGCGTTTGACCACTCGCATGTTCACGTCGCCGCTCTTTTTGGGGTTCGACCATCTCGAGCAAATGCTCGAGCGCGCGTCAAAAAATCCGTCTGACGGGTATCCGCCCTACAATATCGAGCAGACCGGCCCCTCCACGCTGCGGATCACGCTCGCCGTCGCGGGATTTACGATGGACGACCTGCAGATCACGCAGGAGGATAATCAGCTGGTGATCCGCGGCCGCCAGGCCGATGACAGCCAGGGGCGTGTGTTCATTCATCGCGGCATCGCCGCGCGTCAGTTTCAGCGCGCCTTCGTGCTGGCGGAAGGCATCGATGTCGGCGGCGCCTGGCTCGATAACGGCCTGCTCCACATCGATCTCTCACGGCCCCAGCCGGAGCCGAAAGTGCGCCATATCGAGATTGCCCGGCCCGGCAAGACGAGCCGTGCTGCAAAGATCGTTGGATCGGCGGCGCCCGAGACCTGAGGCTTAATTGCGACAGCGTTACCACAGTGCCATCAAGCTTTCGGCGCGTTCCTTGCTTACAACAGTGCCGGAGCCATCAGATCAAAGTGTTATGAGATCGGAAGCATTCCGGTTTCAGTATGCACATCATTCAGCGGGGTCGCGCGCCGGCCACGGAGCCAATATTATGGGTCAGTTTTCAGACGATTTCGACGATGAGACCGCAACCGACCATTCAGCGGGCAGGATCATGGACCTTTTTGACATTCGCAATCTGTCGGTAGCGCAGCTCGCCTCGCTGGGCGTTTCCCACATGGCCTACGTGAAGCCGGTGCTTGTCAACGGCACCCGCGCCTTCGCCATTCATGGTGCCGATGGCACGCCCATGGCTGTCGCGGGCGCTGAGGATCTGGCCTTCGCGGCCATCCGGCAGCACGAAATGGTGCCCGCTCTGGTGCACTGAGGCTTCCGGCACGCCAGGTTCCGGACCGGCCACCTGGACCTGACGTCCCGAGTGAGGATTTTCTGTACGGTCACGCAAGCGCATGCGAGGATTAGCCGCCTCGCAAGGCTGCTATCATGGCTAGGCGGGCCGTCAGCATTCAATTGAGCGAGACCGGACTGGCAGAGCTGACGGCCCTGACGGCACGCTGTGGTTTGGCGAGCATCTCTATACGAGGGATAACCCCGTGTAGTCGGATGATGCTGTCATGTTTGGTCGGTAGAGCGGCGGCACCATATGCCTGGTATGTGTGCAAACATGTTCATTGGCCACGCCTTGCCCTACCGCACAGCTTTAAGGAACGCAGGCATCGCTGGCTTCAAAGGCGGCGATGCCATTGCGTCGCAGCCCCCCTCCCGATGCCAAAGACAGACATGGGCATTCCACCGTAGTGGCCAGGAGGGCTCGCTCGGCGTGGTCCAGCAGGCCTGAACTGAGAACCCAGCCTTTGTGAGTTCTGAACTGCCGACATTGTCGATCACATAGTCGAAGGCCCCTGTCCGCGAGATTGGATCACCCTCTGAAAACCCATAAATCTTCACGTTCGGCCAAAATCGCACATAGCCCGGGGTGCGCGCCCATGGCTCCTGCGGGTGCATAGCCACACCGCAGGCATCCGAATCTAGGTCGATCCGGGCGACCGCCGCATTGATCGCCGAAAACTGATACAGGTAATGCCACAAAGGCACCCGCGCGACGGCCAGAAGCGAGAAACCGGGCCATAAGGCTGCGCACAGAACCCCAGCCGAAAAACCGGCGCGGTAAGGCAGCCCGGCGCGCTGCGCCAACGCCTTTGCCACAACAGCGCTACCGACGCCGGCCAGCGTGAACACCAGCGGCAGGGCTGGGTATAAAAAACGGTCTTCCTTATGCGCCAGCGCAAAAAACGGCAAAATAACGGTAGCGGCGAAGACGGCCAGCGAACGAAGCCGGATCGCACCAAGCCAGGCAAAAAGCGCAATCGGCCCCCCCAGAACGCCCCAGAAAACCGCCTTTATGGCGATGTAGGCGTACCATGGCAGCACACCATAGGATTTCGCTCCGCCCAGTAGCAGGTTGACCTGTATGTATTTCAGCAGCGACTGAAGCGGGTAGGACAAGGTCAATGCGTCCAATAGGCCGGACATGAAGATCGGCAGCAGCGGCGCCAGAAACGCCTGCCGCCACCCGCCCCGCCATGCGCACCATAGGCACCCGAGCCCAGCAGCCGGCGCCAATTGCGGCCTGATGACCAGCGCGCAGCCAAGCAGGCCGCAACCGGCAAAGCGACGCCACGGCGTAGGCCATGGCCCATCAACGCCTGAAAGAAACAGGCCGGGGATCAGAAGGCTTGCTGCAGCTGTCTCCGCCAGTGCGTGCGGCGCGAACGCTGCGATTTCGAACCAGACGGCATTCGCGGCACCTGCGCCGATGGAAGCGGGCAGGCCACCGGCCCTATATCCCCAGAGCACCGCACACGCCACGCTTGGCAGGGACGCCACCGAAAGGCACCAAGCCACGATCCAAAGTGCAATGCGTGGATCGCCACCAAGCAACTTTCCGATCTCGAAGGCCGGCGACAGCACACCCGGCAATATCCAAGACCGGATCCCCACCACAAATTCCCAGGGAACCAGCCCAATACCATAAACAATCCTGTGCGCTGGCTCAAGATACTGAAAATCCTCGTCCGCAACCAGCGGGCCCGACATCAAGCCAAAGGCAGCCAGCCGAATCAGCAGGGCGACCGCACAGCAAAGAATGACTACACGTGTCAGGGGATCGCGCAGAAGATTTAAGAATGGGTGCATGTTTGGCTTGGCAGCGCTCAAGGATTTGGACTCGGTGAGGCACATGCGTTTACCTCTTCTTGGCGGACGCCAACGCGGGCGAATATTCTTTTACCATAGCCACTACCGCAAGCCCCACTGCTCGAATGCCACACCAGGCGCGAGGCGTTTGGCATCGTCGGCAAATATAGGCGTCGGCACGCCGATAAAGATGCCTATTGAAACAGTGGCTCAGTGCCGATTTGCCTGCCCGAGCCTGTTGAGGCAAATCCTGCCGCTGGGATGAGGACAAAAACGGTGATCGCTGACCGAAGTGGCGCTATCGGCAACGCATCCGCGCAGACAGAGCCTGCTTCGGGCCACCGCTCCCACAGTTTTGCGGGAGTCGCGCAATTATCCGTTGTGATCCCCTGCTACAACGAACGCGGCAACGTCACCGAGCTCGTCCGCCGCCTGGATGCGGCGCTCGCCAGCATCTCCTGGGAGGCCGTTTTCGTCGATGACGACAGCCCAGATCGCACGGCCGCGGAAGTGCGCCGGATTGCGGCCGCAGACCCGCGGATCCGCTGCATCCGCCGGATCGGCCGGCGCGGCCTTTCCTCCGCGGTGATCGAGGGTGCGCTCTCCTGCTCCTCCGCGTTTATCGCCGTGATCGACGGGGACCTGCAGCATGACGAGACGCGCCTGCCCGAGATGCTCGCCATCTTGCAGGCGGGCGCAGCCGAAATGGTCGTTGCCAGCCGTTTCGCGCCTGGCGGCGACGCCGAGGGCCTCGCCGGCGCCGGACGCCTTGCCCTCTCCACGTACGGCATCCGCCTCGCCACAGCACTCCTCGGCACCAGGCTCACCGACCCGATGAGCGGCTTCTTCATGATGCCGCGTCCTTTGTTCGAGGACATCGCCCCAAAACTCACCGGCCAGGGTTTCAAGATTCTGCTCGACTTGCTGCTCTCGGCGCCTGGCTCTCGGGTTCGCGAGGTTGGCGCGCATTTTCGCCCGCGAATCGCGGGCGAAAGCAAGCTCAGCCCGCTTGTGCTCGTTCAATTCGCCGCTGTTCTGCTCGACAAGGGTTGCGGTGGGCTGGTTCCGCTCCGATTCTTCTCTTTCGCGCTCGTGGGCGCATTCGGTGTTATCGTGCATCTCGCCGTGCTAACCGCGGCCGGCGCGCTGGGCGCGAGTTTCATTGCTGCACAAACCACTGCAACCATTTGCGCCATGATTGCCAATTTCCAGCTGAACAACGTGATCACCTACCGCGACCAGCGCCTGCGTGGCGGCCGCCTGCGGCGCGGTCTGATCCTATTCGTGCTGGTGTGCAGTGTCGGCGCCCTGGCCAATATCGGCATTGCCAACGCGCTTTACGCAAGTGGGAATGCGACGCGTACACCAGCCGGCGCTCTGGGTGCGGTGATCGGCGTGGTCTGGAATTATGCGATGTCGGCGACACTTGTGTGGGGAAGGCGGGCTCGTAACCCATAAGGGAAGCAGTATTTTTTGAGAAAAACCACAAAACCTTGTTTCTTTCAGGCCCGCTTTGCCTCGGCCTCTGAGCTGAGGGGATGCGCAAGATATTTTACATATTCCTTCGGAACCACCTGCCAGAAACGGGCGCGCTCCTGTTCCCAGTCGTGCAGCAGCATCGCCGCGTAGCGGCTATTGGTCTCCCGCGAATGTTCCTCGATATGCTTGCGCAGAACCCTCTCCCAATGCGCCGAAGCCAGACGCTGCCAGGTGAGCGTATCACCATTCACCCGCAGCTCGAACGACTCATCGGCATCATAAACAAATGCCAGGCCGCCGGTGAAGCCTGCGCCGAAATTGTCGCCCACCGCACCCAGCACGACAATCGTGCCTCCCGTCATATACTCGCAGCCATTCGAACCGCAGCCTTCCACCACGCCAAGCGCCCCGGAATTGCGTACGGCGAACCGCTCGCCCGCCTGTCCCGCCGCAAATAACTTGCCAGACGTTGCACCGTACAGCACCGTATTACCGATAATCGTGTTGTTCTGGCTGGCCAGTGTCGAACTCGGCGAAGGCCGCACCACAACTGTCGCCCCCGACAGGCCTTTTGCCACATAATCGTTCGCGTCGCCCATCACCTCGATCCGCAGGCCCTGCACCGCGAAAGCCGCCAGGGATTGCCCGGCCGAGCCGCGCAGCCGCACATTCACATGCCCGGGCTGCAGTTTCTGCATCCCGAAATGCCGCACGAGATACGACGAAAAACGCGTGCCGATCGCCCGATGCGTATTGCGAATGCCATATTGTAGCTGCATCTTTTCGCCGCGCTCGAACACCGCCCGCGCATCCTGGATCATCTGCGCATCCAGCGTATCAGGCACTTCGTTGCGCCCCTCCCGCGTGCAGTAGGAGGCATGCGGCCCCGCATCGGCTTGCGCCAGGATCGGATTGAGATCGAGGTCGTCCAGCAAATCCGATCCGCGGCTTACCTGCGCCAGAAGATCGGTCCGCCCGATCACGTCCTGCAGGCGCCTAAAACCAAGCTCGGCCAAGATACTCCGCACGTCTTCGGCAATGAAAGAGAACAGGTTGATCACCTTTTCGGGCGAGCCGTCGAATTTTTGCCGCAGCGCCTCATCCTGCGTGCACACGCCCACCGGGCAGGTATTGGAATGGCATTGCCGGACCATGATGCAGCCCATCGCCACCAAAGAGGCGGTGCCGACACCAAATTCCTCCGCGCCCAGCATCGCCGCGATCACCACGTCGCGGCCGATCTTGATGCCGCCATCGGTGCGCAGCTTCACGCGGTGGCGAAGCCGGTTCAGCATCAGCACCTGATGTGCTTCCGACAGCCCCATCTCCCACGGCAACCCTGCATATTTTACTGATGTCTGTGGCGACGCACCGGTCCCGCCAGAGTGGCCGCTGATCAGGATCGCGTCGGCCTTCGCCTTGGCGACCCCGGCCGCGATCGTGCCAATCCCCGATCGGGCCACCAGCTTTACGCACACCGTTGCATCCGGATTGATCTGCTTCAGATCGTAAATCAGCTGCGCCAGATCCTCGATCGAATAGATATCGTGATGCGGCGGCGGGCTGATCAGCGTTACCCCAGGCGTCGCATGGCGCAGCCGTGCGATCAGCTCGGTTACTTTGAAGCCCGGCAGCTGGCCGCCCTCGCCCGGTTTCGCCCCTTGCGCCATTTTAATTTCGATTTCGCGGCAGGCATTGAGATATTCCGCCGTGACGCCAAACCGCCCGGAGGCGATCTGCTTGATCGCGGAGGCCGCGTTATCACCATTTGGACGTGGCTGCGCCCGTGCCGGATCCTCGCCGCCTTCCCCTGAATCCGATCTCGCGCCGATGCGGTTCATCGCGATCGACAGCGTCTCGTGCGCTTCAGGGCTCAGCGCCCCAAGCGAAATCCCCGGCGAGAGCAAGCGCTTGCGGATTTCGGTGATGCTCTCCACCTCATCGACCGAAATCGGCTTGCACCGTTCCCGCCGGAAATCCAGCAGATCGCGCAGCGCCACCGGCGGCTGCCGTCGCACACCTTCGGTATAGCGCTTGAAAAGTTGATAACTGTCCGTCGCCACTGCGGTCTGCAGCATATGGATCAGCGACCCATCGAACGCGTGCGTTTCGCCCCGCTTGCGCAGCTTGTAAAGCCCGCCCACGGGCAGGGTCACGAATTCCGCATTCCAGGCGGCCGCATGCAGCGCGATCAGCCGCCGCGCGATCCCCGACAGGCCAATCCCGGAAATCCTCGATTGCATGCCCGGAAAGAACTCGCCGACCAGCGCGCGCGACAATCCGATCGCCTCGAAATTATACCCGCCGCGATAGGACGAGAGCACCGAGATGCCCATTTTGGACATGGTTTTCAGCAAACCCTTATCCACCGCCTTTTTGTAGCGCCCGACAGCCTCCTTCAGCGACATCTGCCCGAACAGACCGCGCCGGTGCCGGTCGGCAATGCTCTCCTGCGCCATGTAGGCATTGACCGTTGTCGCCCCCACGCCGATCAACACGGCAAAATGATGCACGTCCATGCACTCTGCCGATCGTACGTTCAGGCTGGTGAACGTACGCAGGCTCGATTTCACAAGATGTGTATGCACGGCGCCTGTGGCCAGGATCATCGGGATCGGCACACGCGTTTCGCCCTGGTGTTCATCCGTCAGGACCACATGCGTGCAACCCTCGCGCACACCTTCCTCGGCCTGCCGCTGCACACGCGAAATCGCCTTTCGCAATCCCGCTTCACCGTTCTCCAGCGCGAAAGTGCAATCCACGACAATCGCGGAGGACCCCATCGTGCGCAGCATCGCCTCGAATTCCACATTCGAGAGAACCGGGCTTTCCAATTGCAACAGATCGCACTGGCTCGCATCCTGGTCCAGCACATTGCCCAGATTGCCGAGCCGCGTCTTGAGGCTCATCACCTGGGTCTCGCGCAGGCTGTCGATCGGCGGATTGGTGACCTGCGCAAAATTCTGCCTAAAGTAATGGTGCAGCCCGCGGTAATGTTCCGACAGCACGGCAATCGGCGTATCGTCGCCCATGCTGCCGATCGCTTCCGAGGCATCCTCCACCATCGGGTGCAGGATTGTCTCCAGCTCCTCCAGTGTCACACCCACCGCCAGTTGCCGACGGCGCAGTGCCTCGCCTTCATACTTCACCGGCTCAGGCGCATCGGTCTTGACGATATGGTCGATCTTCTTGATGCCAGCAGTCCATTCTCCATAGGGATGACGCGCGGCGAGCATGTCGCGCATCGCCTCATCCTTCAGAAACCGCCCGTTATCCAGATCCACGCCGATCATCTCACCAGGGCCCAGGCGGCCTTTTTCGAGAATCTCGCTTTCCTCCACTGGCACCATCCCGGTTTCGGAGCCGAGGATCAGCAATCCATCGGCTGTCACGGAATACCTCAGCGGCCGCAAGCCGTTGCGATCGAGGCCCGCGATCGCCCAGCGCCCATCGGTGGCGCATACCGCCGCCGGCCCGTCCCATGGCTCCATCACCGCGTTGCAGTACAGGAACATATCCGCATGCGCCTGCTTCATAGTCGCATCATTGCCGATGCTCGCGGGGATCATCAGCGCCTTGGCCATCGGCGCATCGCGGCCCGCATGGATCAGCAGTTCAAAGACATTGTCGAGAACGGCGGTATCTGATCCGCTCGCCTGGATCACCGGTTTTACGTCCTCGATGAACGCATTCAGCTCGCCGGCCGAAAGCCGAGTCTCATGGCTTTTCATCCAGTTCGTATTGCCGGAAACCGTGTTGATCTCGCCGTTATGCGCAAGTGTGCGGAACGGCTGCGCCAGCCGCCAGGTCGGGAAGGTATTCGTCGAATAGCTGATGGTAGATCGCAAACCGGCTGACGAAGCGCGCATCCATCAAATCCGGATAAAACGTGGACAGATGCTCAGCCAGGAACATGCCCTTGTAGATGATCGACCGGCAGGAAAGCGAGCAGATATAAAGTTCCGGTATCTGCGCCGCGATCGCCGCCTTCTCGATCCGCCGCCGGATCACATACAGGTCGCGCTCGAAAACCTCAGGCTCGCTGTTCAGCGTATTGCGGACCATGATCTGTTCGATTTCCGGCCGGGTGGCATTGGCCTTTTCGCCGATCACGCTCACATCGATCGGCACTTGCCGCCAACCATAGATCTGATAGCCGAAATGCAGTATTTCCGCTTCCACGATTTGCCGGCAGCGTTCCTGTGCGGAAAAATCGGTTTTTGGCAGAAACACCATGCCGACGGCGATCCGGCCAGACAGTTCGCGTTCGCCGCCGCGCTCGATCGCCTCGGCGAAAAAATCCTGCGGGATTTCCACATGGATGCCCGCGCCGTCGCCGGTTTTGCCGTCGGCGTCCACCGCGCCGCGATGCCACAACGCGCTCAGCGCATCGATGCCCGCCTGCACCACCGCGCGCTTCGGTATCCCATCCAGCGAGGCGATCAGGCCGACACCACAGGCGTCATGCTCCTGCGACTGCGCGTATGTTTCGCTCAGCCGCTCAGTGTTTTGGTGCCACTCTGTCATAAAGTCGCTGATGTGCTGCTGAGGGTGGTTGATCATAGCGTAATCCCTCGATGACGAAGTTCCTGGGCATGTTTATGGATGGCCTCGAGTGCAACGCGCTTGCCCCAGGCTCGTCCAATCTCTCTGTTTTCCTGGAATATCAGGGGCAATCTCGCCAGGTATTTCGTGCCGACCGGCGAGCGAAAGAATACGGCAATCTGGGGCATCTCGTCAGCCGTGAAGGTCTGTATGTAAACCTCTCTCTTTTGGGCAACGAGTTCGCCAATATGCGCCTTGAACTCAGGCATCAGCATCTGATCGACTATTTCAGTCGCGTGTGGCTTGTCCTGATGTCCTTTGGCCATGATGGTGCCGACCATCTCGTCACGCATGGTTGCCAGGATACGCAAGACGAGGTCGCCGCCACCCATGGCGGAATCCAAGTCTTCTGCCGCCCGCAGGGCCTCATCATTCATCGGCGCTTGCGCGCTGGCATTGATGAAGAGCAAAACGGCTAACATGGCTGATGCCAGAAAACTCTTGAGAGTTGTAAGCATGGTCGTCACCCCGAAAGCGCGTAAGGGATACGCAGCGCCACTCGCCACACCACGCGCCCAAAAAGAACAAAAGCCTTTTGCTTCTTTTCTTTCGAAAAAGAAGAACTTCCTTGTCTTACGCGGCCGCCGCTAAAAAACCCTGCCGCGCCGAAGGCTGCAGGTATGCATGGATCTGTGCAGCCGCATCGCGCCCGTCGCGTACCGCCCACACCACAAGGCTCGCGCCGCGCACGATATCGCCGGCCGCGAAAACCCCGGGCAACGACGTCTCGAACGACCGATGATCGATCTTGATCGTGCCGGCCCGCGTTACATCCAGCGCATCCTGCGCCCAGAGTGCCGGCAACGGCTCCGGATCGAACCCCAAAGCCTTGATCACCAGATCCGCCTTTACGGTAAAATGGCTGCCTTGCACCACTTCCACCGACTGCCGGCCGGAAGCGTCGGGCAGCCCAAGCCGCATATGCACAGCGCGCACGCCCGCCACATGCTCATCGCCCAAAAACGCTTCTGGCGCCGAAAGCCACATGAATTTCACGCCTTCTTCCTCGGCGTTCTTCACCTCGCGCATGCTGCCCGGCATATTCGCCTTGTCGCGCCGGTAGAGGCAGGTCACTGAAGCCGCCCCCTGCCGGATGCTGGTGCGCACGCAATCCATGGCCGTATCGCCGCCGCCGATCACCACCACATGCTTGCCCGCCGCATTCAGCACGCCCGACTCGAAATCCGGCACCTCGTCGCCAAGCCCCTTGCGGTTGGAGGCGATCAGAAAATCCAGCGCCTTCACAATGCCGCCCAAGCCGGATCCCGGGCCGCCGATATCGCGCGCCTGATAAACCCCGGTGGACACCAGTACCGCATCGTGCCGCGCCCGCAATTCTGCAAACGTCACATCACGGCCGACCTCGGTATTTAGATGAAAGGTGATCCCTCCTTCCTCCAGCAGCTTCCACCGGCGCAGCACGATCTCCTTCTCCAGCTTGAAGCCGGGTATGCCGTAGATCAGCAGCCCGCCCACCCGGTCATGCCGATCGTACACATGCACCTGATACCCGCGCCGGCGCAGCTCCTCCGCCGCCGCGAGACCACCCGGCCCTGCGCCCACGATCCCCACGGACTGCGACAGTTCTTCACGCGGCGAAACCGCTTTCACCCACCCCTGGGCAAACGCATAGTCTGTCACAAACCGCTCCACCGCCCCGATGGTGACGCTTTCGAAGCCCTTCTCGATCACGCAATTGCCTTCGCACAGCCGATCCTGTGGGCAGATGCGCCCGCAAATCTCCGGAAAATTATTGGTGGCGGCGCTTACCTCATAGGCTTCATCCAGCCGACCTTCCGCCGTCAGCTTCAGCCAGTCCGGAATATTGTTGTTCAGCGGGCAATGCACGGAGCAGAAAGGCACCCCGCACTGGCTGCACCGGCTGGATTGCGCACTCGCCTCGGCGACCGCGAAATCCCGATAGATCTCGTCGAAATCTTCCCGCCGCGCCTCGGCCGCCCGCTTTTCGGGCTGATGCTGGCTGACGTGAGTGAACTGCAGCATCCTGTCCGGCATGGCATGGCTCCCTCAACGGCGTACAAACTGCGTCATTACAGCTTCTCGCGCGAAGCTTTAGGGAAATTTTACCCACGATGCGAGGCATTTTTGGCCGTTAAGTCAGCAGGACTGCCCTGATCTCAGGGCATGCCCTCATAAGCAATCAATTCCTACGAAGAGCTTACAGAAATTAGGGACGAAACGGACCTAATGCCTAGTGCGCCCGCACACCGCCGCGACGGTAACGCGCGAGATAGCCCGGCACGATCAAATCGATCGGCGTCGGTACCACGCCCAAGGCCGTCAGTCCCGGCATCTCCGGGTTTGCCACATTGTCCCGCGCCAGCATCAGCAATTGGTCGTGCGTCAGGCCGCTGAAGGGTATTCGGGCCATCAACTCGGCCAGCGGCGGCGGGATCGGCAGCAGCGGGCGGCTCCGTCTGATCTGCGCCAGGATCCACCCCAGGATTTCGCGAAACGTCATGATCTTCGGCCCGCCCAGCTCGAAAATCTTGCCCGCCGCGTCTGGCCGCGCGATCGCCGCCACCGCCGCATCCGCCACATCGCCCACATACACGGGCTGGAACCGGCTGCTGCCGCAGATCACCGGCATCACCGGTGAAACCAGTGCGAGTGACGCGAAGCGGTTGAAAAACTGGTCCTCCGGCCCGAACACCAGCGAGGGTCGCAGGATCGCCGCCCGCGGGAAATGCGCTCGCACCAGTGCCTCACCTTCTGCCTTGCTTCGCGCGTATTTGGCCGGGCTCGCCTCATCCGCGCCGATCGCCGACACCTGCACCAGGTGTCGCACCCCGCCTATCTCCGCCAATCGCGCAATCCGCCCCGCCCCCTCCGCCTGCAACCTGGCAAAATCGCCGGCCTTTCGCTCAGCCAGGATGCCAACCAGGTTCACCACGATTTCGGCGCCTTCGATGGCCCTTATCAGCGTGCCGTCCGAGGTGATGTTCGCGTAAAGCGGCACGACCTGGCCCACCCGCCCCATAGGCTTCAGGAATTGCGCGCGCGCCGGGTTGCGCACCGCCACCCGCACGATATGACCCTGCGCCGCCAGCCTCTTGACGATATAGCGGCCCAAAAACCCTGATCCGCCGATCACGGTGGCGACGCTCCGTGTGTCCATCACTCAATACCTCTCGTCTCATGCATCCGTACATGGCAACGGCGCGCGTTTTTGCGGTTCATCAGCCAAGAACATTCTTGCCTCAAGCGACTCGGGCAGCGGTGTAGGGTTGGCCCATGAGCCAAATCTCAATTCTTTTTGATACCGAAACCACCGGCCTCGACCCTGCAACCGGTGACCGCATCATCGAGATCGCCGCCATTGAGTTGTTGCGCGATTTGCCCACCGGCAAGGTTTTTCATCGCCTGGTCGATCCGGAACGCGACATCCCTGAAGAGGTCACCCGGATACACGGTTTCTCCCGCGGCGATCTCATCGGCAAACCCCGCTTTGCTGAGATCGTCGATGAATTGCTGTCCTTCATCGGTGACTTTCGCCTCGTTGCCCACAACGCCCCCTTCGATTTCGGCTTCCTCAACGCGGAACTGCGCCGCCTTTCCCTCCCACCACTCGACCCGCTGCGCATGATCGACACACTGGCTCTGGCAAAGACCCGGTTTCCCGGAATGCCAAACAGCCTCAACGCGCTGTGCAACCGCTTCGCGATCGACCTCTCGGAGCGCACCACCCACAACGCCCTTCTCGATTGCCGCCTGCTGGCTGAGGTGTATGTCGAGCTGACCGGCGGCCGCCAACGCGGTCTCGTCTTGCCAGAGGCAGCACAAGGCGAGCAAATCTTCGCTTATACGCGCCCGGCCAACCGCACCCCCATCCTTCTCGCGCCAACCGCCGCGCAGATCGAAACCCATGCGCAGTTTATTGCCCGCTTGAAAGACCCGCTTTGGCCACGCTTTCTCGTGGCGGCTGCGCAGCCGTCTCCGAGCTGACACGGCGGTGTCGAACCGACCCGCCTGCGCCACGTTTTACTATTTATGGATCAGATCGCCGGCGCTTCATCCCCCCATCTTGACGAAGGCGAACAGGGTCAGGCGGCCACCCACGCCGCCCCCCGCGCCTTGGTAATACATGAGATCGTGCGCGCTGAAGGCGAGGAGGCGCTGAAACGCAAGCAGGGCGCCCTCATGTGGTCGGCCCTCGCCGCTGGGCTTTCCATGGGCTTTTCCTTTCTTAGCCAGGCACTGCTCCACGCCTGCCTGCCGGACACACCCTGGCGCTCGACCGTCGATAGTCTCGGTTATAGCGTAGGCTTCATCATCGTCATCCTCGGCCGCCAGCAACTGTTTACCGAGAGCACGCTCACCGCCGTGCTCCCCGTGCTCACGCGGCGAGACTGGAAAACGCTTGCTGCATGCCTGCGCCTGTGGGCCGTGGTGCTGGTCGCCAATGTTGCCGGCGCTTGGATTTTTGCAGCCCTGCTTACCATCCCCGGCGTATTTCGCCCTGATGTCTCCATCGCCCTAGCGTCCCTAGCGAGCCTGACAGTGCAATCGCCCTTTACGGCGGTGTTTTTCAGATCGATTTTTGCTGGCTGGCTGATCGCCATGATGGTCTGGCTGTTGCCCAGTGCCCGGTCGGCCAGGCTGCTCACTGTTTTGCTGATAACCTATGTGGTGGCACTCGGCCATCTGAGCCACATCATCGCCGGATCGGTGGAAGCGGCCTACGCCGTTCTGAAGGGCGCCGCTTCGTTGCAGGCTTTCGCCCTGTCATTCATGCTTCCAACCCTGCTGGGCAACACAATTGGCGGTGTCGCGTTGGTGGCACTTCTTAACCACGCCGCGATCGCGCCAGAAATTCAGGACAATTTGGCGCGGGCAGAGTAGTAACAAATAGTAACACTCTCTCGTGGCGCCAGCAAATATGTATCTGATTTGTCACTTAATTATCGTTTGATCAAGCGTCCCCTTGGCAATTTGTGCACGATCGCATGGCAGAACTGCCCAATATGACGGCAGTGCTTGTGGTAATTTTTAAAAATATGTCCAAACTATGACTGGCCGGGGGTGCCCCTACCCAGTCCCCGTGCATGGCACGGTCGAGACGCCCTTCTCGGCCGTGCCCCCCAGCTGCCTCCCAAACAACTGTCATGATGCTGCGTCGCAGCAAATTGCTTATTCGTCGGGCCAACGACCCCATATGCATATGCAGCGTTGAGCGGCTGGCGAATGCATGGCGGCTCGTCAAGTGCCTTGGGGCTTTTTTCATATGACCGTTCCTTTCCATCAACGACTTCTGCGCGCTGCCCGAGTGTATCGCGATACACCTCAGATGCCGTCGCGCCTTGCGGAGCTTGCCGCTCACCTCCAGCGTGACCTCGGCCTAGCGGCGGCCGTCAAATCGGCGCCCGACATCCAGACCCTGGTTGCCCAAGGTGCGAACCTGCTGCACCGCCTGCAGGATGCCGCCAGTTGCTGTGGAGCCCAGCAGGCGCAGGACGCGCCTGCCATGCTGGCACGGGGTTTTACCCTGGGGACGAGCGCGCGCCCGTATCGGCTGTTTGTTCCCGCGAAGCTGCCGGCCGCACCCGCGCTGATCGTCATGCTGCATGGGTGTTCGCAATCCCCGGAGGATTTCGCTGCCGGCACGAGGATGAACAAGCTGGCCGGCGCTCGGGGCTGCCTGGTGCTGTATCCGGAGCAGATCAAAAGCGCGAATCAGCAGCGCTGCTGGAACTGGTTCAGCCCCGCCGATCAGCGGCGCGGCCAGGGCGAACCAGCGCTCATTGCGGGCATGACTCGCGCCGTGATCGCCGAATTCAACGTCGATCCCGCCCGCGTCTATATCGCCGGCCTGTCCGCAGGCGGCGCCAAGGCGGCCATCATGGGCGCCGCCTACCCCGATCTTTACGCCGCGATCGCCGTGCATTCCGGCCTTGCCTGCGGTGCGGCGCACGACATGGTCTCTGCCTTCACCGCCATGCGCCAGGGCAGGACAGGGCAGGGCAACCTTACAATGCCCACCATCATCTTCCACGGCGATCGCGACGCCACGGTGAACCCCGCCAATGCCGACGCCGTGGCCGCACTTCTGCCAGGCCTCGAACCGGCGCAAACCGAGCGCGGGCAAGTGCCCGGCGGCCTCGCCTACACGCGCAGTGTCCGCCTTGGCCCGAATCAACGCCCCTTGTTGGAGCAATGGACGGTACACGGGGCAGGCCATGCCTGGTCCGGCGGCAGCAGCACCGGCAGTTTTACGGAGCCCCTTGGCCCCGACGCCTCGCAAGAGATGCTGCGGTTCTTTCTCGCGGCAAACCGCTCCTGACGTCTGCCCGCAGTCTCAGCGTCCGCTGATCGCGAGCGAGGCCAGGATCAGCGCACCGCCGGCCATGGCGACCGGCCCCATGCGCTCACCCGCCAACGCGCCGAACAAGGCGGCCCAAAGTGGCTCTAATGTATATAGCAGGGCCGCCCGCGCAGGTGGCACGAAGCGCTGCGCCCAATTGGCCGAAATCTGCAAGCCCGCGCTGGCAAGCCCAAGGCCGAGCGCCGCGGCGATCCAGGCAGGGTGCAGGGTCGGCCAGACCGGCGACGAAACGACCGCACATGCGAAGCAGATCAGCGCCAGTGCGGCGCATTCTACCACCGCGAGCCGCCTTGGGTCTGCGCAGGCAGCGTAGCGGCCGATCAGCATGATTTCGGACGCGATCGAAACCGCGCTGATCAGCATTAGGAGGTCGGCGAAACCGGATTTTTGGCGGCCGACCGGCCCTGCCATCAGCAGCAGCCCGCCGAGCGCCAGGCCGATACCAAGCCAGATGGAGGGGCGGGGCCGCCGTTTGAAGAGCGCAAGCTGTATCAGCGGTACGATCGGCACATAAAGGGCCGAGATGAAGGCCGCGCGCCCGCTGCTAACACCCAGATGCATTGCGAGCGCCTGGATCCCGTAGCTGCCGAACATGGCGCACGAAATTTGTCCGCCGGCGGTTAGCTCGGTGCGCGTCAGCCGATGCAGGCGGGGGCGTGTCACCACCGCCACCAGCAGGGACGCGGTGGCAAAGCGCAGGCCAACGAACGGTAGTGCGGGCATATTTTGCACGGCCCCGCGGGTAATTACGAAACTGACGCCCCAGACCAAGGTGGCCAGCGTCAGTACGATGGGCGGTGCGAAGCGGTGGGCAAAAATCCGCTTCAAGGTCTTTCTATCCGCCCGCCCGGCATCGGCGCCGGCACGCCGGTGGTGCCGGGCAAGCTCAGCGGCAGGCCATCGAGCACGCGCACCGCGAGAAAGGCGAAGCACTGGGCCTCCAGCGCATCCCCGTCCCACCCTGCGGCTTCCACCGGTGTGACGGGAACCTGCATCGCGGTGGCGAGTGCGCCCATGATGGTGGCATTTTTCCGCCCCCCCCCAGTGACCAGCACTTGGCGCGGTGGTGCGGGGAGTGGGGTGCGGGCAATGGCTTGCGCGGTGAACGCTGCGAGGGTGGCTGCCCCATCCTCCGTTGCAAGCCGATCGAGGGCGCGGAGCACGGTCGCAAAATGCTGCCGGTCTAGCGATTTGGGCGCGGCACGCGCGAAAAACGGATTTTTCAGCCATTCATCGAGGATGTCCGGATTGGCCCTGCCGCGACTGGCGGCAAGCCCATCCTGGTCGATCGGCGTGCCGGTGCGGCCGAGCATGAAATCGTCGAGCAACGCGTTGCCCGGACCGGTATCGCAAGCCAGAATGTTATCCACGCTATGCCCGATCCAGGTCAGGTTGGCGACGCCGCCGATATTGACCACCAAAAGCGGCTTTTCCAGCGATGCCGCGAGCGCAGCATGAAACAGAGGCGCGAACGGCGCGCCCTGGCCGCCCGCCGCCACATCGGCAAGCCGGAAATCGCATGCCACTGGCATTCGTGTCGCCTGCGCCAGCCGCCGCGCATCCCCTATCTGCCGCGTCAGCCGACGCGCCGGCGCATGCAGGATGGTTTGGCCATGAAACCCGATCAGTGCCGCCTCCACCCCGAGCCGTCGCACCGCCTCGGCGTGCCAATCCGTGAGCTCCTCCGCCACCGATGGAACATCCTCGTCCGCCCCATCGATCACCGCCCGCAGCCGCGCCCGCAGTTCCCGCGGATAGGCCAGCGTCAATGTCGGTCCGAACCGCTGCACTGTCTGTCCATCCGTCTCCAGCACTGCCGCGTCCACACCGTCGAGCGACGTGCCGCTCATCAGGCCGATCACCATCATGGCTTCCGCTCATGCCCCCCAAGCGATAGGACCAGCCGCGCGCGACCGATCCGGATCACTGCCTATGACGACGAATGATTTTCTCCTAGAGGCCGAAGCCCGCGGCTTCGTGCACCAATGCACCGACAGGGAGGCGCTCTCCGCCGCCCTCACCGCAGGGCGGGTAAGCGCCTATATCGGATTCGATTGCACCGCCGACAGCCTGCATGTCGGCAGCCTGGTGCCGATCATGCTCATGCGATTGCTGCAGAAACATGGTCACCGCCCGATACCGCTGATGGGCGGCGGTACCACCAAAATCGGCGACCCCTCGGGCAAGGACGAAACGCGCCAGCTTCTCACGAACGAAACAATCGCCACCAACATGGTAGGGATCGCCCGCGTCTTCGCCGCATTCCTGGACTTTGGCGACGCCCCGAACGCTGCGATCATGGCGAACAATGCAGACTGGCTCGATGGGCTTGGCTACATCCCCCTGCTACGCGAGATCGGCCCGCATTTCTCCGTAAATCGTATGCTCACCATGGATAGCGTAAAGCTGCGCCTCGACCGTGAGCAGCCGCTGACCTTCCTCGAATTCAACTACATGATTTTGCAAAGCTACGATTTCCGGGAGCTTTACCGGCGCCATGGCGTGACCCTGCAGATGGGCGGATCGGATCAGTGGGGCAATATCGTGAGCGGCGTCGACTTGGTGCGACGCACCGATCGCGCCCATGTTTTTGGCCTCACCACACCGCTGATCACCACTGCCTCGGGCGCCAAGATGGGCAAGACGGCCAAGGGGGCCGTCTGGCTCAGCGCCGATCGCCTCAGCCCCTATGATTACTGGCAGTTCTGGCGCAACGCCGAGGATGGCGATGTCGGTCGCTTTCTGCGCCTGTTCACCGATTTGCCACTGGATGACATCACCCGCCTCGAAGCGCTCGCCGGCGCCGACATCAACGATGCCAAGAAAATCCTGGCCACCGAAGCGACCACCCTCCTGCATGGGCGGGCTTCGGCAGAAGCCGCGGAGGCCACCGCGCGCAGCACCTTCGAACAGGGCGTGACCGCCGAAACATTGCCCACCCATGTCGTGTACGCTGCGGCGCTGGAGGCTGGCCTGCCGATCTATCGCCTCTTCGCCGAAGCCGGCCTCGCGACAAGCAACGGCGAAGCGCGACGGTTGATCCGCGGCGGCGGGGCCCGCCTCAACGATGCGGTTGTCTCCGATGAAAATCGCCTCCTTACCCGCGCCGACCTGGCCGACAGCCAGACGGCCAAGATCTCCGCAGGCAAGAAAATCCACAAGCTGGTGAAGCTGCATTGAAGGGGGAACCGCTTCCTCCCGGCCGGTGACCGCGTGGTATTCCTTCGTCATGCAGCCGGTCAGGCACACAAGACCAAAGCTTTATACGATTGTGTTGATCCGGTAGCGGAAGCGGCGCATCGTCTTGCCGCCATGCGTGGAGAGGGGGTTTCGCTGAGACCGATCGGGTTCCGGGCTAGCGAGCTGTGCCGTGCCGGCCGTGTGGCTGTGCCGCTGCTTCTGCTCTGTGCCCTCTCGGCCTGCGGCGGCGGCCAACGCGCAACGACCGGCAGTGCGCCCCATTATGGCTACGCGCCCCCCGGCCCACCCGAAGATCCTTGGGGCCCTTACATCCACGAAGCCTCCGCCCGTTTTTCAGTGCCGGAACGCTGGATCCGCGCGGTAATGCACCAGGAATCCGGTGGTCATGAATATCTCAACGGCCAGCCGACAACCTCGGATGCCGGCGCTACAGGGCTGATGCAGGTGATGCCCGCCACTTATGCCGAGCTGCAGTCTCGCTACAATCTCGGTAGCGACCCCTACAACCCGCACGACAATATCCTGGCCGGCACTGCCTACATACGCGAAATGTACGACAAATACGGATCACCTGCCTTCCTCGCCGCCTATGATGCGGGGCCGCACCGGGTGGATGACTACATGGCCGGCCGCAGCGGTTTACCCAACGAAACGGTCAATTACGTGGCCGCCATCGCCCCACATCTCGGCAACGATCTGCCGATGAGCGGGCCGCTCGTCGCCTATGCCAGCAACGGCGGTACGCCGCTCACCCCCGATCCCGTGCCGCAAGCCTATGCCAGCGCGCCCATCGCCGGCTGCTGGCGCGACCCCGACGCGGCCTACGATCCCGATGCGCCGTGCCGAGCCGCACCACCGCCTGCCCAAATATCTTCGTCTTACCGGGCGCCCGTGCCGCCCCCCGTCCAGGTGGCCGCCGCGCCGGCGCGCGCCTTTGCCAATTGCTGGCACGATCCAAACGCGGCTTACGATCCCACCGCCCCTTGCCAGGCGCCACCTGAATCGGCGCCCCAGCCTGCCGCGCCGGTGCAGGTGGCCGAGGCCGCCCCCATGCCCGGGCCGACAGAGCCCGGTCACCTCCTATGGGGCAGCGGCGCTATCGCCACCCCTCCCGCTCAACCCACCCGGCCGGCGCCGCAGCATCACAGTTTCGCCAGCTACCTGATCCCGCAAGCGGCCGCCGCGGAACTGCCGCCCCCCCGCAATTCGGGCGCGTGGTCGATCCAGGTGGGCGCCTTTGCGAACGCCGATCTCGCCCGCGATGTCGCCGCCGCCGCCCGCGCCAAGGCACCGCGCGAACTCGCGGGCGCACGCACGGTGCTTGGCACCACCGCGCCGTTTGGCGGCCATGTGCTCTATCGCGCCCGCCTCGCCGGCCTCTCCGCCCAAAGCGCCGCACGCGCTTGCAGCACTCTCTCCGCGCTGCGGCAGGCTTGCCTCACGGTGCCGCCTGGTGGCTGAGTGCGGCCTTCCAAGACAATTTGGGCGAGGACTAAGTGATACCTTCGACTGTAAACCGTCTTGCGCTGCTATCCGCATTCGCGCTGTTGGCCTGTGCTCCGGCATTCGCGGCTGACGACCTGGGCGCCCCCACCAAGCCGGAGGCGGCTTACGAAAGCCCTTTCAAACCCGAAGCACACGTCACCGACGGATCGGTCACGATCGGCGGCCGGAAGATCGACTATCAGGCGATCGCCGGCACGCTCGTGGTGCACCCGAAAGGCTGGGACGATGTGCCGAAATCAAAGGATGCCGGCAAGGAGGGCGTCGACGAGGATCACAATCCCACCGCCGAAGCCTCGATGTTTTACGCCGCCTATTTCGCCAAGGGCGCGCCTTCAACGGGCCGGCCAATCACGTTTCTTTATAATGGCGGCCCCGGATCGTCCTCCGTCTGGCTTCATATGGGGGCTTTCGGCCCGCGCCGCGTCGTCACGCTCGATGACACCCACACCCCCGCCGCGCCCTACCAGCTGGTGAACAACGACCAGAGCCTGCTCGATGCAACCGACCTTGTTTTCATCGACGCGCCAGGCACCGGTTTCAGCCGGATCGCCGGCAAGGACAAGGAACGTGCGTTTTACGGCATCGACCAGGATGCCCATGCCTTCGCCGAATTCATCACCCGCTTCATATCGAAATACGGGCGGTGGAATTCGCCCAAATTCCTGTTCGGCGAAAGCTACGGCACGCCCCGCTCCGCGGCCCTCGCGAACCTGCTGCAGAGCGAGTACGACCTCGATCTGAACGGGGTGATCCTGCTCTCGCAAATCCTGAATTTCGATCTGAGCGTTGATGGGCCTGAGACAAATCCGGGTATCGACTTGCCTTACGAGGTGGCGTTGCCGACCTACGCCGCAACGGCACTTTACCATCGGAAGCTGCCAAACCCCGGCGCAACCAGCGTGCAGGATTTGGTGCGGGAGGTGGAACAATTCGCGATGGGCGATTACGCGCTGGCCCTTGGCCGGGGTGCCTCACTCGATCCCAAAAGGTTCGAGCAGATCGCCGAGAAACTCCACGCCTATACCGGCCTGCCAGTGGCCTACATCAAGAAGGCCAATCTGCGCATCGATGGCGGCGAATTCGAAAAGACCCTGGAGGGCGATACGGATGAAACCACGGGAAGGCTCGACACCCGGTTTTCCGGCCCCACCCTCGATCCACTCAGCAAGGAGGCGGAGTACGATCCGCAATCCGCCGCGATCAGCTCCGCCTATGTCTCCACCTTCAATGATTACGTGCGCCGCGTTCTGCATTACGGCGAGGGTGTTGCCTACAAGCCGGAGGTCGGCGAGATCGGCGAAAAATGGGATTTCCAGCACGCCCCCCCGGGCTCAAGCCAGAAACTGCCGCAAGCCGCCAATCTGATGCCAGATCTTGCCGCAGCGATGAAAACCAATCCTGACCTCAAGATTCTGTTGAACGGCGGCTATTACGATCTCGCCACGCCGTTCTACGAAGGCATTTACGAGATGCAGCATTTGCAAATCCCGCCAAATCTGCAAGCCAATATCGAATACAAACAGTATCAATCCGGCCACATGGTCTATGCGCACCAGGCCTCGCTGAAGGAGCTGCACGACGCGGTGGCTGGATTCATCGAAAAAACGTCGACCCATAGTCAGTAAGCAAGTTTTTCTTTTCTGAAGAAAAGAAGCAAAACTTTTATCCTCCGGCTATGGTCTCGATCGGGGTAGACATGCCGGTAAGTAAAAGTCTTTTGCTTCTTTTTTTCAGAAAGGAACATGCTTCAAACGTTGGCCTGCTCCATGGCCTCCTCGGCCTCTAGCCACACAAGCTCCGCCGCCTCGATCTCGCGCCCGATTGCCGCGAGCCGCGTATTCGCCAACGTCACGTCCGCGGCCTTGCCGGCACCATACATCGCGGGGTCGGCCAGCCTTGCCTCGATCTTCGCGCGCTCGGCCAGCAGTTTTTGCACCAACGCTTCGGCCTCCCTGGCCGCGCGCCGCAGCGGCGCGATCTGCGCCCTGGCCTCGGCCCGATCACGCCGCTCATCGCGCTTTCTTGGCGCGGCCTCGGGGCGCACCGGCCGCGCCCGCTCCACCAGCAGCGCCCGGTAATCGTCCATATCCCCGTCAAAGGGCGCAACCGTGCCGTCGCCCACCAGCCAAAGCCGGTCCGACACCAGCTCCACCAGGTCCGGATCGTGGGTGATCAGCAGAACCGCCCCCTCGAACGCCGCGAGCGCACGCACCAGCGCATCCCTCGCATCGATATCCAGGTGGTTTGTCGGCTCATCGAGGATCAGCAATTGCGGCGCCTCGCGCGTGGCCAGCGCCAGAAGCAGCCGCGCCCGCTCCCCGCCCGACAGGCTTGCCGTGGGGGTATCCGCGCGATCCGCATCCAGCCCGAACCGCGCGAGCTGTGAGCGCACCTGCGGCGGCGTCGCCTGCGGCAGCGCGCGTGCCATATGATCCACCGGCGATTCGCCTGCCACCAGCTCTGCCTCCTGGTGCTGCGCGAAATACCCCACCCGCAATTTGCCGGAGGCGCGCACCTCCCCACTGATCGGTGCCAGCCGGCGCGCCAGCAGTTTCGCGAAAGTGGACTTGCCGTTGCCGTTGGCGCCGAGCAGGGCGATCCGGTCATCCATGTCCACCGACAAGGACAGATTCTTTAGCACCGGCGTACCTTCATACCCCACGCTCACCCGCTCCAGTGTCAGGATCGGCGGCGCCAGGCGCTGCGGCTCGGGGAAGGCGAAGCGGGTTGGCGCTTCCTCGATCACCGTCTCGATCACCGGCAGTTTTTCCAGCGCCTTCAGCCGCGCCTGCGCCTGGCGCGCCTTCGTCGCCTTTGCCCGGAACCGGTCGACAAAGCTCTGCATATGCGCGCGCTGGGCCGAGATGCGCTCCGCCGCCCGCGCCAGCTGCATCGCCTGCTCGGTGCGTATGCGGACGAATTCCCCATAGCCCCCGGGTGTCAGGCTGAGTTTCTGGCGATCCAGATGCGCGATGGCGTCCACCGCCCGGTCCAGCAGCCCGCGATCATGGCTCACCACCAATGCTGCCCCTGGAAACTTTGCGAGCCACGACTCCAGCCAGAGCGTCGCCTCGAGATCGAGATGGTTGGTCGGCTCGTCCAGCAGCAACAGGTCCGGCGACGAAAACAGCACCGTCGCCAGCGCCACGCGCATCCGCCAGCCGCCTGAGAATGAGTCGACTGGCCGCGCCTGCTTCTCCGCATCGAAGCCGAGGCCAGCCAGGATCGCCGATGCCCGCCCCGGTGCCGCATCCGCCCCGATCACCCGCAACCGCTCGTGCACGTCGGCAAGCCGCCCGGGATCGGCGTCGTGACTGTCCGCCTCTCGCAGCAGCACCAAGCGCTCCTGATCGCCTTCCAGTACCGTCTCCAGCAGGCTCCGCCCGCCATGCGGCGCCGTCTGCTTCACCCAGCCCAGCCGTGCCCGCGCCGAAAGTCGAATGTCGCCACCATCCGGCGCCAACTCGCCCGCGATCGCCCGCAGCAGCGTCGACTTGCCTGCCCCGTTCCGCCCCACCAGCCCCACGCGCCGCCCCGGCTCGATCGTGAGATCAGCCCGCTCCAGTAGCGTGCGGCCCGCCATGCGCAAGGTCAGTCCGGAGATCGCGAGAAGCATGCCCGTCGTCAGCTTTCAGTCTTCGGTTATCAGATAGGCGATATCGGCCGCCGCCGCATGCCCCCAACACGGCCTCGGCCGGTTGGATGACTTACCGCTGAAAGCTGATGGCTGTTGCCGGGGCGGCCCGCCTCGTCTATGGCGCCCGCGACCCTTGATCAGGATTTTCTCGCATGGCCATCGAACGCACCCTTTCCATCATCAAGCCCGACGCCACGCGGCGTAATCTCACCGGCAAGATCAACGCCAAGTTCGAGGAAGCCGGCCTGCGCATCGTTGCCCAGCGCCGCGTTCTGCTGTCCAAGGCGCAGGCTGAGGAATTTTATGGCGTGCATCGCGAGCGCCCGTTCTTCGCCGGCCTCGTCAGCTTCATGACCTCCGGCCCTGTCGTGCTTCAGGTGCTGGAAGGCGAGGATGCCGTGGCCGCCAACCGCCGCATCATGGGCGCCACCAACCCCAAAAATGCCGACGCCGGCACCATTCGCGCCGAATTCGCCGAGGACATTGAAGCCAACTCCGTGCATGGGTCGGACAGCCCGGAGAACGCAGCCACCGAAATCGGCTTCTTTTTCAAGCCGGAAGAAATCCTATCTTGAAACCCGGCCGGGAGAAACGGAGAGTTGAGGCGATGACCCAATTCCTCCAGACCCCCCGGCATTCCTGAAGCGTGAAAGTTCTCGTGCTCGGCAGCGGCGTCATCGGGGTGACGTCCGCCTGGTATTTGGCGCAGGCGGGCCATGAGGTGACGGTGATCGACCGCCAGCCGGCGGCCGGGATGGAAACCAGCTTTGCCAATGCGGGTCAGGTGTCCCCCGGCATGTCGGCGCCCTGGGCCGGGCCGGACACGCCCAAAAAGGCCATCCTCTGGCTGATGATGCATCACCGGCCGCTTGTGGTCTGGCCGCTGCCTGATCCTGCCCTGCTCGCCTGGGTCGCCCGCTTCCTGAAAAATTGTAACGCAGGCGCTTACGTCCGCAACAAATCCCGCATGGTCCGCCTCGCCGAATACAGCCGCGACCGTCTGCGCGATTTGCGGACCACGAGCGGTATCACCTATGACGACCGTCAGCATGGGCTGCTGCAACTCTTTCGTAACCAGGCGCAGGCCGACCACGTCACGAACGATACCGCGGTGCTCGACCATCTGGGCGTCCCCTATGAAATCCTCGACCGGGCGGGCGCCATTGCCCACGAGCCAGCGCTCGGCAACGTCCCCGAAAAATTCGTGGGTGGGCTCAAGCTACCGGGCGATGAAACCGGCGACGCCCTTCTTTTTACCCAACGCCTTGCAGCACTGGCCGCCGAGGCGGGCGTCACGTTTCTCTACGGCACTACAATCGAGCGCTTGAGCACCGAAGCCGGCCGCATCACCGGTGTCGTGACCTCCTCCGGACCCCATACGGCGGATAGCTACGTGATCGCGATGGGCAGCTACGCGCCTGGTCTGCTGAAACAGGCCGGGATCGATCTGCCGGTCTACCCCGTCAAAGGCTATTCGCTCACCATGAAGGTGTGGAACGAGGCCTGCGCGCCCGTGAGCACCGTGATGGACGAAACCTACAAGGTCGCCATCACCCGCCTGGGCGAGCGTATCCGCATCGGCGGCACCGCGGAACTCGCCGGCTTCAGCACCAGCCTGCGCATCCCGCGTCGCCGCACGCTGGAGCACTCGGTGAATGATCTTTTCCCGGGCGCCGGCGACGTAGGTGAAGCCACATTCTGGACCGGCCTGCGGCCGATGACGCCAGATGGGCCGCCGGTGATCGGGCCCACCAAATTCCCAAATCTATGGCTCAATACCGGCCATGGCACGCTTGGCTGGACCATGGCCTGCGGGTCGGGTGCGCTGCTAGCCGATCTGGTGAGCGGAAGACGGCCGAACATCGAGCACGAGGATCTGGCGCTGACCAGGTATTAGAAGGCCTTCCCTTTTTTGAACAGAACGTTGTTGCCTCAATTAGAGACCTTGCTGCTTCGGTTCGCGGCCAGATCGTCTGGCGATAGGTCCAGCCAGAAATACAGGTGATAATCCGGCCCGGCCACATGCTTGCTCGTCTGCAGCACGAATGGGATTTCCTGCCCCGTTACCTGCACGGTATCCACGTTGGACGGGAACACAACATGCTGGGTGTAGCTATGCTCATCCAGTATCTCGCCGTCGCGCATGACCCCAACGCTGTAGGAGATGGCGGCGTCGTTGCCCTGAGCGGCCGGCCCGCGCGTCACCAGCATCACAACATGAACATGCGCGCCCTCCTGCAGCTTTCCAAGCCGGCCTGAGCATGCGCCCTGAACATCGGTCAGCCGGGCGGTGAGCACGACATCGGCGATATCGCGGCCTCTCCCGTCATAATGGGTGAAGGACGAGGCATCGGGCAGAAGATAGGGTTTTGGGCAGGACATGGCGGTTTCGTTCGGGTCGCCGTTACACCCGCACAGGGCAATTGCCAGCGCCGCAATCCCGGCGAGGCGGGGTAAATTGAAGCCAGTGTCGCGCATCATCACTCCCATCTGGCCCGGCTGTATTCACCCGACCCCATATCCCGCCCCTGCTTCGCACACCCGCCCCGCTTTGCACCAGAACCTCCAAGCCGCCATATTATCCTCGATCGCCGCAAAGACGCCGCTTCGCCCGGTAATCGGGCGCCAGATTGGGATAAACCTCTATGCCAGACAGCCCCACCGACCTGATCGCGGCCGCCCCTGCCGCCTCCCTGCCGCCGCTGCGGGTCGTGCTTGCGGGGCCGCGCGGCTTCTGCGCGGGGGTCGACCGCGCGATCCGCGTGGTGGAAGAGGCGCTGCGCCGCTACGGCGCGCCCGTGTATGTGCGCCACGAGATCGTCCATAACCGCACGGTCGTCGAAACGCTGGAGGCCCAGGGCGCCATTTTCGTCGAGGAACTCGATGAGGTGCCGGAAAACGCCCATGTGGTCTTTTCCGCACATGGCGTTCCCAAATCTGTGCCGGAGGAGGCGCAGCGGCGCCGCCTAGCCTATCTCGACGCCACCTGCCCTCTAGTCAGCAAGGTTCACCGCGAGGCCGAACGGCATTTCGCCGATCAACGCCACATTCTGATGATCGGACATGCGGGGCATCCTGAAGTGGTCGGCACCATGGGGCAGTTGCCGCAGGGTGCCGTGACACTGGTGCAAAACGCCTCCGAGGCCGCAATCGTGCAGCCGGCCGATCCGCAAAACCTCGCCTTCATCACCCAGACCACGCTCTCGGTCGACGACACCGCCGAGATCATCGAGATCCTTCGTGACCGCTTTCCCAATATCGAGGGGCCGCGGCGGGAAGATATCTGCTACGCAACCACCAATCGCCAGGCGGCGGTCAAGGCCATCGCGCAATTCTGCGATTTGCTCATCGTGATCGGCAGCCCCAACAGCAGCAACAGCCAGCGCCTGCGTGAGGTCGCCGAGCGCGCCGGCGCAGGCCGTGCATTGTTGGTGCCAAAGGTTGGTGACCTCGATTTCGCTGCGTTCGATGGCGTCGGCACAGTGGGTATCACCGCGGGAGCTTCAGCGCCTGAAAGCCTGGTGCAGGAAGTGTTGGCGGCGCTCTCGCAGCGCTACGCGCTGGAAATCGAGGAGCGGCAGGTGACTCAGGAGGATGTGATCTTCAAGCTGCCATACCCTCTGGCGTGATCAGGCTGCCGCTCTGACCGTTACGACTTCTGCCGGATTGAGCGCTGCGGAAAATGCTGTCGCCGGTGGTTAGTATTCTGAGCGACGCGCCGATCAACAGGGGCACCGCACACACCGTGAGGCCAGCACGCGCGATTTGCCATGCTGAGCCCTTCGCCAGACCTATGCCTCAGGTGCCGGGCACTGCGAGAATACCCGTTTTCGCAGCGCATTCTCCGTCAATTGGACTATTCGCCTAAAACTCCGGTGACAGACACCTCGTTCGCGCAAGTGGATCATGTCATCCGATGAGCCAGCCGGCGCAACCGCACAAGGGACTTAGCCGATCCGGCGATCTTTGGCTAAAAACTAACATTCCGGATCTCGGCGCAAGGGAGGATGCTGCGGCCATTATGCGCGCCATTATCGGCCTCGGCCGCAGCCTGGGCATCCCGGTTCCCGCCGAGGGCGTGGAAACGCCAGAACAGCTCGCCCATCTTTACGCGGTGGGCTGCGCCCAAGCCCGAGGCTACTTGTTCAGCCGCCCGATCGCTGCCGCGGACATCACGGCCATGATCCTGCGCGGTTCCAAGCTGGACCAGGGCTGAAGGATTTTTAGATGCCTGGTATAGCTACCAATCGGGGTGGCCATGGCCCAAGTATCAAAGTCTCTTGGTTTTTTCCTTCAGAAAAGAACATCCAAGCGTTGCCTTATCTCATCTTGCGCAGCAGGGCGATGAGCTCGCCGCGCTCGTTGGCATTCAGCGGCGCGAGCGTCTGCTCGGTAATGGCGGCCGCCAGCGGGATCGCGCGTTCCACAACCTCCTGACCATGCTTGGTGAGATTGAGCAGGCGGAGCCGGGCATCCTGCGGATCGGTTTGTGCTTCGATCAGGCCACGGGCGGCAAGCCGATCGACGACGCCCTTGATGGTTGCAGCATCCATGGCGGTGAGGCGGCCCAGCGCATTCTGCGAGATGCAGCCTTCGTCATGAAGTTTGACCAAGGCGGTGAACTGCATGGCTGTGAGCTGATCTGGTATCAACGTAGCGAAGATCGTTGCATGGCGCTGGCTCACCTGGCGCAGTATGAATCCCACCTGGTCTTCCAGCACATAAGGCGAGTCTGACTTGCGCATGGCGCGCGCTACCGCAGGCCGTCCGCACCAATTATCTGATCCTTGGTGAGGCCGCCGATGCGCGGATGTGGGCGGCCGGATGCGGCAATGGCGACGGCGACGATGATTTCTGCGGCGCGCGGCGCATCGGCGATACGCACCTCCATGCCGTCGAAATGGCTGCGTACGAAGGCGGCATCCGTGTGCCCGAGCGGGATATCGAGCGGCACGCCAAGGCCACCACGTTTTTTCGATGATGGTATAAGGGCCGCCCCTGTGCCGAGCACCTTCCTGAACGGCGCGCCGAATTTGGGGTGCAGGATGGCGGCGGCGTGCTCCAGCTCACCATCGGCGCCGACAGCGGCCGCCTTGCCGTAGCTTTCCACCTGCGCGCCCTCGATACCGAGTGCGGCGACCGCGCGCGCGGCGAGCAGGCCACCCAGCGCCTCGCCGATCTCGATGAGGGGGCCGAGATCATCCTGGTAGTGCCCGGCGAACGGGTTGCGGATAATCGCCACGGCGGCGGCGCGGCGTGATGGCGGAGCGACCTGGCGTTCGCCCTCCTGCATCACCTCTTCAACGATGGTGACGATTTTCCTGATTTCAGGCGGCATCGGCGCCTCCTTTCAGCGCAGGCCGTCATGTTCGGCGATGTCGGCGGCCTGCAGGCCGCCGACACGGGCATGGATCCGCGGGCCCGTGGTCATCACCAAGGCGAGCAGCAACTCGCCCGCCCGTGGCGCGTCGGCGATGCCGATTTCGAGCGAGTCGAAATGGCTGCGCACGTAGGAGGCGTTGATGTGCATGATCGGCACATCGAGCCGCGCACCTGGGCCGCCGACTTTCTTGGTGGAGGGCACGATAGCCTTGGCGTCGCCCAAAGCTTCGCGCATCGCATAGCCGCCGGGCACGTGCCACAGGGCGCCATGCTCCAGCTCGCCGGCTTCGCCGATGATGGCGCCCTTGCCATAGCCTTCGATAAGCGCGGGATCGCCGCCCAACGCGGCCAGCAGCCGTGCCGCCATGCCGCGACCGAGCGGTTCCAGATCCTCCATGAAGCCGGCGATATCCTGCACGTATCTGCCGGCGAACGGGTTGGCGATCACCGCGCAAACGCCACCGCGCAAGAGGGGCGTTGCCGCTGGCGGTCCGCCTTCGTGAAAGACTTCCTCGATGTACACGAGCGTTTTGCGCAGTGCGACGTCAGGCATGAAGGGTCATCTCCTGCGTAACTTGGCGTACCGGTGTGAGCACGGCTTCGCCCATAAGAGGTTTTTCTGCGGCATCGGCCAATTCCACACCGTTTGTGCTAACGCAAATTCCTCTCAGAAAGAGGGTCGCGGAGACGATGCGGCGCTCCGCCTGAAACAGATGGGCGACACGCAGGCCGCTGGTAAGCGCCGTGCGGATGTTATTGCCTGTCAGGACACCTACCCCTGTTGTGACGGGCTTGCTGCCCAGATCTGAGTCCGGCTGCAAATCCTGTGCGGGGCAACGGCGGATCGCCGGGTGCTTGGGCAAATTGACCGCATTGGCAATAAGGGTTGCAGCCGCATCGGCGGCTGCGGCGGTTTCGGCCAGCACAGTGACCGCATCGGCGATCCCCAGCGAAAAACTACGGCCGCCCCAACCGCTGGTGGCAACACCACGGACGGCGTTTTGAGCGGATATGCGGGCCGTCGCGGCGATGTGCGGGGATGCAATCCGATCCACGATGCCGAGCGTGAAGCTGGCCCTGCCGCAGAGATGAAGCGCGATGTCACCCCCGTTATTCACGTAGGCTTTTTCGAGCTCCGCCGTGCCTGTCATGGCCACAAGAATCTCGTCCGCGACTGCGCCGGCGACGGCCGCCATGGGGGTGATGAAGGAACGCCCGGCAAAAGGCTGGACCGACTGATACATGCGGCGCGCGACCGTACCCTCTGGCGCAGGGGAGGTGGGCCGCGCGGGACGCCGCAGATGGGCGAGTTCGCTGCATAGTTGATCGAGGATCGTCAAGAAGCGCTGCCATGCGGCTTGCTCGGCGGCATATACGGCCGCTTGCGGGCCCCAGGCCTGCAACACCAGATCGATCGGGCCGTGGCGAAAGTTTAGGCGCCGGCCATCACTTAGCCGCGCGCAAACCGGCTGCTCCATCACGCGTCGCCGCTGCGCCGGGTGAACACGGCGTGGCCGGTGTGGTCCAGCGGCCAGGGATTGGTCTTGTCCGGCCCCACTGCCTGCCGATCATTTGCGGAGAGCGAGGCGGCCGGGCGCACATGAGCGAGATGCCCGCCCAGGGCTGCATAATTAGCCAGAGTGAGGGTGAATTCGATCGGGGCGACGATGGCTGGCGTGGGCACGGCGCCAAACGCATGTTCAGGCAGCCGCGCGACATCCACCATGAAGGTGATGCCGCCGCCCGGCCAGATATAAACGGGCGCGCCGCCGCAGGTGACGCGCGTAAGCATATCCCTGACCGAGCGCGTGAGGCGCACGGGATTTTCCGTCACCCCCGCCCGCAGCGAGCCGCCGGCGCCGCCCATGAACAGCACCGTCGACAAGGCAGGTTCGCAGTTTTCCCTGATCCGCTCTATGAAACCACCGATTTTGGCGGGCGGTTTACGCACTGCCGGTCGAAGCGCCTCATCCAGCTCGAAATAGGCGGCATGCTCGCCAGTGGTGCTGACCATTAGCAGCGAAAGGCCAGGCCAGGCGACGGCCGGATCGAATTTTTCGATTATGTCGAGCGGATCGGCAAGATCGGTGCCGCCCCACATACCGCCGGGGGAGGCTACCTGAAAATACCGCCCCGGCGTGGAGCGCCTGCCTTTGATCCGAATGCCGGTTGCGCGCACGCCCAAAACCTTGCCGGCCTGATGTTCGGACAGCACGCCCGTGATATGGTCATCCACCACCACCACTTCATCCACATGGCCGAACCATTGTTGCGCGAACATGCCGATTGCGGCCGACCCGCAGCCCACGCGCATGCACTGTTCCACCGTGCCATCGATGATCGGTGCGCACCCCGCCTGCACGATGATCTTGGTGCCGCCATCGATGTGCAGTTCCACCGGCGCGCGGTTGCAGAGATCGAGGAGGGTATCGCAGGTGACGCGCCCTTCGCGCTTGCTGCCATGGGTGAGATGGGTGACCCCGCCAAGCGAAAGCATTTGCGACCCGTATTCACCTGTGGTGACATGGCCGACCGGCTCGCCTTGCGCGCGCACCGTGGCGGCTTCAGGCCCGAGATGGCGATCCGTATCGATCTTAATTTTGACACCGCAATAACTGAAAATGCCCTCGGTGACGACCGTCACCATATCGATCCCATCGATCGGCGTTGAGATGATGAAGGGGGCTGGTTTGTAGTCGGGATAGGTGGTGCCGGCGCCGATCGCAGTGACGAAGCGCGCGGGGTTGGCCAGCAATTCGCCGCCCCAGGCATCGCCCTTGGTGAAGGGCACCACCTGGCCGCCATGGGCGAGTGTGCGGTCGAGGATCACATGTGGATCGACCCGCACCAGTTCGCCGCCGTGATTGGCGTAGCGGTCGCAGGCCCCGGCCATGCCGTTCTTGATGAAGCAGAGAACCGGGCAGGCATCACAGCGGATCGTGTCGAGGGCATCGGACATCTCTGCAGTCTCGCGGAACAGAGGTGAAAACTTTTACTATTCGGCCAAGCCCTGGACCGATCGAGACCATGCCAAGGACAAAAAATTTTGGTTCCTTTTTCAAGAAAGAACCGCTCGACTTTTTCGACTGTATGGTCGTTCGTATACAAATGTTTACACGCCCATTTTGTGGTGTCAAGATTGGCTGGGCGTTTTGTAGGAGTCGCTTGTGCCTGCCGAACCGATTGTGCTGACGGTGAACGGCATGCAGCACCGTCTGGCGGTGCCGCCGGAGGTCATGCTGCTGAACGTGCTGCGGAACGATCTGGCGCTGAACAGCCCAAAATATGGGTGCGGCCTTGGGGAATGCGGCGCTTGCACCGTGCTGGTGGAGGGCAAAGCGGCGCGGCCCTGCGTGCTGCCGGCCGGACAGATGCAGGGATATAGCATTGTGACGTTGGAAGGCTTGGGATCGGCCGACCGGATGCATCCTATCCAGCAGGCGTTTGTGACCGTTCAGGCGGCGCAATGCGGGTATTGCCTGAGCGGCATGATCATGACGGCCAAGGCGTTGCTCGATCACACCCCGCACCCGACCGAAACGGAAATCCGGCAGGCGTTGAAATACAATCTTTGCCGGTGTGGCACGCATATCGAGATTCTTGGCGCGGTAGCCTTGGCCGCGCGCGCGGCCGAACAGGGAGCGCCGCACGCCGAATGACGAACGGCTATGGCCAGACCCAGCTCGCGTATCTTGATCGCGCCGGCACACTCATCGTTCTTCGCCCCGCTAAGGGCGGTAACGGCGTGGAACTGCTTCTGGTGATCGGGGACGATGGCCGCGTGACCGGTTTCAATGGTCACGTGGATCTAGGCACCGGCATTGCCACAGCGCTGGCGCAGATCGTAGCCGAGGAACTCGACGTTTCTGTTGGCCGAGTCAGCATGGTGCTTGGGCATACCGCGCTTGCGCCGGACCAGGGTGCCACGATTGCTAGCGAGACCATTCAGGTGGCCGCGATCCCGCTGCGGCAGGCGGCGGCCCAGGCACGGCAGCATCTTCTATGTCTGGCTGCTGAGCGGCTAGATGCGGATCCGGCGGAATTGCGTATCGTGGATGGCCGTGTGTTCGCCCAGGGCGGCACGGATGCGTGGCTCGATTTCTGCGCGCTGGTGGGCGGGCGGCGTGACCGGTTGGTGTTGTCTGATACCGCGCCGGTCAAAACCGTTGCCGAATATCGCGTTGTCGGCCAGGCGGTGCAGCGCAGCGACATCCCGGCAAAGGCCAGTGGCGTCTTCACCTATATGCATGATCTACGCCTGCCAGGGATGCTGCATGGGCGCGTGGTGCGGCCACCGTATGTGGGGTTGGACGCAGGAGATTTTGTCGGCACAAGCTTTGTATCGGTTGATGAAGCATCGATTGCGGGCGTGCCGGGGTTCGTGGCGCTTGTAATCATCCGTGATTTTGTCGGAGTCGTTGCGGAGCGTGAGGAGCTGGCACAACTGGCGGCGGAGAGGTTGCGCGTTACCTGGAAGCAAGGGCCGCGCCTGCCGGATCTTGAGCCAGCTTCGGCGGCGCTGCGCGCCCAGGCAAGCTGCGCGCGTGTTTTGCGCGATACCGGCGAGGTGGATGCCGCTATTGCTGGGGCGGATCGACGGCTGACCCGGAGCTATGCGTGGCCGTTTCAGCTGCATGGTTCAATCGGCCCATCCTGCGCCGTTGCCGAGTATCGTGAAGAGAGTGTAACGGTATGGTCGGGCACGCAAAATCCGCATGTGCTGCAAGCGGATTTAGCGCTTTTGCTGGATCTACCGAAATCCGCGGTCGAAATCGTGCGGCTGGAGGCGGCCGGCTGCTACGGCCGCAACTGTGCCGATGACGTTTCGGCCGACGCGGCCTTGCTGTCGCGGCATGTCGGGCGACCGGTGCGCGTGCAGCTGACGCGGGCTCAAGAGCATCTTTGGGAGCCAAAGGGCGCTGCCCAGGTGATGGATGTGGATGGCGGCCTGACAGACGACAATACCGTCGCAGCCTATGACTTTTCCACGCGCTACCCCTCCAACGCAGCGCCGACCTTGGCCTTGTTGCTAACCGGCGCGGTGTCGCCACAGGCTGCCGTTTTACAGATGGGCGACCGCACCGCTGTGCCGCCCTACCGTTTTGACCAGATGCGCATCACCGTGCACGATATGGCGCCCATACTTCGCGCTTCATGGCTGCGCGGCGTGTCGGCCCTGCCGAACAGCTTCGCCCATGAAAGCTATGTCGACGAGCTTGCAGCCGAGGCCGGGATTGACCCCGTGGCTTTCCGGCTTGACCATCTGGAAGATGAGCGCGCGCGCAAACTGATCAGCGATGTCGCGCAGCGTGCGGGATGGGAGACGCGCAGCGCGCCGCGCATGCAGCCTGTGCGCGAAGACGTCGTATTTGGGCAGGGTTTTGCCTATGCGCGCTATGTGCATGGCCCGTTCCCCGGAACCGCTGCCGCATGGTCGGCCTGGGTCGCGGAGGTGGAGGTTAATACGCGATCAGGCGAAGTGAGCGTGACACGCGTGGTCGTTGGCCAGGATAGCGGCTTGGTCATCAATCCCGCCGGCTTGCGGCACCAGATTCACGGCAACGTGATCCAGTCGATCAGCCGCACATTGAAGGAAGAGGTGCAGATCCAAGATGGCGCGATCGCCAGTAGGGAGTGGGGTGCCTACCCGATTCTGACCTTTCCGGGGGTGCCGGTGATCCAGGTTGTCGTGGTGGAGCGGCCGGAGGAACCACCACTTGGCGCAGGCGAATCCGCTTCCGTGCCGAGCGCAGCCGCCATCGCCAATGCGATTTTCGATGCTACCGGGGTTCGCCTGCGCGAGCCGCCGTTTACGCCCGACCGCGTGCTCGACGCGTTGCGGCAGGCGAGGCCATCCCGACTGCCGGGCCCAAACGAAAATGTTCCGCCGCGCTTCGATATTGCGGCAAGTCGCCGCCCGAATTTTTTGCGTCGGGGCGTTCGTTACATGCGTGGCGACGAGAGATCGGCCGGGCAATGGCCGGGCCGGCCGCTCGCCAGAACCGCGTTGGCCGCTGTTCTTGGCGGTGTCATTGGATCGGCCGCCGCGTTGTTTCCATGGCGGGCTGCAATACCGCCTGTGGCGCCGCCTGATATAAGTCTGTACGCGCCGGAGGCGATTGCGCGCGGAAAGATCCTTGCGGCACTTGGCAATTGCGCGGTGTGCCACACGCAGGATGGGGGTGCGCGGAATGCCGGAGGCCGTGCATTGAAAACACCTTTCGGGGTGGTTTATTCGACCAATATCACGCCTGATCCGGCAACGGGAATCGGCGCATGGTCATTCGCGGCTTTTGCGCGTGCCATGCGCAGTGGACTGAATCGCGATGGGCGCCATCTGTATCCGGCGTTCCCGTACACATCTTATGCACGGGTGACTGAGGCCGATCTGCAGGCGATGTATGCCTATTTGATGTCGCAAGCGCCGGTGGTTACGGACATACCCAAGACCCGCCTGGGCTTTCCCTTCAATCTGCGGCCATTGCTGGCCGCCTGGAATGCGCTGTTTCATCATGCGACGGAATTCCGGCCGGACCCGGGCCGAAATGCCTTGTGGAACAGGGGGGCGTATCTGGTGGAAGGGCTTGGGCATTGCAGCGCCTGCCATGCGCCGCGGAACTTTCTGGGTGCGGAAAAAACCGCTTCAGGCCTGTCCGAAAGCGGCCTCGTAGATGGATGGGAGGCACCGGCTTTGAAAACGCCATCGCACGCGCCCCTTCCGTGGACGGAGGGCGATTTGTTCACGTATTTATCGACCGGCTTCTCACCACTCCATGGGGTGGCGGCCGGGCCGATGGCACCGATTGTCGCGAGCCTGGCAGCGGTGCCGGCCGACGATATTCGGGCCATGGCCCACTATCTCGCCTCCTTTCAAACGCAAGTTTCACAAGATGGCGTTGAGCGGCTCGCTGCCCAGCTGGAGCAAAGCACATCGGAGACGCATGCAACAGGCAATGGCAGAGGTGCCTCGCTCTACGCATTTGCCTGCGCCGCCTGCCACGATATTGGACCGAATTTCATGTTTGGCATCCGGCCCTCCCTGGCGCTGAATACAAATCTTCATAGCGCGCGGCCGGATAATTTGTTGCGTATCGTTCTCGATGGGGCCAATACATCGGGCGAGCAGTCGCACGGCGCGATGCCGGCTTTCCGCGGCAGCCTGGATGACAGGCAGCTGGCTGATCTGCTGGATTACTTGCGGAGCAGGTTTGCCAGCGACAAACCTGCCTGGCGCGCACTGGAAGCGGCCGCCGCTCGCATTCGCGCCGATACATCAAGCACGACCGCGTCTATGGCACCGATTTTATCGCCCCCATGACAGCAGCCAGTATCGATCTCACCTTGAACGCATAGTTCTGAAAGGCATCGCCCACCTCATGTCATGGTTGGAAACTGTTGCTGTCATCATCACCGCCTTCGGCGTATGGCTGATGGCCCGGCGCAGCCTGTGGTGCTGGCCGGTGAATATCGTGGGCGTCGTGCTCTATATGTGGATATTCTTCCACGCCAAGTTATATTCCGACATGTCGTTGCAGTTTTTCTATGTTGGCGCCAACATCTTTGGCTGGTTCCAATGGAGGGGTCGCCAGGGCGGGGACGAAACCGTCAGGGTCGCCAAACCCCAGCTTGCGGAAATGGCCGCCGGCATCGTGGTGGCGACCGCCGGCGCGCTCGCCCTTGGCTACCCGATGGCGCGCTATACCGATGCGGTCGCCCCCTGGATAGATTCCACGCTCACCAGCTTCAGCTTTCTCGCCCAGGTATGGGCGGCCCGCCGCTTCATCGAGAATTGGTGGCTCTGGATCACGCTCGATGTGTTCTACATCGCCCTGTTCTTGTATAAAAATCTCTATCAAACCAGCGGCTTGTATCTCATGATGATGATCCTCTGCTTCTACGGTTTCTACGATTGGCGGCGTGCGGCCCGTGCCTAACCTGGCAGCGCCCCTTCCGCACGGGACCGTGCATATGGTGATCGACATGCAGCGCGTGTTCGCCGAGCCCACCGCATGGCAAATGCCAAATTTCGATTCAATCGTGCCGAACATTGCCGCGATCTCTGCCAAGATGCCAGGGCGGAATATCTTCACCCGCTTCGTGGTGCCGCATACCGCCGAACAAGCACAGGGCCATTGGCAAAACTACTATCGGCGCTGGAAAGACTTTACCGGCGCCGTGATGCCCGCGGAACTCGTGGACATTGTGGACGCGCTGGCGCCCTATGCCACGCCCGATACGTTGATCGACAAGCTGACCTATTCGGTGTTCGAAGCGCAGGACTGCATGGCGCGACTCGCCGCCCTGGAAGCGACCACACTGATTTTCACCGGCGTGGAAACCGACGTTTGTGTGCTGGCCAGCCTGATGACGGCGGTGGATCGGGGGTATCGCGTGATCGCGGTTTTGGATGCGATGGGCAGCTCTTCCGCCGAAGGCCATCATGCGACATTGACCCATGTGCTGACCCGATTGCCGGATCAGGTGGAGATCGTCGATACGGCAATTTTGCTGGCCGCATTGGCAGGCGGGGCGTAGAGCCTTCTTTTTTTCGAAAAAGAATTTACATCCTAGTCCTATGTTCCGCAGTCCAAGCACTTCTCCTGAACGCGCCTGGTACACCTGGTCGCCCCGGCCACTGGAAATGGTGTTCCTGCCGCTCGGCGTTAGGCTGACGCCGCTCGGTTTTTCCGGCGCCGCCGGCCGGGCAACCCTGTTTCCCTCGGGCCCGGCGCTGCGTTTCGGCCGGCACGCGCTGGACGGCAGCCTGGTGGAGGCCGAAACGCAGCATGCCGGCACACGGCTTGCCTGGAGCTACCTTAAACCCGATCCATT
>Ga0116226_10000268_pt1 | contig 42768 bp, 41 predicted proteins | sample S1TSphfallax_FD_89692 | JGI IMG/M metagenome (GOLD analysis project Ga0116226, IMG submission 89692) | Host-associated microbial communities from peat moss isolated from Minnesota, USA - S1T2_Fa - Sphagnum fallax MG | ecosystem: Host-associated > Plants > Peat moss > Unclassified | place: USA... | reverse complement strand
TTGGGGTCATGGCATTTAGCTCCGCTGGTGGCAGCCCCACGACAACAGTCGTTTGCGGGGGCTACACGATAAACTGTTAAACAAAATCAGATCTGCGATGCGGTAAGCGCTAAAATGCTGCTTTGGTTGCCGTCATGCAGAGCTACGTACACTACAATTTGCATTCTACGATATGATAACAATCATAGATCACAAAGTCCGTCAATTGGATTCGGAGTCGAAACCTCTTTATCCGTGTCTATCAGTCAGACATTACCAACAGAATCGCCATCTCATCTGTCAAAAATCGGTCTTTTCTAGTGACGTTCGTCACACTTTATTTTTCTCATTTAAACGCAATTTTATATTAATTGATGCTGCGTCGTGTATCTCACTCTAACATCCGCCGCCTTGCCGGATCACTGGTCATCACTCAAATCTGACTTTGCCTCAGTGGTACGGCCTGTGCCGGAAAACCGGGCGAAAAAAAGTTTTGCACTGCAGCCGATTTCGAAATGGTTAAAGCTGCGGGCTATTCTATTGCTCCCGCATTGCCTCACTGAGACCGCGCGTCACCGGCGACAGCAGGAAGCCGAGGATACTGCGAGAGCCCACTTTGATTTCAGCGCGCAGTGACATCCCTGGCATCAGATGCGCCCCTTCAGGCAGGTTCTTCAGAGCCATGTCGGTGATCTCGACCTGACCGCGGAGCGCGGTGTCGCCGCCCCGCATGTCGTTGGTCTGCCCGGTCAGGCTATTGCTATTCGAGGATTCTTCGCTGATGAATGCCAGCCGGCCCTTGACCATGCCATGTCGCACGTAAGGAAAAGCGTCGATTTTCATCAGCACCGCATCGCCGGGCTTGGTGCTGCCGACATCGCTTGACCCGATCCCGATGTCAGCCACCAGTTTGGCATCGCTGGGAACGATGGTGAACAGCGGCTCGGCCTCATGCAGAATCGATCCCACTGAGCGCTGCGCCGCGTCAAGGATGACCCCGTCGGCGGGAGCCGTCACCACCACCATATCATTAATGAGTGACGCCTTGCTGATACTGGCGCCGACCATCGACAATTGAGTCTGGATGGCCGCTTGATTTTCCAAAAGCTGGCGGCGCCAATCCTCGATATAGGCTTGGCGCTCCGCCTCGCGCGACAGGACTTGATGTTTTAATTCGCTCAGCCGGCTGACGCTGTCCTGATAATCCCGTTCGGTGCGCATGCGCAGGGTTTGCGCATCGAGATAACTCAGGCGCGACCCGTTTTGCGACTTCAGCAGGGACATCCGCATCTCCTCGACATCGCGGGCCAAGCCCAACTGGCTGGCGAGCAGCACATTGTCCTGCTCGGTCGCCTTGATACTGGTGTTCAGGCGGGCGACATCCTCGTCAAACACCCTGATATGCGATTGGTAGTTGGCCCTCCGCTGCCCGAACAGGGTCGCCTGCAGGGACTGGCTTTCCGTCGGATTTCTCGGCAATAGATAAGGATGCCCTTCCAGTTCCGCGTCGATTCGTTGCTTCTGCGCCTCAAGATTGGCGCTTTGAGCGGCGAGGGAGCCAAGATCGGCATTGGCGAAGGTCGGGTCCAAGGTCGCCAGCACCTCGCCTTTCCGTACCCGATCACCGGGATGCACCCGCATCTCGCGGATGATGGCGCGTTCGACCGGCTGCAACAGGATGGGCGGCGTGCTGGTCACCAGCCTTCCATTCGCCGTCACCACCACATCGACTTTGATCAGCGCGCCGACCGTCACCAGCGCGATCAGCATGGCGGCGATGGAATAGAGCGTGGTTCGCGCATAGCGCGGCGCAGGCTCGGCACAGATTTGATCGATCGGATCGAGAAAGGCCAGCGCCTCGGGTGGCGGTTCAGGCTGTCCGGAGGAGACCAGCCACCTGCCGGCCTGAGTCAGCGATTGGCGCAGGCCGCTGATCTGCATTTTTGTCTGTTCCACCAGCGCGTTCACTGCATGTGCCTCGTCTGGGTGTTCCACAATTGCCGATAGATGTCGCAGCGTTCGAGCAGCGTCGCATGCGGTGCAAAATCCACGACGCAGCCGCGTTCCAGAACCAGGATACGATCGGATTTGACCAGCGACGACAAACGGTGCGAGACGATCAAGGTGGTGCGACCCTTGGCGATACTCTCCAGATTCTGCTGCACGATCGCTTCGCTCTCAGGATCGAGCGCACTGGTCGCCTCATCGAAGATCAGCAATTGCGGTTGCGGCAACAGGGCGCGGGCGATGGCGATACGCTGCCGCTGTCCCCCCGAATAATTGGTGGCGCTCTCTTCGACATAGGTCTCGTAGGACATCGGCAGCCGCTCGATGAATTCGTCGGCGCCGGCCAGGCGCGCCGCGCGCATCACGTCGTCGAGATGGGCATCGGGCCGGGCCGCCGCGATATTTTCCCGAATGGTGCCGCGGAACAGGATATTGTCTTGCAGCACCACCCCGATATTGCGGCGCAGATGGCTCAAATCGATATGCCTTATATCGGTGCCATTGAGCTTGATCAGACCCTGTTCGGCGGTTTGGATGCCTTGCAGCAGACGGGTAATCGTGGTCTTGCCGGATCCGGAACGCCCGACGATGCCGATCATCTGTTCCGCTTCGACCGAGAAGGAAACCCGGTCCAGCGCCGGTGTCACCGCGCCCGGATAGGTGAAAGTCATGTCGGAAATTTCCATCTGCCCGGTGATGTGGGGGCGGATGCCGTGCTGTCCCGGCGGCCGCTCCGGCGGATGGTCCATGACATTGGCCAACATCTTCACCGACAGGGCCACCTGCTGATATTCATTGATCAGGTGCACCATCTGCACCAGGGGCCCGGTCACCCGACCCGACAACATATTGAAAGCGATCAGGGTGCCGATCGACAGTTTGCCATCGAAGACCTGGATAGCGCCGACCGACAATATCGCCAACTGCATCAAACTCTGCAGTCCCGACACGATCGTAAAGCACATCAGGCCGAATTGCCCGGTGCTGAAACGCCGCCGCACCGAGGCCGCCACCTTGGAATTCCAGGCGATCTGGCGGATATTTTCCAGACCCAGCGATTTTACCGCCCGCATGCCGTGGATCGTCTCCACCAAATCCGCCTGGCGGGCACTTTCGGCCTGGTACTGGCGTTCGAGCTGGCGGCGGAAGGTTGGCAGCAACAGGCCGATGAAGCTGGCGATGGCCAGGGCGAAGCACAGCACCACCATGGTCAGGGTGCCGCTGAAGAGCGACAGGCCGACCAGCAGCATCGGCAGTCCGAGCGCGTCAAGCAGCGTCTGGAACAGGGAACCGGTCAGAAAATTGCGGATGGCTTCGGTCTGTTGGACATTGCGGATCAGCACGCCGGCCTGGGTTGTTTCAAAGAAATTCATCGGCAGGCGCAGCAATTGCTGGAAGACCCGTTGGGCCAGCCTCGCATCGATCTTGTTGCCAGCCACCAGCATCAGACTATGGCGCAAAAAGGTGAAAACCGAATCGAACGCCACGCAGATGACATAGGCCAGCACGACTGCCAGCAGGGTGTTAAAACTGCGGTGCGGGATGACCTTGTCGATCATCACATTGATAAAGACGGGCGTCGCGAAGCTGACCAGGTTCGACATGATGGCAGCGATGGCAATATCGCGCATATATTTGCGGTTGCGCATGATCTCCGGCATGAACCAACTGAAGCCGAAGGGTCTGTTCTCCTCTTTTAAGATTTGTGCGCGCTTGCACAAGATAAGCCGGCCGGTCCAAACGGGGGCGAAGTCATCTCGCTCGACAGTCTGCAAGCCGGTGGATTCGACACGCGGGTCGAGAATGGACAACACGCTACGGCCATCATCCTGCCGATGCGCGCTTGCGACGATGATCCAATAGCCGCCCTGCAATTCCGCCAAAACCGGAAAGGCCGTGCTGAGCCCGACCAAACCGTTCCAATCCTGGCGTGGCACCAGTTTTCCATTCAGTCCTTCCTGCTTCATGACGGCGATCATGAAGCGAACCATGTCGCTGCCGTCATAGCGGGTAAGCGCATCCGGCGGCAATTCCACACCATTATGGATCGCCACCAGGAACAGAGCCCGGAGCGACGCCATATGCGGCGCCATCAGGGGAGAGGCAGAATAATTCCTGTCGCCAGGCGGACCGGACGGGGTCAGGACATTCATGCTCGGCCTGCCATCGCCGGGGCGCCAAAATTCTCTGACGCCATGCAATCTGGCGGGAGGGCTGGGCTGACCGTCATATGCATTACCAAAACCATTGCAGGGAGATCCGTGTATAAGCCTTACTTCCTAAAATTGTCTTAGCCTTGCTGGAAAGTTCAGCCCGATGACCCTGAGCCGACTTTTGCTGATCGCCGACGACTACGGAATTTCTCCCGCGGTCAGCCAAGGCATCCGCAGCCTAGCCTCGTTGGACCGCCTGACCGGCACCGGTGTTATGTCCTTGATGCCCGATTGGCCGGCCGAGGCGCCGGCTTTGCGCGCGCTGCAGGGCCGGATTGCGGTCGGGCTGCATTTTACCCTGACGGACCAGGTTCCGCTCGGGCCGCTTCCGCGGCTGGCGCCGGGCGGCCGGCTGCCATCGATCGGGAAGCTGATCATCGGTGCGGTGCGGCGCCAGATAGACCTCCAGGAGATTGCGGACGAGTTCGAGCGTCAATTGGATCGTTTCGAGGCTTTTTTTGGCGCTCCGCCGGATTTCATCGATGGACACCAGCATGCCCATCTGCTGCCCGGTATCTGGCCGATCGTGCAGGACGCCTTCGGTCGCCGGCTCGACCCCAGGCTCTGCTGGCTGCGTGATGGGTATGATCCGCATTTTTGGTATCGGCGCTTTCGGCTGAAGGCTGGGGTGATTTCCACTCTGGGGCGGGCGGCATCAAATGCCGCCCGCACCCAAAATTTGCTGACCAACCGGGGGTTCTCAGGCTTTTACGATTATGAGGGGGGTTCCCTGGCGGACTATTTGGAGACGCTCCTCACTGAGGCTGATGACGGTCACCTCCTGATGGTCCATCCTGGCCATGTCGATGAGGCGCTCTACCGGGTTGACAGCCTCACCTTGCCGCGCCAACGGGAATTCGACGATATCAAAGATCCAGCCTTCCCATCCCGCTTGGCGTCGCTGGGCTTTCGCATTGCCCCGCCCGGCTTTCTGATTGACGGGGCCGATTTTTAAGGGCACATCGCCGCCCATGAATGTAGATCTCTTCGATTTTGACCTGCCGCGTGACCTCATTGCCCTGCGGCCGGCCGTGCCGCGCGATTCCGCCCGCCTGCTGCAAGTCAGCGGCGATCTCCTGGCTGACCGTCATGTGCGCGACCTGCCCGCGATGCTGCGGCCTGGCGATTTGCTGGTCAGCAATAACACCAAAGTGATCCCGGCGCGCCTGACCGGTCGACGCGGCACCGCCAAGATCGAGGTCACCCTGATCGAGGCGATCGCCGGAGATTGCTGGAAGGCCTTCGCCCGTCCGGCAAAAAAATTGCGGCTGGGCGACAGGGTGGTCTTTGCCGAAGATTTTTCCGCCGAAATGCTGGCGCGCGGCGAGGGTGGCGAGGTGACGCTGGGCTTTTCGGTTGGCGATGATCTCCTGATGGCGGCCTTGGACCGCCATGGGCGGATGCCGCTGCCGCCCTATATCAAGCGGGGCGACAGCGCCAACCCGCGGGATAATGACGATTACCAGACCCTGTTTGCGGAACGGCCCGGCGCGGTCGCGGCGCCGACCGCCGGACTGCATTTTACGCCCGAGCTGCTGACGGCGCTTGAGGCTCACGGAGTCGAACGGGCGACTCTCACGCTCCATGTCGGCGCCGGCACCTTCCTGCCGGTCACCGCAGCCGACACGACCGAGCATAAGATGCATGAAGAATGGGGCGAGATCAGCCATACAATCGCTGATCAGGTCAATCGCGCCAAGGCGCGCGGCGGGCGGATTGTCGCGGTCGGGTCGACATCGACGCGATTGCTCGAAAGCGCCACCGGCGCGGATTGTGTTGTCCGCCCGTTCAGCGGTCGCACCGATATTTTCATTACGCCTGGTTATCAATTCCGAACGGTCGATCTGATGATGACGAATTTCCATCTGCCGCGCTCGACCCTCTTCATGCTGGTCGCGGCCTTTGCCGGGCGCGAAGTCATGCTCCGCGCCTATGACCACGCCAAATCTCAGGGCTACCGTTTCTATTCCTATGGCGATGCCTCCCTGCTCGAGCGCGCGCCATGACCGCATTTGGGACCGGCTTTGGGTTCACCCTGCTCGCCGAGGACGGCCGCGCCCGACGCGGCGAGGTGCAGACCGCCCATGGGACGGTGCAGACCCCTGCCTTCATGCCGGTCGGCACGGCTGCCACGGTCAAGGCGATGATGCCGGAGTCGGTGGCGGCCACCGGCGCCGAGATTTTGCTCGGCAACACCTATCACCTCATGCTGCGACCGGGCGCCGAGCGGGTCGGGCGCTTAGGCGGACTGCATCGCTTCATGCACTGGGATAAGCCGATCCTGACCGACTCCGGCGGCTTCCAGGTGATGAGCCTGGCCAAATTGCGGACCATGTCCGAGGAGGGGGTGCGCTTTCAGTCCCATCTCGATGGCTCGACTCACCTTTTGACACCGGAACGATCGATGGAGATTCAGTATCTTCTGGATTCCGACATCACCATGAGCTTCGACGAATGTACGCCCTTCCCGGCTACCGAAGTCCAGGCCGAACAATCGATGCGGCTCTCCATGCGCTGGGCGCAACGGTCGCGCAACGCCTTCACCGATCGTCCCGGATATGGACTATTCGGCATCGTGCAGGGGGGAATCTATCAGACTTTCCGCGCCGAATCGGCGGATACCCTGCGGCGCATCGGCTTTGACGGCTATGCCATCGGCGGGCTGGCGGTCGGCGAGGGGCAGAGTGAAATGTTTCGCGTGCTCGACTTCACCACGCCGATGCTGCCGCGGGCCCAGCCGCGTTATCTGATGGGTGTCGGCAAGCCGGCTGATCTGGTCGGCGCGGTGCTGCGCGGCGTTGACATGTTCGATTGCGTGATGCCGACCCGGTCGGGGCGCACCGGCCAGGGTTTCACCAGGCGCGGTCCGGTCAATATCCGCAATGCCCGCCATCTCGACGACCCCCGCCCGCTTGACGCGGCCTGCCAATGCCCGGCCTGTCGGAATTACAGCCGGGCCTATCTGCATCATCTGTTCCGCGCCGAGGAGGTTCTCGGCCTGATGCTGCTGACCTGGCATAATCTGTATTACTATCAGGATGTGATGCGCGAATTGCGCGTTGCTATCAGCGAGGGACGAGTGGAGAAGTATGCCGCCTCATTTGAAGCTGAGCAGGCGCTCGGCGATATCGAGGAGATTTAAGGAGAGGCCATGACCGACAGCATCACCCAGTTAGGGGGACGAAGTGATATCGCCGCCAGTCCGGATGAGGCGGTGCTGGAGACCGTGCCCAATCCGCAAGAAGGCGAACTCTATCTCGTGCGTTTCGTGGCGCCGGAATTCACCTCGCTCTGTCCGATCACCGGCCAGCCTGATTTCGCCCATCTGGTCATCGATTACGCGCCCGCCGACCGATTGGTCGAGAGCAAATCGCTCAAATTGTTCCTCGGCAGCTTTCGCAATCATGGCGCTTTCCATGAGGATTGCACCCTCACCATCGGCAAACGGCTGGTTAGGGAAGCGGCTCCGACCTGGCTCAGGATCGGCGCCTATTGGTATCCGCGCGGCGGGATCCCGCTCGATATTTTCTGGCAGACCGGCGCGCCGCCCGTCGGCCTCTGGCTGCCCGACCAGGGCGTGGCGTCCTATCGTGGACGCGGTTAAGCAACTCAAAGCAAAGGCTCTGGCGCTCGGTTTCGCCGAGGTCAGAATAACCAGCGCCGATGATGTGGCGGGCGCGGGAGAGGCGCTGGCGACCTTCCTGGCCGAAGGTCGCCATGGCGAAATGGGCTGGATGGAGGGCACCAAAGCGCGCCGTGCGTCACCCCGTGCGCAGTGGCCGCAAGCAAACAGCGTCATCATGGTCGGCGATAATTATGGACCCGGTACGGTCTCGGTCAATCTACCCGACCGCGCCACCATCAGCGTCTACGCTCGCGGTCGCGACTATCACGATGTGATCAAGAAGCGCCTGAGACAATTGGGCGATTGGCTGGTCGCCGAGCAAGGCGGCGAGGCGCGCAGCTTCGTCGATACGGCGCCGGTGATGGAAAAACCGTTGGCCGCCAGGGCCGGTCTTGGCTGGCAGGGACGCCACAGTAATCTGGTATCCCGCCGCTTTGGCTCCTGGCTGTTCCTGGGCGGTCTTTTCACCAGCTTGGAGTTGACGCCCGATCCGCTCGAAACCGACCATTGCGGCTCCTGCCGTTCCTGCGAAAGCGCCTGCCCGACCGGCGCCCTTAAAGACGGGAAGATCGACCCCAGGCTTTGCATCTCCTATCTCACCATCGAGCATAAAAGCGCCATCGATCCGGACCTTTTGCCACTGTTCGGCAACCGCATCTATGGTTGCGATGATTGCCTGGCGGTTTGTCCGTGGAACAAATTCGCCAAGCCAACGACGGATCCCGCCTATCTGCCCCGTGTCGAGTTGCTGGCGCCGGCGCTGAATGAATTGGCTGGCCTCGATGACGACAGTTTCCGCAGCTTCTTCGCCGGCTCGCCGATCAAACGGATCGGCCGCGACCGTTTTCTGCGGAATGTTTTGATCGCCATTGGCAATAGCGGCCGTCGTGACTGGCGCGACCTCGCCGCCGGCCATGCCGCCGATCCCTCGCCGCTGGTCAGCGCCATGGCGGTGTGGGCGGCTGAGCGACTAAGCCACTCTTGATAAGGGTGTCGCGGACGGCGAACGCGGGCTTGTTGCTGCTGACCTTGGCGTCAATATACCGTCATCGCGCTCTAGAGCCTGATGCTAATAGATTGAATCGCTTTGCGATTAAATCTATGAGCTGAATCAGCCTCTAATTCAATGGTTTAGAGGGCGATTCAGACAGTAGATTGACGCGGATTCGCGTCAATCTAATGTCATCGCGCTCTAGGGCTTTTTGGGCTTCGTGAGGTTGGTCAACTGGCTTTGCAATTCCGCCAGCTGCGTCTGCAGCGCCTCGACGGTGGCTTCCGAGCCGCTCACGGCGGTCTTGACACCCTCTTCGGCGGCGCCATAGAAGGGCGCGAACATCTTCATGGCGTTCTCGAAGAACACGACGTTCTGCTTATTGACTTCTTCCAGCGCATTGAAGGGGAAAAGTCCCTCAAAAGCATGCGACATATATTGCCGCATCTGGCCTTCATGGTGCTGGAAAGCTTCCATGGAGTGTTCGAGATATTTAGGCACCAATCCACCCAACTGATCGCCATAAAAGCCGATCAATTGGCGCAAAAACGGGATCGGAAGCAAATTCTGCCCGCCTTTACCTTCTTCCTCGACAATGATCTGGGTCAAAACAGAGCGCGTGATGTCGTCGCCGGACTTGGCGTCGAAGACAACGAAATCCTCATTGTCCTTTACCATCTGACAAAGATGCTCGAGGGTCACGTAACTGCTGGTCGCCGTGTTATAAAGGCGGCGATTGGCGTATTTCTTGATGGTAATCGGGCTGGCAGTGTTTGACATCCGGTCGACAGCGTCCTCTCCGCGCGAATTTTTCGCATGACGTGACTCTTTCCCAGTTTATCCCTTCCCGCAACGATAATCTTCTCGGGCTGGCCAATCCTCGCGGTCCTGAACTATGATAAGCCGATGACCGACAAACCCGATCTGCAGCGCCTGGCCGCCCAATATCTCGATCTGTGGCAGGAGCAGGTAGCGTCTCTGTCCGCCGATCCCGCCGTCACCTCCCTGATGGCGCAAAGCTATGCGCTGGTGCGGCAGCATTGGCAGGAAGCCGCTGATCAGATGAAGAAGGGGAGCGGCGCAGAGCATGCTGGACAGGGTGACAGAGGAGATGCCGATATCCAGGCGGCCGGGACCACGGCCGCTGCCGTTCCACCTGATGGCGCAAGTGACCAGTCTGATGTCGTCTTGCATCGTATTGCCGCACTGGAAAAGCGGGTCGCTGAACTGGAAGCCCGCCTCGCCAAGCGAGAACGAACTGCGCCATCTGATCGCGCGCCAGGACGGCGTCCTGTTCCACCGGGCGCTGACTGAGGAAGGTGGGCGGAGGTTCGGCGATTTTCTGAAAGCTGTCGATCGATATCGCCGGCATCCCTATCGCCGCAGCCTGCCGGTGATGCCGACAATTTGGCGTCAAGGCGGCATGAGCCTTCTCGATTATGGCGATCCAGCCTCGCCCGGCCAGCCGATTCTGGTGGTGCCATCCCTCATCAACCGCGCCTATATCCTCGACCTCAGAGCCCGGCGCAGCCTGGTGCGCTGGCTGGGTGGACGCGGCTTTCGTCCTTTTCTCGTAGATTGGGGCGCGCCCGGCGAGGATGAACTCGGCTTTGGTCTCGACCCCTATGTCGCGCTCCGTCTGTCATCGATGCTTGACCGCGTGCTGGCCGTCGCCGGGCGCCCGGTGTTGTTGGGCTATTGTATGGGAGGGCTGCTGAGCCTCGCGCTGGCGGCGCTGAGGCAGAAGGATCTGCTCGGCCAGGTGCTGATGGCGACTCCCTGGGATTTCCATAGCCCATGCCAGCGTCTGGCCCCCGCCGATTCATTGCGTCAGGCGCTTAGGGGTCAGTCTCTCCTGTCGCCGGATATGCTGCAGATTCTTTTTGCCCTCGGGGATCCGCTTGCTGTCGAGCGTAAATTTCGCCAATTCGGCCAGCTTCAGGCGGGTTCCGCGGCGGCGCGCAATTTTGTCGCGGTCGAGGATTGGGTCAATGATTGCGTACCCTTGACGACAGAAGTGGCCGAAGAAACCCTGATGGGCTGGTATGGGGAAAATCGCCCGGCCAAGGGCGAATGGCGCGTGGGCGGGGAGACCGTCGATCCGACCGGTAATCATCTGCCGACTCTTCTGGTGATACCGACCCGCGATCGCATTGTTCCCGCCGAACAGGCTTGGCCCCTGGTAAATCTGTTACCGGCCGCCCGCCATTTGTCGGTGGTCGGCGGGCATATCGGTATGGTGGTCGGCCCCCGCGCTGTCACGGAAATTTATAACCCGATCGCCAAATCGATCCGCATGATGTCAAAACCGACATAGCCCTTTAAAACTTAAAGATTTGCCCTATCCTAATCTTAATCAGGGGCGGATCAGACCCCATTTGAGGAGCCCTCCATTATGCCTGACATTATCATCGCCGCGGCCACCCGCACTCCCATCGGCACTTTTTCCGGCAGCCTGAGCAGCCTCTCGGCGGCTCAGCTGGGCGCCCTCATCATCGCGCAGGTGTTGAAGCGCGCCAATGTTCCGGCGGAGGATATCTCTGAGGTGATTTTCGGTCAGGTGCTGACCGCGGGCCATGGGCAAAATCCGGCGCGCCAAGCCTCGATCCATGCCGGTCTCGGCATCGAGGTGCCGGCCCACACGGTCAATCAGGTGTGCGGCTCCGGTCTCAAGGCGGTGGCCTTGGGCTATCAGTCGATCCTGGCCGGCGATTCCAGCATTGTCGTCGCGGGTGGTCAGGAGAGCATGACCAATTCTCTGCATGCGATGTATCTCCGCTCCGGCACCAAGATGGGCAATAGCGAAATGATCGATACCATGATCAAGGATGGTCTGTGGGATGCCTTCAATGGCTATCACATGGGCATCACAGCGGAAAATATCGCTGAAAAATGGCAGATCAGCCGGGAGGACCAGGACAATTTCGCCCTCGCGTCGCAAGAGAAAGCCGATGCAGCCATTAAGGCCGGCCGCTTCAAGGACGAGATTACCCCGGTCACCATCACGGTGAAGAAGGAAACCAAGCAGTTTGACACCGATGAGCATCCGCGTCTGACCAACGCCGAGTCTCTAGCGAAGCTGCGCCCGGCCTTCAACAAGGAAGGGACGGTTACCGCCGGCAACGCTTCGGGATTGAATGACGGGGCCTCGGCCGTCGTGCTGATGACCGCCGATGAGGCGGAAAAGCGCGGCATTACGCCCCTGGCGCGCATCGCCGGTTGGGCTCAGGCCGGCGTCGATCCGAAGGTCATGGGCACCGGCCCCATCCCGGCCTCGCGCGCCGCGCTCAAAAAGGCCGGCTGGAGCGTTGCCGATCTCGATCTGATCGAGGCTAATGAAGCCTTCGCCGCCCAGGCGATCGCGGTCAATCGCGACATGGGCTGGGATACGGCGAAAGTCAATGTCAATGGCGGCGCCATCGCCCTCGGCCATCCGATCGGTGCGTCGGGCAACCGCGTGCTGGTTACCCTGCTGCATGAAATGGCGAAACGCGACGCCAAAAAGGGTCTTGCGACGCTCTGCATCGGCGGCGGCATGGGGATCGCCATGGCTATCGAGCGCTAAGGACCTAAAAAAATTTTTGGGAGGAACCAAATGAGCAGAGTTGCAGTGGTTACCGGCGGCACCCGGGGAATTGGCAAGGCCATTTCCATGGCGCTCAAACAGGCCGGTTATACGGTGGTCGCCAATTATGGTGGCAATGACGAGGCCGCCAAGGCTTTCACGGCTGAGACAGGCATTCCGGCCATGCGCTTCGATGTCGGCGATTTCGCCGCCTGCGAGGCGGCGGCCAAGGAGATCGTCGTCACCTATGGTCCGATTGACATTCTCGTCAATAATGCCGGCATTACCCGGGACTCGGTGTTGCATCGCATGACGCCGACCCAATGGCAGGAGGTCATCCAGACCAATCTCAGTGCCTGCTTCAACATGGCTCGGGTGGTGATCGACAGCATGCGCGAGCGCGGTTTTGGTCGGATCGTCAATATCGGTTCGATCAATGGCCAGGCCGGTCAATATGGCCAGGTCAATTATGCCGCGGCCAAGTCCGGCATTCACGGCTTCACCAAGGCGCTGGCCCAGGAAGGCGCGGCCAAGGGCATCACCGTCAATGCGGTGGCGCCCGGCTATGTCGATACGGACATGGTCCGCGCCGTGCCGCCGGCCGTGCTGGAAAAGATCATCGCCAAGATCCCGGTCGGTCGTCTCGGCCATGCCGAGGACATCGCTCGCGGCGTCCTGTTCCTGGTCGCCGATGACGCCGATTTCATCACCGGGACGACTCTATCGATCAATGGCGGGCAGCATATGTATTAAAACACATCCTTCCGGTGGCGGACTTCAGTAAACACCGTTGCTGCGGCCGCTCCGGATAGACCAACCGCCAAAGCGACGCTCTCCCGGTCCGCCCGCAGGAACGGATTGGTTTTTCTCTCTTCGCCTAATGAACTGGGAACTGTCGGCAAACCCCGCCGTCTCTTTTCGGTAATCTGTTCGATCCGCGCCAGTAGATCCGGATTATCCCGTTCGACGGTAGCCGCGAAGCGCGCATTGCTCTCGGTATATTCGTGGGCGCAATAGACCAGTGTGTTGTCGGGCAAAGCGCGGAATTTGCTCAGACTGTTCCACATCTGCGCGCCGGATCCTTCGAACAGGCGGCCGCAACCCAGCGCGAACAGGGTATCGCCGCAGAACAGCGCTTGGCTGGCGGCGAACCAATAAGCGATGTGGCCGCTGGTGTGACCCGGCACCTCAAAGACCGTCGCGCCAGCGGTCCCGAGCAGGAAATGATCGCCCTCGGTCACCATGAGATCGATGCCGGGAATGCGCGCGGCGTCCTTGCGATTGCCGACGACCAGAGCACCGGTCGCCGCTTTGAGGGCCAGATTGCCACCGACATGGTCATTGTGGTGATGGGTGTTCAGGATATGGCTGAGCTGCCAACCGCGCGCCGCCAGTCGGTCCAGCACCGGCGGCGCGACCGCGGGATCGACCACCGCCGTGGCGCCGCTGGCCGGGTCATGGGCGAGATAGATATAATTGTCCTGCAGGACCGGGATCTGCTCGATGATCAGCGGGCTCATGACGTCTCCTTACTCCCGGCATTGTTAAGTTCGCGGCTCCGCCGCCGCCACGCGGTACGATGTCGTCGCCACGCTCGTCCCACCCTAAGGACAGCACGCTCAAGGCAGGCCGTCACGCGTATTTTGCTTGTCCTCGCGGCAGAGTGACTTCATTGATGGGACATGTGGAGCGACGTCATTGATCTGCGCGATTTTTATCAGAGCGACCTGGGTCAGGTGGCTCGGCGGATGATTCGCCGCCAGGTCAGTCAGATCTGGCCCGATTTGAAGGGCCGCCGCGTCCTGGGACTGGGTTTCGCCACCCCTTACCTCCGTGTATTGCAATCCGAAGCCGAGCGTGTCATCGCCGTGATGCCGGCCGGCCAGGGGGTGCTGGCCTGGCCGCCCGAGGAAAATTGCCTGGTCTGCCTGGCCGAGGAAGGCGAGTTGCCCTTGCCGGATCGGTCGATGGATCGGGTTCTATTGGTCCATGCGCTGGAATCCTCGGAGCATGTCCATGCCACCTTGCGGGAAATCTGGCGGATTCTTGCCGATGGCGGCAAATTGCTGGTGGTCACTCCCAATCGCCGCGGCATCTGGGCACGCCTTGAGCGGACGCCCTTCGGACAGGGCCGTCCCTACACGCCGTCCCAGCTCAGCCGGCTGTTGCGCGACACCATGTTCTCGCCCGAGAAAGAGGTGCCCGCGCTGTTCGTGCCGCCCTTCCGCTCGCGCATGGTGCTGCGCTCGGCGCCAGCCTGGGAGCAGATCGGCGCCCGCTGGTTCCCGACCTTCGCCGGCGTGTTGCTGGTCGAGGCGAGCAAACAGATCTATGGCGGCGCCCGGGTTCTGGAAAAAACCGTTACCGCGCGCCGCTACCTGCCGGTGCCGAACCCGCTCAGGAGATCAGGATCGCCGCAATAGAAACACGGCCTGTTCGCCGAACAGATTGGCCAGCCGGCCAGCGCCCTCGAAGCGCAGTTCGCCCGCGCTGCTGAGCGACAGGGCGCGCTCGACGGTGATGTCCAGGCTGGTGCAGAGATCGATGAAATCCCTGATCGTGCAGAGATGGATATTGGGCGTGTCATACCATTGGTAGGTCAGGGTTCGGCTTTTCGGCATGCGCCCCTTGGCCGTCAGCGACAGTCTGATCCGCCAATGGCCGAAATTGGGGAAGGACACAATGGCGTGGCGGCCGATGCGCAGCATATTTTCCAGCACGGCGCGCGGCTCGCGCGTCGCCTGCAGCGTCTGGCTGAGGATTACATAATCGAAGGCGCCGTCTGGATAATCGTCGAGATCGGTGTCGGCATCGCCCTGGATGACCGAGAGACCCTGTTCCACCGCGAGGCGCACTCCCTCCATGGAAAGTTCGATACCCCGTCCATCGACCTGTTTATCGTGATGGAGATGGTCGAGCAGGCTGCCATCGCCGCAGCCGATATCGAGCACGCGCGCGCCCGACGTCACCATTTCGGCAACCCGCTGCAGATCGCTGCGCAAGATCCTGCTCACCGGCAGAGCCCGAGGCGGTCGGCCGCGCCGCTCAGGAAGCCTTTGATGGTGGCGTGAAATTCCGGTTCATCGAGCAGAAAGGCATCATGGCCCTTGTCCGATTGAACCTCGACAAAGCTGACATTGGCCGCCACGGCGTTCAGCGCTTTCACCATGGCCCGGCTTTCGGCGGTTGGAAACAGCCAGTCGGAGCTGAAGGAGAGCACGCAGAAGCGCACCTTGGTGCCGGCGAAAGCATGGGCCAGCACGCCGCCGTGATCGGCCGCGAGATCAAAATAATCCATGGCGCGGGTAATATAGAGATAGCTGTTGGCATCGAAGCGCTCGGTGAAGCTGATGCCCTGATGACGCAGATAGCTCTCAACCTGAAAGTCCGCATCGAAGCCGAAATTAAGACTGCCGCGCTGCAGATTGCGACCGAATTTGCGGTGCAGCGCCGCCTCGGAAAGATAGGTGATATGCGCCGCCATGCGCGCGACCGCAAGGCCGCGCTGCGGCCGCGTGCCGCGTCGGCCATAGGCGCCATCGCACCAGTCGGGATCGGCGGTGATCGCCTGACGGCCGACTTCGTGGAAGGCGATATTTTGCGCCGAATGGCGCGCCGCGGTGGCGATCGGCACCGCGGCGAACAGACGTTCGGGATAGTGCGCCGCCCATTCCAGCACCTGCATGCCGCCCATCGAGCCACCGATGGCGCAGAACAGCCGATCAATGCCGAGATGATCGATCAGCCTCACCTGGGCCCGGACCATGTCGGCAATGGTGATCACCGGGAAATCGAGCCCCCACACCTGTCCGGTGGCTGGATTGATCTCGGCCGGACCGGTCGTGCCCATGCACCCGCCGAGCACATTGGAGCAGATCAGAAAATAGCGGTCCGTATCGAGCACCCGCCCGGGTCCGGCGAGGCGATCCCACCAGCCGGGTTTGCCGGTCAGCGGATGGGGCTCGGCGACATATTGGTCCCCCGTCAGGGCATGGCAGACCAGGATGGCGTTGCTGCGGTCCGGGTTCAAGCACCCATAGGTCTGGTAAGCGATGGTCACCGGCGCGAGATCGATGCCGCAATCGAGCCGCAGCGGCAGGATCAGGTCGAGACGATGACCGGGCAGCGCGTCGGCATTCATCCGGCCAGCGCCTTGTCGATCAGAGCAAGGGTCTCATCCAGGCCGTAGAGCGCAATGAAGGATCCCATACGCGGCCCCTGATCCTGGCCGAGCAGGATTTCATAGAGCGCCTGAAACCAGTTTTTCAGGTCCGGGAAGGTGGCGGCATGATGTTTGCCGATCTCATAGACGACGGTCTGGATGGTTTCGGCATCAGCGCCTTGCGGCAAAGCCCTTAGCTTGCCGGCAAGGTCGGCGAGCGCCGCGCGCTCAGCCTCTCTGGGGCTGCGGTACCGTATGTTGGGCTTGATAAAGTCCTGGTAATAGGTGACCGCGTAATCCACCAGCTGATCCAGGATCGGCGCTGTTTCCGCCGTCACCCCCGGCGCCGTGCGGCTGATGAAATGCCACAATACCGACCGGTCCTCGGCATGGCAGACCGACGCCAGATTGAGCAGGATAGTGAAGCTGATGCCGACTTCAGGCGGCGGCGGATGACCGTGATGAATATGCCAGACCGGATTGTTGAGCTGCGCCGCCGGCTCCTCCCGGGGGAATTTCTCGAGAAAGGCCAGATAATCGTCGACCGTCCGCGGGATCACATCGAAATAGAGCCGCTTGGCGGTTTTCGGCTTCTGATACATGTAGAGCGCCAGACTGTCGGGCGGCCCATAGCGCAGCCAGTCTTCGACGGCCAAACCATTGCCCTTGGATTTGGAGATCTTCTGACCCTTGTCGTCGAGGAACAGCTCGTAGCTCAGATTGAGCGGCGGTTCACTGCCCAGGATGCGGCAGATCTTGCTGGCCAATTGATAGCTGGGGATCAGGTCCTTGCCTGACATTTCATAATCCACACCCAGTACATGCCAGCGCATGGCCCAATCGGCCTTCCACTGTAATTTGACCCGGCCGCCGGTAACCGGCGTTTCAATCAGACTGCCATCCAGGTCTTTGTATATGATGGTACCGCTAGCCGGCTTGATCTCGACGACCGGCACCTGAAGCACCGTTCCTGTCCTCGGACAGACCGGCAGGAAGGGGCTGTAGCTTTGTTGGCGTTCCTCGCCGAGGGTCGGCAGCATCACCGCCATGATCGCGTCGTAATGGGCCAACACGTCGAGGCAACCCTGATCGAAGCGGCCCGATTTATACCAGTCGGTCGCGCTCTGGAATTCGTAGGCGAAGCCAAAGCGATCGAGAAAGCCGCGCAGCATGGCATTGTTATGTTCGCCGAAGCTGCTGTGGGTACCGAACGGGTCGGGTATATCGGTCAGGGGCTTACCGAGATGGGTGGCGATCATCTCGCGTTCGGGGATGTTGTCCGGCACTTTGCGCAACCCGTCGCGATCATCGGAAAAGGCGAAGAGCCGGGTCGGAATCTCCGGCGCCAGCATCTCGAAGGCGCGCCGCACCATCGTCGTCCGCGCCACCTCCCCGAAAGTGCCGATATGCGGCAACCCCGACGGCCCATAACCGGTCTCAAACAGCACGAAGCCCTTTGTCGGTCTTAAACCCTTCAACCGTTCGTCGAGCAGAGCCCGCGCCTCCTGAAACGGCCAGGCAGTAGCAAGACGGGCAAGATCACGAGGTGTTGAGGACATGGCGCGATTTCAAGTTGATAGAGGGGACCGCACGCTATGGCACCGCGCGCCTTCTCGTCAATCTCTTGCAGAATATTCACCCAGGATGGAACGATTTCTCCATGAAATTGTTCCCGCCCGCGGCTGCGGGCGAGCCGCCCTCGAGCGACTGGCGTCTGAAGGCTTTTCATAAAGAAACGCCCCTTCCCTCCTGGTGGGGATTCCGGGGGAAGGGGCATCTCAAGCCTTACGCCGGTCCGTCAGGAAGAGGGCAATAGGACCGGTGCAGAGCGCGACGGCCGTGGGCCAGCCGTCAGGGGTGTAGTAAGCCAGTGCGACATTGCAGCTTAATGTCAGGCGAGCGGCATTTTGGTTTCAGCCTGTTACCGACGGCCATGCCGTAACGATGTGTTACTTGAATCCTCTCCCCAAGATCTGATGCTTGAGTATAATCGGTCCATGCTTGATCAGAATATCGCACACATCCTGGTGGTCGATGACGACCGCGAAATCCGTGACCTGCTGAGTCGCTTCCTGGTGAAGCATGGCTTGCGCGTCAGCACGGCGCGCGACGGTCTCGAAATGATGCGGGTGCTCGACGGCGCGGCTATCGATCTGGTGGTGCTCGATTTGATGATGCCGGGCGAGGATGGATTGTCGCTTTGCCGGCGGCTGCGCGCCAACACCACCTTGCCGGTCATCATGCTGACCGCCATGGGTGAGGATACCGACCGCATCGTCGGCCTTGAGATGGGCGCCGACGACTATCTTGCCAAACCGTTCAATCCGCGTGAATTGCTGGCCCGGATCAAGGCGGTGTTGCGTCGGGTGCAGAGTTTGCCGACCAATTCGCCCAAAGGCGACCTGGCCAAATTCGATGGTTGGACTCTTGATCTCGGGTCGCGCCGCCTGACCTCGATGGAGGGGGAGGAGATCGAGCTTTCGACCGGTGAATATGACTTGTTGCTGGCTTTCGCGACCCACCCGCGGCGGGTTCTGTCACGCGACCAGCTGCTCGATCTGGCGCGCGGGCGGACGGCCGCGCCGTTCGATCGATCGATCGATATCCAAGTGATGCGGCTGCGACGCAAGATCGAGATCGACCCCAAGGAACCGCGCCTGATCAAGACTGTGCGCGGTGGCGGTTATATGTTCGCCGCCGAAGTCACCTCGTGACCGTTCAGGCCGGCAGCCAAAATCGCGTGGGGCTCAATTGGCGCAAAATATTGCCGCAGACCCTGGTCGGCCGCACCCTGCTGGTATTGGTCAGTGCTCTCCTGGTTACCCAAGGCGGCGGTCTGCTGATGTTTTGGCTAGCCCATCAGGAGATGGCGACCAAACTCGACAATCGTCAGACGGCTGAGCGGATCGCCTCGATCGTGCAACTGATCGAACAGGCGCCCGAGGATGATCGCGGCCGCCTTGCGCGCGGACTTGACCGGCCCGGCCTCAAAGTCGGCTGGGGCAAGTCGCCGATCCTGCCGCCAGGCGCAAAGTCGGTGGTCGACACGCCATTGCAGGAAGAATTGCTGCGACGCCTGCCCGGACGGGTTCTGCATGCCGGCGTTCGTACACCCTTGCCGATCCCCGAAAATGGCCCCCAGGCCGGTCCCGGCTTCGGCCGCTCCGGTCCGCCCACCCTGCAGGCGGCGATCACACTGGAGGATGGCACCTGGCTCAATTTTGTCATTCCCTTCGCTTCGGACGAGAGGCTGTGGCAGCCGCAGATCTACTGGCCGCTGGCGCTTGGCCTGGTGCTGGTGGCATTGCTCAGCGTCCTCGCCGTCCGCCACGCGGTGAAGCCGCTCACCATTCTGACCAGGGCCGCCGATCGTCTGGGGCGCGACGTTCTGGCGCCGCCTGTGCAGATTTCCGGCCCGCGCGAGGTGATGGCCGCGGCCACAGCCTTCAACCGCATGCAGGGCCGGCTGAGGCGTTTCATCGAGGATCGCACCCAGATGATCGCCGCCATCAGCCATGATTTGCGCACGCCCATCACCCGCCTCAAATTGCGGGCCGAATTTGTCGAGGATGACGAGCAACGGGATAAAATTCTCGCCGATCTGGACGAGATGGAATCCATGATTTCCTCGACCCTGGCTTTCGCACGGGACGATTCCGCCCGTGAAACCAGGACGATGACCGATCTGGTTGGCATGTTGATCGAGCTCTGCGACCAGTTCGAAGCCTCCTATGACGGGCCCGACGAACTGATCATGGTGATTGGCGCCAATGGCATCAAACGGGCGTTCGGCAATCTCATCGAGAATGCCTGCAAATATGGTGGCACCGCCCGCGTCATCCTCAGTCAGGCAGAGGATATGGCAGAAATTCTGATCGAGGATGACGGGCCGGGGATACCGGTGATCGAACTGGAGAAGGTCTTCGCGCCCTTCTACCGCCTGGAAAACTCGCGCAATCGGGAAACCGGCGGGACCGGACTGGGTCTGGCCGTCGCTCGCTCGGCGGTGCGCGCCAATGGCGGCGACATCACCTTGAGCAATCGCCCCAAAGGCGGCTTGAACGCGCGGGTGAGCCTACCGCTTTGACAGGGCGCCACAGTGTCGCTCAATGCTCCGCCGGTTGGGTCAGAGCGGCGGGGTGTTCCTTGGGTGTTTCCTTGGCTGGCGACTTGGCTGGCAACAGGGGGGAAGGCGGATCGGGCCGTGCCGCCTCATGTCTCAATTTTTCATCCCAAAGCGCAATGATGTCCGGTGAAAGGCGCCGGCGCAGCGCCGCGATTGCAATCTTTGGCTCAAAGGCGACATCCTGCTCCGCCAATTCGACCGGGTCACCCTGGTCGGCGCGGCGGTACCAGTAATAGGCCTCCCCCTCATTTACCGGTACGCCCCAACCAGCCTCATAAGAAGCGGCCAGCATATATTGTGCCGCCGGATTATTTTTCAGCGCCGCTTTGCGGAGCCAGGTGACACTCTCCTTGGCATCGCGCGGGCCGCCACGACCCCTCAACAGCATCCGGCCGATCGCATATTCGGCGTCGGCTTGGGGTCCGGCAGCGCTTGCCTGGCGATAATAATCGAGGGCCTTGGTCAGGTCTTTCTCGCCGGCCTGACCCGTCTCATACATCAGGCCCAGAGCATAGAGAGCGTCGGCATTCTTGCCGGCGGCGGCCTTTTCATACCACGTTTTGGCGGCGGCCAGATCAGTGCCGCCGACCAGTCCGAATTGAGCCAGATAGCCCAGGCTATATTGGCTTCTTGCATCACCTGCATCTGCGCCTCTTTGCCAGGCCGACTGGGCCGCCGCATAGTTTTGCGCGTCGAAAGCCTGCTGACCTTCCGCATATTGCGCCAGCAGCCGACCGGCTCCGCTCAGCAGCAGGGCAGTCAGGCAGAGCAACTGAAAGCATGGTCGTTTCATGGCTCTTTTATAGTCTGCGTATTGATACAAGTCACGCCTACTAATGCTCGAACAAGGGCCGATTTCGCTTTGCCGCATGATCAGTCCATCCAGCTATTAATCCCTGTCTATGACGCCTATCACAGGAAATTGTTGATTTTCTCTTAACGCGTCCGCATTATACCTTTGGATTAGGCACAATGACGGGGAGGGTCGGGGTGCAATTGCGGTTCAGAATGGCCGCGGCGTTGTTCTTGCTGTTGGGGGGCTTTTGGTCTGCCGCAGCGCAAACGCTGCAATGTGTTCCCTTCGCACGACAACAATCTGGAATCAGTTTGCGGGGTGACGCTTGGACCTGGTGGACCGCCGCGGCCGGTCAATATGATCGCGGCCAGGCACCCCGCCTGGGCGCCGTCGTCGTCTTTAAACAGCACGGTTCGATGCGTCACGGCCATGTTGCCGTGATCGCCGAAGTGATCAGTGCCCGAAAAGTGCGGGTCGATCATGCCAACTGGGCGCCGCACCTCGGCCAAGGGCGGGGACAGGTATCAAAAATGGTCATTGTCACCGATGTCTCGCCGCATAATGACTGGAGCGAGGTGCGCGTCTGGAATAAGGACTCCGGCGAATTGGGCACCCGTACCTATCCGACTTACGGTTTCATCTATCCGCGCACTGGCCGTCTTACCGATGATCTAATCGCCGCCGAGTCTTTGGCGGACAGTGCGCCAACCGTGGCAGCGGTCGCGGCGCCCATCGGCAGCGAGCCCTCGGCCGACAGCGACTGGCGGCATACCGCCCTGGTTCAATCCTTTGGACCTCAGATGTCGGGTGTCGGCGCCGTCGCGAGCTTGACCGATTTGTTGGCGCCGCCTGCAATGAGCGCAATTTTTGCCGTTGAGCCGGCTATTGCCGAATAGGCATAAGGGTCTCAAGATTCCCGCTCTGGAAGTCTGTGGCTTGGACCAATCCCCCCTTGAACTCGGTCTCGATTTAGTCGAAAAAACTTCTCACATTGGCGAGCCCGGCGCAGATCGGGCTGCCTCGAGCTGTAGATAAGGAAACAGCCATGACCGCGCTCCGTACCGACGTCCATGCCCGGATGGCCAATGCCATCCGTTTCCTTGCCGCCGATGCGGTGGAGAAAGCCAAATCCGGCCATCCCGGCATGCCGATGGGCATGGCCGACGTTGCGACCGTGCTGTTCACCCGATTCCTGAAGTTCGACGCGGCCGCGCCGCGCTGGCCGGATCGCGACCGCTTCATCCTCTCGGCCGGTCACGGCTCGATGCTGCTCTATGCGCTGGCTTATCTCACCGGCTATGAGGATGTCGATCTCGACCAGCTCAGAAATTTCCGTCAATTGGGCGCACGTACCGCCGGTCATCCGGAGTTCGGCCATGTCGCGATCGCTGAAACCACCACGGGCCCGCTCGGCCAGGGCATCGCCAATGCGGTCGGTTTCGCCCTTGGCGAGAAGATGCTGGCAAGCCATTTCGGAGCGGAGATCGTCAATCATCACACTTATGTGATCTGTGGCGATGGCTGTCTGATGGAGGGCATCAGCCAGGAAGCCATCTCGATGGCCGGCCATCATCGTCTCAATAGGCTGGTGGTGTTATGGGATGACAATGAAATTTGCATCGATGGCGCCACCTCGCTCACCACCAGCGACGATCAATTGGCGCGCTTCCGCGCCAGCGGCTGGAAAGCCTTGCGCGTCGATGGCCATGACCCGGATGCTATCGCCGGCGCCCTCCAGGAAGCGCGAAGCTCCGACCGTCCGACCCTGATCGCCTGCAAGACGGTGATCGGATATGGCGCGCCGACCAAACAGGGTACCGAGAAAACCCATGGCAGCCCGCTGGGCGCGGAGGAACTGCAAGGGGCGCGCGACAGATTGAATTGGCCCCATGCCGCCTTCGAGGTGCCCGCCGAGATTCTCGCCGATTGGCGCGCCGCAGGCCACCGCGGCGCCCCAGTGCGCCAAGCCTGGGAGGCTAGGCTGGCGGCCTTGCCCGCCGCGCAAAACAGCGAGTTCCAACGCCGCATCGATGGCCAGCTGCCGGCTGGCTGGGAGAAAAAGGCTCATGATTTCAAGGCTAAGGTGATTGCCGAACGCCCGCTTTGGGCGTCACGCAAATCCTCCCTCGAATCTCTCGAGGTGCTGACCGCCGCCATTCCCGAGGTGATCGGCGGCTCGGCCGATCTGACCCATTCCAACTTCACCATCACCAAGGCGACCCGTCCGGTGACGCCAACCGACGCCAGTGGCAGCTATATTCATTATGGCGTCCGCGAACATGGTATGGCCGCCCTGATGAACGGTCTGGCGCTGCATGGCGGCTTCATTCCCTATGGCGGCACCTTCCTCGTCTTCACCGATTATCTGCGGCCGGCGCTGCGCATGTCGGCGCTGATGGGTCAAAGGGTGCTTTATGTCATGACCCATGATTCCATCGGTCTGGGTGAGGATGGCCCGACCCATCAGCCGGTCGAGCATCTCGCCTCTTTGCGCGCCATGCCCAATCTTTGGGTGTTCCGCCCCGCCGACGCGATCGAAACCATGGAGTCCTATGAACTGGCCCTGGCCCGCACCGATGGCCCCAGCCTGTTCAGCTTTTCACGACAGAACCTGCCGACGGTGCGGGCGTCCGCCGACGAGAACCTGACCGCGAAAGGCGGCTATGTGCTCGCTCCTGCGACCGGCGACCGCCAGGTCACCCTGATCGCCACCGGCTCTGAAGTGATGATTGCGCTGAAGGCCCGGGATCTGCTGCAGGCCAAAGGGATCGGCACGGCGCTGGTCTCGATGCCCTGTTGCGAATTGTTCGACCGTCAGGATACCGCCTATCGGGCCGCCACTTTGGGGGCGGGGAGCGTTCGGGTGGCGGTTGAAGCCGCCGCGACCTATGGCTGGTCGCGCTATGTCGGGGGCGATGGGATCGTGATAGGGTTGGATAGTTTCGGCGCTTCCGGCCCGGCCGACCAAGTATATGCGCATTTCGGGCTCACTGCCGAGAAGATCGCCGACGCTGCCATGAGCAAATTGTAAGCACGACACTTAAGGAGATACCGGATGGCCATTGCATCATTACGTCAGTTACTCGACCATGCCGCCGAATTCGGCTATGGCCTGCCGGCCTTCAATATCAATAATATGGAGCAGATGCTCGCCATCATGGCGGCGGCCAAGAAGACCGACAGTCCGGTCATCATGCAGGCCAGCCGTGGCGCCCGCTCTTACGCCAATGACGTCGTGCTGAAGCATCTGATCCAGGCCGCCGCCGAGATGTATCCCGAAATTCCGATCTGCATGCATCAGGATCATGGCAATAGCCCCGAGACCTGCCTGTCGGCGATCGCCAACGGTTTCTCCTCGGTGATGATGGATGGTTCCCTGAAGGAGGACGCAAAGACGCCGGGCGACTGGGACTATAATGTCGGGGTCACCGACAAGGTCGTCGATATGGCCCATATGGTGGGCGTCTCGGTCGAGGGCGAGCTTGGTGTGCTCGGGTCGCTCGAGACCGGCAAGGGCGACAAGGAAGACGGCCATGGGTTCGAGGGTACGCTCGATCATAGTCAATTACTGACCGACCCGGATCAGGCGGTCGCCTTTGTCAGCCAGACCCGGGTCGACGCGTTGGCGATTGCGATGGGCACCTCGCATGGCGCCTATAAATTCAGCCGCAAGCCGACCGGTGATATTCTTGCGATGAATGTGGTCAAGGAAATCAATCGCCGCATGCCCAATCTGCATCTGGTCATGCATGGCTCGTCATCAGTGCCGCAGGATCTGCAGGACATCATCAATGAATATGGCGGCGAAATGCCACAGACCTATGGGGTTCCGGTCGAGGAAATCCAGGCCGGAATCAAGCATGGCGTGCGCAAGATCAATATCGATACGGATTGCCGGATGGCCATCACCGGTCAATTCCGCAAGATCGCGAGCGAGAAGAAGGCGGAATTCGACCCGCGCGCCTTCCTGAAACCGGCGACCGCCGCCATGCAGAAAATCTGCGAGACCCGCTTCGAGCAGTTCGGTGCGGCAGGGCACGCCTCGAAGATCAAGGTTCTGCCGCTGTCCGAGATGGCCAAACGCTACAAAGACGGTTCACTCGCGGTTAAGATGAATTGATGTCGGTCCCTCGGTCTGGCGCGTCCGTGGACGCGCAATCGGCCGCAAGTACGGCCGCGCGCCCGGCGTCTGAGGGACAATGAAAATGGTGAAGATCGCCCCGAGCATATTGTCGGCGGATTTCGCCCGTCTCGGCGACGAAGTGAAGGCCATCGATGAGGCCGGCGCGGATTATATCCATGTCGACGTCATGGACGGGCATTTCGTGCCCAACCTGACGATTGGGCCGATTGTCGTCAAAGCCCTGCGCAAACACAGCCAGAAGGTTTTCGACGTCCATCTGATGATCGAGCCGGTCGATCCCTATATCCCTGCTTTCATCGAAGCCGGCAGCGATATCGTCACGATTCATGCCGAGGCCACCAAACATCTCGACCGCAGTCTGGCTCTGATCCGTTCACTGGGCGCCAAGGCCGGAGTCTCCCTTAATCCGGCGACGCCCGAGAGCGTGCTCGACTATGTGCTCGACAAGCTCGATCTGATCCTGGTGATGTCGGTCAATCCAGGCTTCGGCGGGCAGAGCTTCATTCCCGCCATGCTGGATAAGGTCGCCCGGCTGAAAAGCCTGATCGGTTCTCGGCCGATCGAGATCGAGGTCGATGGCGGTGTGGTCGCCGCCAATGCCGCGGCGCTGGTCGCCGCGGGCGCCGATGTCCTCGTGGCCGGAAGCGCAGTTTTTAAGACGCCTGATTATGGAGCCAATATCAAGGCATTAAGATAGAGTTGGGCCAGGCCTCGTCGGCCAAAACTGTCACAAAACTTTCACCCCATTGTAACACGCTGCGGCTATTGTCCGAAGGCAGGCGGGGGCAGCATACCGCCGACCGAATCGTTTCCCGGAGGCACCATGTTCAGAAAGACCCTAGCAGTGGCGTTAATGGCCGCATCGATGTCCGGCGTTGCCGAGGCGCGCGACCAGATCAGAATAGTCGGTTCGTCGACTGTTTACCCGTTCGCTACGGCCGTGGCCGAGCAGTTCGGCAAGACGTCGGGTTTCAAGACCCCCGTGGTCGAGAGCACCGGTACCGGCGGCGGCATGAAGCTGTTCTGCGCCGGCGCCGATGAGAATACCCCTGACATCGTCAATGCATCACGCCGCATCGAGCCGTCGGAAGTGGCCGCTTGCGCCGCCAATGGCGTCAAGGACATCACTGAGGTGGTGATCGGCTATGACGGCATCGTCATCGCCAATGTGAAGAGCGGCCCGACCTTCGCCCTGACCCGCGCGCAAATCTACAAGGCCGCCGCCAAGGTAGTGCCGGCGGATGGCAAGCTGGTCCCCAACCCCTACAAGAAGTGGAACCAGATCGACCCATCCCTGCCCAATGAGGACATCATCCTCTATGTGCCGGCTCCCAACCATGGCACTCGCGATGCCTTCAATGAATTGGTGATGGATCCGAGCTGCGCGACCTTCCCCGAGATCAAGGCCCTCGAGAAGCCCGCCGCCAAGGCCGCCTGCGAGACCGCCCGCGAAGACGGCGCCTTCATCGATGTGACGGAAAACTACACCGTGACCCTGCAGAAGATGGTTAGCCAGCCGCAAGCGGTCGGCATCACCACCTTCAGCTATCTCGATCAGAATGGCGACAAGATCAAGGCCGCGACCATCGACGGCATCGTCCCGACTTACGATAATATCGCGAGCGGGAAATATCCGATCTCCCGGCCGCTGTTTTTCTATGTGAAGAAGGCCCATGTCGATGTGATCCCCGGCATCAAGCAATATATCGCTGAGTTCACCTCGGAGAAAGCGTGGGGCAAGAATGGCTATCTCGCCGAAAAGGGCCTGATCGCTCTGCCGGATGCCGAGCGCAAGACCCAGGCCGCCAACGCCAAAGCGCTGGATGAGCTGAAACTCTGACGCTACGCCGCCCGCCAGTATCGCTGGCGGGCGGCCTTTCCTTCTGGCCGCTTCGGATCTTTCGCCAATGCCGTTTTTAGCCCTGATCTCTGTCCTGTTACTGCTGTCAGCCTTGGTCTATCGCCTCGGCCGCGGCAGAGCGCTGCAGATCAGCGGCGGATCGAGCGGCGTTCTGCATTCTTTGCCTTCCTATTACGGTTATTATGTCGCCCTCTGGTGCGGGATTCCGGCGCTGGTTCTGGTGCTGGGCTGGGTGGTTTTCGAACCATTCATCCTGAAGGCCCTACTTTTGCAGTCGCTGCCGCAAGACCCTGACGCCATGTCTCCGGTTCGCCTGTCGCTCCTGATGAACGAAGTGCGGCAGCTGGCGGCCAATGGAGACTACCGCCTCGCTTCCGACGAATTCGCGCGGAGCGCCGCCGAACATTATCACTCTCTGCATGTGATCAGTTTTGCCGCCATGTGCGTCAGCGCCCTCAGCCTCGCGCTGCTCGGTGCCTGGTTCGGATTGCGCCGGGTCGGCGCCAGGCTGCGGGCCCGCACTGTGGTGGAGGGTGCGGTCGAGCTGTTCCTGATTGCCAGCTCGACCATCGCCGTCTTCACCACCATCGGCATCGTTCTGTCGCTTCTGTTCGAGAGTCTGCGCTTCTTCGCCAAGATTCCGCTGACCGATTTCCTGTTCGGTCTCAATTGGAGTCCGCAAACCGCGATCCGCGCCGATCAGGTGGGGTCGAGCGGCGCCTTTGGCGCGGTTCCCCTGTTCACCGGGACCTTGCTGATCAGCGTGATTGCCATGATCGTCGCCGTGCCGATCGGATTGCTGTCGGCGATTTACATGGCGGAATACGCTCATCCGCGCTTCCGCTCGATCGCCAAACCGCTTCTCGAGATATTGGCCGGCATTCCCACCGTCGTGTACGGCTTTTTCGCCGTGATGACGGTGGCGCCTTTTCTGCGCGATTCCGGGGCCGCCTTCGGCGTGACAATTTCTGTCGAGAGCGCGCTGTCGACCGGTATCGTCATGGGGGTGATGATCATCCCGTTCATCTCGTCCCTGTCGGACGATGTCATCACCGCCGTACCGGCCTCCCTTCGACATGGCTCTTACGGGCTGGGCGCGACCCATTCCGAGACTATTCAGCAGGTGGTTCTGCCGGCCGCCTTGCCAGGCATTGTGGGCGGTGTGCTCTTGGCGGTATCGCGCGCCATAGGCGAGACCATGATCGTCGTCATGGCCGCCGGTCTTTCGGCGCATCTCACGGCAAACCCGCTGGAGTCGGTTACCACGGTGACCGTGCAGATCGTCACCTTGCTGGTCGGTGATCAGGAATTCGACAGTCCGAAAACCCTGTCGGCCTTTGCCCTTGGCTTGGTATTGTTCTGCGTGACCCTGATCCTGAATGTCGTGGCGTTGAATGTCGTCCGGAAATATCGAGAAAAATATGACTGAGACCAGCATGACGCAAAGCGGTGGGGAGCGGGTAACGGTCAGCAGCGAGGCTGATAGGCGATTGCGCGCCCGCTATCGCGCGGAGCGGCGATTCCGTCTTTACGGAATCCTCTCGATCGCCGCGGCGCTGATTTTTCTGGTGGTGCTGCTTGGCACCATTGTCGTGCATGGCGCGTCGGCCTTCGTCGAAGCCCGCGTTCTTCTGCCGATCACCTTCGACCCCGAGGTCATCGATCCCGACGGCCATCGCGAGCATGACGCTTTGTCGGGGGCTGATTATCACGCCCTGGTCATGGCCGGGCTGGTCAAGCTGTTTCCCGAGATCGCCGACGACCGGGCCGGCCTGCGCGACAACTCGCGCATGATGAGCCAGGGGGCGGATAGCGAATTGCGGCAGATGATTCTGGACAATCCGGCGCTGATCGGCAGTTCGGCCGAACTCTGGCTGCCGGTCGCGGCGACGCCCGACCAGTTTGTCAAGGGCAAGGTCCCGCATGATGACAGCGGATTGTCCGACCGGGTGGTTTCCGAGCTCGATCGCCTGAAAGCGTCGGGAGCGCTCAAGCTCAGCTTCAATCGCTATCTGTTCACCGCGGGCGATTCGCGTCAGCCGGAACTGGCCGGTCTGCTGGGCGCCATGGTCGGGTCCTTTTACTGCCTGATCATCACCATCGGGCTCTCCTTCCCGCTTGGCGTGGCGGCCGCGATCTATCTCGAGGAGTTCGCCAGCAAGAACCGCTGGACTGACCTGATCGAGGTCAATATCAACAATCTGGCGGCCGTGCCCTCCATCGTGTTTGGCCTGTTGGCCTTGGAGATTTTCCTCAATGTGCTGGAGCTGCCACGGTCGGCCCCGCTGGTCGGGGGATTGGCGCTGACCCTGGTTTCCCTGCCGACCATCATCATTTCCGCCCGGGTCGCCCTCAAGGCGGTGCCGCCCTGGATCCGCGAGGCCGCGCAAGGCCTGGGCGCGTCGCGTCAGCAGATGGTGATGCATCATGTGCTGCCGCTCGCCATGCCCGGTATCCTCACCGGCACCATCATCGCCATGGCGCGCGCGATCGGCGAATCGGCGCCGCTTCTGATGATCGGCATGGTCGCTTTCATCGTCGATATTCCGGCTTCGCCGCTCGACCCCGCGACGGCGCTCCCGGTCCAGGTCTATCTGTGGGCGGCCAGCCCAGAGCGGGCGTTTGTCGAGCGCACGTCGGCGGCGATCATCGTGCTGCTGGTCTGCCTGGCGGTGATGAACGCCACCGCCATCTATCTTCGCAAAAAATTTGAACGCCGGTGGTGAAACAGATGAGCATGATGAGCGAGACATCCCTGACCCAGACCCCGCACGCGCCAAGCGACGGTGCGAGCGATGGTCCGAAGATGCAGGCCAAGGACGCCAATGTCTTCTACGGCGAGAAGCATGCCCTGAAGGGTGTGAACCTCGAAATCAAAGCCCATGAAGTGACCGCGCTGATCGGTCCGTCGGGGTGCGGCAAGTCGACCTTTCTGCGCTGCCTCAACCGGATGAATGATCTGATCGAGGGGGCGCGGGTGACCGGCGAACTTCTTCTCGATGGTCGCGACATCTATGATCACGATCTCGACGTTGTGCATCTGCGGGCCCGGGTCGGCATGGTCTTCCAAAAGCCCAATCCTTTCCCGAAATCCATCTATGACAATGTCGCTTATGGTCCGAGGATCCACGGGCTCGCCAAAGCCGCCTCGGATCTCGACGAGATCGTGATCGGCAGTCTCGAGCGCGCGGGTCTCTATGCCGAGGTCAAGGATCGTCTGACCGAGCCGGGCACCGGCCTGTCGGGCGGACAACAGCAGCGTCTTTGCATCGCCCGGGCGATTGCCGTCAGCCCCGAAGTCATTCTGATGGACGAACCCTGCTCGGCGCTCGATCCGATAGCCACCGCCAAAGTCGAAGAGCTGATCGACGAATTGCGCGAGAACTACACCATCGTCATCGTCACCCATTCCATGCAGCAGGCGGCGCGTGTCTCTCAGCGCACGGCGTTTTTCCATCTCGGCGAGTTGATCGAGGTTGGCGCCACCGAGAAAATCTTCACCAATCCGCAGCACAAATTGACCCAAGGCTACATCACCGGCCGGTTCGGCTGAGGAGACTGATGGATGAACGGCGAACACACGGTTCGGTCCTATGATGAGGAATTATCCTACCTCAACAACCTGATCGCCCGCATGGGCGGTCTGGCCGAGGCTCAATTGGACGGAGCGATCACCGCCCTGGTCAAACGAGACGGCGATCTGGCCAGCCGAATCGTCGCCGCCGACAGCAAGGTCGATGAACTCGAGCATGAGGTGCATGCCTTTACGGTTCGCCTGCTCGCGCTCCGTCAGCCGATGGCACAGGATCTGCGCGGCATTGTCGGAGCCCTGAAAGTATCCGGCGATCTCGAACGGATCGCCGATTATGCCGCCAATGCCGCGAAACGCGTGCTGGTGCTCAATTCCCTGCCACCGGCCAAGCCCGTTTCGGGCGTGCCCCGCCTGGCCCGACTTGTGCAGAAAACCCTGAAAGAAGTGCTCGACGCCTATGTGGAACAAGATGTCGAGAAAGCCACGAAGATTTGGTCCGAGGATGATCAGGTCGATGAGATGTACACCGGACTGTTCCGCGAATTGATTACCTACATGATGGAGGATCCACGCAATATTACCGCGTGCATTCATCTGATGTTTATTGCAAAGAACATCGAGCGGATCGGCGATCACGCGACCAATATCGCCGAGACAATTCATTTTCTGGTCAGAGGCGTGCCCATTCGAGAAGCGCGACCCAAAGGGGAAAGTGTTTTTTTGCCTGAGCCTAACGCTTGAAGAATAGGGAATGTCGATGGATCGAGAAACAGCAAACAAGCCGCTGGTGATGCTCGTCGAGGATGAGCCGGCGCTGGTCACCATGTTGCGCTACAATATGGAAAAGGAAGGCTTCCGGGTTTGCGAAGCGATGGACGGCGAAGAAGCGCTGACCTTGCTGGCCGAGCGTAATCCCGACCTGGTGGTGCTGGATTGGATGCTGCCGATCATGTCGGGCATCGAGGTCTGCCGGCAGATTCGCCGCAAGCCGCGGACGCGCGATCTCCCGGTGATCATGCTGACCGCGCGCGGCGAAGAGGGTGACAAGGTGCGCGGACTCAATACGGGAGCCGATGATTATCTTACCAAACCCTTTTCCTTGCCGGAGTTGATGGCCCGGGTCCGTGCCTTGCTGCGGCGGGTCCGGCCCAGCCAGAACAAGGGCATGCTGGACTATGAAACCATCTCGATGGACCTCGCCGCCCACCGCGTCACCCGCGGTGGCCGTCACGTGCATCTCGGTCCGACCGAATTCCGTCTGCTGCAGTTCCTGCTGCAGCATCCGGGTTGTGTTTTCTCCCGCGAGGAACTGCTCAATGCGGTGTGGGGACCCGACATTTATGTCGAGCCGCGCACCGTCGACGTGCATATAAGGCGGCTCCGCAAGGCGCTGAATGGCGCCGATGACGCCGATATCATCCGCACCGTGCGGGCGGCCGGTTATGCGTTGGATGTCGAAGAGGCGATGGTTTCTTAACCGGTGTCATCAAACATTCATCCCACTGCCATAAAACCGCCGCGGCTTCGGATTAGAGTGCGACAAGCCCAAGTAAGGAGAAGGACGCCATGCGGGATGACTTTATCGCCCTCGACTTGCTCTCCGCCGGCAGCTTCCGATGGTCGTCCGACGGGAAATTGAGCAAAAAGAAGAAGAAAGCTCTGTTCGGTGTTCCTCGCCGTCGTCGCCAAGGCAAGTCGAAGCGCGGCCTGGCCACCTTGCTTCCTAAATTGGCCGCCAAGGTCAAGCAGCCGCATGCGAAGTCCATCCTGCAAGGTTGGCCGGTTACATTGTCCTGGCCGGCGGGCGAAGCGGGCAAGGGCAAGAACGACCTGCATTGATCCCCTATTCGTCGTAGGAGACGATCGAGGTAACCGGGACGTCGAGTGCGGTCCGGCCCTTCAGAAACTCCAACTCGATGATGCAGGCGGCGCCGGTCACCTCGGCGCCGACCTGCCGCAAAAGCGAGATGGAAGCGGCCAGGGTGCCGCCGGTTGCCAGTAGATCGTCGAGTACGACCACGCGCTGTCCTGGCTTTATCGCGTCCTTCTGGATCTCCATTACGTCAGTGCCATATTCCAGCGCATATTCATGACGGATGATGTCGCCCGGCAATTTACCGCGCTTCCTTACCATGACGAAGCCGCAGCCGAGTTTCAGCGCCAACGGCGCTGCCACCAGAAAGCCGCGCGACTCGATCCCGACCAGCAGGTCGGGATGATAGGCGCGCACCGCTTTCGCCATCCGGCCCATGGCAACCTGCCAGGCATCCGCATCGGCCAGCAGGGTCGAGATGTCGTGAAACAGGATTCCCGGTTTGGGGAAATCGGGAATTTGCCGGATATGCTCCTTTAGATTCATCGCGCGTCTGTGCTCCAGCCTGTGATCAGAGTCGGATCGCTTGAGACGGAAGCGGATAGCGCTTCCGACGATACCGTGAATCCGCCTCTCATGACTATTTTAGAGGGCGATACAGGTTTCAAATTGCTTCAATTTGAAACGATCGCGCTCTAGTCGCATTCCGGGTGTCCTTTGATCGCCTTCAGGTAAGCGATGACATCGTTACGCTTTTGCTCATCCTTGAGCAGAAAATACATGCCATGTTTGACCTCTGCGCCATTGACCTTGATCAGATAGGCCTTCGGGTCGGCGAGATACTCGAACAGATTGGCTTCGGTCCAGGTCGCGCCTTTCGCGGCTGCGCCCCGCATCCCCTCGGAATATTTCGGAAAGTCCCGGCGGCTGGCTGGCATCGAGCCGAAGACCTCATGCAGATTGGGCGCCGTCGGCCGCGACGGCTTATCAGCCTCGAAGACATGGCAGCTTTTGCACTGGTTGGCGACGATCTTACCATTCTGCGCGTCGGGTGGGAGGGTGCACTCAGCCGCCCCGGCAGCGCCCGACGACACTAACAAGACGCCGACCCCGGCGATAAGACCTCTCAACATCATGGGGATTCTCCTGCGGCGGCAACGGATCTTTTATCCTGACTATTATTGGCCAGGGGTCAAAGCTTGGCAATGGAGTCGCGGGATTGACAAAATATGCCAAAATGGATACTTTCGGAACCAGGAAGGCGGTGTTGATGATGTCCGGGCGGAATTTCATTGGGATCCTGATTATGCCGCTGTTTCTGAGCGTCTTATCAGCCTGCGACGAACCTCCGCCAGCCAAGCCCGGCAAGAAATTAGCTGTGCCCAAAGGCGAGAATAGTCTCGATCGGTTGCTGAAAAAGACCGCCGAAGCGCCTTCGGTCAACTCACCCGGCCATCTCGTCGTCCATCCCAGCGCTCTGTCCTTCCCGCTCCAACCTGTCGATTCAGAAACCCGCCAATCCGTCGAGCTCGGCAATGATGGCGGTGCGCCGGTGACACTCCTTGGCCTGCATTTGGCCGGCCAGGCGGGGGATTTCGATCTGTCTGGCCCGTGCCAGAGGGGCCTCCAATTACCTCCCGGCGAGATCTGCCGACTGAGTGTCGCCTATCGGCCGCGTCAGCCTCTGGCCAGCCATGCCGAATTGGTGGTCGACGCCAATCCGGCGCTGTTCCTCCCGATCGACGGATCGGCTGAGCCCACGCCGCGCTTCAGCGCACCGGCTGGCCCGACGAGCAAGGAGGCCACGCTTGCCCTCGCCTATGCCCGCCAACGCCAAACGGCCGGTCTGACGATTGCAAGCCAAATGGGCGACGAATCACCGCCTCCGGCAAGAGCGCGCGACTATGCTGAAGCGGGTCTGCCCGGTGTCGTCTCCAGCTTTCCGGTCGACCGTTCCCTGGTCCTGACCGCTGACCGCTATATCCCGGCCGTGTTGGAAAACAGCCTCAACAGTCAGCTGCCCGGGCGTGCCATCGCCGTGGTCGAGCGCCCCGTTTTTGGCGAAGACTCAAGGTCGGTGCTGATCCCCGCCGGATCTCGGGTGATCGGCGCCTATCGTGCGCAATCGAAATATGGTCTGGCCCGCCTCGACATCGCCTGGAGCCGGATCCTGCGGCCTGATGGCGTCACCATCAATCTTGACGCCGCCAGCGAAGATGTCATGGGGCAGTCCGGTATCCCCGGCGATCTCGACACGCGCTGGGCGCAAAAATATGGCAGTGCGCTGCTGGTCAGCGTGATCGGTGCCGGCGGCGACTGGGCGCTCGCCAGTGACAGCACCAATGTGACGAGTCCGCTCGGCACCACCACCACTGTTCAGAACGGCCGTACCCTGGCCGCCAACCGATTTGGTAACGATATGGAGCGTCTCGGCCAGCGCATGGTGGAGGATAATCTCGATATAAGGCCGATCCTGACGGTGCCCCAAGGCACCCGCCTTCTGATCATCCCGACGGAAGATATCTGGTTGCGCGATCCCGCCCATCTTCGTCCGGTTACCCCGCCCAGGAACCGCGGCACCGCAAATCAGATGGCCGGTCTCAACCGCCTGCAGGATCTCCTGCCTAGTCTGGTCGAATTGCTGGTCCAGAGTCCCGCCGTACAAAAGGCCGCCCCCCAGACGGCGCAGGAAATCTTGCAGTCGGCCCTGCTGCAACAATTACGCGATGGCGCTGCGGCGTCCGCCCCGGTCGGCCCGGCTCCGGCGCCGATCACGCCGGTCGCCGACCCCCCGACCGATCCGGCGAAGCCGTGAATCCGCTTCTGGCCGACAGTCTCGCGATCCTGGCGAGCCATTATGACGATCGCGCTGTCGAAGAGATTGCGGTCAACCGACCAGGCGAATTATGGCGTAAGACCCATGGCGGCGATTGGCGGGTCTGCCAGGATGAGCGGCTCAGCGAGGTCTATCTATTAACCCTCTGTCGCCAATTGGCCAATTGCAGCGGTCAGAGCTTTCACCCGGTCCACCGGCCGATCCTCTATACCAGCCTCCCCGAGGGCCACCGCTTCACTGCGATTGTTGGCGGCGCCGTCCGCTATGACCGGGGTGACAGCCGGGGCGTCGCGATCACGGTCCGTCTGTTCGACCCGACCCGCCGTATCGCCTTCGAACGCTACGGCCTTGCCGCTGGCTCGCCCCTGCCGGGCACGCCGATGGTTCACGGTCGTCACCGCTACGAGGACTCGCCCCTTGAGGATCTGCTGGCGGCGCTACGTCATCGCGAGGCGATTCTGATTTCGGGCGCCACCTCGACCGGCAAGACGTCTCTGCTCAATGCCCTGGTCGATCATTTGCCTGGCGACAGCCGCATTCTCACCGTCGAGGATAGCAGGGAGGTCATGCTGCCGCAGCCCAACCGGGTCCATCTGGTGGTATCGCGTACCGAATCCTCACCCGGCATCGATTTCATGGCGGTGGTCGACGCCGCCGTCCGCCTGACACCCGATGTCATTATCTGCGGTGAAATCGGCATTACCAATGCTCCGGCGGTGTTCCGGCTGATGACGACCGGTCACACCAATTTCATGGCGACAATCCATGCCAACAGCCCGGAGGCGGCCCTGCGGGCATTCTATCAAAACCTCGCTCAGGCCAATCCTGGTATCGATGCCGCCGCCGCGATGGAGATCATCGGCAGTTCCTTCGGCCGCATCATCCAAATCGACCGGCAGGGCGGCCGCCGGCTGGTGACGGCGATCGATATTCCGGCCCTGTCCTCCCGGGTGTTGCAGGATGGATGACGCGCTTAATCGCCAGCGTCGCTGGCAGGCTGTGGCCGCCCTGCTGGCGATGGGCGTGTTGCTGGGCAGCCTGCCGCTTGCTTTGCCGATGGCTTTCCTCGTTGATCGCGGGGTCAGTCTGGCTAGTCTCGATTGGGTAAAACATTACTTCCAAAGCCTTCCCGATCATCCGGCCTATTGGCTGGAAACCTATCGGCGTTGGATCGGTCAAGCTTTTAAGGATAGCCATCTGCCGGCGGTTTTACTGCTCCCGGCGCTTCTGGCGATCACCGTTCTTGCGGTGGCGACGCTGTTTAATCCCTATCGGTCGCCGAGCCGGCTGCATGGCGCGGCCCGCTGGGCCGGGATCAGCGATATTCGGCGGATGAAATTGGTGCAGGGCCAAATGATTGTGCTCGGGCGCTGGGGGCGGCGGCGGTTGCATATGCCGGAAACATTATCAGCGCTTTGCATCGCGCCGCCTGGTACCGGCAAAACCGTCGCGGTGGTGGTGCCGACCATTCTCGATGGCGATGATATCTCCATGATCATCAATGATGTGAAGCCCGAACTGCATCAGATCACGTCGGGGCATCGCCAGCGTCTGGGGCCCGTCTATCGGCTGGAGTGGGCGGCGCGCGATGACCCGGCCAGGGGCCTTGTCCATGCCTGCTGGAATCCTTTATCCCCGGGCTGCTTGCCGGCGCCCGGCGCGGAGCGCGATCTCTATATCGACCGGCTCGCGGCCCTGCTGATTGCCGACCCGCCGCAGGGCGATCCCCATTGGAGCCGAAAAGGGCGGGCGGCTCTGACCGGTCTTACGCACTTCATCGTCGCCAAATGTGAGGCCGGACGGTTTGCCAACAGGCCGGATGCCGAGCCGAGTTTCCCCCTGCTGCTCGATTGGTTGACCGAAGCAACCCTGAGCGCCGCGGCTTCCATCGATCAATTGCGCGAAGCCGACCCCAATGCGGCCTATGTCGCCGATCCGATCCGCGATCTGCTCATGGCCGCCGTCGCCGAGTCGCGCGCCGGCCTTTATGCCTATCGCGCGATCCTCGAATTGACCCAATTGGCGAACACGCCTGATCGTGAACGCGGCTCGATCCTCTCGACCATGGATGCAGGTCTTGCCGTTTTCAAAAATGAGGCGGTTCGCCAACGCACCACCCGTTCTGACATCACTTTTGCCGATTTACGCGGCAGCCGGGATGCAAAAACCGGCCGGATCCGGCCAGTGACACTCTATCTCTGCGTCAATCAGCAGGATGCCCGTGCCCTCGGCGTGATGACGGGGCTTTTCGTCGAGGCATTGTCGGCCTACCTCCTTGCCCACCCACCCGGCTCGCGCGACGATCATGGCCGGCTGCTCGGGCCTTGCTCGGCGCTCTTCGTTCTCGATGAATTTCCACAGATGCCGAAATTACAGGCCCTGATCGACGGGCCGGCGGTCGGGCGCGGACAAAAACTATCCTTTCTGCTGATCGGTCAGGACTTTGCCCAGATCGAGGAAAAATATGGCAAGCCGGGGCTCGAGACCCTCTTGTCGACCACCGCCGCCAAGATTGTCCTGCCGCTGAATAATGAGATTGTCGCCAAGCGATTTTCCGAGATGGTCGGGAATTTCACCCATGAAGCCGCGACCCGCAGCCGCACCTATGGATTTTCCAAACAAGCCGATCCCTTCGCCACCAATATCAGCAAGAGCCTATCGGGTGTGCCGCTGATCCAACCGGCTGATCTGATGTCGATGGAACAAGGCACCCAAATCGTGATCTATCAATCCTTCGCCAATTGTCCTATCCGACTGAAAAGTCCATATTTTTTCAAAGATCCTGCGCTCCGTCGGCGCGCCTACAATCCGCGCACCGGCAAAGGACCGAAACCTGCCGGTTCAGGCCTAGAGACTGATTCAATGGTTTAGAGGGCGATTCAGATATTAGATTGAGGCTTATTCGCGCCGATCTAAAGTCATCGCGCTCTGGTCAAGACTGTTGAATAGGGTCATGGCGGCGCCCAGCGCCTCGGCCAGGGTCGCAACCGCCCGCCCGTCAGGAACGAGGTGCAAACGGAGGGAGGGTTTCGCCTCATTGCCAAGCTCAAGGAAAAGGCACGGCGCGCCCTCCGTCGATGAGTGGATCATCAGCCGCCATTCTCCCGTTGGCCCGGCCTGGGCGTAGCAAAGCGCCGCGCCACCGTGATCGACGGTCAGCGCCGAAAAAGAGAATCCATGGGCCATGATGGCTTCATCGATCGGTTCATCGATCAAACTGACAAGGTCTCTGATCATTGCCGTCGTTCGGCGATTGCTAGGGTCCATCACGGTCCTGTCCTTCCATCCGATCTCTGTTAGACTGTATCCGAAAAAGAAACAAATGGAAGAGGCTGGTTGACATGGCGGAGGAGAGCAAACGTCTGCGGCAGGGGACCAAGGGTCTGGCCGGCCGCATCTTGAAACAACCCCCCGTCGGTCGCGCCACCACGCGCAGCGCCTTGCAACGGGTTGGCAGGCAGACGGGTCGCGAACGGCCGCCGCCCGAGGCCAAGGCCGAGGCGACCAAAAGATCCGGGCGCGCCGCCCAGGCCGCCTTGGGCATGATGGGTCGGAGGCCAGCCGATTTCGACGAAGATACGCTGCGCGCCTGGCTCAAAGGCATGAACGAAGCCGAGCTGAAAAGATTATCCAAGCTGGTTTGGGCCGCCCGCCAAGGCGACCAGGCGGCGCCGTCATCCGCACAAAAGCCGCCTTTTGAAGGCGTCGCGCGGCATCTGGCGGGTCAGGGCATGCAATTTTCCATCAATGCCCAGACCGTCATCGTCAATGTCGGTGAAGCCTCCGCCGCCCGGCAGTCCTATCAACCCCGCCCAAGACGCAAGGAGTATCAGGGCGATTGGGGGCGATCCTGGGGACGGGTCAAGGACTTCATTAACGGCCACTAACAGGGTGCGGCAAAAGGCTTGCGCGTTTCGCGCTCTAACCCGGGACCGCCCTTGAATTGACACGCTTACTCGTTACATCTTTCGGCGACAGGGGCATTGAGATCCAACGGAGACAAGCATGACACCCCAAGAGAGAGACCTGATCCAGAATGTATTCGATCGGCTCGCCGCCCATGCCGGCGCCAAGGACGCCGAGGCCGACCTCCTGATCGCCAATAATCTGCGCCGTCAGCCGGACGCAGCCTATGGTCTGGTGCAAGCCGTGGTGATGCTGGAAGCCGGCCTGCAGCAGGCCCAGGCACGTATCAGCGACTTGCAGCGGCAGCAATCGGCGGCGCCGGCCGCGGGCGGGAGTTTTCTCGGAAATGGCGGTCCCTGGGCGACCAGCCTGCCGCCCTCCTCCCAATCTGTCGCGCCACAAGCGGCCGCGCCTCAGCCGGTCTATTATCAGCCGACCCCGCTTGCGGCGGCTCAACCGGCCAGCCCTTGGGCGCAGCCGGTCGGCGGCTCGAGCTTTTTGCGTAATGCGGCGACCATGGCCGCTGGCGTGGCGGGCGGTACGCTGATCGCCGAAGGTCTCACCAGCCTGCTCGGCGGCCATGGCTATGGCGGTGGGATTGGCGGTGGCTATGGTGGTGGCTTCGGGGGCGGCTTTGAGGGCGGTCCGCGCGAAGTCGTGGAGAATGTCACGGTCAATAATTACTACGACAATCAATCATCGGGTCAGGGCGCGGACGTCAGCGGTGTGCAGGACGCATCCTACGATTCCAGCGATGATTTCAGCGGCGGGTCGGACGACGGGTTCGATATTTGAAGCCCGTCCGATCCGCGCGCCGAGGCTTGGCGGGACAATCATGACCATCCTATTCACCCACGCCGCCTGCCTTGACCATGATCCGGGCCCTGGCCATCCGGACTCTCCGGATCGTCTGCGCGCCATTTTGGCGGCGCTTGATGCCGATCATTTTCACGCCCTGCTGCGCGAGGAGGCGCCGCTGGCAGACGAGGCAACCCTGCTGCTGGCCCATTCGCCGCGCCATTTGGCGGAGGTCAAACGGCATATTCCGGCGCTCGGCTGGGCCGCCATCGATCCCGATACTATCGTCAGCCACGGGTCTTGGCAGGCAGGGCTGCGGGCCGTTGGCGCGGTCACGGCGGCGGTTGATCGCGTATTGGAGGGGGTCGCCGATAATGCCTTCTGCGCCGTACGCCCACCCGGCCATCACGCGGAGGCGACCGGTGCCATGGGCTTCTGCCTGTTCAACAATATCGCCATCGCAGCGCAGCATGCCCGCCGGCGCCATGGGCTGGATCGGGTCGCGGTCGTCGATTTCGACGTGCATCATGGCAATGGAACGCAGGATATTTTCTTTCAGGATCCCGGCCTGTTTTTCGCCTCGACCCATCAAAGTGGCGCCTATCCCGGTACCGGCGCGTCTCACGAGCGGGGTGTGGCCGGTAATATCGTCAATCTGCCCCTGCCGCCGGGCAGCGGTAGCGCGGCGTGGCGGCGGGTGTTTACCGGCCAGCTGTTACCTTCTCTCAAAGCTTTCGCGCCGCAGCTCATTCTGATTTCCGCCGGCTTTGATGCCCATGAGGCTGATCCCCTGGCGCAAATGCGGCTCAAAACAGAGGATTTCTTCTGGGGGACGCAACAAATTTGCGCGGTCGCCGATGAGGTCTGCCAAGGTCGCGTGGTTTCCAGTTTGGAGGGCGGCTATGATTTGCCTGCTCTGGCCGCCTCAGTGGCGGCTCATGTTCAAGCCTTGATGGCGTCACCGCAAGGAATCCAGGCGAACCTTGCAGGGAAGCAAGTCCTTGCGTAAACTGCCGCGCCGCGCGGCTCCGCCCGTCGAGGGAGGGTTGGTGCGGGCAGATTTTAGGGCAAAAACAAAAAGATAATGTCCCGGCTTGGCCGGGCAGGAATGAAAGGAACCCGCACTGTGGCGGAATTGCCTCCCGATATCGCCGGCTTGGGCTTCGAGGAAGCGCTGTCCGAACTCGAGCGGATCGTGCGCCAATTGGAAGAAGGCAAGGGCAGGCTTGACGAAGCTATTGACGCTTACAGCCGCGGCATGCTGTTGAAGCGCCATTGCGAAACAAAACTGGCGGAGGCGCAGACGCGGGTTGACCGCATCGTTTTGAGCCCGGATGGCGTGCCCACCTCTGTGCCCACGTCACAGAAGCTAGAATTCTCCTGATCAGGTCGAAGGAAACAGAACTCGTGGAGTCGTTCGAGCAAAGCCTGGCCACTGTCGGTCGCCAGCTGAATGAGGAATTGGATCGGCTGCTGCCCCTGAGCGAGGGCCCCGAACGCCGCCTGCAGGAGGCGATGCGTTATTCGTCGCTCGATGGCGGCAAGCGGTTGCGACCCTTTCTGGTCTTGCAGTCTGCGCAGCTATTTAATTGCACCCCGTCCGGAGCGCTGCAGGTGGCGGCGGCCATCGAGATGGTGCATTGCTATTCCCTGGTGCATGACGATCTTCCTGCGATGGATGATGACGATCTGCGCCGCGGCCGGCCCACCTGCCACAAGGCCTTCGACGAGGCTACCGCGATTCTTGCCGGTGACGCGCTGCTGACCAAGGCCTTCGAGATTTTGGCCAATATCCACACCCATTCCGACCCGAATGTGCGCTGCGAATTGATCAGCGAATTGGCCCTGGCGGCCGGCGATCGCGGCATGGTCGGTGGCCAGATGTTCGACCTCATGGCCGGCGATCTCGATCTCGATGTTGCTGCCGTCACCCACTTGCAGACTCTGAAGACGGGGCGGCTGATCTCCTTTTCCACCCAAGCCGGTGCGATTCTCGGCAAGGCGCCCTGGCAACAGCGGCAGGCGCTCAAGGCCTATGCCCATGATCTTGGACTGGCCTTTCAGATTGCCGACGATCTTCTCGATGTCGAGGGCGACGTCGCCGCGGTCGGCAAGGGCGTAGGCAAGGACGCCGAGGCCGGCAAGGGCACTTTTGTCTCCCTCCTGGGCGTCGAGCGGGCGCGGACCCAGGCCGATATGCTGTGGCGTCAGGCGGTGCAGCATCTCGACTGTTTTGATGAGCGGGCCGACCAGCTGCGCCAGGCGGCGCAGTTCGTGGTTGAACGTAAAGCATGAAAGAACACCATGAGCGATAAGCCGTTTTTGGATCAGATCACCCGCCCCGAGGACATTCGCAAACTGTCTTTGGAGGAGTTGCGGGGTCTGGCCGACGATGTGCGGCAGGAGCTGATCGA
>Ga0116226_10000267_pt1 | contig 43061 bp, 36 predicted proteins | sample S1TSphfallax_FD_89692 | JGI IMG/M metagenome (GOLD analysis project Ga0116226, IMG submission 89692) | Host-associated microbial communities from peat moss isolated from Minnesota, USA - S1T2_Fa - Sphagnum fallax MG | ecosystem: Host-associated > Plants > Peat moss > Unclassified | place: USA... | reverse complement strand
CCGGCTCCCAGACGCTCCTCGGCCGTCGCTATCCCGACGACGGCGAAGACCAGGGCCGGGCCGCGCTACGCGATCTCGCGCGGAGCCCTGCCACCGCGCGCCACCTCGCCACCAAACTCGTGCGCCACTTCGTGGCGGATGACCCGCCGCCAGCGGCGGTGGAGCGTCTGACGAGCGCCTGGATGCGCAGCTCCGGGGATCTGCCCACCGTGTACCGGGCACTCATCGATTCGCCCGAGGCCTGGGCGAATCCGCTCGCGAAATTTCGTACTCCCGCCGATTACGTGCACGCGACATTCCGTGCGCTCGCGCTGCCCGTCGACGACAAGCCGCGCGTGCTCGCCGGATACGAACTCCTCGGTCAGCGCACGTTCGCGCCGGGATCACCCGCCGGCTGGCCGGATCGCAGCGCTGACTGGGATGGCGCCTCGGCGGTACTGAAACGTGTCGAGTGGGCCGACGCGCTCGGTCAGCGCCTCGGGGCCGAACGCGACGCCGCGGCGCTCGCGGGCGACCTCCTCGGCGCGACGCTGTCCCCCGCCACGCGAACCGCCGTGGCGCGGGCCGCGAGCGGCCCGCAAGCCCTTACGCTACTTCTCGCCAGCCCGGAATTCATGCGTCGCTGACGCGGGAGATATCACAGCATGCGTCGTCGTCACTTCCTCACTCTTGCGTCGTCTGCCGGCGCCGCCGCGTTCGCCGCGCCGCAGTTCGTATTCGCCGCGCCGCAGCCCGCCGATGCGAGCGTCTCGCCCCGCTTCGTATTCGTCATTCTGCGCGGAGCACTCGACGGTCTCGCCGCCGTTCCGCCCGTCGGTGACGTCGACTACGCAGCGCTGCGACGCGAACTCGCGATTGCCCCACCTGGACAGTCGGACGGTGCGCTCGCACTCGATGCGCGCTTTGGACTGCATCCGAGCCTCGAGTTCCTGCACGAAGCCTACGCGGCGCGCGAGCTCTTGGTGCTGCAGGCCGTGGCGACGGCTTATCGGGAGCGGTCGCATTTCGATGGCCAGGACGTGCTCGAGGGCGGCGGCGTACGCGCGCACGACCAGGCGACCGGTTGGCTCAATCGCGCGGTGTTCGAGCTACCTGCGGACCGCGTCGTCGGTCGCGAGCGCGGGGTCGCGCTCGGGCAGAACCTCCCGCTCGCGATGCGCGGTCCTGCGCCGGTGGTTTCGTGGTCGCCGAAGCGTCTCGCGGCGGTGGACGAAGACACCCTACAGCGAATCACCGATCTGTATGCGACCGACCCGCTGCTCTCGCAGCGGCTCGCCGATGCGCTGGCGACCGATGCGGTCGCGAGTGAGTCTGTGAGCGATCCCGCCATGACTGGTCCCACCATGACTGGCCCCGCCATGCCGAGCGCCTCCTCGAGCGGCGCCGTCGAGACGGCCGGCGCGCGCAACCGCTATCTCGAGACCATGGAGGCGGCGGCGGGTTTCCTCAAGCGCCCCGATGGGCCGCAGGTCGCGGTCCTCGACACGCTCGGATGGGACACCCACGCCAACGAGGGTGGCGCGAAGGGGCAACTTGCGCAGCGCCTCGCGGTGCTCGACGCGGCCCTCCGTACGCTCAAGGGATCGCTTGGCGAAAGCTGGAATCAGACCGTCGTGCTGCTGGCCACCGAGTTCGGTCGCACCGCGGCGGTGAACGGCACCCGCGGCAGCGATCACGGCACCGCGTCGGCGGCCTTCCTCTTGGGCGGGGCGGTACGCGGTGGCCGCGTGATCGCCGATTGGCCGGGACTCGCCCCTGCGGCGCTCTACCAGCAGCGCGATCTCGCGCCGACGCTCGATCTGCGGGCCGTCATCAAGGGCGTGCTTCGCGACCATCTCGGGGTACGCGCGGATGCGCTCGAAGCCCGGGTGTTCCCGGACAGCGGGCGGGTGCGCGCGCTCGACGGGCTCGTGAAGACCTGAAGCCGCGCCCTAGGGTGCGTGGGTCGCCGATGCATCCGGCTGCGGCTGCGGCGCAGACGAGGGTGGCGGCGGTGTCGCCGTCGCGGGCGGCGGTGCAGCCGCCGGGGTGATCTCGGTCTGGGTCTTCTTGGGAAGGTAGAGCGGCCCTTTCTGGCCGCAGCCTACGGTCAACGCCAACAACGCGACCGCCGCGAGTGCTAGTTTCATCGGATCCTCATCGATACATCGGACGCGCTTCGCGCAGGTTGATCCAGCCGCGCACGACTCGATAGGTCACCCAGACTCCAATCGCTGCGAACGCGAGCCACACGAGCGGCGCGAGGATGATGGTGAGGATGAGCGGAACCGAGAGGAAGGACGCGAACGCGCAAGCGAGCAGCGAAAACCAGAAGGTTCGGATTTGCCAGCGGAAATGCGATTCGAGCCAGGTGCCGGCCGTGTCCGCGCGGCGCGCGTAGTTCATGATCACCGCGATGATCGACGGGAAACCGGCGACAAACGCCCAGACAATGAACACCGCCGTGGTAGCTCCGATCAGAAGAGAGAGCGCATGCAAGGCGTAGATGAGGTGGGTGTAGGTGACGAGCTGCGGGCTCGGCACCGGATTCGCCGTAACAGGCTGCATGGAGCGCCACTATACGCTTGGTGGTTCGACGGTAAGCGATCGGTGCGATTTCGCGAGCCGTGCGCGCACCCGCCGGCGGCGTGGGAGCGAGCGTAACAGGCGCCGTGGCCGGAGTTCGAGGCTGATCACCCGCGCGATCATGGCGGCCGGATAGAGCTGGCCGAAGAGGGCCTCGAAGGCGGCGAACGAGCGGGCGACCGGGGACAACGGCAGGATGTCGCCGTAGCCGAGCGTGGTGAGCGTCTCGAAGCTGAAATAGCGGAACAGGCCCGGCCGGGCGAAGGCCGACGCCGCAGTGAGGCGCGGCGGTAGATGGAACGCCGCCGGGTTCAGCATGGCAATGACCTCGTAGCCGTAGCCCCAGGCGAGGCCCGCGAGCAGGTAGACCACGATCGCTCCCTGAACCCGGTGATGCGTCGGGTCGCCGGCGCGAAATACTTGCGCCAGCACCAGCCAGCCGAGCAGCACTACGAATACGATGCGCAGCCCCATGTCGATCAATTGAATCTCGGGACTGGTGCTGAAATGCGCCAGCCAGTCGAGGGCGACGCTGAGGGCGGCACCGAAGCTCGCCACCGCGATCGCGCCGGGCTTGCGGGCGACGGCCGCGACCCCCGTGATGGCCACCATCGAGAAGAAGGCCGTGCCGATTTCCGAGCGAATCGTGGCCCCGCTCACGAGCGGCGTGACCACGAAGAGCAGCAGTATCAAGAGCGCGAGCAGCACGCTCAGGCTATGGTCCTGCGTCCAGAAATCCCGACAGCGGGACCATATTTTCTGCCAGGACATGGCGAGGTTCGATCCGCCGCCGGGAAGGTAAGTTCCCGCGCCGACGCAGGGGATTAGGCGGGGGCTCGCTCGAGCACCGCCATGGTGATCCGCGACACGCACACCAGCCGCTCGGCCTCATCGCGGATCTCGATGCCCCAGACGTGGCTGCGGCTCCCGAGGTGAAACGGGCGCGCGGTACCGGTCACGAAGCCCTCCCGCGCTGCGCGCAGATGGTTCGCGTTGATTTCCTGACCGACGCAGGTATAGCGGCTGCGATCGACGCACCACACGGCCCCGAGGCTACCGAGCGACTCGGCGAGCGCCACGGACGCGCCTCCATGCAGCAGACCGCTGGGCTGACGCGTGCGTGAATCGACCGGCATGGTACCGCGCAGGTAATCGTCGCCGACCTCCGTGACGAGCATGCCGAGATGCTCCACCAAGGTGGCCGCCTGCATCGCTCGCAGCTGCTCGAGCGTCGGTCGTTCGAACCAGATGCCCAAGGGCGGGTCAGTCCTTCGGTTTCCGCGCGGCGGCGAGTCGAGCGCCCACGCGCCGATACGCCTCCCGGAACGGAATGCCCTCGCGCACGACGAGCGCGTTGGCTTCCTCGGCGGCGTGGACCCCGGGATCTAGCTCGATGTTCCCCGGCAGAAAGCGCAGCGACGCGACGCCGACCGCGGCGATGTCGAGCGACTGGTTGGCGCCGTCGATCGCGCGAAACAGCGGCGCCTTCAATCCCTGCAGATCGCGCTGATATCCGGACGGCAGCTTGGCGGTGATGGCGAGCGTTTCGAGCAGCGCCGCCTGCGCAACCGCCGCGCGCGCGCGCAGCAGTTCGAACACGTCGGGATTGCGTTTCTGGGGCATGATCGAGGAGCCGGTAGTTAGTGAGTCCGGCAGCGCGAGGAACGCAAATTCCTGGGTGTAGAACAGCAGCACGTCGGCCGCGAGTCGTGCCAGATCCTGGGTCAGGAGCGCGATCTCGAAAATGAGCTGCGCCTCGCCCTTGCCGCGCGAGAGCTGAACCGAGGTCACCGGCTCCTGCACGGAAACGAACCCGAGTGCCTGGCGTGTCGCCTCGCGATCGAGGGGGAGGCCCGGCGTTCCGTATCCCGCCGCCGAACCGAGCGGGCTGCGCGCGATGCGCCGATGGACGAGACGCAGTGCCTCGGCATCGTCGCGGATCTCGCTCGCGAAGCCACCCGCCCAGAGCGCGACCGAGCTCGGCATGGCCTGCTGCATGTGGGTATACCCCGGCAGCACCACATCGCCCTGGGCGGTGGCGAGCGCGTCGAGCGCCACGGCCACCCGTTCGGCACCCGCGCGCAGCTCCTCGATGGCCTCGCGCAAATACAGTCGCACCGCCGTCAGGACCTGGTCATTGCGCGAGCGGCCGAGGTGCACCCGGCCGCCCGCGGCGCCGATGCGCGCGGTCAGGCGCTTTTCGAGCGCGGTCTGGCCGTCTTCGTCGTCGAGCGCGATCTTCCACTCGCCGCGCGCATGTTCGGCGGCAATCGCCGCGAGCCCGTCGCGGATGGCGGCAAGGTCGGTCGCGGACAGCAGACCCTGGGCCTGCAGCATCTCTGCATGCGCGATGGAGGCCTGGGCATCGAATTTCACCAGCCGCTCATCGAGCGCAAAGTCCTCCCCCGCGGTGTACTGAAGGACCCGCTCGTCGAGGGGCGCACCCTTGTCCCAGAGGCGACTCATGATCGTGGTTGCCCGCCCTGTCAGGCGGACACGCTGCCGGGCGCGAGTTCCGCCGGAGTGAGCGCAGTGGTATCGGCCACCACCAGCGTGCCCGTTCCCTCGTTGGTGAAGACTTCCGCGAGAATTCCCTCGGGCGCACGATAGGAAATGACGTGCACGCGCCGCACGCCGCCACGGATCGCATCTTCGATCGCCTTCGCCTTCGGCAGCATGCCGTCGCGCAGCGCCCCCGCGTCCTGCAGCCGCTTCAGGCCTTTGAGATCGGTATAGGAAATGAGCGACCCCGGATCCTCCACCCGCTCGAGGATGCCGTGGGCCCCCGTGCAGAGCACGAGTTTCTCGGCCGCGAGCGCAGCACCGATGGCGGCGGCCACGGTGTCGGCGTTGATGTTGAGCAGCACGCCGCTCGAATCCGCCGATAGGGGACTCACCACCGGCATCAATCCGTTGTCGAGCAAGCGCGACAGCACCGTGGCATCGACCAGATCGATGTCACCGACGAAGCCGTAATCGACGGGCTCGGATTCGCCCTTCACCATCACCGGCGGACGCTTGTGAGCCTGCACCAGACCGGCCGCGACGCCGCTCACGCCGATGGCGTTGATGTCGAGGTCGCGGCACAGACCGAGGATGCGCGTGTTGAGCAGACCGTTCAGCACCATGGCCGTGACGTCGATCGACTTCTCGTCGGTCACCCGACGTCCCGCCACCATGCGCGTCGGCACACCCATCGCACTCATGACTTCGGTGAGCTGCGGCCCACCGCCATGTACGAACACCACGCGCACGCCGAAGTAATGCAGGATGCCGATCTGTTCGATCAGCGCACGCGTGGCCTCGAGGTCGCCGAACACCTCGCCGCCGGCCTTGATGACGAAGGTCTTGCCCTTGTACATGCGTATGTACGGCGCCGCGCTCTTCAGAGAAGAGATGGCGAGGGAGTGGTCGGAGCGGTGCGAGATCATCGTTAGAATCCTGCTGAGGAGTGAGAGAGCATGCGGTGGAGCACCGCCATCTGAACGGTCATTCGATTTCGGGCCTCGTGCTGGACCACGCTGCGGGGTCCGTCCAGGACCGCGTCGCTGACCGCGACATTGCGCCGCACGGGAAGGCAGTGCATCAGCCGGCAGTCGCGCGCGCTGCGCTCGAACCAGTCCTCGTGTACACACCAATGCGTCAGCGCGGCGCGGAGTTTCGCATCTGCCTCGACATCGCCGTAATGTGCCGTGGAGCCCCACTCCTTGGCGTAAATCACGTCCGCCCCTTCCAGGGCCTCGTCGCGCTCGCTCGTCTCGCGGAGCGTCCCGCCCGAAGCGGCCGCCGCGCGTCGCGCCTTGTCCATCACCTGGGGTGGCAGCGCGAAGCCCTCGGGGCGAAGCACCGTCACGTCCATGCCGCGCATCGCGGCCATGTGTACGGTGGCCGAGGGGACCGCGAGCGGCAGCGGTCGCGGGTGGTTGACCCAGGAGAGCACGAACTTCCCCCGCCGGGGAACCTCGAGGTCATCGAGCGTCTTCCAGTCCGCGAGCGCCTGGCAGGGATGGTTCAGAGCCGACTCGAGGCTGATCAGTGGCTTGTCGACGAGCGCCGCCATGGTGTTGAACTGGGTGTCGGCGAGGTCGGACTCGAGATCCTTGCCGCCGGCAAAGGCGCGGATGGCGAGCGCGTCGCAGTAGGCCGCGAGAACCGGGATGCCCTCGCGCACGTGCTCGGCGAGGTTGCCGTTCATGACCGCGCCCAGATTGAATTCGAACTGCCAGGTACCCTGGCCCGGCGTAATCACGAACGAGCTGCCGCCGAGCCGCTGCATCGCTGCCTGAAACGAGGCGAGCGTCCGCAGTGACGGATTGAAGAAGAGGAGACCCAGGATCTTGCCCGCGAGCGCACGCGGCTCCGGATGCGTCTCCAGCCGGCGCGCGAGATCGATGAGGGCGACGATCTCCTCACGCGAGAACTGCGCGAGGTCGAGAAAGCGTTTCATCGCGGCGCTGCCGTAGGTAGATCTTCCAGGGCCGCACGCAGCAGGTCGACATGCGCTTCCTCGAGTACGTACGGCGGCAGTAGGCGGACGATGTGTGGATCGCTGCTGGTCCCGGTCAGGATATCGCGCTCGAGGAGCGCGGCCTGGACCTGCTTGGCGGGAACCCGCGTGCGCAGCCCCGTGAGGAAGCCCGCCCCCTGATGAGCGACGACCGGCCCCACGATGCAGGTCTCACGGATGTAGGCCGCCACCCGCCGCACGTTCGCGAGCAGTCCCTCGGACTCGATCGCCTCGATCACCGCCTCGATCGCCGCGCAGGCCATCGGCCCGCCGCCGAAAGTAGTTCCCAGCGCGTCGAGTTTTACCTGGGCGGTGACGCGGGGTGACATGAGGAGCGCCGCGCAGGGCAGTCCATTGCCGAGCGCCTTGGCCGTGGTGATCATGTCGGGCGTCACGCCGTAGAAGTTGGCGGCGAAGGGCTGTCCCGTGCGTCCCATGCCGCACTGGACCTCGTCGAAAATGAGGATCGCGCCGACTTCGGCGCAACGCTTGGCGAGCGCCTCGAGGAACGGCCGACCGAGATCGAATGCACCGCCCACGCCCTGGACCGGCTCGGCGATCACGGCGGCGGTGGCGGAGGTAATGTTGCGCGTGAGCGCCGCGATGTCCGAACGCGAAGTGAAGCGCACGTCGAACGGAGTACGCGGATAGCCGTACCACTTCTCCGCCGCGCCCCAGGTCACCGCTCCGGCGCCGGCGGTGCGGCCGTGGAAGCTCGCCTCGAGCGCGACGATTTCCTGGCGGCCGGTGAGCTTGAACGCCATCTTGAGCGCGTTCTCGTTGGCTTCCGCGCCGCTGTTGACGAAGAACACGCTGTCGAAGCCTAGATTCGCGAAGCGGATGAGACGGCTCGCGGCTCGCACCCGCACGTCGAGCGGCACGGCGTTGCTCTGGAAGCTCAAGGTTCGAGCCTGCGACTCGAGGGCATGGGTCCAGCCGGCGTGACCGTAACCGAGCGCTGCCACGGCATGTCCGCCATAGAGATCGAGGATGCGCCGGCCGTCGCGGGTGTGCAGCCACACGCCCTCCGCCGAGACGACCTCGATCGGGTATTGCGCGAAGACGGGCGCCAGATAGTCGCTGGGTCCCGGGGGCGTTTGCAGTTCGGCGTTCATGGGGTTCCTCGTGTCCGATCCGAAGCTTCAGGTCCAGCCCGGCGCGGGCGCCGTGAGGCCGGTCGTTTCGGCAAGCTCGAACAGACGGTTCATCCATTGCATGGCGCCGCCCGCGGCGCCCTTGTCGAGATTGTCGATGGCACACATCACCGCCACCGTGCGGCGATTTGCGGTCGCCGAGAGGTGCGCGTAGTTACTCGCTACCACGTCTTTCACGCGCGGTGCGCTGTCCTGTACCCGCACGAAGGGAGCGTGCGCATAGAAACTACGCAGCGCTGCGCGGATCGACGGCGTATCGATGGGAGCGCGCAGCGAGGCCTGCACGGTGACATGGATGCCACGGGCGAAGGGCCCGGAGTGGGGAACGAACGCAAATTCCGCCTCCACGCCGGTGGCCGCTTTCGCGCAGGCGGTGATCTCGGGCACATGCCGATGCGAGAGCGCGCCGTACGAGTAGAGGTCGCTGTGGCGCAGCGGGTGGTGGGTGCCATCGACCGGCTTGCGGCCGGAGCCCGTACTGCCGGTCACGCCCGCGACGAACAGCACCGGCGAGATGAGATCGAGCGCCAGCAGCGGCACGCTCGCGAGCAGCACGGCGGTGGCAAAGCAGCCCGGGTGCCCGATGTGACGGGTGGGCGCGGCGGCGAGGTGTTCGGGCAGCGCACAGGTGAACTCGGCGAGACGCGCCGGCGCGCCGTGCGCGTGCGCGTATACCGCGGTGTAGGCCTCGGCGCTCGAGTAGCGATAGTCGGCCGAGATGTCGACCACGCGCGGACCGGTGCCGGCGGTCTCGGCGCGCTTGAGCAGGGAATCGATGAGTGCAGCCGAAACGCCGTGCGGCGCCGCCGAGAACACGGCCGAGCGCGGCAGCGTTGCGGCGAGTTCCTCGATCTCCCTTTGAGAGCGGAAGCGTTCGTCGGGGTAGGCAGGCCCTAGTTGTGGGAACGCCTTGTCGATCGCCTCGCCGGGCTGGCTCTCCGACATGATGCCGGCGAGCTCGAATTGCGGATGCCCCGCGATCAGGCGCAGCACTTCGCCCGCGACATAGCCCGTGCCGCCAAGCACGAGCGTCGGGATGCGCGCCGAGGCGCTCGACGCCGCGCTCATCAGCGTGCTCCGATACCCGCGTTGAAGGCGAGTTCCTCGCCCGCCGTGCGTGTGCCGGTGAGGCCGAGGGTGTCGAGGATGTGGTCGCCGAGGGCCGCGCCGTTGCTCATGGCGTTGAACGCCTTGACGCCGGTCTGCTGCTGGATGATATCGACCCCGACCTGGTTATCGGTTGCAGGGCCGGTGACGACGCAGGGATCCACCTCGAACCGTTCGCGCAGCAGCTTCACCCCGCCCCAGGCGGCGACCGGGTCGTTAGCCGAGAGCGCGACCGCCGTCAGCGCGTGCCGGATGTCCGGGCATTCGAGAATCGCGTCCACGCCGTAGGCGCCGAGAATGCCGTCGCCGAGCTCGAACACGATCACGTCCGGCCGCCGTTCCGAGAGCTCGGTCATCATGGTGCGGGTCAGCGCGGGACCGCTGCGCCCGTTGGTGGTGACGATGCCGAAATCCGTGAAGATCATGGTGTTGCGCGCACCGGAATCCTCGAACGCGAGGATATCCCGACGCAGCGAAACGCCGGTCGCCTTGAAGGCGTCGACCACGAGTCCCCGGTGGCGCATGCGCGAAATGATGGCACTCGCCGCCGCCGTTTTACCCGCTTCCATGCAGGTGCCCGCGAGCGCGACGACCGGCACGTTGTGGGTGTCGAGCCGGGCCTCGAGGTCGACCTTGCGAAAGCCGACTCGCGCCGGCACGCCGATGCGCTCCCCGAGATAGGGAAAGGTCAGCACCACGCCGAGTACGCGACAGTCGAACGGCTTGCCCTTGTCGGGGTTCACCGAGTCGCAGACCCCGAGCACGCCGCCGATGTTCAGCATCTGAATGATGTCGCCGGCCTCGAGCTTCGGCGGAATGAAGCCGGAATAACCGAACAGCGCCTTGCGATGGCCGAGCGCGCCGATGACGACGTCACCCTTGACGACTTTCGCCATCCGGCCGCTGGTGAGCTCGAGCGTGTTGTAGGTCGACTTGTTACTCAGCACTTCCACCACGATGACCACGCCCTCCTCGGCGGGGATACCAGTAGTGGCGATGCGTACCTCGTGGCCCAAGCCACAGGCCTGGGTGACGGAGGCGATCTTGTCGACGACGACGTTGCGCATGGCGTTCATGGAGCGGGGGCTACCTTCAGGTCTGGCCGGCGCGCTCGCCAGCGCGGCGATGGAAAATGCCCGTGAGGGCGACGATTTTCGAGAAACCCAGCGCATCGGTCGGCGACCATTCGCCCACCGCCTCGCCGTACACGCCCTTCGAGGCCGTCATCAGCGAGTAGGGCGAGGTCACTCCCTCGACGAACAGGCTTCCCGGGCGGAAGGTCACGTGCACCTCGCCCGTGACGCGTTCCTGGGAGGAGAGCAGCAGCGCTTCGATGTCGCGGCAGACCGGGTCGAGCAGCTGCCCCTCGTGTACCCAGTCGCCATAGGGACCGGCGACCGACTCTTTGATGCGTTGCTGGCGCGGCGTGAGCACGAGCTTCTCGAGTTCGCGGTGGGCGACGAGCAGAGTCTCGGCAGCAGGCGCCTCGAAGGCCACGCGCCCCTTGGTGCCGATGATGGTGTCGCCGAGATGGATGCCGCGACCGATACCGAACGGGCCGGCGAGCGCCTCGAGCGCCTCGATCACTGCAACGGGAGACAGCGTCTCGCCGTCGAGGCCCGTGGGCCGCCCACGTTCGAAGCGCAGCGTATGGTGCTCGGGGCTGCGCGGCTTGCTGAACGCCTCGCGCGAGAGGACCCAGGCGCTCTCCGGGATGCTCCCCGTCGAGGTGAGGGTTTCGGTGCCACCAATGGTGACGCCCCACAGGCCGCGATTGATCGAATACGCCGCGCCATGCGCCGGCACCGGGAGCTTGCGTGTCTCGAGGAATTCGAGTTCTTCCTGACGCCGGAAGGCACGATCACGGACCGGAGCGATGATCTCGAGTTCAGGCGCGAGCGTGCGCAGCGCAACTTCGAAGCGCACCTGATCGTTGCCGGCGGCGGTGCAGCCATGCGCGATGGAACTCGTTCCCAGTTCGCGCGCGACCCGCGCGATGGTCTGCGCCTGCATGACGCGCTCGGCACCGACGCATAGCGGGTAGAGCTGGCCGCGCCGGACGTTTCCCATGATGAGGAAGCGCAATACCTGCTCGAAGTAATCGGCGCGCGCATCGACCTGGATATGCCGGATCGCGCCGAGGGCACGCGAGCGCTCAGCGAGCACCCGCGCCCCATCCGCGTCGATCCCGCCCGTGTCCACGGTGACGGTGATGATCGGGCGCGAATAATTCTCCGCGAGCCAGGGAACGAGAAACGACGTGTCGAGGCCGCCTGAATAGGCGAGGACGATCGGTTGGGTCATGGAGGGGGGCTCGCGCGAGACTTTAGGAAAGTAAGGGGCGGCGGTCAGACACGGAACGCGGAGTGCAGGCGCTCGATGAGCGCGGCCTGGGTGTGGGAGTTTTCCGTCGCGATGAAAATCGTATCGTCGCCGGAAATCGTACCCACGACCTCCGGCCAATCGGCCTTGTCGATACCGAGCGCCACGCTCTGCGCCGCGCCGGTCGCGGTGCGCACCACGGTGATGGAGGAGCCCGCGCGACGCACTTCGCGCACGAATTGCGCAAGCCGCGCGAACTGGCCATTTGCCGGAATCGCCTCCTCGGCGGGCAGCACGTAACCACCGCTCGCCTTCAGCACGCCGAGCCCGCGCAGGTCGCGGCTCACGGAGGACTGGGTCACCGAATACCCCTCACGCTTGAGGAGCGCGACCAGCTCTTCCTGCTTGCGCACGCGCCCGCCACGCAGGATCCGCAGGATCGCGTTGCGCCGTTCGAGTTGTGCGTGGTCCATCAACATGGTGAATACGGCCCCATCATGAGCAAGACTGCATAAAGTTGCAGAATCTTGAATAAAAATGCACGTGCTGTCAAGTGCGATGGTGCTCATTTTTCGATGGTGTAGACGAGGTCGGAGCTGTTCACTTTTCCGGCCTGGGTGCGGATCGTCCAGTGCTCGTTCAGGATGTAGCGGGTCATGAGACCGCTCACGGCCTGGGTGATGCCGATGCCGTAGCTCACGTAGAGCCGCGGCGAGAGGTATTTGCCCAGCACCAGCGAGGTTTCGTTGGCGAGGTTCGACTCGAGGCCGACGTCCTCGAGCCCGATCTTGGCGCCGAGCTGCTGCGCGAGCATGGCGCCGCCCTGCGCGAGGAGTTCGTTGCGGGTGGCGGCGTTCTGGTTCTGGACACCCGCGGCGGCGCCCGGTGTGGCGCCCTGCAGCGACTCGAGCGAGCCACCCGCGAGTAGCAGCGACACGATCTGCGATTGCGGCACGGGGGGGTCGGAGAAGAACGTGATGCGCGGCGCCTGCAACGTGCCGCGCACGTTCACGCCGGCCTTGATGTCGGGGAATTGTTTGATGGCGCGTATGTCGATCGCGGGGTCCGTGACCGATCCCCCATTGAACAGCAGCCGGCCGCGCTCGATATCGAGTTTCCGGCCGTAAGCGACGTACTTGCCTTCCTCGATGCTGAGCTCGCCGCGACCCGCGGTCGTCGCGCCGCCATCGGAGGTTGCGGTGAGACTGCCGGTCAGTCGCCCGGTGAGTCCCGAGGTGTCGATGCTGACGCGATCGCCGAGTTTGAGAGTGATCTCGGAGCGCACCAGAAACTGTTCGGCCGGGTCGCGAGGTTCGGCCCCGACGATGACCTCGTCGCTGGAGGGCAGTACGGCGCCGGTGAGATTGGCGGGGATGATGCGCGCATAGGGGACATCGACACTGCCCTTGACGTCGATGTTCCGGCCCGCGAGCGTGAAGTGCAGCTCCGGAGAGGCGAAAATGCGCGCTTCGGGCACATTCACGATACGCAGCTCTTTACCCGTGAGGTCGAGGCTCCCTTGCGGAGCGCCATCGACCCAGGCGACCGAGCCGTTGACCGCGGCCTTGCCGTCGCCGGCCTGGGCCCGGCCGTCGAACTCGAGCCGATTGCCCACGAAGTGCGCTGCAAGGGTCACCTCGCGCAGGCCAAGGTTGATCTGATAGAGGTCGAGCTGCCCGTGCGTGAGGCTCAAAGTACCAGAGAAGGTCGGCGCGCCGAGTAGCCCGCCGACCGCGAGGTCGGTGTCCAGGCGACCCGCGGCGCGATCGATGTCGGGGACGTAGGCGGTGACAAACCCGATCGCGTCGGTGGACGCCTTGACATCGGCGTGCACCGGCCACTTCGGCCAGTCGCCGCCCGCTCTCTGGATCGTGAAGCTGCCGTGCAGATTGCCCTTGTCCGCGGCGTCGAGATCGAAGTTCGCGTGTAGGGCCTGCGGCTCTGCCGCCAGCGTCAACGTCCCTGACCCGAGTGACAGCACATCCGCGCGTCCGTTGGGCGCCACGTGGCGAATCGCCGCGTCGCGCAGGTCTGCCCGCAGGTTCCCGACCGCCGAGCCGCTCATATCGCTACGCGCGCGAGCGACCACGTCGAGGGTCCCGAGATAGCTCACCGCGGGCGTGAGTCCGGCGGTAAGCGTGGTCATTGGCAGATGCGTCGCCTCGAGCGCCGCGGTCCAGCCGGCGGCCGCCTTCCAGGCTCCTTCGCCGCACAGCCGTGCCGCCGCATCGTGCACACAGAGGCGCTCCACATCGAGCGCGGACCGTGACGCCCGCAACAGCGTCGGCGTCTCGAGTGCCAAGGAGACGCGATCGCCGTCGTCGATCGTGAGCGAGCTGACATTTGCGTGCCAGCCGTCGGCAGCGACCGGACCCGCTGCCTGCATCGCGACGCGGACCGTCGCCGCGCGCAGGCTGGCTTCGAGCGCGTAGCGGCTCGTCCGGCCCGTCACGGCGAGGTTGATGTCGTCGAGGCGGCGGCCCGCGACGGCGACGTCGGTGGCCCGTGCCCGGATATGCGACTCGTGATCGGCGCGTGGATCGTAGTCGACGTCCGCATCGAAGGCGCCGAGGTTGATGCCGGCGTGCCGAATATCGTGGCCCGAGCCGCTGAACTTCACCACCGGCGCGTCGTCGGTGCCGCGTATCTCGCCGTGTGCGCGGATCGAGCCGCGACTCTCGGGCGCGAGGATCGCGAGGTCGTCAGCGGCCAGGTCGAAGCGCAGATCGCGCTGCAGCCCGAGGCTCCCGTCGAGCGCCAACCGCAGCTTACCCGCCTCGATCCGCACACCCTGGAAACTCCATACATCGTGACGGCGTGCGAGCTCGCCGGCGCCGCTCGCCGCGGCGCCGCGCAGCCTTCCGGCAAGGCCCGAGAAGCTCGCGTCGAGGTCGGCGGCGGCACCGAAGGGTGCGCCATGCGCCGTGAAAGCAAAGCTCAGAGCCCCTGGAAACTCCGGGCGCAACACCGCCGGATCGAGCCCGCTCATCTCGCCCGTGACCGACCAACTCTCGGCGGGCGACCAGGTCACTCGGGAGCGGAATTCCGCGCTGCCGCGATAGAGTTGGGCTCGGCCGCTCACCACCTCGAGCTCGTGCTTGGAGAGCGCGCCGCGCACGCTCATCGGGATCGGGCCCGCCACCGCGGGCACCTCCACAGGCCCCTCGAGACTGACTTCATAAGGCCAGAGTCCCTCGAGCGTGAACCGACCGCTCGGGCTGCGCATGGCCACGTCGCGGCGCGCGAGAGGCCAGCGGAAGTCCCGCCAGCTGCCCCGCAGGTCGAGCCGCGGTCCGTTGGCGACGATGCCGATTTCACCGGCCCCTTCCACGTTCGCGCGCGAGCTGCGGTGCGTGATCGCGATATGCGTCGCGGTCAAGACCCGCTCGGAGTAACGACCCGCGAACGAGACATCGAACGGGCCCGCCGCGAGCCCCGCGGAGTCGAGGCTGCCGTTCGCATTGAAACCCGCGGCATCGCCCGCGAGCTCGAGCTCACCGGTGACGCGACCGAGCGCTCCGCCTGCTCCCCAGGCGCGGAGGTCAAAGTCCTGGACATCGGCCGTACCCTGCCAGTGCCAGCCACCGCCGAGATCGAACAGCGCGCCGCGCAGGCGACTGCGGAAAGGCGCGGTGAATGCGCCGCGGAGGTCGAGCTCGCGCAGGTCGCCCTTGCCGCTCGCTTCGAGGGTCCAGAGCGGCTGCCCTGCCGGGCGCCAGTTCCAGTGCGTCTCGGCCTCGATACGCAGCGGCTCCGCCGCGCCGAGGTCCACCGAGCCCTCGCCATGCACCTCTCCCCACTCGAGTCGCGCCGAGAACAAACGGATCAGATTGCGACGCATCACACCGGTGCCTTCGAGATTCGCGAACTCGAGGCGCCGGCCGTTGATGAGGACGACCGTGGCGTTCGCGACGCGCAGATCATCACTGCGGATCCGCAGCAGCCGCGGCAGAAAATGCAGCGGCGATTTTTTGGCCGGCGTGACCCGCCGGTGCACGGCCACGTACACGCGGTCAAACGAGGCCTGACGCAGGTCGATCGTCTGCCATAGTAGCGGCAATAGTTCGATCCGCCCGCGCAGGCGCTCGATCCGCACCGTTACGAGTTCATGTTCGAGGGTGAAGTGCTCGAGCTCGATACCGTCGCGCAGCGTCCCCGAAACAGGGCCGAGCTCGAGCGTCGCCTTACCGATCTTGCGCGGGACGTGTGCGACGACGAACGCGAGACCGGCTGGCGTAAAGCCGACCCATAGGGCCACGCCAATCGGCGCCACCAGAATCAGCAACAGGCACACGATGCCGGCAAGGGTGAGAGGTCGGCGCATCATCCGTCTCGGCGGCGTCCTAGAGCTTGGGAGAGATGTTGAGGTGCAGACGCGGGCCGGTCACCGGCAGCACGCCGTGGCGGCATTCTGGATTAGTGCTGATCGGGGTGTTCAGGCAGTCCTCCCCGATCAGCGGCTGGGCCACGTCCACGCCGATAGTAACCACCGGCAGACGGAAGCGCAGGCCGATCCCCACCGAGTACTTGATATGGTCGTTCCAACTGTCGAATGCATTGCCCGCGTCGGTGAAGAACGCGATCCCGAGATGCTGCGGCAGATCCCGTTCGAATTCGATCGTGGTCGTGGCAAGGTCGCGGCCGCCGAGCGCCACCGGCAGATGGGTGTTCGGGTCTTCGGTCACCGGCGAAAGGTCATTGAAACCGTAGCCGCGTACGCTGCGGTCGCCACCCGCGAAGAAGCGCTGCGAGCCCGGTAGCAGCGAAAAATTCTGGACCAAGCTCGCCCCGAGATCGCCGCGCAGGAACAGATGCCAGCTCGGCGCTATTTCGAACGCGCGCTCGCCGTGCAGTCGCAGTTGTAGAAAGTCCGAGTCCGCGCCGAGGTAGCGCTGCGAGCCGCGCAGATCGACCGTGAACTCGCGGCTGAAGAGTTCCTCGCCCAGGTAGCCACGCGGCACGGATGAGTAGCTGATCCCGGGAATCAGCAGCGTATCGGTGCTCGAGACGGAGCCCGCGTTGGTGCGCTCGTTGGTGACCAGTGCGAACAGCACGCGCTGCCAGCTGCCGAGCACCTGCGAAACGCTCGGTTGGAACGAGAGCTGGGTAAAGGTCAGATCGCCGTTTTGAATGGTCCGCTGGAAAGTCGATTCGAGCGTGAGCTTGTCGATCGCCGGATCTTCGATCGGTATCAAGTAGCGCGCATCGAGGATCGACTGGTTGGCAGCCCCCTGGAGTTCCACGTGCAGGCGGTCGCCCTCCGCGTCGATGTGCCGATCGTCCCAGCCGATGATGCCCCGGGCACCGGTGTCCGTACCGTAGCCGAGCCCGAACTGATAACGGTGTCGGCGTGAGGGCTGGGCGCGAATGTCGATGGGCACGATGTGGGTGTCGTGATCGCGGTCGCCCGGTAAGACTTCAACGGTCGAGAAGTACTGGCTGTCGTCGAGCGCGAACTGCGTGCGCAGCAGCTCGTTGGCGTCATAGGGGTCACCCTCCTTATAGCGGAGGAACCTACGCGCGAGCGACTCGCTGATCACCGACTGTTCGATGGTGGTGCGTCCGAATCGGTAGCGCTCGCCCGTTTCGAGTTCCAGGTGGGCATCCGCGGTCAGGTGTTTCGGATCGACGCGAAGCTCCGCCATGACGAAGCGCGCGTCGAGGTAGCCATAGGTCGCGGCGGTGCGCTGCAGCGCGGCTTTCTCTGCATCGTAGTCAGCGTGACTCAGGCGAATACCGCTGCGCATCTGGACGTCCTTGAGCACCCGTGCGAAGAGCGGATCGTCGGCGCCCGGTCCCGTGACCTTCACGATTACCGATCCCATGACGATCGGCTTGCCGGGATCGACGTCGATCACCACGCGCCAGTCGCGGCCGTTGCCGAGATCGTCGAGGCGGGTGTGCACGACTGGATCGTAATACCCGAACGGCCGCAGCGCCGACTTCACTTCACGTGGTGCGCGATTCTCGAGCCGCTCGATGGTCTCCCTTTGCAGACGGTCGCGCTGCCGGTAGCGCTCGAGGCTGAGGAAGACGAGGATGTTACGCCGTAGTTCGGAATCGACGCCCGTGACATCGATGAAGATCTTCGCGTCGGCTGGCGCGCACAGCGCCAGGGCCAGTGCCAAAGTAACGAGACAAGCTCGTAGCAGGCTCGAGGAGCGGGGTCTGCAGCGCCTGACCAGCATTACGCCCCGTTCTTCGGTTAAAGCCCGCTATCTTAAGTCAGAGTGTCGCGCGCTCGCGCAGGTTCCTCGATCTCTCCCGAGAACCCATCGAGTACCAGCGCGCGCTCGCCGGCGATACCCGCGTCCGGCGAGAAGCTGCGCTCGCGAACCACGCAGCGTCCTGTGCGATCGGCGAGAATCACGGTCGAGCAGCGAGTGCCGTATTCCGGGTTCACGACGAACGGCGCCGAGACGGCGCGCCGCCAGGCCGCCGGAAGGCCGGCCGCGAGATCGTCGTGGTCGGTTGCATCGAGCGCTGCGGGCTCCCGATCGTAGAGTATGTCAAACAGTTCCTCGGCCACGGCGGAGTCCGCTCTCGCTGCCGTGCGCTCGATCCAGGCGTTTACTTTTGTCCGCGCCCGCACGAGCTTCGGCCACGGCATGTCGAGCTCATGATTCGCGAGTCCGTAGACTCCAGCGGGCAGCGGCCGGGCGAACTCTTTGCTGCGATTGCAGGCGTACCAGAGCCCTGTTTGGTCGAGCAGCAGCAGGTTGAACCCGGCGTAGGATCCCGCGTCGGGTTTGAGCCTCTCGAGGTAGCTTTCTGCGTCGAGTCTGCCGCTGAGAAATCCCGGGATGAGGCCGCCGCGCGAGGGGGCATCGTGACGCCTGACCAGGCGCTCGCGGAAGTTGGTGACGATGCCGAGGCGGCTGCCGCCATCGAGTCCGAGCCAGGTACCGCCCGCCTCGAGATCGCGACCGCCGACGATGCCCGGCGGCTCGTCCCAGGGCGCAAGCGGCGCCGTGGGGCGCGCATGCAGCTCGTCGCGATTCGCGGCGACGACCAGCGGATAGTGCGGATGTTTCCGCCATGCGATGACGACGAGACACATCGTCGTCCTCAGATCACGCGCGCGGCGCTTCCCACTCCGGCGCCTCGAGCTGCGTGGCGAGCGGGATCTCGGAACCCGCATCGAACCATTCCTCGATGAGGCGGTGCGAGATCGAGGTGCGCGGCGGCAACACCGGCACGCCGGCGGCACCGGCAACGATCTCGGCGCGCGTGAACCAGCGTGCGTGCTCGAGTTCCTCGCTCGTGCGGACCACGGCGTCGGCGGAGGCCTGGGCGAAGAAGCCGAGCATCAGCGAGGACGGGAAGGGCCAGGGTTGGGAGGAGTGATACACGATGTCCGACACCCTGACCGCGGTCTCCTCCTCCACCTCCCGGCGCACCGCGTCCTCGAGACTCTCGCCGGGCTCGACGAAACCGGCGAGCGTCGAATAGCGGCCCGTGGGCCAGGCGGCCTGTCGACCAAGGAGCGCGCGTTCCCCATCGGTCACGAGCACGATGATGGCCGGATCGATGCGCGGGAAGATTTCGATCGCGCAGCCCGGCGCCGAGCAGTGCAGGGAATGCCCCGCGCGCCGCGGCGACGTCGGACTACCGCAGGCGCCGCAGAACCGATGCCGCGAACGCCAGATCGAGAGCGCTCGCGCATAGGCGAGGAGCCCCGCCTCATCCGCGGCCAGGCGGCTCGAGATCGGACGCAGTTCCTCGAAGCGGGTATTTGCCGGCAGCGCAACGGGCAGGTCTGGCCGCTCGGGCGCGCCCGGCCCGCTATCGACCAGCACGCAGCGCGCGCCCTGGAACCAGCCGAGGAGAATGGCGGACTCGAGACCCGCATCGGCAACCCGCGGATCCTCGCCCGGCAGGAACGCAATGCTCGGTTCCGGCTCGAGCCGCACCAGCTGGCTGCTGCCGCGTGCGAGGATCCAGCGCGTTTGGCCGTCGGCGCGCGCCGCTGTCAGCCAATCCGGATCATCGCGCGCGTCGGCGCGCCGATCGATGTACGGGCCAGCGAAAAAATTCGGTGCGGCGGAGTCGGTGGGGGTCACAGCCGTGGATTCTAGCAGTCGCAGGTGACCACCTCATTCCATCGTGCGGCCGATGATCGGGCGCTAGGTTCGACGCCCGCCCGGCTTTGGGCTCCCCGGCTCGCCCGGGTCCTCGGCGCAGGGGGCGCAGCGCATCTGCCGCAGCGACATCCGATCGGCGACCACGAAACTCCCGCAGCCGGGGCAAGGGTTAAGGCGCAGCTCATCGCCTTGCGCGAGGGCGACGACGAGGAACACCGCGTGCTCGAGGCTCAGCTGCGAAGCCGGGACTAGCGAGCGGAACATGTCGAAGGCGCGGACGAGCTGCACGCCGCGCGCGACCGAGGGCAATGAGCGGCCGGGGTCCCGGACCTTGGTCGCGGGCAGAACGTCGAACAGGCAGCACATGCTCGCGAGCGCCGAGGCGTCGCTGACCGAACGCGCCGAGCGGGTGAAGAAGGCCGCCTGTCGCGGTGACTTGCCGCGATGTCGCGGCACGGCCGACTCCCCCTGAGTCAGCACGTACGAGCGATAGAGCTTGCGAATTCGATCGTCGGTGAGGCCAGTCCAGCAGCGGATGGTGTTAGTCCGCGCCTCGAGCTGGATCAGGTGCAATGCCAGATCGAGCCGATCCCGGTCGCGGCTGTAACGGTCGTCGGAGATCCTCATGGGGCGGTCCTCGTGATAACTGGAAAATCGACCGAAACTCGATTTGGTGGAATTCTCCCAAAAATAGAAATAGCTTCCTAGAGCCCTGAAGGCATCATTAGTCGCGGGAAGGCGGAGAAATCAGATGAATAACGGCTTCGGAAGAGGATCCTGGCTCTCGAGCGAGCTGCTCGACCCGCTGACCGACGTGAATGCCCATTGTCTCGAGCTCGTGCGCCAACGAGTGCGTGCGGTGGATCTGCGCGCCTCAACCGTCGTTCTGCCGCGCGTTCTGTGCGACCTTGCGCCGGTGTGGAGCACGCTCGACGACGATGCGATCGGCCGGCTGGCACGCATGCCCTACATACTGGTACAGAGTCGAGTGGGTGACTTCGCGACGGTGCAGATGTCGGAGGTGCGCGACGGCGTCAGGGAGCGGGCGTTCTTCGATCGCGAGCAGTTAGCCGGACTCGCGCGGCAGATTCTCGTGCTCGCGTGGCACGTGGCACGAATCCAGCGACAGGCGGCGGCCATGATCCTCGGAATGGAGCCTCGTCAGCTCGATGTCATCGCGGGCTGTACCCTCCGCGAACTCGATCGGCTGGCGGAAACGCGGCGAATCGATGTCCGGCTGCGTTGGGCGGATCGGCCGCTGGTGTGGCGGCATTCGCTGAGTGTGGCGATCGCCGGCGACGAAGGCGGGCTGGAGCGTGCCAGACTTCGGGGAATTCAGCTGCTGGCGGCCGAGGCCTGGGGGAACGCAAGGCCCTGAGGGATGAGCCATCCCCCCGGGACCGGCGCCGCTGCCCAGTCACTGTCCGGGAGCAGCGCCGACGGCAGCCTGACCGGCGACCGGGAGGAGTACCAAGATCCGATCTCCGCGAGGATGAGCTGCCGTCGGCGCATCCGTAAAACCGATTCGTTCTAACTGCCCTATCGACCGCAGAGCAGCGAACTTTAGATCGGCCGGTGAACGGGCCAGTCAGCGGGGAGTCGGGACGTCGTCCGAAGTCCAGGGGCCGGCATCGCTGCGTTCCATCGAGACGCGGTACTCGTAGAAATCCGGGATATAGAGCGCCTCGAGATGGGCGAGCAGCGAACCCGAGTCCGCCAGCAGGTGCGTGCGCACCGCGAGCAGCGGCGTGCCGACGGACACGTTCAGGTAGTTCGCGGCGACCGGCGCCGCGGCCACGGCCGCAATGGCCTGTTCCGCCTTGGCGGCGGGTTCGCCGAGTTCTTCCAGCACGAGCGTCAGTGGCTTGTGACCCAGCCGTTCACGGTCGAGGCGGCCGCCGATGGTCTCGGTGACATAGCTCGTGAGCAGGGCGAACGACGCACCCGCGAAGCTGCGCGTGCGCAGCACCAGCCGGCATTGGGCCCCGAAGTCGGGAAAGCGGTCGAGAATGAATGCCGGCGCGGCGACACGCGCAAAGCGAGCGAGCCGGGTAGTGGTCGTCTTGTGGACGGTCGCGAGGTTGTCGAACAGGCTGATCACCTGCTCGCGGATCGCATGGCTCTTCGGTGCGCGTAGCGGAAACGTGCCTGACCCGTGACGCCGCACGATCAGCTGCTCGTCTTCTAGGCGCGCCAGGGCGCGGCGCACCGTAGTGCGGGAGACACCGAATTCCTCGGCGAGCTTCGGCTCGCTCGGCAGCGGGCGGCCCACCGGGTAGGCGCCTTCGAGCAGACGCTCCCTTAGCATCACGTAGAACTGGTGGTGCAGAACGACACCGGCCGACGTGCGCCGCAATGATCGAGCCATCATCCTGCCACCCCTACCATCCCTGCCACTCCCCGACTCCTCAACGACGAACCGCAAACGCTCGCCGACGGCAGGCTGACGTGCACGACTTAACTTAAACAGGGTTGAGCGCGGATTGCGAACCGAGCCGCGCGATTTGCCGTCCCCGTTACGATGCGCGGCGCAATCATGCTGGTGTGCGCCGACCCCGACTGATAATTATCGCGCCTCCTGCAGCAAAAAGTGAATGTGCTTATTTGACGACAATCGCAAAGCCGCCTCGCAACATCGCTAAAGAGGTTACATTGAAAAGACGTTATGTTCAGAGTACGGTTACTGGCTGCATGCACGCTCTCTCGATTCGGGGCCTCACCAAGGTCTACGGTAACGGTGTGGCGGCTCTGAAGGGCGTCGACCTCGAGGTCGAGGAGGGCGACTTCTTTGCGCTGCTCGGCCCTAACGGTGCCGGTAAGACCACGCTCATCGGTATCGTCACCTCGCTCGTCACCAAGTCGGCGGGCGAGGTGAACGTATTCGGCCACGACCTCGATCGCGAGCTCGATGCGGCCAAGGCGTGTATCGGCGTGGTGCCCCAGGAGTTCAACTTCAACCCGTTCGAGAGCCCTGAGACCATCGTCGTCAACCAGGCGGGGTTCTACGGCATCGATCGCCGCCGTGCCCGGGAGCGCGCGGAGCGCTATCTGAAGTTGCTGTCTTTATGGGATCAGCGCCATCGCATGGCGAGGGCGCTCTCCGGCGGTATGAAGCGGCGACTGATGATTGCGCGCGCCCTGATGCACGAGCCACGCTTGCTCATCCTCGATGAGCCGACGGCGGGGGTAGACATCGAAATCCGGCGTTCGATGTGGGACTTCCTGCGCGACATCAACGCCAGCGGCACGACGATCATCCTCACGACTCATTACCTGGAAGAGGCCGAGAGCCTGTGCCGCAATATCGCGATCATCAACGGCGGCCGGATCGTCGAGCGCGATCGGATGTCGACGGTGCTGCGACGGTTGCGCGCCGAGACGTTCGTGCTCGATCTCGCCGGCGCGCTCGATGCCACACCGCTCCTGCCTGGCTTCGAGACGCTGCGGATCGACGACCGTACGCTCGAGGTGGAGGTGAAGACCGGACAATCGTTGAACGAGGTCTTCGCGCGCCTGTCCGACCAGGGCGTGACCGTGCAGAGCATGCGCAACAAGGTCAATCGTCTGGAGGAGCTGTTCATGCGTCTGGTCGAGAACAAGCCGGCGGGGGAGAGTGAAGCGTCGGGCGGCCCTGGCCTGTCATGAGCACCGAGGTCGCCGATTTCCCAGGGCGCAGCGCCGAGCTGTCTGTGGCCGCCATTCGCTGGATCGGTTTCAAGACCATCGTGATGCGCGAATTCGGGCGGATCATGCGCATCTGGGTCCAGACGGTGGTTCCCTCCGCGGTGACCGCGACCCTGTATTTCGTAATCTTCGGCAGCCTCATCGGGCGCCGCGTCGGGCAGATGGGCGGCTTCGACTACATGCAGTTCATCGCGCCGGGCCTGATCATGATGGCCGTCATCAACAATTCCTACGCGAACACGGTTTCCTCGTTCTTCGGCGCAAAGTTCGGCAAGCACATCGAGGAGATGCTGGTCGCTCCGCTGCCGAGCTGGATCCTCGTCGCGGGCTACGTCGCCGGCGGCATGCTGCGCGGTATCCTGGTCGGCGGCGTGGTGACGATCGTATCGCTACTCTTCACGCACCTCACGGTGGAGCACGTGTGGGTCACGGTCGCCGCGGCCCTGCTCACCGCGGCAACCTTCTCACTAGGGGGTTTCCTGAATGCTCTGTTCGCCAAGAACTTCGACCAGGTCAACTGGATCCCGGCGTTCATACTCACTCCGCTTACCTACTTTGGCGGGGTGTTCTACTCGATCACGCTGTTGCCCCCCTGGGCGCAGAAGCTTTCGTACCTGAATCCGATCCTGCACATGGTCGGGGCCTTCCGCTATGGCTTCATCGGTACGGCCGACGTGAATGTGCCGGTCGCCTTCTACTTCATGACGCTTTTCACCGTGCTGCTGTTTGCGATTGCGGTGAAGCTGATGGACCGCGGGACGGGCATGCGTGAATGACGCGCCGCCGGTCCATGCACCCTGGACCGGCGGCGGAACTGCGTTACACTCGGGTCATCGCGGAGTACGACTCGAGGCGGGGGAACATGACGGCGAAGCGCGCCCTCATCGTCGATGATTCGAAATCGGCACGCACTTTCCTCTCCAAGATACTCGAGAAGTATGCGATCGACGTCGAGACCGCCGAGTCGGCGGAGCTCGCGATCGAGCATCTCGCGACTCATAGTCCGGATGTGATCTTCATGGACCACTTGATGCCGGGCATGGACGGCTTTCAGGCGGTGCAGCTGATCAAGAACAACCCGCGGACCGCGACCATCCCGATCATGATGTACACCTCGCAGGAGGGTGAGCTCTATCTCGGCCAGGCTCGTGCCCTCGGAGCGGTGGGGGTGCTGCCGAAGCAGATCCGTCCTGCCGACGTCTCGAAGGTTCTCTATCAGTTGAAGCTCGTGCCCGATCGTCGTACTGAGGAGCAGGAAACCTTCCAACCGATCGAGGACACTCTGCCGGCCATCGAAGCGCGCGAGGCCGAGTTGCCCGCCGCATCCGCCGGTCAGGGCGGTCCCCTGGCCGCCAACGATGCCGAGGCGGGAGCAGCCGCGCAGCCGCCGCTACCGCCCGCTTCCAGCGCGCCGATCGCGCTGCCAGGCGTGCTACAGGCCGTCGAAGCCGCGGTGCACTCGCAGCTGGTGGAGCTGCGGCAATTCGTCACCATGACCCTCGATGACCACTCGGCGCGCACGGCGAGCGAGGTGCGCGCGCTGCTGCAGGACCTGCCGCGGGCTGCCGCGGCGCAGCGGCCGACGCCGCGTGTGAGCGTCTGGCCGTGGCTGCTCGCGAGTCTCGGCGCGCTCGCCGCCGTCGCCTTCGGCGTGCTCTGGTATCGCGAGAATCTGGCCCGTCAGACCGCGGAGGCGCGGCTCGCGCAGAACCTGGCCGCCTCCGCGGCGGCCGCAGCCGCGGTTGCCCAGGCTGCCGCGGCGGCGACGGCAGCGGCCCAGCCCGCCGGGCCGGCCGGGGCCGCGAATCCGGATGCCGCGGTCGATTCAGCGACCGCGCCCGGTCCGAGCGCGGGCCCGAGCGCGGGGCCGCCGCTTCCGCGTCCCGGCACGAACGCGGGTCCAGGCCCTGGCAGCGGCACGGGCGCTGCGCCTGCGGCGGCGGCGCAACCCGCGCCGCGCCCTGCGGCGATGGCCGGCGCGTCCTCTCGCCTCATGACCGAGCCGGTTCCCTATGGCGAAGCACCGCTGTCCGGCGGCCGGATCGAGGCCCTGCGCGCCGCGCTGAGTCGGGCCGTCGCGCAGGGTTTTCACGGCGTGGTGGAGATCCGGACTTTCGGCGGCCGCTATTGCCTCTCCGGGAACGCGAGCGACGGCTATTCGCTCGCCCCGGAGGATATGCCGCTCGCGAAATGCGATCTGCTCGGTAATCCGCGCGATGACGGTCCGGATCCCGCCCAGCGCGAATCTCTGGATTTCGCGAATTTCCTCGGTGCGTTTCGCCAATCGACCAGCAATGCGGTGGATGTGAAGGTCCTGAACGGCGACGCGGGCTCACTGGTTATGCCGTATCCGGCAACCGCGGAGCGTACGACCGCCGGCGACTGGAACCGGGCCGCCGCGGCCAACAACCGGATCGAGGTTCTGCTGCACCCGGGTGCCTAGGTTGCCTGGGGTGGTGCCTGGCGACTTGCGGGAGGACTTCCGGCCACCCCTCTGGCTGCGCAGCTCTCACCTCCAGTCGATTCTCCAGACTCTCGCGCTGCGCGGCGTTGGAGTTCGGCGCCGGGCGGCGCCGCTGCTCGCCGCGAGCGAGAGCCTGATCGTCGATGCCGGGGCCGCGGTTCAATTACTCGCGATACGTGCCCGGCCAACGATATCCCAGCGTCCCGCTCCCGGTCGGGTGGTGCTGCTGCACGGCTGGGAGGGAAGCAGCGATTCGCTGCAGGTGCTGTCGCTGGCGGGCGAACTGTTTGCGCGCGGTCACGAAGTCATACGACTGAATTTTCGCGATCACGGCCCGACCCATCACCTGAATCCCGAGCTGTTCCATTCCTGCCGGCTCACGGAGGTCGTCGGCGCCGTGCGCAGTCTGCAGCGCGCAACACCACAGTCGCCCCTCGCGCTCGCTGGATTCTCGCTCGGGGGCAATTTCGCGTTGCGGGTGGCGGCCGAGGCGCGGCGCGAGGGGATCGCGCTGTCACGCGTGTTCGCCATTTCCCCGGTGCTCGATCCCGCTGCCACGCTGCTCGCCATGGAGCGTGGAACATCGTTGTATGAGCGGTACTTCATTCGCAAGTGGACGCAGTCGCTGCGCACCAAACAGGAGGCCTGGCCTGGCCGGTTCGACTTCTCGAACCTCGCGGAGCTTGCGACGTTGCGACGCATGACCGAAGCGCTGGTGCTCGAGCATTCGGACTACCCGACGCTCGAGAGCTATCTGGAAGGCTATTCGATCGTCGGTTCGCGGCTTGCGGGTCTCGAGGTGCCGACGACGCTCCTCACGGCCCTCGACGATCCGATCATTCCCGCCAGCGACCTGACGCGCCTCTCCCGGACTTCTGCGTTGCGGGTGATCGTGACCCGCCACGGCGGGCATTGTGGCTTCCTCGACAGTCTTTCCGGTCCGAGCTATGCGGATCGGCTCGCTGTGGAGACATTCTCCGAGGATTGACCTGCGCTACCTTGTAGCGCTCAGCCCGTCGGCTCGGCTCGGCGCTCCTCGAAGTGGATCACCGGCTCGCCGCTCGTCACGGTGACCTCACTTTCGATCACTGCGCCGTTCGCGATCGCGAGCGACCGCGCCGTGACCCGCCCCGCGATGACCGCCGAAGCTCCGATCTCGAGTTTTCCGGCGATCCGGATATCGCCCGTCACGCGGCCGGCGATGACCGCATGATGTGCCTCGATGTTGCCCCGCCACTCGGCGCCGCGGGCGATGCTGAGCGTTCCGCCGACCCGCCCGTCGCCCTGGATGCTGCCGAGTACGATGAGCGCGCCGCGAGTCTCGAGTCCGCCCACGAACTGCGTCCCTTCGGCGATGAACGTGGGCGATGTGCCGAACTGGTCGCGTAACCGGCGTCGGGGTGGTTGGTCACTCATGCGGGAGATTATGACGCCCGTACGAGCTTCGTTCCGCGACGCAGGTCGCGGCCGTTCGCGGCGATTTGCGGCAGCGACCCGCCAAAGGACGCTCAAGCCGCCGCCCGTTGCTGCCGACACTGCTCCAGTGACGACGCTTTCTCACCTCATCGATGCGGCCGCGGTCATCGTGCTCGCGCTCGGGTTCTATCGGAGCTGGCGGGGGCGCCATGAGCGGACGTATCCGGGAGCGGATATCGACGCGCGGGTCAGCGAGCGTACCCAGCAACTCGAAGTCACTCTGGAACAGCTCGTGGCGGCTCAGCAGGCTGCGCAGAGCACCGCTGACGGCTACTCGCGCCTGCTTGCGCGCCTGGGGCGGGAGGTGCGCACGCCCATGGGTGCGGTACTGGAGACCGCCGACAAGCTTCGCCTGAGCCCGCTCAATCCGCGCCAGCAGCAGTTGGCTGAAGTGCTGCATCGCAGCGCGCGGTCGGTGATCGACGTGATCGATGACCTGCGCGAGGGGTCGCGGCTGCAGAATCCGGCGACCGCGCTCGCGCCGGTCCCGTTCGATCCCCGCGCGGCGGTGGAGGACGCCGTGGAGCTGCTGACACCGGGGGCGCAGGCGAAAGGTATCGAGGTCGTGCTCGCGCTCGGCCGTTCGCTGCCGACGTCGTGCCTGGCAAGCCCTGCGCGGCTGCGACAGGTCATCTCCAACCTCGTCGGCTATGCGATCCGTGAGACCTCTCAGGGTCAGGTGGTCATCACCGGTGACGCCAAGCCGGCGCACGACGGGCGACTGCTGCTCCACTTCAGCGTCTCGGACACGGGACCGGGAATCCCGGCGTCGTTGAAATCAGGGCTTGGACTCGCGATGGCGAAGGAACAGGTTGATCTGATGCGCGGCCGTATAGAGGTGCACTCGGAGCCAGGCCGAGGCACGCGGTTCGAGTTTTCGATCCCGGTTCAGCCCGATCGCGACTTGCGCGAGTCGCGCGCCGTGTCGACTCTGCGCGGTCAACGGGTGCTCCTCATCGAGTCGCATGCGGCGGCGCGCGCCGCACTCGCGGCGCAGCTCGAACAGTATGGAGTCGAGATGGAGATCGCAGCCGACATGACGCAAGCGTTGACGAGGCTGCGCACCGCGTCCGAATCGGCGCCATTTCGGGCCGTGCTGCTCGACGCGCGGCTCGCGACGTCTGCGACCCCGGAGGGAACGCTGTTACGGGCGATCGAGTCCGACTCGCGCCTCGCGACGCTGCGCGTGGTGTTGCTGGGTCTCATTCCACCGGAGATGGACGAGGCGTCGGAGCGGCTGCCGCGCTGCGTGCAGGCGACTGTGTCGAGACCGCTGCGCATCTCGCGCCTGATCGAGGCGCTGTCGTCCGCGACGCCTGAGGAGATCGCGGCGTTAGTACCGGACGCCTCCGCCGCTTGAACCGGAGCAGCCGGTGACCGTCGCTCATCAACACGCCGCGTCAGCTACTGACAAAGTTGGTCAGTACGACTCATTCTGATTTCTACACGTTATTGATTCTTATTGGAATTTCGCTTGGCATGGGCTTTGCTTTACTCCCCTGCGCGAACTACTTCCCCGGTGTTCGCTTCTTCTTAGCCGCGGTGCTCGCGAAGCACTCGCGGCTTCTTTTTTTCCGGGCCCGTCCGTGCCTGGCGACAGCTTGCATCCCGAGGCGCCACGTCCAATGATCATGCGCATGCCAACCTTTGGGTTTCGAAGCGGCCTGCGCGCCCTTCTGCTCCTCGTTGCGGCCCTCGGATGTGCGCTGCCTGTGCGCGCCGAATGGTTACGACGCGAGGAAGCCATCATGGGTACCCGCGTGTACGTCGAGCTTTGGGCCGACGATGCGAGTGCGGGCAATTCGGCCATCGATGCGGTCATGGCCTCGATGCGCTACATCGACGAACTCATGAGTCACTACAAGCCGGAGAGCCAGCTATCGCGCATCAATGCGCATGCCGCGGAGGGGCCGGTAGTGGTCGATCCGGAGTTGTTCGACGTCATCCGTCAGTCGATCCACTACTCGGAAATCACCCAGGGCGCGTTCGACATCACCTATGCGAGCGTCGGCTATCTCTACGACTACCGGAATCGCATCCGGCCTACCGAGGCCGAGATCCAGGCGAAGCTTCCCGGCGTGAACTACCGCTTCCTCGAGCTCGACCCGGCCCGGCACTCGGTGCGGTTCGCGCGACCCGGAATGCGGATCGATCTCGGGGGGATCGCCAAAGGCTACGCCGTCGACCGAGGCATCAAGATCCTCGAGGAGCACGGCGTCGCCCACGCGATCGTCACCGCCGGCGGGGACAGCCGAATCATCGGCGACCGGTTTGGACGGCCATGGGTGGTGGGTATCCGCAATCCCGACGATGCCCACAGCGTCGTCACGCGCATCCCGCTGGTCGATAGCGCCATCTCGACCTCCGGGGATTACGAGCGCTACTTCGATGAGGATGGCGTGCGCTATCACCACATCATCGACCCGCATACGGGTCATTCGGCGAGCAAAGTGCGCAGTGCAACGATTCTTGCGCCCACCGCCATCCAGACCGATGGCCTGTCGAAGACCGCGTTCGTGCTAGGCCCCGAGAAAGCGCTGCAGATCCTCGAGAAAATCCCGGGCGTCGATGCGGTGTTCGTCACCCCCGACGGGCGGGTCCTCTACTCGAAGGGCCTGACGGGCGGCGGCTAACCACCGCTTACCAGGTACGAGGACCGTGTCCCGCCGCCGCCGCAGGTGGCGTCATGAATCAACCCTTCAGCGAGAACGGCGTGAAGTTCGTGTCGCTGTCGTAGAAGTCTTCCTGTTCGGCGCGCTTCAGGAAAGCAACCACTCGATAGGTGACGGGAATCATCAAGAATTCCCAGCCGCTCTTGGCGACGTACTGCGTCAGCATTACGGCCTCGACCTTCGATGTATCCCAGATACCGTAGAAGGCGAGGGTATAGAAGAGCGCCGAGTCGACGAGCTCGCCGCAGAGTGTCGAACCGACGGCCCGCGTCCAGAGCCAGCGGCCCCGGGTCCAGATCTTCATCTTCGCCATCACGAAGCTGTTGACGAACGAGCCGCACCAGAACGCGATGATGGACGCGGCGGCGATGCGCGGGGTCTGGCCGAATATTCGGGCCACGGCCTGCTGCTCCTCGGCGCCGTCCGCCGTTGGCGGTAGCGCCACGATGACCGTCGCCATCAGCGAGGCAAAGGCGAGGGCGGCAAAGCCCGCCCAGACCACGCGTCGGTCGCGGGCGTAACCATAGACTTCCGTCAGAATATCGCCGAAGAGATAAGAGAGCGGAAAGAAGATCACCCCGGCGAGAAACGTCACATTGCCGAACAGCGGCAGGTGGACCGTCGATGCCTTGGCCGCGCCGATGAGGTTCGCGCACAGCAGGATGCAGACGTAGGCCGCCATGACGAAGTCGTAGTAGCGGTAGCTACGCTCCGGCGCTGCAGCGGGTCGGGAGACGGGGGACGAACTCGCGGACAGATTGGCGTTCATCGCTGCATGGTCTCGCGGTTGCGGCCGTGTTGTCGAGCCGCGCTGCCCTGCCGACCGAGTCAGTCCGGCGGTAGCGGGATGAACTCCGTCTCGCCAGGAACGCTGCCGAACCGCCCCTCGACCCAATCGCGCTTCGCGCGCTCGATCCGCTCGCGGCTCGAGGCCACAAAATTCCACCAGAGATAGCGCGGCGTCGGAAAGCGTTCGCCGCCGAGGAGCATGGCGCGGCTGCTCGTCACGGCGTGCAGTCGCACGCTGCGACCCGCCTCGAGCACCGCGAGGCTGCCGGTAGGAATGACCGTGCCGTCGACCTCGAGCGCGCCGGAGGCCACGTAAACGGCGCGCTCGGTGTAATCCGGAGGTACTTCGATGGCCCCGCCCGCCGGCAGCACGGCATCGACATAGAGCGTCGGCCAGAGCGTCGCCACGGGCGACTGACGTCCAAACGCTTCCCCCGCGATCACCCGCAGCACGACTCCGCCCATCTCGAGCACCGGTAGCGACGCCGCGGGATGATGGAAGAAGCCAGGCTCCACGTCCTCGAATCCATCCGGCAGCGCGACCCAGGACTGCAGTCCATCCAGGAACGGACCGCTCGCTCGCGCCTCGGGCGGTGAGCGCTCCGAATGGACGATGCCGCGACCCGCGGTCATCCAGTTCACGTCACCCGGGTGGATCTCGCGGCTGAAGCCGAGGCTGTCGCGATGCAGGATGACGCCCGAAAAGAGGTAGGTCACGGTCGCGAGCGCGATGTGCGGATGCGGACGCACGTCGAGGCCGCGTCCTGCGGGAAGCGCCGCGGGTCCCATGTGGTCGAGGAATACGAACGGCCCGATCATCGGGCGCGTGGCGGCGGGCAGAACGCGACGCACGGCGAAGCCGTCGATCTCGCGGGCCCGGCCAGCAATGAGCGCCTCGATGCTCATGCGTAAAGACCCACGGGCAGCGCCGGCGCGAGTTCCGGTGCCACCCGTCGTAGCAGGGCCCAGGCGAGGCAGAGATTCGAGGATAGAACCGGCAGCCGGGCAGTGGGCTGGAAGCGGCGCAGGGCACTCAAGGTAGGCATTCCGGTACCTGAGCAGACGACCGCCTCGGCCGCGCCCGGTTCGAGCTGTTGCAAGGCCTGCAGGGCATCGTCACCGTTGAGTTCGTAGATTCGCCGCGTATCGCGCAGCTCCGGATCGACGCGCAACCTGGCGCTGAGCACCAGGCCCGACTCCTGCCAGTACCGATATCCGGCCTCGGAGAGCGCCTCCGGGTAGGGCGAGATGAGTGCGATCCGCTTTACATGAAGTGCATCGAGCGCCTCGCGGATTGCCTGCGCGGCGGTGATCACCGGCGCGCCGAGGGCCGCTTCGGCGGCGGCCACCCGTTCGTCCTCGCGCGCCCGACCGACCAGGTAGGAGGAGCCCGTGCAGCCGAAGCCGAAGGCATCGAGACGCATGCCGCCGAAACTGCGCACGGCGTCGTTGAGATGCACGATGTAGTACTCGAGGCGCGCCTCGACCTCCGGCGAGGAATTGGCGAGGCGGGTGGCGTAGACGCCAATCGACGCCGGTAGCAGCGCGCGCAGCTCCGGCTCGACCGTGGGGTTGGCGGGCGGCGTGGCGATGCCGACTCGGGCACGCGGCCCGTAGTCGGGTGCGACAGGCGGTGAGCGATGCGGGGGCGTTGCGGAGGTCGACACGCCCGAAGCCCGCTATTCGCAGAGGCTCTCGAGGTACCCCTGTGCGACCGGCGAGAGGCGCTTGCGCGCGAGCTCGCGGGCCTTGGGAGCATCCACGATGTACTCGAGCGGTCCGCAGACGAGCATGCTCCTCACAGAGGGGTGTCGAGCCGAGACGCGCGCCATCTTGTTGAGGACGGTGAAACCGCGGTTGATCTTCTGCCGCGGCACGCGGTGGTGTTCGATGGAGCGGGCGAGATACTGCCCAAAGCGCGCGTAGAGAAAGTAATCGTCATCGCCGACCTGGAAACGCGCTTCGGCGAAGAAGTCGGGGAAGTTCCGCTCTAGATAGTCGTTGACGCGTTGGAGACGGGGCCCGGGGCCCAAGTCGACCGCTTTGCGGGCGGCCTGGCCGCTACGGCCAGTACCGATAAGGCCGCTACGGCCAGCAGCGATCGGGCCAGCAGCGATCGGGAGAGACCCGGAGGTCGGGGCAGAAGGGCGTTGCTTCATCTGTGCGTTGCCACCAAACGTCCCGTTCGAGCGGGACAAACGATGGTCCGGACGGCCGACGAAGACCAGTGACTGAGCTTCTCGGGCGTTACGGGCGGCACCACACCCCGCAACGCGGCGCGAACGTTACGGCACACGATTCGCAGTTGCAATAGTCCGAGGCCCAGCTGCAAAAATTTTCACATCGTGCGCGTGGTTACCCTAGCTTGCGAGATCGCCGCGGACGGCTCGGGCGCGATATGCAAACCGTACGCATACCCCAATATTTGACCCTCCGGCCTCAGGCGGTATCATCGACTACCTGTGAAGGTGAAGACCGACGTCCGACATGCGGGCCGACCTCGTCGACCCGGCGTGGTTCGACGACCCCCTGCCCGACGCGGCATCTTCTGACCCGACCCGAGAGTGCGCGCCGTGGGACCAAAGCGTCCACGGCGTAAACGGCTGCCGGTCGATAAAGTATGAGTGGACGCCAGACTATGACAAAGCCCAGGACCAAGATCCAGAAGGTACGACAGCTCGGGCCGCCCGAGAAGCAGGGGCTGTATGACCCGCAGTTCGAGCATGACGCCTGTGGCGTCGGCTTCATCGTCGATATCCAGGGTCGAAAGTCCCATGGCATCCTCAAACAGGCCATCGAGGTACTCAAGAACCTCGATCATCGCGGTGCCTGCGGCTCCGAGGTCAACACCGGAGACGGCGCCGGAGTCCTCATTCAGATGCCGCATGCTTTCCTGGCCGACGCCTGTCGCAAGCTCAGGATCGCCCTGCCGGCTCCCGGCCAGTACGGGAGCGGGCTCGTCTTCCTACCGCGCAATCCCAACCGTCGGCGACGGCTCGAGGAGCGGTTTGAGCAGATCGTGCGGGCTGAGGGTCTGCCCATCCTCGGCTGGCGCACCGTACCGACCCAGAATGCGTCGCTCGGTGAGACCGCCAAGGCCTCCGAACCCTATATCCGCCAGGTGTTCATTGGCCGCAGTCCGGATCTCACGGACGACATGGCCTTCGAGCGCAAGCTGTTCGTGGTCCGCAAGCACGCCTACAACGAGATTCGCACCTCGACCATCGATGGCGCGGAATACTGGTATCTGGCGAGCCTCTCGTACAAGACCCTCGTCTACAAGGGCATGCTGCTTACCGAGCAGCTGCCCGCGTACTTTCCCGATCTCACCAATCCTCTGATGGTGACAGCGCTCGCGCTGGTGCATTCGCGCTTCAGCACCAACACCTTCCCGAGCTGGGACCGCGCCCATCCCTACCGCTATCTCGCGCACAACGGCGAGATCAATACGCTGCGCGGGAACATCAATTGGATGAAGGCGCGCGAGGCGCTGTTCGAGTCGGACGTCTTCGGCGAGGACATCAAAAAGATCATCCCGATCGTCAATCCGAGCGGCTCGGATTCGGCGATGTTCGACAACGTACTCGAGCTCCTGGTGCTCGCCGGGCGTCCGCTCGCGCACGCGATGATGATGATGATTCCGGAGCCCTGGTCCAACCACGAGAGCATGGACGACGCCCGGCGTGCGTTCTACCAGTTCCATTCGAGCCTCATGGAGCCCTGGGACGGACCTGCCGCGATTGCCTTCACCGACGGCAAACAGATCGGCGCCATCCTCGACCGCAATGGTCTGCGGCCGAACCGTTACTACATCACCCGCGACGATGTCGTGATCATGGCCTCCGAGGCCGGAGTCCTCGACATCCCGCCCGATCAGGTGGTCTCCAAGGGCCGGCTGCAGCCCGGCAAGATCTTCCTGGTCGATACCGAGCAGGGTCGGATCATCGATGACGAGGAGATCAAGCGCGCGATCGTCAGCGAGCGCCCCTACCGGCGTTGGCTCGACGAGCACCTCGTGAACTTGAAGGATCTGCCGCCGGCGCCCGAGCTGCCGCCACCCGATCACAGCCTCCTCACGCAGCGTCAGATCGCCTTCGGCTACTCGTTCGAGGACCAGCGGGTCGTGCTCGATCCGATGGGGCGTAACGGCGTCGAGGCGATGGGCTCGATGGGGAGCGATACCCCGCTTGCGGCGCTGTCCGCCCGGCCGCGTCTCCTCTATGACTATTTCAAGCAGCTCTTCGCCCAGGTCACCAATCCGCCGATCGACTGCATCCGCGAGGAGCTGATCACTTCCTCGGAAGTCTGGCTCGGTTCAGAGGGGAACCTGCTCCAGCCGCGGGCATCGGACTGCCGCCGGCTCGAACTCGCGGGTCCGATCCTCACCAACGAGGAGTTCGCGCGGATTCGTCGTATGGACCTTCCTGGCCTCAAGGTCGGTGTGCTGCCGACGCTGTTCCGAGCGCGCCGTGGCGAGAAGGGGCTAGTGAAGTCGGTGGAGGAGCTGCGGCTCGCGGCGCGGCGGATGATCGAAGACGAGGAGGTGAACGTCCTCGTGCTCTCCGACCGCGGCGTCAACAAGGAGTTCGCCGCGATCCCGGCGCTGCTCGCCCTGTCGGCTCTGCACCATTACCTCATCCGCGAGGGCTTGCGGCTGCGGGTAAGTCTGGTGCTCGAAACCGGCGAAGCTCGCGAGGTGCATCATTTCTCGCTCCTCATCGGTTACGGCGCGAGTGCGATCAACCCCTATCTCGCCTTCGAGTCGCTCGACGGCATGATCAACGACGGGCTCCTCACTCACGTCGATCATAAGACGGCGTGCAAGAACTTCGCCAAGGCCGCGACCAAGGGCGTGGTGAAGGTCATGTCCAAGATGGGGATCTCGGCGATTCAGAGTTACCACGGCGCGCAGGTGTTCGAAGCCGTCGGACTCTCCCAGGAAGTGATCGACGAGTACTTCACCCGTACCGCGTCGCGCATTGGTGGCGTCGGCATGGATGTCATCGCCCAGGAAGTCTTGATGCGTCACCGGGCGGCGTTCCCGGAGCGCGCGCTCGACTCGCAGGTACTGCCGAGCGGCGGCATGTACCAGTGGCGCGCCGACGGCGAGCTGCACCTCTTCAACCCGGAGTCGATCCATCGGCTGCAGAAGGCGGTACGGACTGGCAGTTTCGCTACCTACAAGGCCTACGCGCGACTCATCGACGATCAGTCGAAGAACCTCTACACGCTGCGTGGACTGCTCGATTTCAAGGCCTCGGAGCCGATTCCGCTCGATGAAGTCGAGCCGGCGTCGAGCATCATGAAGCGCTTCAAGACCGGCGCCATGTCCTACGGCTCGATCAGCAAGGAAGCGCACGAGACGTTGGCGATCGCGATGAACCGCATCGGCGGCAAGAGCAATACCGGCGAGGGCGGTGAGGATCCGGAACGCTACCAGCCGCTCGCGAACGGCGACTCGATGAACTCGGCGATCAAACAGGTCGCCTCCGGCCGCTTCGGCGTGACGAGCGAGTACCTCGTGAACGCGCGCGAACTGCAGATCAAAATGGCCCAGGGCGCGAAGCCTGGCGAGGGTGGTCAGCTGCCGGGGACCAAGGTCTATCCGTGGATCGCGAAGACGCGGCATACCACGGCCGGGGTCGGTCTCATTTCGCCGCCGCCACACCACGATATCTACTCGATCGAGGATCTCGCCGAGCTCATCCACGACCTGAAGAACGGCAATCGTCACGCCCGCATCAGCGTGAAGCTCGTGGCCGAGGTCGGCGTCGGCACCATCGCGGCAGGCGTCGCCAAGGCTCATGCCGACGTGGTGTTGATCAGCGGCTTCGACGGCGGCACCGGCGCATCGCCCCAGACCTCCATCACACACGCGGGCCTGCCCTGGGAACTCGGACTCGCCGAGACTCACCAGACGCTGGTGCTGAATAACCTGCGCAGCCGCATCGTCGTCGAGACCGATGGACAGCTGAAAACCGGCCGTGACGTCGTGATTGCGGCGCTGCTCGGAGCGGAGGAATTCGGTTTCGCCACCGCGCCGCTCGTGACGCTGGGCTGCATCATGATGCGTGTCTGCCACCTCAACACTTGCCCGACTGGGGTCGCGACCCAGGATCCGCGACTGCGCGAGAAGTTCGCGGGCAAGCCCGAGCACGTCGTCAACTTCATGCGCTTCATCGCCGAGGACATGCGCGAGCTCATGGCCCAGCTCGGCTTCCGCAGCATCGAGGAGATGGTCGGTCGCGTGGATCGGCTCGAGGCTCGCAAGGCGGTCGAACACTGGAAGGCCAAGGGCTTCGATTTCAGCAACATCCTCTACCAGCCCGATGTCGGCCCCGAGGTCGGACGCTTCAAACAGATGGAGCAGGATCACGGGATCGAGAAGTCGCTCGACGTGACGACGCTGCTTGAGATCTGTCGGCCGGCGATCGAGCGCGGCGAGCCGGTCACGGCGGAGCTGAAACTGCGCAACGTGAACCGGGTTACGGGCACCATCACCGGCGGCGAAGTTACCCGACGCTGGGGATCGAAGGGACTGCCGGCGGATACCATCAGAATTCGCTTCACGGGCTCGGCGGGACAGAGCTTTGGTGCGTTCCTGCCGCCAGGCATGACCTTCACGCTCGTGGGCGACGCCAACGATTACGTCGGTAAGGGTCTATCGGGTGGCAAGCTCGTGTTGTTCCCGTCACCGCAAGCGCCGTTCGCCGCCGAAGACAACATCATCGTCGGTAACGTCGCGCTCTACGGGGCGACCAGCGGCGAGGTCTATATCCGCGGCATGGCCGGCGAGCGGTTCGCCGTGCGCAACAGCGGTGTCACCACCGTGGTCGAGGGCGTGGGCGACCACGCCTGTGAGTACATGACGGGGGGACGCGTGGTCGTTCTCGGGGCAACGGGGCGTAATTTCGGCGCCGGTATGTCGGGCGGTGTCGCCTATGTGCTCGACGTCACGGGTCAGTTTGCGACCCGCGTCAATCGGCAGATGGTCGATGTGGAGGCGCTTACCGATCCGGAGGAAACGGCGGCGGTTCAGGCGATGATCCGCGCGCATCTCGATCACACCGGCAGCGAACGCGCCCGGCAGGTACTCGATGCCTGGGAAGCCGAGCGGCCGCGATTCGTCAAAGTGATGCCGCGCGATTACAAACGTGTGCTCGCCTCGATTCGGCGCGCGCACGAACAAGGTCTCACCGGTGATGAGGCGATCATGGTCGCGTTCGAAGAGAACGCCCGTGATCTCGCCCGCGTCGGTGGCAACTGAGCGGCAGCGATATGGGAAAGCCAACCGGTTTCATCGAATATCTGCGCGAGCTCCCCGTCGATCGGACTCCGCAGGAGCGGATCGGCGACTGGCGGGAGTTTCACTTCCACATGGAGGAGAAGCGCCTGCGTCAGCAGGGAGCCCGCTGCATGGATTGCGGCGTGCCGTTCTGCCACACCGGGACCCTCATGAGCGGGATGGCCTCGGGCTGTCCGGTCAACAACCTCATTCCGGAGTGGAACGACCTCGTCTATCGCGGCCTGTGGCGTGAAGCGCTCGAGCGGCTCCACCGGACTAACAACTTCCCCGAATTCACCGGGCGGGTCTGCCCGGCGCCCTGCGAGGGCTCCTGCGTCCTCGGCATCAATGGACCGCCGGTGACCATCAAGAATATCGAGAATGCGATCGTCGATCGCGGCTGGGAGGAGGGCTGGATTTTCCCGGAGCCTCCCGCCGTGCGTACCGGTAAGCAGGTAGCGGTCATCGGTTCGGGACCCGCGGGGCTCGCCGCCGCGGCGCAGCTCAATCGCGCCGGGCATCTCGTGACCGTGTTCGAGCGCGAGGATCGTCCGGGCGGACTCCTGACCTACGGCATCCCGAACATGAAGCTCGACAAGCAGGCGGTCGTCGAACGGCGGCTCAAGCTGCTCGAGGCCGAGGGAATCCGGTTCCTCTGCAACACCCATGTCGGCGCCAATTTCGAAACCGCCTTGCTGCGGGACTTCGATGCGGTGGTGATTTGCACCGGTGCGACGCTGCCGCGTGACCTCGACCTCCACGGGCGAGCCCTGGGCGGCGTGCATTTCGCCATGGACTATCTCACCGCGAGTACCAAGTCCCTGCTGGCCGGCGCGGACGCGCCGCCGGGACCGCTCAATGCCGCCGGCCGCGACGTCGTGGTGGTGGGGGGCGGCGATACCGGCACCGATTGCGTGGGCACGGCGATGCGCCAGGGCTGCCGGAGCTTGGTGCAGTTCGAGATCCTGCCGCGGCCCGCGCTCGACCGCAGCGAGGACAATCCCTGGCCCGAATGGCCGAAGGTCTATCGGCTCGATTACGGCCAGGAAGAGGCGGCCGCTGCCTTCGGCGGCGATCCGCGGGTGTATCAGACCACGGTCAAGGAGCTGATCGGTAACGAGTCGGGCCAGCTCGAGGCGATCACCACGGTGCAAGTGCGCTGGGAGCCTGATGCCGCGGGCCGATCGAAGCTGGTCGAGGTAGCCGGGACCGAGGAGCGCAGGCCGGCGCAGCTGCTGCTGCTCGCGATGGGCTTTCTCAGTCCCGAGCAGACCCTGTTACGCGGCCTGGGCGTCGATACGGACCTGCGCGGCAACGTGCGCGCCGAACATGGGCGGTTCAATACCAACAAGCCCGGCGTCTTCGCCGCCGGTGATTGTCGGCGCGGGCAGAGTCTCGTCGTGTGGGCCATCAACGAGGGGCGCGGCGCGGCGCGCGAATGCGACCGCTATCTCATGGGGACGACGCAGCTGCCTTGATTATTCGCCGGATCCGGGCTTCCTGCCCGGCCCGGCGTGCTCCCCGGAAAAGGCGTGGCTTTTCCGGGGAGCTCCGCCACCTGCGGCGGCGGGGCGCGTCCTTGCGCCTGGGAAGCGGGCTCGTCGCTGTGGCGGCGTGGCCGCCTCAGGCGGCGTCGATTGCGCCGGGGTGTTCGTGGGGCCTATCGCCCATCAGGCGCGCCGCTGGTGCATTCGGACGCGGCAGTCGCACGCAGAACGTAGCGCCTTGGCCGGGTCCGTCGCTCGCGGCGCGGACCGCGCCGCCGTGACGCTGGACCAGGGACTTTACGATCGAGAGACCGAGCCCCGCGCCGCCGGGAACGGCCGAGCCCGCATCGGTGCTGGCACGGCGGCGCTCGAACAGTCGAGGCAGGAGCTCGGGCTCGATCCCTTGGCCCGTGTCGTGGACCCGTACCTCGACTTCGCTGTCCCGTTCGTCGATCTCGACGTCGATACTCCCGCCCGCTGGGGTGAAGCGGATGGCGTTTGCCAGGAGATTCGAGAACACCTGTCGCAGGCGATCCGGGTCACCCACCACGCTTGCCTGGGAAGGAGCGGGTCGGCGTAGCGCGACCCCTTTCTGCACCGCCGCCTCATCCATCGCGTCGAGTGCGCCGGTGAGCACCGCCGAGAGGGTGAGCGGGCGGGTCTCGAGTCGCAGCGCCCCGGAGCTGATCCTGCTCAAGTCGAGGAGATCATCGAGGATACGCGTCTCCGCCTGAACTCCGCGGACGATGGCGGCCAGGGCCTCTTGCGACGTCTCGACGCTCAGGCGTCCCGAACGCAGCAGCTGGGCCCAGGCGGAAATCGAATTGAGCGGACCGCGCATTTTGTGGGACAAGGAGGCGAGCAGGAGATCGCTTTCGGAGCCGCCGGCGCTCGCGGGCTCCGTGGTCGCGGTGGCGGGAGCGGGGACCACGCGACGTCGAAGCAGGGCGCGTACGTTCGCCACCAGCACCGCCGGATCCGCGGGGAGCGCGAGAAACGCATCCGCGCCCGCCTCGAGCGCTGCCGCATGCGGCTGGGTAGAGCTGCTGAGAACGATGACGCCGAGTCCGTCGGGGCCGCGAGGTTCCAGGCGCAGCTCGCGGCAGGCGTCTAGGGCTCCGCGTCCATCAGCCGCTTCGAGCCCGATATCGATGAGGACGCAACGCACGATGCGCTCCCGGACGCGCAGCAGCAGGCTCTCGATGCTCGAGGCCTCGAGGACGGCGAATCCGGATTCGCGCAGGATTGCGGCGCTGGCGGCCCGCTCCACGAACCGTTCCATGGCAACCAGCACGAGAGGCGGCGGGGGCGCCGAGGGGTTCGCGAGCGGCAGGGTCATGGATTCATCATAACGCCGCGGCCTGCCGATCCGGCTTGAGCAGTTGTATCTCGCGCGCGGCGGTGACACCCGATCAACGCATCGTCTGACAGGACTCTCAGCGCTTTCGCCCTTGCGTTGAGGAGTGGTCCGGTCGGGGCGCCTCCAGCTCAACGCTGCTTGAAGGTCCTGCGGCCCTGCGCAACAATTGTTTGGGGCGTAGACTGGGCCGGAATCGGCGCTTCCTGAACCGCGTCCGGGATCACGATCGAGCATTGACTCGATGCCACGCTCCGATACCCAAAACTCAAAATCGGACGACCCTCATCGAAGTTCTCGACCAACTTGCTCGGCTCATCGAAAGCGAGCGCGAGGCCCTGCTGGCCGCTTGGCGGGCCGAGGTTCGTGCACTCCCCGCTGCCCGGCATCTCGATGCGCCGACACTCAACGACCACATCCCGAATTTCCTGACGGAAGTTGCGACGGCTCTGCGGACCCGCTCGGATGAGACGGTCGCAGAGTCCGTGGGCGAAGGGTCACCGCCGGCGCATGGCTTGGAGCGGGTCAAGGACGGCTTCGACATCGAGGAGGTGGTCGCCGAATACAATATCCTCCGCGCCTGTATCCACGACGCCGCGGAGCGCCACGGCTTGCGCTTACCGGGTAGGGCTTTCCGGGTCCTGAACGGTGTCCTCGATAGAGCGATTGGCGCTGCGGTACAGGCGTTCGCCACCGAGAAGGCGATCGAGGTGCGGCAGCGCCGTGAGGAGTACCTCTCGTTCGTGGCGCATGATCTGCGCACCCCCCTCAACGCGATTTCTCTGGCCGCGCGCGTTCTGGAGAGGCTCATCGCTCCGCAGCACGCCGAAGCGAGGCGCGAAAAGCAGATGTGGACCGCTCTGAAGCGGAACCTGCGGCATCTCGAGTTCCTGGTCGGAAAGGTGCTCGAGGAAAATACCAATCTGGAATCGGCGGTCGGGATTGCGTTGCAGCGTCGGGAGTTCGACCTATGGCCCCTGGTGGAGGGCCTCATTCAGGACCTGCAACCCGTCGCACTGACCGGCAGCACGCGCCTGATCAACACCGTGCCGGAAGAGGCTGTGGTGTATGCCGACGCGAGGCTGATCGAACGCGCCTTGCAGAACCTGATCGCGAACGCGATTTCATACACGCCGCGCGGCGAAGTCATCATCGGGGCGCGTAGTCTGGGTGAGCACGGCGAGGTCGAGTGCTTCGTCCGCGACAACGGAACCGGGATCGCACCGGAGCGCTGCGGATCGGTATTCGACAAAGACCAAACCGATCCCAACAAGGAAGGTGGGTTGGGACTGGGCCTCGCTATCGTCAAGAGGTTCGTCGAGGCCCACAACGGAGCGGTGAGTGTAGAGAGCGAGCTCGGGGTCGGGTCGACGTTCCGCTTCACGCTTCCCGGACGCTCGTCCACCGGCTCAGGTAGCGCTTGAAGACCCGGAACTGACCGCCGACCGAGCCAACTTCCGGAGTATCTTCAATATAGACTAGACTTGGTCTAGTCTCCTGCTCTTCCGAGTCCCCGATGCCTACGATCAACCTCTACGAAGCGAAGACCCAGCTCTCGAAGCTCGTCGACCAGGCGGCCGCCGGTACCGACGTGATCATCGCCCGCGCCGGTAAACCGGTCGCCAGGCTGACGCGTCTCACGGAACCCAAGCGCAGGATCCGGTTTGGGCTGTTGAAGGGGAAGCTCAAGATCGCGAAGGACTTCGATGCGCCGCTGCCCGAGGAGGTTCTCGCGGAGTTCGAAGGGCGTCGATGAAGCTCCTTCTCGATACCCCTCTCTTCCTCTGGTCCGTGACCGAGAGTCGCAGTCTAACCACGGCGGCCCGCGCCCGAATTACCGACGCCGACGCGATCTACGTCTCCGCCGCGTCCATCTGGGAGATTGCCATCAAGGCCCGTCTAGGCAAGATGGAAGGGGACGCGGAACAACTCGCGATGGCCATCGACGCGAGCGGTTTTCTCGAGCTGCCCGTCACCGCACGCCACGCGGCGGTCGTCGCGAAACTCCCGATCCACCACTCCGATCCCTTTGATCGAATCCTGGTTGCCCAATCCCTCGTCGAGCCTCTCCGGTTCCTCACCGCCGATCGAACCCTGGCGGCCTATGG
>Ga0116226_10000266_pt1 | contig 43111 bp, 42 predicted proteins | sample S1TSphfallax_FD_89692 | JGI IMG/M metagenome (GOLD analysis project Ga0116226, IMG submission 89692) | Host-associated microbial communities from peat moss isolated from Minnesota, USA - S1T2_Fa - Sphagnum fallax MG | ecosystem: Host-associated > Plants > Peat moss > Unclassified | place: USA... | reverse complement strand
GATTTCGACTTCGTCAGGAGTCTTGTCGGGTATCGGTGGAAATGCTTCGCTCAGCGGCTCGAGAGTCGCGAGCAATGCGATCAATGAACGCGGAGGGACCGCTTCGATGATCAGCTTATTGCCTTCTTTGCGCATGATCGCATCATCGCCGGGCAGCTCGAACTCCCTGGGGATCCGGACGGCCTGGTTTCGACCATTTTTAAATAGCTTGACGTGTCGATCTGGCATATGCTTGAGCATATGCCAAGAAGCGGCTTTTGGCAAGCGGGGCTATGTCTCTTCGCCACAAGCGGACGCGTAAGTGGCAGTCATTTCAAGAGATGAGTCCACCTAATAGACTTGCTTGGATCGGTAGCACGCCCCCGCTACCAATTTCATATTGTGCGAACGATCCTGGCGCGGATCCAAGCGGCGAGTTCGCTCTCATCCAACGTTCCCGTCGCCAGCGATAACATCGTTTTGATCGCATCGATCTGAGTCGTCTCCAATCGCCATTGGTTCACCGCCAGGAAGAGTCCGAGCACAAGGAACGCTGTTCGCTTGTTGCCGACCACAGAGGGATGATTCTTGGCGAGGCCGAATGCGTAGCTGGCAGCGAGTTCGGCGATATCGCTATCGGTTTTATAGAGAAGTTGGTTGACCGGCCGTGCGAGTGCGGATTCCAACAGTCCCGCATCGCGAAGTCCCCGCGCACCGCCGAACATCGCGAGACTTTCGTCGTGGAGAAACAGAATGGCCCGCGCGTCGATCCAGACGGGCGGGGCGGTCAACTCCTGGCGGCACGATCAGGGCGCGCGCTGCTTGTTCGAACGAATTTGCCCGCTCAAGTACAATTCGATAATATTAGAAACATGAAAGCAAATCGCGCCGTTGAAAGTCTGGCCGCTCTCGCGCATGAGTCGCGGCTTGCGATCTTTCGCTCGCTCGTGAAGCGGGGTCCGGAAGGCTACACGCCGACCCAGCTTGGCGAGAAGCTCGACGTGGCCTCACCGACGCTGTCCTTCCATCTCAAGGAGTTGCAGAGGGCGGGACTCATCGACGTGCGTCGCGATGGGCGGCATCTGTTTTACAGCCCAAACTTTACGCACATGCGTCAGCTGATCGAATTTTTGACGGAAAACTGCTGCGCTCTCGCTGATAAGGGCTGTGGCCCGGAATGCGTCCCGGCCCCGACTGAGGCGTCGACATTCAAGAGGAAGCAGGCATGAAGCGATTTCACATCCAGGCGAGCCGGCGGCGCACAGGCGAGCCGGCGGCGCAGGATTGATCAATGACCGAACGGGTATACAACGTGCTTTTTCTATGTACCGGCAACTCCGCGCGCAGCGTGCTCGCGGAGTCTGTGCTCAATCATTGGGGTCAGGGGCGATTCCGTGGCTACAGCGCCGGAAGCTTTCCGAAGGGGCAGGTGCATCCGGTATCGATTGCGCTCCTCAACCAACGCGGCCTCCCCACAGCGGGTCTGCGCAGCAAGAGCTGGGACGAGTTCGCGGCGCCGGGGTCACCCGCGATCGACTTCGTCTTTACCGTGTGCGACAACGCGGCAGGGGAGGCGTGTCCCATCTGGCCCGGTCACCCGATGACCGCTCATTGGGGGGTCGAAGATCCGGCAGCGGTGGAGGGGACCGAGGAGGCAAAGTGGACGGCTTTTCGGAGAGCGCTCCGTGAGCTCGAGGCTCGAATCAAACTGTTCATCAACTTGCCCGTCGCCAGCCTGGATAGGATGACGCTGCAATCGCGGTTAGAGGCGATCGGGAAAACCTTGCCGGACGGTGTCGGTGCAGTCTGAACACTTCGGCCGGCGGCTATTTGCAGAGGGCCTGGGCTCGCTCCTGTTGGCAGCGACAGCCATCGGCTCCGGGATCATGGCCGACCGACTCGCCGACGGAAACATGGCCGTAGCCCTCCTCGCCAATACGACGGCGACAGTGGCAGTACTTGCCACGCTCATCGCCCTGTTAGGCCCGGTGAGTGGTGCCCACTTGAATCCGGCCGTGTCCTTGATCGAGGCGTTGAGACACCGGCTCGGCTGGCGAGAGGCAATCGGTTACGTCGCTGTCCAGGTTGCCGGGTGCTGCGCCGGTGCGCTTCTCGCGCATGCCATGTTCGAGCTGCCGCTCATCCAGACATCGGCCCACATCCGGGCCGGTTGGGCGCAACTGCTCGCGGAACTCGTCGCAACTTTCGGGCTGCTGCTGGTCATACTGGGCCACCGGCGATCGGAAGGCATCCCATGGATGGTGGCTTGCTGGATCGGAGCGGCCTACTGGTTTACGGCGTCCACCTCCTTCGCCAACCCGGCGATCACCCTGGCGCGATCGATGACGAACAGCTTTTCCGGGATCCGCCCGACCGATGTCCCCGGGTTCATCGTTGCCCAACTCGCGGGAGCCCTGCTGGCCCTGGGTGCGGCGAGCATCGTATTTGCGAACACGCCGCAGCGGGCGCGGGTGATCAGCTGAAGCTTGGCGGCTTGCTAGGCTGACGCTACGGAACCGGCAACACGATTCCCATCTCCTCGTCGATGCGGTTTCGCCAATCCTCGAGGCGCGCCGCCGGCATCTGGTCATGAATATCATGTTCTTCGTGCGGGTCGGTGCTCAGATTGAAAACGCGCTCGGCGCCCGAGCCCTGATCCACCGAATACTTCAGTTGATTGGCGGAGTTCCGGTGGTCGATCAAGCCGTGATAGGCGTGCTCCGTGAAGAAGCTGATGTCGATGTTCTCTTTCAGTTGCAGTGGGTGGCCCACCCAGCTGCTCGGTTGGGGTATCCCCAGCTCGCGCAGAATGGTGGGCGCGATGTCCACCTGAGACGCGAATGCCCTCGCCGGATTCGGAATCTGGAGCTGCCGGCCGTAGGAGAGCATGATCAGGGGGATGCGCAACACTTCCTCCCGCGTGCTGTTGGCGTGCCGATAGAGCCCGTGCTCGCCGAGAGATTCACCGTGGTCTGCAGTAATCACGACCAGCGTATCTTCTAGATAGCCCTTGTCCTTCAGTAGTTTCATCAGTTGCCCGATCACGTCGTCGGCGCGCAGCACGCCGTTGTCGTAGTAGTTCCGCGGGCCGGGGAAAACCACTCCACCGGGACCGGTGTCCCGGTTGTCGGGGAACAAGTAGCGCTGTTCCGGTTGAAAGGGCCCCTGTCCGGGGTTGCGCTTGCGCAAGATGTGCGCGGACATCAAATGAAAGTGGAGCATCACCGGGTTGCCGTCGAAGCGCGGCATGGTCGCCAATTTGTCGATCACCAATTGGTCATCGTTCATGTAGTACGTCGGCGCCTGCGTCCCGTCGTAGAACGTGTCAACATCGCCGTAGTACTGTTTGCGGCTGTAGAAGTAGGTCTTGTCGCCGCTCAGAATCAAGTGAATGTGGTAACCGTTGCGCCACAAGACTTGATGCAGCATGAACGGATGGGCGGCGAAGTGCCCAGGAAATGTCGAGCTGAACAGGCTGAAAACGGAACAGGCGGTGTCGGCGCAGGTGGAGTGAACCTCCTGCATGATGCGTGAGGAGTGTTCGCGCGCCATCCGCGTCAAGTTTGGGGTCGTCGGCCGGTCATAGCCGTATTGTTCGAGGTGGTCAGGGCGCAGCGCATCGACGAGAATGAACACGAGGTTCATGCGGCGTACGCCGTGGGAGTATGCGCCGACGCCGACATAGGATTTACGCGCGGCATCCTCGGCGATGTCCATCCGGTCCGCCATCACGGGGTTGACCACGAAGCCTTCCAAGTCCATGCCGGACGACGGCGGAAAGCACGTCAGGCTCAAGGGCTCGGATGCGGGTTGCAGTGCGGCGTTGCAGAATTGCAGGGTTACGCCGGTGATCAGCGCGAGCCCGACGATCATCACGCCCGCGAACATCAAACCTGACAGACGCGGATTGAGGAAAGGCACCCAATCGACTCGGTCGAAGTAGCGTCGGCACAGCGCGATTGTCGCCCAATAGACGAGCAAGGGAATGATGATGATGAACACACGCGGAATGTTCCAAGTTTCCGTGATCAGGGAGGTCTGCAGGAAAAAAGTGGGTATGACATTCCATGCGACCACGCCGCCCCAGGAATGCAGACCGATTAGAACGATCGCGTAGTAGACGACCAGCAGCGCCATGACGCTCGACGTGAGCGTCGAGGTGACGAGGAAGTACACGCTGTGCCTCGCGGACGAGCGTCCGAGGGCCAACCGGATCAGGAAGAGCGCCAAGAGCGGCATACTCACCAGTTCGAGGTGCGGGACGATGGCCGTCGAAGGTTCCGAGTAGCGCAGCACGTAGGCGAGCAGGAAGGCGCACGGCAAGAAAAACCAGAGTGCAACATCCACCGCTAGGCAGCGAATCATCCATGCAAGCGGGATGGCGATCTCCGGACGGCCAAGACGAATGCTTCATTTAATCGGGCCGTTCTCGCCGGTTCAATGCGATAAGTTCAATATTGTGAGATAACTCACCGAACGATCGGGACAGGCGCGGGCCCTTCCTGCTTGCCTCCGATACCTTCCTTGGGGAATACTCTGAGGATTACGGAAAACGCATTTCAGGCATTCCACTAGCACGGACCGGGCGGGTGAAAGGCATGACGGTAGAGAAGCATCCAGCGGTCGGCCTTCCAAACCGCGGCGTAATCGACCCGCAGGCAATGCTCGACGTGGCGATTCAAGAAGCCCGGCTGGGACTCGCGGAGGGCGGTATCCCGATCGGCGGCGCCTTATTCCACAAGAACGGCACGCTGCTGGGCCAAGGGCACAACCGTCGCATCCAGGAAAACGACCCTTCCGTCCACGGGGAAACCGACGCTTTTCGCAAAGCCGGCCGGCAACGCCGATATCAGGACACCGTCATGGTGACCACGCTCGCGCCTTGTTGGTACTGCAGCGGTCTCATTCGACAGTTCCGGATCATGACCGTGATCGTCGGCGAGTCCCGCAGCTTTCGCGGTGGTATCGATTGGCTGCGCGAGCACGGCGTCGAGGTCATCGACATGGGCTCAGCCGACTGCGAGCGACTCTTGGCCTCCTTCATCGAGCGGCATCCGGAGGTCTGGAATGAAGACATTGGTGAATGTGAAGAGCATTCAGATGGTCGAGAGCATGCCGATGGTTGACAAGGGGTGTCTGAAAATACGCGGTAGGGGCCACCATCGCTCCCGCTAGGCTGAATTCCCGCGGAGCACCGTGATGAAAAAGGGTCGCTCGGGGCACATTCGCTTGACGTCGCATCCGTCGGGCGCCGAGCCACCGAAGTTCCCGCTGGCCTGGGGAGCATGCAGCGCGTCGGCGCGGGGTCCCGTTATCGGTTCCACCACCGCACGGGAAGTCCGTAACGTCATCGGCGCGCACGGCGGCGCCTATTCCATCTATCGCGCTCTCGCCGTTTCGAGCGGAGCGCTCGATCCGCAAGCCCGCCCGGATTTGCAAGGCACCGGTCCACTCATCGAAATCGGCCCTCATCCACAGTGGGCAGCACACGAGCAGATCGTCTCGCTCGACCCCTGGGGCCATCGGGTGCTCGAGGATTTCAAGGACGCCATCGAGGGCGGACTCGATATTCGTCCAACCATCGCGATCACGAAGGCGCACTTGGTCCTGCCGGAGGTTCGCCAAGCGCTCGAGAGCGGCCGATTGGTCGAAGATGGCACGGTCGTGCGCGCAGGCGGCGAAGTGGCAGTGACCAAGGCCGCGATCGATCCGGTATGGCATCTTCCGGGCGTCGCGCAGCGCTTCGGCACGACCGAGGCTCTGCTGCGGCGGACCCTGTTCGAGCAGACCGCCGGGATGTATCCCGAACTCGTGACTCGGCGGGACTTGCATGTCTTTTTGCCGCCCATCGGCGGCACCACGCTCTACATCTTCGGCGACGCCTGCGCTATCGGCGATCCCAGGAGCGTGCTGACGTGCCGCATTCACGACGAATGCAATGGCTCGGACGTGTTCGGTTCCGATATCTGTACCTGCCGACCTTACCTCACGCACGGCGTCGAGGAGTGCATTCGCACCGCGCAGGCCGGGGGCGTCGGATTGATCGTCTACAACCGCAAAGAGGGACGAGCGCTCGGCGAGGTGACCAAGTTTCTGGTCTACAACGCAAGAAAGCGCCAGCCGGGCGGCGATCAGGCGGCGACTTATTTCGAGCGCACCGAGTGCGTCGCCGGAGTGCAGGACGCGAGATTCCAACAATTGATGCCGGACGCGATCCATTGGCTCGGGATCAACCGTATCGATCGCTTGGTATCGATGTCGAACCTTAAATACGATGCCTTGATCGGCGCCGGGATCGAGATCGGTGAGCGTGTTCCGCTTCCGCCGGAACTCGTGCCCCAGGATGCGATGGTGGAAATCGCCGCGAAGAAGGCAGCCGGATATTTCGCCCCCGAATCAGAGATTCTCGACGAAGGCGACGAGCCACCATCCGTGGTGGGACGTGATCTTGACGACTACTGAGTCAAGAGACGCGCGCGGCGCGAAAACCCTGTTGTGCGCGCAGGCCGTGCGCAGGGCGGGGGACCGTATGCTGCAATTGGCGCTCGGCGCCGACCTCGATGACTGGACCGTCAATCTCGATCGCTTGCCGGCGACCGCGGACTTCGTCGCGAAGATCATCCAGGAGCGTTATCCCTCTCTCGAGGTGCCTGTGCATTCACGCTGGCGTCATTTCGTTCTGGAAGAGCGGGATCTTTGGGCCGCACTGGCCCACGATGCGCGTTGGAGAAGCGTCGCGGCGCGGGGCCGCGCGGCCTTCGATCTCGTGATCACCTCGGTGCTGCTCGACGCAGGTGCCGGCGCAGCTTGGGTGTTCCGAGACGAGGGTCATACCGGCCTCGTGGTCAAACGCTCGGAAGGACTCGCGCTCGCCAGTCTGCGCTGGTTCGCCTCCGGGGCGCTGTCGGGCGATCCAGCCGATCCTTACCGAGTGGACGCCGCCGCGTTGACCCGGGTCGATGCGCGCATCCTCGAGCGCGCCTTCCAGGTCGGCGAGGGCAACCCGCTTGCGGGACTGCCGGGCCGCGCCGCCCTGCTGAACCGGCTGGGGGCTGTGCTTGAATCGCGGCCCGATTTGTTTGCGACCGAGGACGCGCCGCGTCCTGGGGGCCTGTTCGATGTGCTGTGCGCACGGGCCGCTCATGGCCGCCTCCCTGCCGCCACGATACTCGAGACGTTGCTCGACGCCTTCGGGCCGATCTGGGCCGCTCGGCCGCGCTTGGGCGGTGTGCCGCTCGGGGATTGCTGGCCGCATGCCGCCCTCGCGGGCCCGCGTCCGGAGGACGGGTATGCGCCGCTGCACAAACTATCGCAGTGGCTCAGTTACTCGCTGATCGAACCGCTGGCCGAGGCGGGTATTACCGTATGCGATCTTGATGCCCTGACCGGGCTTGCCGAGTACCGCAATGGGGGTTTGTTCGTCGACATGGGGGTGCTCGCGCCGCGAGAGCCGTCCTCACTGTCGAGGGAGCACGCGATCGCCGATCCCTTCGTGGTCGGCTGGCGGGCTTTGACGGTGGCGCTGCTCGATCGGCTGGCGCCGATCGTGGGCACGCGACTTGAGCTTGAGCCCGAAGTCTTTCCTCTCGCGCGCATGCTCGAGGGCGGAACCTGGGCAGCCGGCCGGATCGTCGCGCGCAGCAAACGCGCCGACGGAGGGCCGCCCTTCAACGTCTTGAGCGACGGGACGGTGTTTTGATGACTAACGTGACGACGGTAACTCATCCGCTCGTGCAGCATAAGCTCACGCTCATGCGCGACAAAACCACCTCTACCAAGAGTTTTCGGGAGTTGCTGCGGGAGATCGCGACGCTGCTCTGTTACGAAGTGACCCGCGACCTCTCGCTCGATTCGATCCAAATCGAGACTCCGCTGGTGCCGATGCAGGCTCAGGTGCTGTCGGGCAAGAAGCTCGTGTTCGCGCCGATTCTGCGGGCGGGCATGGGATTCCTCGAAGGCATGCTGGATCTCGTACCTTCGGCCCGAATCGCCCATATCGGCTTGTACCGCGATCCAGAGTCCCTGACCGCCGTCGAATACTACTTCAAGGCCCCCTCGGATTTAGCCGCGCGGCTGGTGGTCTTGGTCGATCCGATGCTCGCGACCGGCAACACGGCCGTGGCGGCCCTCGATCGCTTGAAGGAACACGGCGCGACCGACTTGCGTGTGGTTGCGCTGCTGGCAACCGAGGCCGGAATCGCGAATGTGCTCAGCCACCACCCGGAAGTGCGCATTTGGACCGCGGCCGTCGATCCGGAGCTGAACGAGCACGGGTACATCGTTCCCGGCTTGGGCGACGCCGGCGATCGCTTGTACGGGACCCGTTGAGTCCTGTCACGCCAGTTCGATATCCCCGGACTGGATGCGTCGCACACCCCGCTGGGTCATCTCCTGCCACGCGGCCGCCAGCGAACCCTTGAGGTCGATGCCGCGGCAGGCATCTTCGATGACGTAGGTCTCGAAGCCGGCCGCTCTAGAGTCGAGCGCGGTCCAGGCCACGCAGAAGTCCGTGGCCAGGCCGCAGATGAACACCCGCCGGATGCCGCGCTCGGTCAGGTAGCCCTGCAGCCCCGTGGGGGTGGTTCGATCGGCCTCGCGAAATGCCGAGTAGCTGTCCACGGCGCGATCGAATCCCTTGCGCACGATCAATTCGGCCTGCGGAATCTCGAGATCGCGATCGAGCGCCGCGTCATTCGTTCCCTGCACGCAGTGATCCGGCCATAGCGTCTGCCTGCCGTAGACGACTTCGATGGTCTCGAAGGGCTTGTGTCCGGGGTGGCTCGAGGCAAACGACACGTGCGCCCGCGGATGCCAATCCTGGGTCAGAACGACGTTCGCGAACGCCGGTGCGATCCGGTTGATCACGGGCACCACGTCTTCTCCATGCGGCACGGCGAGGGTGCCGCCCGCGATGAAACAGTTTTGGACGTCGACGACGATCAGTACGCTCGCCGCATCCGGCCGAATACGCAGCACAGCGCGGCTCGGAAGGGGGGGCGTGGCGCGCGTCCGGACGGCGATGCTCATTCCAGCCAGCAGAGTCAATGCGGTGCGGCGGTTCAAGGTCTTACTCCTTCTCGTAAAGAGCGACCCTAACCGGATTTTCCCGCAGGCGCAAAAGTTTGCCGACAGGACCGCAAGCATGCGATCGATCCCGATCGGGCTTGCGCGCGGCGCACCGTGCGCGAGCCAACAGACGCCCCTCGGGGTGGGCGTAGGCTTGAGCGGCCATGATTTACACCTGTCCGATGCACCCCCAGATTCAGCAAAACGCACCGGGTGTCTGTCCCCTATGCGGCATGGCGCTGGAATCCGCCGACAGCGCCGCCCCGGGAGGCAGCAACCCCGAGCTCGAGACGATGACGCGACGATTCGTGGTCGGCGCGGTCCTGGCAATGCCGGTCGTCGTCTTGGACTTAGGATCTCATCTGTCGCTGTTGCACCTCCAGGACGTCGTGTCCTTGGAGGCATCGCGATGGATTCAGTGCGCGCTGACCACGCCCATCGTGCTGTGGTGCGGGTGGCCGTTCTTCGTTCGGGCCTGGGCATCGGTCCTGAAACGCTCTCCCAATATGTTCACTCTCGTTGCCCTGGGTGTCGGCGCCTCCTATTTTTATAGTCTCGTCGCCACCTTCGCTTCCGGCGTTTTCCCGATTGCCTTGCATCAAAACGGGGCCTCAGTGCCGGTCTACTATGAGGCGGCTGCCGTGGTGACGGTGCTCGTGTTGCTGGGCCAAGTGCTGGAACTGCGCGCCAGGGAAAAGACCGGCGGCGCCATCCAGGCGCTCCTGAAGCTGGCGCCGAAGACCGCGCGTCGCATTCGGCCCGATGCGAGCGATGAAGAAGTGTCGCTCGATCAATTGTGCGTCGGTGATCAGTTGCGGGTCAGGCCTGGCGAAGCCGTTCCGGTGGACGGTACCGTGACCGATGGCACGAGCGCCGTCGACGAATCGATGGTCACCGGCGAATCGATACCGAACCCCAAACAGGCTGGATCCCCGGTCATCGGCGGAACGATCAATGGAACCGGGTCCCTCGTGATCAGGGCGGACCGGGTCGGGGCCGCGACGGTGCTGTCGCGCATCGTGACCATGGTCACCGCGGCCCAGCGAACGCGTGCGCCGATCCAAGGCCTTGCCGACTCGGTGGCGGCCTGGTTCGTGCCCGCCGTGATCGCGGCGTCTGCGCTCGCCTTCGCCGCATGGCTGATCTGGGCACCGTCACCTGCGCTGGGTCTCGCGGTCGTCGCGGCCGTGTCGGTGCTGATCGTCGCATGCCCCTGCGCATTGGGTCTCGCGACACCGATGTCGATCATGGTCGGTGTCGGTCAGGGCGCCCGCATGGGCGTGCTCGTGAAGAATGCCGAGTCTCTGCAACGTTTCGCGAAAGTGGACACGCTCGTGGTGGACAAGACGGGCACGCTGACCGAAGGCAGGCCGCGAGTGACCACGGTGGTGCCGGCCGCATCTTTCGATGAATCCACTCTATTGTCCTTGTGCGCAAGTCTCGAAAACTCCAGCGCGCATCCCCTCGCCGGTGCCATCGTCGCGGCGGCAAGAGAGCGCAAACTGGCACTCCAGGACGTCACGAACTTCGCGTCCATCGCCGGCCAAGGGGTGAGCGGCACGATCGGCGGTAAGCGCGTGGTCGTGGGAAACGCGGCGCTTCTCGAGGGAACCGGCGCTGCCGGCGGTGAACTCGGTGTGCGCGCGGATGCGCTGCGCAAGGGGGGCGCCACCGCGCTGTTCGTGGCGATCGACGACAAGCCGGCCGGAATCATTGCGGTGTCCGATCCGGTCAAGTCGACCACCGCGACGGCGCTCGACGAACTGCGCGCCGACGGCATGCGGATCGTGATGCTGACGGGAGACAATCGCCTCACCGCGCTGGCGGTCGCATCCAGGCTCGGGATCATTGAGGTCGACGCCGGTGTCATGCCTGATCAGAAGGCCGCGATCGTAAAACGATTGAAGTCCGAGGGTCGGGTCGTCGCCATGGCGGGGGACGGCGTCAACGATGCGCCTGCGCTGGCTGAGGCGGATGTCGGGATTGCGATGGGAACCGGCAGCGACGTGGCGATGCAGAGCGCGGGCCTCACGCTGGTCGGCGGCGATCTTCGGGGGATCGCGCGCGGCCGTTCCTTGAGTCTCGCCACGATGCGCAACATCCGCGAGAACCTGACGCTTGCCTTTGCCTACAACGTCCTCGCCGTGCCCATTGCTGCCGGCGTGCTGTACCCGGGCTTCGGCATCCGGCTCAGCCCGATCGCGGCGGCCGCAGCTATGAGCGCGAGTTCGCTGTTGGTCATCGGCAATGCGATGCGAATGCGAGCGCTCAAAACTTGATGCGCACCCCCCACGCGACGGTCGTCTGGTGCTCGCCGCCGAAGCTGCCACGGGGTCGCAAATCCTGCGATTTCCAGCCACGATAGATCAAGGTCGTAAGCTCCGCGGGCGGGTTCCATCCAGAACCGCTATATTGCGGACTGCAATCGCACGAGACATTCTCGCCATGGTGACTTTGGATCTGCTCGTTCTCGCCGCCTATCTGATCGGCATCCTCGTGGTCGGGCTCTGGGCGCAACGGAAGGCGACGACCCAGGAAGATTTTCTCGTTGCCGGACGCTCGGTCGGTCCCGTGCTTTATTCTGGCACGCTCGCCGCGGTGATCCTGGGTGGGGGCTCGACGGTGGGCGGCGTCAAGCTCGGCTACCTGTACGGGATTTCAGGCATGTGGCTCGTCTCGATGTACGGCCTCGGCATGATCGTCGTCGGCGTGTTGCTGGTCCCGCGCATCCTCAGCCTGAAACTATTCACGATCCCCGAACTGCTGCAGCGTCGCTACAGTCCGGCGGCGCGCATCGGCGGCGGCCTCGTCATGGCCGTCTACGACTTGATGATCGTCGTCACGGGCACGATTGCGGTCGGTGCCGTCATGGAAGTGATCGTGGGCATTCCTCGCACGCCCGCGATCCTGTTGAGCAGCACCGTCATGGTGGCTTATTCGGTTTTCGGCGGCATGTGGGCGCTCACGGCGACCGATATCGTGCAGTTCGTGATCAAGACGATCGGCATCCTGCTCGTTCTGCTGCCCGCCGCGATCCTCCATGCCGGAGGTTTCGCGGGCATGCATGCCAAGCTGCCGCCGGAGTTCTTTTCCTTGACCCACATCGGCGCCGGCAAGATCGGGTCCTTCTTCGCGCTGTACTTCTTCGGCATGCTGATTGGTCAGGACGGCTGGCAGCGTGTGTTCACGGCGCGCAGCGTCCAGGTGGCGCGCAACGGCGGCATCACCGTCGGACTCTATTGTTTCGCCTATGCGATCGCCGGCGCGCTGATCGGTGCGGCGGGGCACGCGTTCCTGCCGCCGCTCGCCGATCCGGACCTGGCCTTTGCCACGATCGTGAACACCGTGCTGCCCGCCGGCATGCGCGGACTGGTGCTCGCCGCCTCGCTCGCCGCGATCATGTCGACCGCGAGCGCCTGCCTGCTGGCAACCTCGACCGTGCTGCTCGAGGATGTTTACCTGCCCTTGCGCAAGTCCGGCGGCGCCGGGTCGATCGCCCAGACCCGCGCGATCACTCTCGTGCTCGGGATCACGGCGACGGTGGTTGCCTGTTTGACCGTGGACGTGATTGCCGCGTTGACGGTCGCCTACGACCTGCTCGTCGGCGCCCTGTTCGTGCCGGTTATCGGGGCAATCCTCTGGCGCCGCGGAACGGGTCCGGCGGCCCTCGCCGCGATCGCCAGCGGCGGCATCGCGGTCGTCGTCCTGTTGTTCACGCGGGGCATCGATTCCGATGCGCCGATCTATGGCGGTCTCGGCTTGAGCGGGCTCGTGTATCTGGTCGGCAGCCTCGCGACTCCGGGCGATCCGCTCTCGGCCGCCGCGCCCGAGCATCCATGAGCCAAACGAGGAATCCATGAGCTATACGAAAAAAGGTCTCGTCGACGGACGCGAATACGAACCGATGAAGGAGCCGCGCTACGGCGAAATCGCCACCTTCATGCGCGCGCCGCTCGCAACAAGTCTCGCCGACGTCGACATCGGACTGATCGGCGTGCCGACCGACCTTGGCGTGACCAACCGGCCCGGTGCGCGCCATGGCCCGCGTGAAATCCGCAATTCTTCGAGCCTGATGCGCAGCTTCAATCTCGGCCTGCGCATGAGCCCGTACGATCTGTGCCGCATTGCCGATCTCGGCGACGTGCGTTTCACCGGCCGCTACGACCTCGAATTACAGACGGCCCAGATCGCCGACTACTACCGCGCCGTACATGCCGCGGGCATTCTGCCCGTGACCGCCGGTGGAGATCACTCGATAACTTTTCCGATTTTTCAGGCGATCGCCGCGAAGGCGCCCATCGGCATGGTGCACATCGACGCCCACACGGATACCTGGGGCGATTTGTTCGGGTCGAAGTTCACGCATGGCGCGCCTTTCCGTCTGGCCGTCGAGCACGGCCTGCTCGATCCCAATCGCACGATCCAGATCGGCATCCGGGGCGGCCAGAACCACATGGACGGCGTCAATTTCTCCATCGACCATGGGATGCGAGTCGTGTTCATGGAAGAGTTCGCGGCGCTCGGTGTCGAACGCGTGATCGAGGAGGCACGACGCGTAGTCGGCGACGGACCGACTTATCTGTCCTTCGACGTCGACGGATTGGATCCGGTGTATGCCCCGGGGACAGGCACGCCGGAAGTCGGCGGCATCACGACCCTGGAAGCGCAGCGTCTGCTCCATGGTCTGCGCGGCCTCAACTTCATCGGCGGCGACGTCGTGGAAGTCGCCCCTCCCTACGATCAGACCGGCAATACGGCGCTCGTCGGTGCGACGATGATGTTCGAAATTCTCTGTCTGATCGCCGACCGGCACTGGGGCGCGGGTCGCAAGACCGCTGCGCCTACGTCGCGGTGAGCGCCATCACCACGCCGTAATTGATCTGCTTGCTCGACTCGCCGGTCACGGCAATGGTCACTTCGGCGGGTGAAACCGTCGTATTGAGGATTGCGTAGCCGGTGAACGGGATCGAGTTCAAGTCGGCCGACGCGCCGGTGCAACTTGCATAAGACAGGGTCACCGGATAGATGTCATTGCTCTCGCTGCTGGCGGATATCTGGCCGCTCAGCATGCATTGGGTCGTCGGCGCCTGGGCGGTAATGGCCCCGGTAGCGGTGATCGAGACCGTGGCGCCGGAGGACGGATCGTCCAGCGTCGCATCGGCATAGTTCCCGGCGATTGCGCTCAGAGTGCCCGCAGTGTTGTAAATCGAATCGAAAGTGAGCGTCCATACCGTCGAGGTGGTCGTGGTCGGCGTCGAGCTCGGCGGCTGGCCCGCCGTGTTGTTCGGAGAGGTCGTGAACTGGAACGTGCCGCTGAGACTCTGATTCGTCGTGACGATTCCGCCCAGCGTGCCGATGCCGAAGTTGTTGCCGTCGGCAAACGTCTGCAGGGCCTGCGGATACCCGTGCAGAGTCCCGTTGACCGAGCTTTGCAAGGCCTGCACGAGCAAGCCGGTGTATTGCGTGTAGACGAGTTGTCCGCTGCTGTTCTTCGCGGCACTGATGAACACCGCCGAGTAGCCCGTATCGATGATCGCGGTGACCGCGTTACCGGAGGAATCGGTGCCCGTGAAAATACCGAAGGGATTCTGCTGGTCGGTCGCGGTGTTCGAGGAGCTACTGCCATGACAGGCGGCCAGACCGAGGACGCCAACGGCCGCGGTCAAGCGGCAGAAACGGACAATCTTGAGCATTCATTCTTCCTTTAGTTCAGGTCTAGGAACCGCCGGGCGCAGAAAGGTTCCCGCCGACCGCCGGCGAAGTTTACACGGAACGCAGTCATGCCCGGCTTCAGGTTTTGGCGGCAATGGCGTCCACGACGACCAGCCAATCCGGGGACACCAGGCGCTCGAAAAATACGGCGGTCGAGGCGGGCAGGTGGTGCTCGATATCGGCACTCATGGGCTAGAAAGTCCAACTCCCTCCCACCGAAATGATATCCGGTTGGCCGCTGTTGCCGCTAATGCGCTCGTACTCGGCGCGCACCGCCAGCGGGCCGAATTTCGCCTGCACTCCGCCACCGTAGGCAACGGCGGTGGTCCAGACGTCCTGTTTCAAGACGCCGAAGTACTGCGCGCAACCATGGCCGGCGGCGCAAGCCGTCGGATAGTCCACGGTCGTGTTCTGGTCGAGCCGGGCGACACCGACCTTCGCAAATGCGTCGAGCAGGGGCAAGGGCATCGGTAAATAGCCCACGACGAACAGGGCGCCGGCCTTCGCGTCCGAACTTGCCCGGCTGTAGCTATATGCGGATCCCGTGCTGGGATTTCCGAAATCGATGAATTCCGCCTCGAGACCCAAGGGATCCATCGGGCGGATGCCGGTGAAAATCTTCCATGCCGCGTGCGTCTGATCGAAGCCGTAATAGTCGACGTTCGCATACCCGTCAGCGCGCACGTCCGCGACGCCGACCGACGCTCCGGCATAAAGTCCCGACGAGTTCTCGTCCGCCAGCGCCGCCGGAGCGCAACTTGCGGCCAGCGCCATGACAGCAACCCATACACAGACTTTTTGCATGCTCGAAACCCTTCCATTTAGCATCCCCACCTGCCTATAGTACGACTTCGGCACGCTGCTTGCGCACGTGCGGCACCGGCCGCGAAACCATGCCCGAACCGAATCCGTTGCGTCGCCGATTGCTGGTGACGTCCTGCGCGCTGCCCGCGCTGGCGGCATGCGCGACACCGCTGCGGCCGCTGACCGTACCCAGGACGACCCCCGAGGCCCAGCGCCTGCTTGCGGCGAGCGCGGCTGCGCACGGCCTCGCGTGTTTCGATGATTTGCAGGATCTCTGCGTTTCCTATTCGGGCACGTGGCGGCCGATCATCGACCGCCTGCAGCCCGTGCTCGTCGATGCTGGTTTTCGTGGCGGTTCCGAGGAGCGCCTGTTGTTGCAGCGGGGCATCACTGCGCAGACGCACCACGGTCCGCGCGGCGTCAAGCACGTAGTGCGCGAGGTGGCGCCCGGCACCCAGGGCAGCGTCCGGGTGTGGTTCAACGACGTCGAGACGCGCGAGACGGATGCTTGCGCCGCGGCCGCGCTGGTCGTCGACGGCTATGGTCTCTTTCTGCTGGGCCCCTTGTGGCTCGCGTCACGTGCGGCAGCGAACCCGGATGCGTTGCGCATGACGCCGGGCGACCGGGTCCGGTTGGTATCCGGGGGCGTCCGGCACGAATGCGACGTGCTGCGCGTGCAACTGACCCCGGGCATCGGCTACTCGACGACCGATCGGCTCGACCTGTTCATCGACGTGGAGCATCACCTGATGCGCCGCATCCGCTTCAGTCTCGAGGGTCTCGAATCGACGCGCGGCGCGGTTGCCGAGGTCGACACCTTCGATCACGTGTCACTGCACGGCATCGCGTGGCCGACGGGATTCTATGAACGCTTGCGCCGACCTTTTCCTCTGCCGGTGCACGACTGGCGTCTCACCGGTCTCGATGTGAATCGCGGTTTGCAGGCGCAGGAGTTGCGTGGTCCCACCTGCACAGGTCTCGCGGCCGCGCCGGCCGGGGGACCCCAGGGCTATTCGGCTTCACCTTGAGGGAGAACGACCGTGGCGCTGCGCTCGCGGCGTTCGACGGCCGCCACGAGCGAGGCCGGCGCGCGCGGGGGCAATCGTACCGAGGGGGGCTGACGCGGCAAGTCGGGCAGGCCATCCAGGACTCGTGCGGTGTACTCGTAGCCGATGCGGATTGCGCGATCGAAAGCCTTCCAGTTGAGCAGATCGATGTCATCGAGCGGGGGCCTCAGCAGCAGGTCCGCGAGCTCGCGTTGCGCGAGCGCCGTTGCCTCGCCACCGACCGTACCGGCACGCATGAGGATTTGAAAGATGTTGATCGGGCGTCTGCCGCTGCCTGAGCGCGACAGCAGCCGCCACAGCGGGGGCTGCTCGGCCGTATCGTAATCAGCCGTGAACGGTCGATCGACGCCCACGTCGCTGCCGATGACGATGCCGGGCGCCTGCGACTTCATGACGTCGATCGGGAGATTGTTGATGGCCGCGCCGTCGACGAGAACGGCGTCGCCGGAGAGCACCGGGGGCATGACCCCGGGAATCGCGACCGAGGCGCGCAGCGCCTGCCACAACGAGCCGCGTCTGTGCTCGACCGCAAGCCCCGTGGTCAGATTCGCGCTGACGCAAAAAAAGGGCAGACGGCTGTCCTCGATCAGGATGTCGCCGAACTCACGCCGTAGCAGTCGCGCCACCTTGCGACCCCGGGTGAGAGCGACGAACGGGAAAGTGTAGTCATTGACCGGGTTGGTTTCGACGAAGCTGCGCCGGTAACGCATGCGCATCTGCGCGTCGTCCCAGCCGAGACCTGCGCCCGCGGCCATGATCGAGCCGATGCTCGCGCCGCCGACGGTGTCGATCGCCACCCGGGCTTCGCGCAGCGCCTGGATCACGCCGAGATGGGCGAAGCCGCGCGCGCCGCCGCCCGACAGGACCAGACCGACGCCCCGGTGGGTGATCAGTCGTGCGAGCCTCGCCAGGTCGGCAGCATCGACGACGTGGTGGTGGGCGCCGGCCGGTGACCTCTCCAGCCAGCGGGTCGTGCGCCCCTCGGCGAATGCATCGCCGTGGAGCAGGACGAGCTCGGCCGGGCGCGAGGCCTTGGCGGCGATCGTCAGCATGGCATCCGGCCAGGGCAGCGGGGTGTCGCGGACGTTGGCCGCGAGCAGCAGCAGATCCGCCTGACGTATGCATTGGCGGGTCCAGCCCGATGACGATGCATCGGCCAGGTAGATGACGTAGTCGTTGGTCTCCTCGATGTTGTTGAACCATGCGAGGGTATGCGAACTGGCCCGCACGTCCCAGACCATTTCGACGCTGCCCGCGCGTCTGAGCTCCGTGACCAGGGCCGAGGCGAAACTCACCGCGTCGACGCCCGGGCTGTTGGGCACGATCGTGAACACGCGCGCGCGCGCGCCGGTCGCGCTGCCGTGGGTGCTGCGGTAGAGACGCTGCGCACAGAGGCGTGCGATGGCGAGAGCGAACCGCGGAGAGCGCGCGGCGATGTCGTCCAGCAGGGACTTGCCGAGCCACAGTAGTTCGCTGTCGCGGACCGCAACGAGCTGAGCGCTGTGCGGCGCGTTCATGAGCCAGCTCAGTTCTCCGAGCAACTCTCCCCCCCGCAGCTGCACCGCGAAGCCCGCCGTTCCGGGGATCTTGACGCCGATTCGGCCGGCGGTCACCAGATAGATCCCGTCGGAGGTCGTTCCCGATTCGAACAGCGTGTTGCCGGCCGGCAGGGAGAACTGAACCGCCGCCGCGGCGAGGCGCTCCAGGGACTCGGCGTCGATATCGGCGAGTGCCGCGCAGGCCCGCAAGCAGTCGATCGCGAGCCGGGCCTCCAGCATCGGATTCGAAGGCTCTTCCTCCAGGCTCATGCAACAGCTGTAACGGGCGCGACCACGACGCGCAGTATAAGTGAAAGGACGCCTTAGTCCCGAGACCTAGGGCACAGGCGTCGCTCAGTGAGCGGTGGACTTGGAAACCAGCAGTCCGATGTTCTGCCGCACGTAGACCTCGTTCCACAGCTCCTCGGCGCGCCGATCGCGAAACAGCAGGGACCCGATCAAGACCGCGAGAAAGCCGAGGGGAATCGAGAAAATGCCAGGATTCTTCATCTTGATCAACGGTTCCTCGAGTCCCATGAACGAGGTGGTCGCGTCGCCCCATTTGTCGATGTCGGCGTGGGCTTTGGCCACCGCCTTGTCCAGCGCGGCAAGGTCCTTCTTGGCCTTGGTGACGACGTCGGCGTCCGAGGAGGCGAGCGCTTCGCCCGACGCCGTGCGTTTGGCGGCTTCCCCGTCGAGGACTTTGTGCGCCGCTGCCTTGACGGCCCTCGGATAGGTGAGATTCGGCGACACCAGCGTCAATCCAACCGCTGCGATCGTCCCCACCAACATGCCTGCGATGATGCCACCCGTGTTGCATCGCTTCCAATAAAGTGTCAACAGGACACAGGGGAAATTCGCGCTCGCGGCGACGGCAAACGCGAGCCCGACGAGCACGGCGACGTTTTGGCCTTTGGCGCCGATCCCGATTGCGATGGACGCCGCGCCGACGACCAGCGTGGCGATGCGTGCCGCGCGCACCTGGCCTTCGGGTGTGACCGGTTTGCCGGCCCGGACGACGCCCACATACAGGTCATGCGCGATCGCCGACGCGGACGCCAGCACGAGACCCGCGACGACGGCGACGATGGTGGCAAAAGCCACGGCCGATACGAAGGCGAGCATGAAATTTCCGAACAAGGAGTTGGGGCCGCCGCCGATGTATTGCGCGAGCAGCGGGGCCGCCATGTTGCCGCCCGCGTCCACGGCGGCGATGTTCGCCGGGCCGACGGAGTGGGCCGCGCCGAAGCCGAGAAAAAGGGTCAGCAGATAGAAGCCGCCGATGATCGCCATTGCCCACACCACCGAGCGGCGCGCCTGCAGAGCCGTGCGCACGGTGAAGAAACGCATGAGGATGTGCGGCAAGCCGGCGGTCCCGAAGATCAAGGCGAGGCCGAGGCTGATCTGGTCGATCGGCGCCTTGAAGTAAAGACCCGGTTCGAGAAAGCGCTGGCCGAGCTCGAGCGCCGACATGTTCTTGGCCGGATCGCCGAGCAAACTCGCGACGCGCGCCTGCACACGCGGATCGTCGACGATGCCCTGCAGGAACGCCGGAAATGAAAAGCCGTATTGCACCCAGACCAGGCCGACGATCACGAGAGAGGCGCAGACGAGCAACACGGCCTTGATGATCTGCACCCAGGTGGTTGCAACCATGCCGCCGAAGAGCACGTATGAAAGCATCAGCACGCCGACGCAGGTGACCGAAGTCTCGTAGTTGATGCCGATCAGGGTCTTCACGAGCACGCCGCCGCCGACCATCTGCGCGGTCAGATAGAAGGTCGAGACCGCGATGACCGAGAGTGCCCCGACGATGCGGGTTTTCTTCGGATCGTTGCGATAGGCGAGGATGTCGGCGAGGGTGTACCGGCCGATGTTGCGGCAGGGCTCGGCGATCAGCAGCAACACGGTGATGTAGGCGACCAGAAAGCCGACCGAATACATGAAGCCGTCATAGCCGTAGAGCGCGATTAGGCCGGCGATTCCCAGGAACGATGCGGCCGACAGATAGTCGCCGGCGATCGCCCAGCCGTTTTGAAATCCCGAAACGCCGCCGCCGGCGGTGTAGAAGTCCGATGCCGACCGGACGCGCTTGGCCGCGACGTAGGTGACGTACATCGTGATCAAGATGATCACGGCGAACACCGTGAACGTCAGCCAGCGATAGTCCGTGTCCGCTCCGGCCTGGGCCCAGGCCGTCCTGGCCGCGAGCGCCGCGACCGTAAACAATCCTGCCGCCGACCAGCGCTTGATTTGGGCTGTCATTTCTTATTCCTTGCTCGGCGTGGCGCCGCGTTTGGCGAAGTCGGCCGAAATCTCCGCAGCGACCACGTCGAAGTCGCTGCTCGCCTTGCGGGAGTAGAGAATCGCAATGCCGAGCGTTACGACGAATTCGCTGAGCGCGAACAAGAGGCCGACGTTGACGACGCCCCAGACTCTTACGTCGAACAGATCCTGAAAATAGGCGGCGCCGATCGGCAGCATCAGGAAGTAGACGACGGAGACTGCCATCAAACCCCAGAGAAAGCTCGTTTTGCGCCGATGCAGGCTCTGAAAGCGCGGATCCTTGATGATCGCGTCCCAATCGACGGTCGCGGGTGTCGTCATGTGCATCCCCCCAAGCTGCGAAGTGCGCGATCCTCGCGCCCTTGAGGCGATCTCCGATATGCCACCTTGGTCGAATGGTGCGCGCCGCGTCCGATCCCTACGACTTAATTCGTCGGGCAGTCGGCCATTTGTCTTAAGAGGACGGTAGGCATACAGTGCCAGACTAGGGGGAAGGCATGTTTTCCAGCTGGCTGCTGTCGGTGTTGGCTTTGGCGTATCTCGGCTGCCTGTTCGGGATTGCTTTCTACGGCGACCGTCGGCGTATCTATCCCAACGCACGGCGCCTGCGACCTTATATCTATTCGCTCGCGCTCGGGGTCTATTGCACCTCGTGGACCTTCTTCGGCGCCGTCGGGACGGCCGTGCGCGAAGGCTGGGGCTATTTGCCGATCTATCTGGGGCCTGCGCTCGTGTTTCTGTTCGGGATGCCGTTCCTGACGCGCCTCAGCGACGTCGTTCGCGCCCACAAGGTCAGCTCGATCGCGGACTTCGTCGCCTCGCGCTTCGGCAAAAGTCGGGCGCTGGCGGCGCTGATTACCGTGATCGCCTTCACCGCCGCGATTCCCTACATTGCGCTGCAGTACAAGGCGGTCGCGACCAGCATCGATACGCTCACGACGGTCGCGACGGCGCATGCCCCCTGGTATCGCGACACCGCGCTCGCGGTCGCGCTCATGATGGCCCTGTTCGCGGTCCTGTTCGGTGCGCGTCGGGTCGATGCGACGACGCATCGCGAGGGCCTGATGCTCGCGATCGCCTTCGAGTCCTTGCTCAAGCTGCTGGCCTTCGTCGCAATCGGCGTTTTTGCCTGCCTGCATTTGCGTGGTCGACCCTGGGTGCTCCCGGACGAAATGGCCGGCAGCGCATCGATGTTCAGCGGTGATGCGCTGACCAGCACCTTGCTCGCGGCCGCCGCGATCTTCTGTCTGCCGCGGCAATTTCAGGTCGGCGTCGTGGAATGCGCGCGCAGCGCGGACCTCAAGATCGCCCGCTGGGTTCTCCCCGCTTATCTCGGACTGTTCTCGGTGATCGTGATCCCCGTCGTCGCGCTGGGCACGATCGATGGCCTGTCCCGTCACACGGCCTCGGATTCGCTGATTCTCACGCTGCCCATGATTTACGACATGCCGGCGCTCACGGCTCTGGTGTTTCTCGGCGGTCTGTCGGCTGCGACCGCGATGGTCGTGGTCTCCAGTACCGCTCTGGCGACGATGATCTCGAACGATATCGCAGCACCTCTGCTCTGGCGGCAGCGGCTCGAGGAGGGCGCGAGCCTGGGACGGCGCGTGCTCTGGGTGCGCCGCGTCGTGATCGTGACGCTCGCTCTGCTCGCCTTTGCTTATTACCGGTGTTCTTCGGGATCCGTGAGTCTCGCCGCGATCGGACTGCTCGCTTTTGCCGCGGTCGCGCAGTTCGCGCCTGCGATCTTCGCGGCGCTCTATTGGAGCGGAGCGAGTCGCGCCGGCGTGTTCTGGGGAATGTTGGCCGGATTCGGCGCCTGGGCCTGCCTCGTGTTCCTGCCGAATCTCGCCGCCGGCGGCTTGCTGCCGCCGTTCGACGTTTCCTGGCCGGCCGCGCTGCGCGATCTGCCGCCGATCGGGATCGGACCGCGTGCGCTGTTCGCCCTCGGCGTGAACGTCGTCGTGATGCTCGCCGTGTCGGCGCTGTGCGGCGTCAGCTTGCAGGATCGACTCGCCGCGCGTGCGTTCGTCGTGCAGGAGAGGCTCACGAGCGGCCTGCTCGCGATCACGGCGAACGTCGGCGATCTCGAGGCCGTCGCCGGGCGGATGATTGGCGCGACCGCCGCCCGCCAGGCGCTGCAGGAATACGTGGCGTCGACGGGCCGGCCGCTGCCGAAGCCCGGTGAGCCTGCCGATCGCGGTCTGCTGCAGTACGTGGAACGCGTACTCGCGGCCTCGCTCGGCGCCTCCTCGGCGCGCGTCGTGCTCACCCACGCCTTGAAGCGCAAAGGTCTCGAGGTGGACGAAGTCGCGGAGTTGCTCGATGAGACTTCCCAGGAGCTGCGCTTCAGCCGTCAGTTGCTGCAGGCAACCCTGGAGAACATCACCCAGGGGATCAGCGTCGTCGACGCGCAGCTCCGTCTCGTCGCCTGGAACCGCCGCTACCTCGAATTTTTCGGTTACCCAGAGGGCATGGTCTACGTCGGGCGTCCGGTTGCCGACCTCTTGCGGTGGAACGCGGAGCAGGGCGAGATGGGGCCGGGTGATCCTGGCGTCTTGAGCGAAAAGCGGCTCGCCCATCTGCGTGCGGGAACCGCGTATACGTTTCAGCGCGCGCGGCGCAATGGCCAGGTTTACAGCATTCACGGGCAGCCGATGGCTGGCGGCGGGTTCGTCACGACGTATACCGACATCACGGAATTCAAGCGCAACGAGCAGGACCTGTTGGACGCGAAACAGGGTCTGGAGGAGCGGGTCGCACACCGCACGCGGGAACTCTCCGCCTCGCTCGAAGCGCAACGCGTGGCCAAGCAGGAAGCGGAAACGGCGCACATGAGCAAGACGCGTTTCTTCGCGGCCGCGAGCCATGATTTGCTGCAGCCCTTGAATGCTGCCCGCTTGTTCGTGTCGGCGCTCGAGTCGCAGGCGCAGGCGCATCCCGATCTGCAGGAGCTGGCGAGCCGCATCGACGCCTCGATGCGGGCGGCCGAGGATCTGCTGGCCGATCTGCTCGACATCGCGCGTCTCGACAGCGGCGTGCTCAAGCCGGATGTGACGAACTTCGGCGTCGGCGAACTGCTCGAGGAGTTGCGCCGGCAGTACGCGCCGCTCGCTGTGGCGCGCGATCTGCGCTTGAGCGTCGTGCCCACCCACGAGAGGATTCGCAGTGATCGGGTCCTGCTGCGACGGATCCTGCAGAATTATTTGTCGAACGCTCTGCGCTACACCGAGCGCGGCACGGTGCTCATCGGCTGTCGACGGCGCGGCCCCGACCTGGAGATCGCCGTCCTCGACACGGGGCCGGGCATCGCGGAAAATCAACGCGAGGGCATGTACGGAGAATTCAGCCGACTGCAGCCCGACTCACCGTGGGGCGAGCGCGGCCTCGGCCTCGGCTTGTCCATTTGCCACCGCCTCGGCCGACTCCTGCAACATCCCTTGACGTTTGCGAGCACGCCCGGTCGCGGCTCGAGCTTCGGCGTGCGCGTGCCGCGCGACGTCCAGGATTCGGCTCGGGCACAGCGCACCGAGGCCAAGCCGACGCAGACGGAAGGCGCCGGGCTGCAGGGATTGCACGTGCTGTGCGTCGACAATGACAGCGCGATCCTCGACGGCATGGAGGCGCTGCTCGGACAATGGGGCGTCCGGGTCGCGAAGGCCCGCAACTGCGCCGAGGCTCTGTTGTGCTGTGCGCAGCATGACATCGACGCGGTGCTCGCCGACTATCACCTCGATCAGGGAGTCGATGGCATCGAAGTGCTGCAGCGCTTGCGCGCCGCACGGCTCGAACCGACCTCGGTCGCGCTGATCAGCGCCGATCACGGCGCGGAACTCGCCCGAATCGCGCGCTCGGCAGGCTATCCCTTGCTCTACAAGCCGCTGCGTCCGGCGGCGCTGCGGGCACTCCTGAGCGCCTTCCGCCGGCAGCCTCGCAAGGCCACGGCGGCCTGATCATGAACGACGCCAGCAAATGCCATGTCTTGATCGTCGACGACCATCCCTTGTATCGCGCGGCGCTGCGCGGCGCGATCGCCGCATCGGTGCCGGACTGCGAATTCTGGGAGGCCGACAACGTCGCAACGCTGCTCGACGTGCTCGATCGACACGCGGACGTGCATCTGCTCCTGCTCGATCTGAATCTTCCGGGCGCCTACGGATTCAGCGCCCTGGCGCATTTACGCGGCACGCATCCGGCGCTTCCGGTGATCGTCGTGTCGGCCATGGACGATCCGCGCACCGTGCGTCAGGCGCTGTCGTTCGGCGCCCAGGGCTTCATCTCGAAATCGGCGACTGCCGGGAACATCGGCGCCAGCGTCGCCGCCGCCTTGCGCGGCGAGCTGGTCACGCCCCTGGGCAATGCCGCCGATGAGGGGACCGATCCGGCCGCCCTTGATGCCGCGCAGCGCATGGCGTTGCTGACCCCGCAGCAGTTTCGCGTCTTCGGCATGCTCTGTTCGGGCCGGCTCAACAAGCAGATTGCCTACGATCTCGACATCATGGAAGCGACGGTCAAGGCGCACATGACCGCGATCCTGCGCAAGCTCGGTGCGGCCAATCGGACCCAGGCGGTTTTGCTTGCCGGCAGGCTCGCGGTCGATCCAACCGAACTGCGACCGCAGCCCGAGGATCGAGAGCCTGTGTGAGGCCTGCCTGCGCTCGCGGGGGCCTCTACCGCCGGCCGAGCTCCGTGCGTGCAGCCTCGATGACCGCCTGCATGTGATCGAGGTATCGCTCCAGCGCCCGCCTACCCTGTGTTTCGATCCGATACTCACTCTGCGGCCTGCGTTCCGCGAAATACTTCATGCAGCTGATGTAGCGCGCCTCTTCGAGCTTGCGCGCGTGCACGCTGAGGTTGCCGTCGGTCGTTGCGAGCAACGCGCGTAACTCGACGAAGGTCAGCGACGAGGTGCCGGCCAGCGCGCTGACGATGCCGAGCCGGATGCGGTGGTGCAGCAGATCGTCGGTCTCGGCCGCGGCCGCATGTCGCTCGGCTGCTGCGGCGGTGGTCGGCCCGGAGGGCGCCCGCGTGCCGCGCAAGCGGCGCGAAGCCGCGCTAGCCACCGTGCCTCCGCGCAATCTCTGCGCCATAGACGAGATGAAGTCCGCCGAACCCGAGCATCATCACCCAATCCCCATAGACCGGGGAGACGACCGCGGCGAGAACGCCTGCGAGCATGAAGCTCGCGCCCATCGCCGGAATGATGCGTACCGAAAAAGCCCCGCCCGAGATCAGACCGGTGCCGTAGCAGAGCAGCCAGAGAGCCGGCATGTCGCGCAGATTGCCCGAGCGCAAGAACATCAGCGTCAGCACGGCCCCCGTCGCGACCGCCGGCGCGAACCCGAGCAGGAAGCGACGAAACGGACCGGATAGCAGGCTCTGACCGGCGTCACGGGCTTTGCGCGAGGTGAACGCCAGGCCCACACCCACGGAGACGGCGGCGTCGATGAACCAGGGCGCTAGCCGTACGCCTGGGGGAAAGAAGGCCCGGGCGGCGAGGCCGGTCACGATCGCGCCGAGTCCGACGACGAAGAAACCGGCGCCGGAGAGCGCCGTAAACGAGGCGGCATGCGCCATCGTCTTGCGGATGTAGGCGAGATCGGCCGCGGCGCGATCGGTGAGCGCGGTTGGCAGGGGGGATTGGGCCACGGGCATGCGGGTTCCTCTTGGTCGGGCGAGCCAGAGTCTAGCGGTGAACGAGCGGCGGTCAAGTACTTTGCCGATTAAAGTCACTTCACTCAACTGCTATAGTTGATCGGATGAATGGTCCGGATACGCCAGGCTTGGAAACCAACTCCTTGATTCCCGTGCAGAGCGGAGCGATGCGGGTCATCGCCACCGCCGCGGTGCTCGGCATCCTGTACCTTGGCCGGGACGTGCTCGTGCCCGTGACCCTGGCGGTCATGCTCAGCTTTCTCATGCTGCCGCTCGTGCAACGCCTGCGCCGCATCGGTCTCGGCCAGACCTTCTCCGTCCTGGCTGCAGTGCTGTGCGTCGCGATCGGCGTCGTCGCAATAGCCGTGGTGATCGGCTCGCAGCTGGTGCGCATGGGCTCCCATCTGCCGCAGTACGAGTTGACGATCGGTCACAAGGCACAGACGCTGCGTTCGCTGACGATCCGCCGAGCCGAGACCGTGCTCGGGGTCTCGCGGCGCGCGGCCTCGGCCGCGACGCCGGACCCTGTGCAGTTGCCCGCCGTCGCGATCGCGGGCACCCTGCCCGCAGCGCCGGTCGATGCGCCGAGCGGCTCACTGCAATTTCTGCAGCGCGTGCTCGCCTCCGTCTGGGTGCCGCTCGAAACCGCGGGCACGGTGCTCGTCGTGCTGATCTTCGTCTTGCTCGAGCACGAGGCACTTCGCGATCGTTTGATTCGCGTCGCCGGCGGGGCGGACATCCGCACGACGACGAACCTGATCAACGATGCCGGCACGCGCCTGTCGCGGTTCTTCACTTCTCAATTCGCCGTCAACGTCGCCGTCGGCGCCGTGATCTGGATCGGACTCGCGTTACTCGGCCTGCCGCACTCCCTGCTCTGGGCGACCCTCGCAACCGTGCTTCGATTCGTGCCCTACATCGGCATCTGGATCGCGGCGCTTTGCGCGACGCTGTTCGCCGCGGCCGTCGATCCCGGCTGGTCGCTCGTGAGCGAAACTGCCGCGCTGTTCGTCGTCGTGGAATTGATCGCCGGTCAGTTGGTCGAGCCCCAGCTGTTCGGTCACGCGACCGGCCTGTCGCCGCTGTCGGTGGTCATCGCGGCGATTTTCTGGAGCTGGATGTGGGGACCGATCGGTCTGATTCTCTCGACGCCGGTGACCCTGTGCCTGCTCGTGGCCGGGCGCCATACGGCGGCATTGAGTCTGCTCGACGTACTGCTCGGCGACACGCCTGCTTTGACCATGCCCCAAAAATTGTATCAACGGGCGCTCTCGGGCGATTCCGCGGAGATCATCGCGAGCGCGCGCGCGTTCCTGAAACGCAATTCCGTCGCCGTGTACTGCGACGTCGTGCTGATGCCGGCCGTCTATATTGCCAGTCTGGATTTCATCGCGGGCACGATCGACCACGACCAGCAGATCCGCGTGCGCGACACGATGCTGAGCCTGTTCGCATCCCTCGGCAACGAGCCCGCGCGTCGCTCACGGCGCAGGCGCAGCAGCGTGCTCGACAACGTCAATCTGGCGCGCGCCTTGCGTGAGCAACGGGAGCGCGCGAGCGGGCGATGGCAGGGCCCGATGGACGTGCCACCCGGCTCCGTCACGCTCTGTGTGGGATTGGGCACGGGCAGTGACGAATTGGCGACCGAAATCCTGGTGAGGATACTGCGCAATCAGCGCATCGACGCGCGCCACGTTCTGCCCGACGACATCCAGGCGCCGCCGCCCGCGGAGGCCTCGCCCGACAGCGTCGCCATCGTCTACGTGGTCAGCGCCTTTCGCAGCGAGGAGCGGAAATTCGGCGCCGACATCATCGAGACCTTGCGCACTCGGCTGCCCCAGGCATGGATTTGCTCGGTGGTGATTCCGGGGCTGCTCGCCGCGATACCGGAACGCAAGGCCGATGTCGATTCCGGCGAGGTCGACGCGAGCGTGACGACCTTCAACGAGGCGGAAACCCTTTGCTTGGAGCGTTACCGCAATCGAGCTGCCGCGGTCTGAAACGCGCGGCCGCGGCCTGAAACGCGGACCGGCTTCAGCGACCGCCGTGATGCCTGTCTAGCGCGCAGGCCCACTCGAGGTTGGATTCGGCGAGCGTTCCCGGAATGACCGGGCTCCAGGGTGTCTGCTTCGGATCCGCTTCCTCCGTATCGGTGCCGCCCCTGAGGTTGTTTTCCGCGTAATAGATCACGAGCAGCGGCCGCGCCTGGTCCTTGGTGCAATCGTAATCGGTTTTTTGCACGACGCTGAGATAGGCATCTCCGTTCGCATCGTGCTGCGGCTCGGCGAATTCCTGGCGCAGCCAGATGGTGACGATCTTGCCGGAGCGTTTCATTTGATGTTCGGTCCCGTAGGAGGCCCAGGATCCATCGTTGGCCACGGAACGAAATTCCCAGCCCCCGCTGGTCATCGGATCCAGCGTCCCAACCCATGCCATGGGGTCCGCTTTGCGCGCGGCTCTTTCATGCTCCAAGTGCTCGGTGTGCGCCTTTGCTTCCGCCGCGGCCGCGATACGCTGCGTTTCCCACAGCTTCTCCTGTTCGGGAGTCTGCGCGCTGCAGGGCGATGCGCGGCCTAGCAGCGTGCCGGCCAGGGACGCCGCGACGATCAATCCAGTCTTGATACGCATCCGATCTACCTCAGTGGGAGTTGGATCCTACACCGACCGCGCCGTGCCGGGTCCCGTGCCCGCGACTCGATCCCGATGCGGATCGCGGTCAAGCTGCCTTAAGGTCAGGCCCAGCTGCCTAAGGCGCCTTGCCGGCGTCGATGAAACGCTGGATCAAGTCGGCCACCGAGCGCGGGTCCTCCCAGAACGGGTTGTGGCCCAGTCCCGCGAAGATCTCGACCTCTGCATGCGGCAGCCCGCGACGCAGGCTGCGGCGCACAGGTTCCTCCATGATCGGGTCCTTGCCGCCCCAGATCAGCAAGGTTGGCGCCGTGAGTCGCGGCAGCGTGGCCTGCAGGTCGGCGTAGGCGGTCGTGGCCTGAAGGCCCTGATCGAGCACCGCCAGCCACACCCGCAAGGGGATCTGCGCGGAGTCTTTGCGCTCGCGCCGAATGAAATCGGGATCGACCGGCGTCGGCGAATCCCACCAAGCGATCATGAACGGCGAATCGGGATCGATCGGTTCTTGCAGTTGGCGGATCGCGGCGGCGTAATCGAATCCGGGTGGCTTTTTCGGCGCGTCGGGTGGGGTTCCCCCCGTCGATGAGATCAGCACGACGCGCGTCGTCCGCTCGGGCCAATATTCGGCAAAGGTCTGCGCGACGATGCTGCCGAGGGAATGACCGATGATGACGGCTTTGTCGACATGCAGGGCGTCGAGCAGCAGTTTCACGTCATAGGCGAAGTCGAGCCGCGAGTAGCAGCATTCGGGCTTGCTCGAGACCCCGTGGCCGCGCAAGTCGACGAGGATCAGGTGGTCCCGTTTCGGCAGGAAGGGGAGCATGGGCACCCAATCTCGCGCGCTGTCGGTAAACCCGTGGATCAGCACCACGGGCGCTGCGGACGGATCCCCCATCTCAACGTAACCGAGCGTGATCCCGTCCGGCAGCGCGAGCGTCTTCTTGGCGGCATCGAAGGCATCGAGATCGATCGGCCGCGGCTCGACCGCGGCAGGCGCCGTTGCGGGGCTCGACGTGGCGGCCGCCGACACGCCAATCGGCGCGCTTTGCAGCGCAAGCGACAATGCGAACACGCCGATCGGCCGGAACAGCCGGCCTGCCGCCCTGGCGGGTTCAGCCATTCTTGATCCGGCTTACGAGCCCCCGCGTGAACTCGCTCGTGCTGCTCTTGCCGCCCAAGTCTCCGGTGCGCACCAGGTCGAGGTTGAGGGTCGCGCTGATCGCGGTGCGCAGCCGCGCCGCTTCCGCATGCAGACCCGAATGCTCGAGCATCATCGCAGCCGCCAGCAGCAGGGCCGTGGGATTGGCGACGCCCTTGCCTGCGATGTCCGGCGCCGAGCCGTGCACGGCCTCGAAGATCGCCGCGTCCGCGCCGATGTTGCCGCCCGGCGTCATACCGAGACCGCCGACCAAGCCGGCGACGAGATCGGAGAGGATGTCGCCGAACAGATTGGTCGTGACGAGCACGTCGAACTGCCACGGGTTCAGGACGAGTTTCATCGCGCAGGCATCGATGATCACGGTCTCGAGTGCAAAGGCGTTCTTGTACTTGCGCTCGTACAGTTCGAGGCCGGTCTCGAGGAAGATGCCGGTCAGGGCCTTCATGATGTTCGCCTTATGCACGATCGCGACCTTTTTGCGGCCCGTCGCGACCGCGTGCGCGAAGGCGAAGTCGAGGAGGCGCCGGCTGCCCTGGCGCGTATTGACGCCCGTGGCCATGGCGACCGCATGCGGGTCGTCGTCGATCTGAATGTAGTGTTCGTGGCCGATGTACAGGCCCTCGAGATTCTCGCGCACGACGACCAAGTCGATGTTGTCGAAGCGTCCGCCCGGCACGATGGTGCGGGCAGGGCGCAGATTCGCGTACAACTTGAATTCTTCGCGCAGGCGCACGTTGGAGGAGCGATAGCCGCCGCCGGAAGGCGTCTCCAGCGGCCCCTTGAGCGCCAAGCGAGTGCGGCGAATGCTCGCGAGTGTCGCCGCGGGCAGCGGATCACCGGCCGCCTTGACGCCGCCGAGTCCAGCGACCTGGTGGTCCCACTCGTAGGGGCTTCCCAGCGCGTCGAGCGCCGCGAGCGTGGTGTCGACGATTTCCGGACCGATGCCGTCGCCGGCGATCAAAGTGGCTGGGATTTTTTGCGTCATTTCGTTCCGAATCTCGAACCGGGCAGGGCGTGCCGGGACAACCGGGCTAGAATACTCGAAGCGCGCGCTGCGCCGATAGAGGAATCCCGTCATCGAGCCCACAGAACCCGCGTCCGTCGAACCCGTGCCCACGGAAGCGGCATCCACCGACGCCGTCCTCGTCGCGATCGCTGACACGCGCCGTTGGTTGGAGCGCGCCGTCATCGGGCTCGGTTTGTGTCCGTTCGCGCGCCGAGTCTATGACGACGGCCGCATCCGATTTCGCGTCAGCGAGGCGACCGCGCCGGACGGCTTGCTCCAGGACTTGCGCGCGGAGCTGCAAGGATTGCAGTCGGCGGATCCGGCGGTTTGCGAAACGACCTTGTTGATTCATCCGTACGTGTTCGGCGATTTTGCGGATTACAACGACTTTCTTGCCGAAGTCGATGCGCTGGTCGCGGCGCACGGCCTCGAGGGTGAACTGCAGGTCGCGAGTTTCCATCCGCACTATCAGTTCGCCGGCACGGGTCCGTCCGATGCCGAAAACAACAGCAATCGCTCGCCCTATCCGATGCTGCACATTCTTCGTGAAGCGAGCGTCGAGGCGGCGATCGCGCAGTGGGGCGACACGGATCTCATCTACCAGCGCAACATCATCGTGCTGCGCGAACTGGGGGCGCAGGGATGGCGTAGGTTGTGGCTGGATTGAGGCTCAAAACCGCTCCGCCTTCTCAGCGCGGGCGGCTTCACGTACACTCGGCCCATGCTGCTATCTTCGCGATCGCAGCCAATAACGTGGGATGCATCCAAATTCGCGGTTGCCGGACGAGCACCAGGAGAGCCGTTAGATTATGAGATTACAACGTTGCCCGGCGCTGCCCGCCTTGGTTCTCGGCTTTTCCGCGGTCTCCTGGGCTTCGGCCGACGCGGCCGAATTTCCGACGCCGCTGGCGCCGGAGACAATACCGAACGTCCGCACCCTGCCGGAGAAACTTCCCAGCACCTGGGCGTTCCTGAATTTTTCTAGCGATCGAATCGAACTGCGCGACGTCGGCAGCGATGCTCGCGCGGTCGAGGGGAACCTCCAGGCCCGCGATTCCGCGATGTTGTTGATCTCCTCGACCCGCCCCGAGATCTATGTGGCGGACACCGTATGGTCGCGCGGCACCCGGGGCACGCGCACCGACTACATCACGGTCTACGACACAAAGACCTTGAGTCCCACGGCCGAGATCGTGCTGCCCACCAAGCGCGGGCTGATCACGGCGATGGAAGGGATGTTCGCTTTCACCGACGACGAACGCATCGGTCTGGTGTTCAATTTCACGCCTGCTTCCTCGGTCACAGTCGTCGACTTGGTCAAACGCAAGGTCTTGAGCCAGGTGGAGATTCCCGGCTGCTCATTGATCTACCCCACGGGTCAGCGCGGCTTCTCGACATTGTGCGCGAGCGGCACCGTGCTGAGCCTGAGCTTGAGCGCCGACGGCAAGGTCATCTCGCGCAGCGAATCCAAGCCCTTCAACGTCATCGACACGGACCCACTGTTCACCTGGTCGGCGACCCTGGGCGGCGTACGCTATTTTCCGACCATGCTCGGCCACGTGCAGCCGATCGACACGCACGGCGACGCCGCCGCGGTCTTGCCGCCATGGTCCCTGGTCTCGCAGGAGGAAGCGGCGGCCAACTGGCGGCCGAGTGGCTGGCAGCCCGTGACGGGCGATGGCGCGTCCTCGTTGTACGTGCTGATGCAGCCGGATGCCCGCGAAGGCAGCTACAAGGAACCGGGCACCGAAGTCTGGGTTTTCGACGTGGCGAGCAAGACGCGCACGCGGCGCCTGCGCCTGGTGCGTCCGGGATCCTCGATTGCCTTGACGCATACCACCCAGCCCTTGTTGCTGGTCCAGAGCGGAGAGCGCGTCGATGTCTACGACGCGACCAGCGGCAGTCTGATCCGCAGCCTCAATGCGACCGGCTTTCGGACCCGCATGACGATTCAGCCCGCTCCCTGACATGGGCCTCGACTCTCCCGTGGCCGGCGTCCTCGCTCTGATCGAAACAGAGACAGCGTGGTTCCTCGCGCTGTTGCTGGCGGGGGCCGCGCTGCACAAGCTGCTGGCGCAAACCCGCGCGCGCCGGGCGGCCGGTGAGTTGCTCGGCGTGTCCTGGCGCGTCGCCGCCATCGCAGCAGGCGCCGCGATCGCGATCGAGGGTCTCGCGGCCTTCTGCCTCGTTGATCCGAACTCGCGCGCCGTCGGCGCCGCGCTCGCGGCGGTGCTCTGGTCCGTTTATCTCGGGCTCATGGGCCGCGCCATCTTCGTGGGGCGCAGGGAGGTCGACTGCGGCTGCAGTTTCGGCAAGGCGCATCGGCCGCTCGGCCCCTGGCAAATGCTGCGGACCGGCAGTCTGATGCTGCTTGCCGTCTGGGTTGCCGTCGCGGGGCTAGAACCCGCGGTCCAAGGGTGGGCGGGTGCATCAGCTGCAAGTCTCGGCGAATTGAGCTGCGAGTGCCTCGCTGCGTTCGCATTTCTCGCGCTCTACGTGGCGCTCGACCATGTTCTCGGCCTTGCAGCCCTGCGCGACGGAGTGATGCAATGAGCTTTCTCGTCGCTTCCCAAATTCTCCTGTGGATCGGCCTGATCGTCCTCGGATTCATCTGCATCGCGCTCGCGCGTCAGATTGGTGTCCTGCATCAGCGCATCGCGCCCGCGGGTGCGCTGGCGCTGCGTCAGCCGTTGAAGATCGGCGAACCGGTTCCGACCCTGAATCTGTTCACGCTCGATGGCGCGGGCGTGCAGATCGGCGGCCTGCGCGGCGGACGCAGTCAGTTGCTGATGTTTTTGTCGCCGGACTGCGCGATCTGCGAATCCTTGCTGCCTTCCGTGCGGTCCGCCCACGGCGCAGAGCGCGCTTGGTTGGACATCATATTGGCGAGCGACGGGGAGGGCGCGCAGCACGCGGCCTTCGTGCGCGACAAGGGGCTCGCAAAGTTTCCTTACGTCGTCTCGGAAACCCTGGGGCGCACCTATGGCGTCGCCAAACTGCCGTATGCCGTGCTGATCGACGAGGCTGGGAAGTTGGCGGCCGCGGGTTTGGTGAATACGCGCGAGCATTTGGAAAGCCTGTTCGTGGCCAAGGAGCGCGGCGTGAGCAGCATTCAGCAATTCCTCAGTCAACGTGGCCAGAAGCGGGCATCGTCGGGAGATTAGTGTGTTGCAATTCGATCAGATAGCCGAAAAAGTAGTGCGCGGATTCGCGAGCCGAACCTCGCGCCGCAGCGTGTTCACTCTCGTCGGGACGTTCCTGGCCGGCGCTGCGGCGATTCCGCTGCTGCCGGTGGCGCGTGCCGAGGAGCCGGGCGGCCCTGATGCATCCGATCCGAACTCCGGTCTTCAGCCGCCCCAGACCAGCGGCAACCCGCAAGACCCCGGCGATCAAACCCGCTGTGATTACTGGCGTTACTGCGCGATCGACGGCTCGCTGTGTTCCTGCTACGGCGGCACCGTCAACTCCTGTCCACCCGGCACCGAGATGTCGCCGATCACCTGGATCGGAACCTGCTTGAACCCGGCCGACAAGCGCAACTACATCATTTCGTACAACGATTGTTGTGGCGGCGTGCCCTGGGGACGTTGCAACTGCCAACGCAACGAGGGCGACCGCCCGGTCGTGCGCCCGCAGACGAACAACGAGGTCACCTGGTGCTTCGGCACGCAGAGCCAGTCTTATACCTGCTCGACCGCCATCATTCTGGGCGTCGCGACCGATCAGAAGTAGCCGCATGCGTCGCCAGATCTTCGGAGTCCTCGGAATCGCTGCAGCCGCGGCAGTTACCGGAGCCTTGAACTCGGCCGCCGCATTCGCAGATCCCACCCCGGCGGGGGCGACCGTGTTCGCCAACCATTGCGCCGTTTGCCATGGCCCCGACGCTGCCGGCATCCCGGGCAGCTTCCCTTCTTTGCACGAGCAGATCGTCGATTTCGCCAAGACGCCGGCTGGACGCGAGTATCTCGTCATGGTCATCACGACCGGCCTCGTCGGTGAACTGCAAGTCGGTGGGGGCACTTATCACGGCGTGATGCCGCCACAATCCACCTTGAGTGAGGCGGAAGTTGCGGCCGCCTTGAACTACCTGGCGAGCGGCATGGGCAAGATCAAGTCCGCAGGCGCGCCTTTCAGCGCCAAGGCCGTGATGGAGATCCGCGCCCGGCATCCCGACAAGTCGGCACCGAATACCAGGGCCTTACGGCCCGCTTCGGCCGCACCATGATCTTTCGTAGGCGCGCCGCCATCGGCGCGCGCGTTATCGCTGTCGTCGCGATCCAGGCCGCTTCCGGCGCGTCCGCGCAGGCACCCGCTGCCGATGCGCCGCTGGCGCCCGGCGTTCAGAACGCGCAGCGCGCCTGGCAGCACTGGGTCCTCAACTGCCAGGGCTGTCATCGACCGGACGGCACGGGATCCGAGGCTACGGCTCCCAGCATCGCCGGCACGGTCGCGCGCTTTCTGCACGCTCCCGGCGGGCGCGAGTACCTCGGCCAAGTGCCCGGGGTAGCGACCTCTCCCTTGGGCGATGCCGATCTTGCGGAAGTCCTGAATTGGATGCTGTGGCGGTTCGATGCCGCGCACATCCCGGCCACCTTCCAGCCCTATACGGCCGACGAGGTCGGCAGGCTGCGCCAGCATCCCCTGCGCATCGAAGCCTCGCGCGTGCGCAATGATCTGCTGAAGAAGGCGGCGACTGCACCAGCGCGCGCTACGGCGCGAGGGGAGTCGGGCGCCGCGGGTTGATGAGCCTCCTCGCTCACCGAGCGCCGTCGGGCACCGCGGCGATCAAAGTGGCGGCCGCGTCGATCGCCGCGGCTTGATGCGCGAGCAGTTGCTGACCCCCCATCTCCATGAATTCCTGGAGATAGGGATCACTGACCTCGGTACGAATCCCGGCCAGTTCCTCGATCACCGCGAGTCCGCAAAACGGGACATAAGCATTCGAATAGCCGCCCTCGTGGGTCGCGATCAGCCTGCCACCGCACAATTCCTCCGCCGCGAGTCGGACGGCCCGGGTCATCGAGCGGAAGGTGTCGCTGGTCGCGAGCATGCGGCCGAGCGGGTCCATCGCACTCGCGTCCAAGCCGCAGGCGATCACGATCAATTCGGGACGGAAGCGTCGCAGCGCGGGCAGCACGACGCGCTCCATCGCCGCCAGGTACGCCTCATGACCGGACCCCGGCGGCAGGGGCAGATTGATGTTGGCGCCGAGGCCGGCGCCCGTACCGTTGTCCTCGACGTGACCCCGAGCCAGCGGATAGCAACGATCCTGATGGACGGACATGGTCAACACGGCAGGATCGTCGATGAAGGCCGACTCGGTGCCGTTGCCGTGGTGCACGTCCCAGTCGACGACGGCGATGCGGCGCAGCCCGTGCATCCGCTGGGCATGGCGCACCATGATGACGAGGTTGCCGAATACGCAATAGCCCGCGCCCTGATCGGCATCCGCGTGATGTCCGGGCGGGCGTACCAGCGCATAGGCGTTGCGGACCCGCCCGGACAGGACGGCGTCCGCCGCTTCGATGCAGCCGCCCACCGCAAGCCGGGCGATGTCGTAACTGCCCGCGCCGATGTTGACGCTGTCGCCCACGGGACCGCCGCCCGCGGCCGAAACGCGGCGCACCGTCTCGACGTAGCGCTGCGTGTGGAAATACTGTAATTCCTCGATGCTTGCCGCGCGCGGGGCGATGCGCCGCAGTTGCTCGGCCAGCCCGCTGACCTCGAGCAAGCCCAGCAGGCGGCGCTTGCTGTCCGGGCTCTCCGGGTGCTGGTCCGGCTGCGCATACGGATTGACGTTCGAGAATCCCGCACCGGATCCGGCGTCGTGCCAGAAATAGCGTTCATGCGCCACGAGCCCGGTGGGCAAGCTCACGGCGCGGCCTTGCGCAGATACACCCGTTTGCCCTCGAACCAGGTTTGCAGCACCCGAGTCTGGGCGATTTTGTCGCCTTTTCCGGCGGCGGCGAGCGCGAAGATGTCCCGGTCGAGGACGATGAAGTCTGCTGATTTCCCAACGACGAGCGATCCTGCCTCCCGATCAATGCTTAGCATGCGCGCACCGTTGATCGTGTAGGCGTCGACCGCGGCCTGCAGGCTGATGCGCTGCTTGGGCCCCAGTGCCGGTGAGCCGGGATCGCGGCGCGTGATTGCATGCGCGAGATTCACGAAAGGCCGCGGATCGGGCGTGTCGACGGGCGCATCGGAACCGGCCGTGATGATGCCGCCCGCCGCCGCCACGGCGGCGACCGGATAGGCGTTACGATCGTAGAGGTTGCCGGGCGCATGCAGGGCCGCGTAGCCGCTGCCGTGGACGCGCTGGAGAAACGGGATCACGGAAGTGTCGTAGTCCGGATCCGTCCCCATCCAGGCATAGGTGAAAGCGACGTATAGCCGGTCCGCGCCGATGCGACGCACATCTTCGGGGGACGACAGCTGGATGTGCGCGAGACTGTCGTGCGTGCTCGTGTTGCCGTCGAAACCGCGCGCCGCCTCGATCGCGTCGAGCGCCGTGCGCAGGGCGCGATCGCCGATGACGTGAATGTGCAGATTGAAACCGGCGACGTGAAAGCGACGGACGAACTCCAGGATCACGGCGCGCTCGTGCTGCAATTGGCCGTTAGACTTGAGGCATTGCGAGGGATGGTAGCCGTGACTCTCCATGAACCGCTTGGCGGCGATGGGATCCGCATACTTGGCGCCCGCGGTGCGCACCCCGCCGCAGACCAGCCCATCGAGATCGACGTAGCCGGTGACTCTCGCCCGGCCACTCTTGTCGACCGCGAAGATCGGTTGCAAGAAATCATGCAGAGAAGCGGCGTTCGGCAACGTTGGCGGGACGGCGTAGGGGTCGCCCTCGAGCACGCCGTCGGCGAACAGCTTGACGAAGTCGGCGCGGACCAAAGGATCCTTGGCGTACTTGGCCCGAATCGCGCTCGCCTGATCGACCATGGTGTCGTAGTCGACCTCCCCGGCGCCGTCGCGGAAGCGCTCCGGATCGAAGAAGAGCGCGAGACTCGCGCGCAGCGTGAGCCGGCCCCGCGCCTCGAGCGTGTCGAAGACGGCCAGGCTTTCGGGCGAGGTTTTGGCGTCGAGGATCGCGGTGATGCCGACGCTGTTGAGACGCTCGGGAATCTTCTCGGGGACCCGCAAGACTGCGTCGAGATCGATGTCGAGCATGCTGTTCGGGTTGATGGCGAAACGCGCGTCCTCGTTGACAGCACCGTTCGGCTCGCCGCTCGCATCGACGCCGATCAGTTTTCGATAGACCGCGAACTCGGTCTCGAGCGTCGCCTTGGAGTATCCGACCATGCGTCCGGCGGCATTTCTGGCGGACGCCAGGGCGAGACTGTTGAAAGCCCCGTGATGCCAGTCATTCCCGATCAGTTGCACCGGATTGTCGGGCGCGGCTCGGTCCAGGGCGGCTCGCAGCGTGGGAAACTCCGCTTCCGGTTGATTGCCGCGGGAATAATTCCATTGATGCACGACGAGCCTCTCACCCGGCGCCGGTTTGTAGCGCAGCAGGCAGGCATGCACGAAATCCGAGAGCTGGTGCAGATCCATCGCCCGGCTGTCGAGGTTGCAAACGTCCAGGTCGACGATATCCATCGGGTGCACGTGGGAGTCCACGAGCCCCGGCAGCACGCGCGCACCGTGCAGATCGATGACTCGCGTCGCCTTGCCGATCAAGCGTCGCGCGCCGCCATCGCCGCCCACGAACACAAGGCGTCCGTCCGCGACTGCGAGGGCTGTGGGTTCGGCCTGGGTGCGCCTGCCCGCCGAACGATCCGCACTGGCGGCGGTGTAGATCTTCGCGTCGATGAGGACGAGGTCGGCGGGCTTTGCTTCGCTGCGCGCCGCCCCCCAGCAAGAGGCCGCCAGCAAGAACAGGCCCGTCAGCAGGCAAGAGCTCGCGCGCAAGCAGCCTGCGCGACCCAGCTTCCTGCCGAACGGGGTGCTGCGCTTCATTGACGGCCGGTCTCGTTACTCACGACCTGGCGATTGCGTGAATCGCGGCCGTAGTAATCGGGGTAATCCACGCTCAAGCCCTTGAACCGCCGGTGTACCCAGAAATACTGCTCCGGGACCCGGTGGATATGCTGTTCCAGCAGGCGTGTGAATCGGCGCACGTCGTCCACCGGATCCTCGCCGGGGAAGTGTTCGAAGGCCGGACCGATGGTCACGCGCCAGGACGTATTGTCCGCGAGGCGCTCCGGAAAATAAGTCAGAACCGCGGCCCCGGAGATTTGCGCGAGCCGCGAGGTCGCCGTCGTCGTCGCGGCCGGGATGCCGAAGAATTCGACCATGGCCGCCCCCTTGTTGCGGTAGCTCTGATCGGGTGCGTACCAGACCACTCCGTTCTTGCGCAGCACGCGGATCATCGTGCGAATGTCGTCGTACTGGATCGGAACGCCGTGGCGCTCGAAGCTCGCGAGCATGGCCGCGGCCAGCACGGCGTTCTTCGGCGGCCGATAGACGGCGCTCATCGGTACGACGGCGCTCAGGATGCGCGTCGCGATTTCAATCGTCGTGAAGTGACCGCCGATCATGATCGCGCCTCGGCCTTTGGCGAGCGCCGCCTCGAGGTGTTCGAGGCCGACGATTTCGGCGCGCTTGAGGATGCGCGCGTCGCTGCTCCACCACGTGTTCGCCGTTTCGAACAGTGCCATTCCCAAACTCTCGCAATGGCGATCGAGCAGCTCGGCGCGAGCCGCCGGCGACAGTTCCGGCAGGCACAGGTCGATGTTCCGGCGGGCGATACGGATCCAGGACAGGGGCAGCCGCCGCAGGAGCTTGCCGATGCCGATGCCGAGCCGCATCTGCAGCGGCACGGGCAGCCGTTCGAGTGTTCGCAACAGCCCGAGGCCCAGCCATGTCGCCCAGTATTTCGGCGCGTAAGAACTCAAGGGCATCGCCAGGCTCTGCGCTCTGTCGACGCGTGCGCGCGGTGCGCATAGCATTTGCAGGATGTATTCATTGTGGCAGCGGGTTCGATCCTTGCGGCACCGGTTTTCGTTCGGGCTGTCCGAGCGCTTGCGCTGGTCCCGTGGCCCGTTTCACGAAAGTCCGGCGCTCGTGCTCCGGGGGTCCTCCGAGCAGGCCGAGAGAATAGCCGCGTTGCAAAGCCGTTACCAGGTCAAATTCGAGGCCCGATTAGCCCAGGCGACGAGTCTCAACAACTACGAATACCTGGACCTGCTCGACCGGCTTTGGCAGGCCGCCGGCCTCGCGCCGCCGCGGTCCGGGGTCTTGTGCGACGTCGGCTGCGCCAATTTCTGCTACGCCGCTGCCTTGCAGGCCTTTTTTCGGCCGGCGAGCCTCGTCGGTGTCGAAATCGAGGGCTATCGACGGTACCGCGATGGTCATACCCGGATCGACTACGCGGCCGGCTATCTTGCATCACTGCCGCAGGCTCGCTTCGTGGTCGCCGATTACGCCGGTCTCGACCTGGCCGCCGATGTGATCACGGCCTGGTTCCCCTTCGTCACGCCGCAGGCGATCCTCGCTTGGCGCCTGCCGCTGTCCTTGCTGACCCCGGTCCGGCTGTTCGCGCGGGTGCGCGCCAACCTCCGCCCCGGCGGCCTGTTCGTCATGGCCAATCATGGCCTCGCGGAGGCCGCGATCGCCGCGGACTTGTGCGCCGCAGCGGGCCTAAGCTCGGTCGGACGTCATGTCGGGGCCGGTCCTTTGAACGCGCATCGCTTGGCGCCCGCCGTGCTCAGCGGCTGGCGTGTCGAGCTCCGGGGCCCCTGCATTCCCAGCCTTGAAACCCCGCAGTCGTATTAATCCCCAAACTCCTGTATGCTATTCGTCGGTTCGTGAAGTTCTACTTGGTCTGTTTCGGGTCACCGCTCCGCTCCGGCGCAACTCTGACCTCAACCCACAAAGCAGGTTTCTTCGATCCAGGTGGCAGACACTCGGTTCACTTCGTATCAGCGGTGGTTTGAGTGATCGGCCGAAAGTTTCTTTTGTAGCAGGTATTCTTCACATGACGAAAATGTATGTTGGTAATCTCCCGTTCTCAATGGACGAGTCCGCGGTACGCGCGCTGTTCGAAAAGCATGGCGCGGTACAATCGGTGGCGTTGATTAACGATCGTGACACCGGCCGTCCCCGCGGTTTCGGTTTCGTTGAAATGGCGAGCGCGGACGCTGCGCGCGCCATGCAGGCCTTGAACGGCCACGACGTCGACGGGCGTGCGCTGAAGGTGAACGAGGCGCAAGAGCGCACCGGCGGCGGCGGCGGCGGTGGTGGCGGCGGTTCCCGCGGCCCCAAGCGCTGGTAAACCAGCGCTTGCCATGAGGCGAGGACCGGGGCCACAGTGATGTGGCCCCGGTCGTTTCTGGAACCCGAGTTTAATTTTCGCGATAGGGTTTACCCTGGAGGCGTCATTGCCTATAATCGCGGCCCTTAGGGGGGGTCGCAAGATCGAGTTGACCCCAAGCGAGCGGTTTTAGAAAGGCCCCCGATGGGGCTTTTTCTTTGAGTGAAGAGGGGTCCGATGGGCCCCTTTTTTGTTTGTGAAGGATTCGCCTTTATGCGCGACGAGCTTGTGCGCTTGTTGGAGCCGACGGTCGAAGCGCAGAACGTCGAACTCGTGGACATCGAGTTCGCCAAGGGCGGCCGCGGCGCAGTGCTGCGGATCTTCATCGACCGGCAGAGCAATGCCGCCGAGGGGATCACGGTGGACGATTGCGCCCGCGTGAGCCACGCGGTGAGCCTGGTGCTCGAGACGGAGGATCCGATCAAGGGTCATTACACCCTCGAGGTGTCCTCTCCCGGTTTCGATCGGATCTTGCGCAAGCGGGAGCACTTCGAGCGTTTCGTCGGCGAGCGGGTGTTCGTCGAGCTGAAATTGCCGCAAGACGGACGCCGGCGGTTCATCGGCGCGTTGAGCGGGATCGACGACCAGGGAATCGTCGTGGTTGTGGACGGACAGGACCATCGGCTGTCCTTCGAGCGGATTCAGAAGGCGCGATTGCGACCGGAATAGCGATCAGGAGTTGAGGTTCCATGAACAAAGAAATTTTAATGGCGGTCGATGCCGTTTCGAACGAAAAAGGCGTCGACAAGGAAATCATTTTCGACGCGCTCGAGGCGGCTCTCGCGTCGGCGACCCGGAAGAAGCACGGCGAAGAACTGGACGTACGCGTCTCGATCAATCGCAAGACCGGCGGCTATGACACCTTCCGACGCTGGAAGGTCTTCGCGGATGAATCCACCGAGCTCGAGGTGCCCGAGCGCGAGCTGCGGCTCGACGACGCGCGTGACATCGACAAGGACGTGGAGCCGGGCGGTTACGTCGAGGAGCCGATGGAATCGGTGCCCTTCGGACGCATTCTCGCGCAGACCGCCAAGCAGGTCATCGTGCAGAAAGTGCGCGAAGCGGAGCGCGCCCAGGTCGTCGATGCCTACAAGGATCGCGCCGGAACGCTCGTCAGCGGCATCGTCAAGCGCGTGGACCGCAATGGTGTGTTCGTCGATCTCGGCGCGAATGCCGAGGGCTACATTCCGCGTGAGGAGTTGATCCCGCGCGAACCCGTGCGTTCGCAGGATCGCATCAAGGCGTTTCTCAAGGAGGTTCGCTCGGAGCCACGCGGTCCGCAGCTGTTCCTGTCCCGCACGGCGCCGGAGTTTCTGATCGAACTGTTCAAGCTCGAGGTTCCCGAGGTCGGCCAGGGCCTGATCAACATCCTCGCGGCCGCGCGTGATGCCGGTGTTCGCGCCAAGATCGCGGTGCGCAGCAACGATCCGCGGGTCGATCCGGTCGGCGCCTGCGTCGGCATGCGCGGCTCGCGCGTGCAGGCGGTCTCGAACGAGATCGCCGGGGAGCGCGTCGACATCATCCCATTCGACGACAACAGCGCACAGTTCGTGATCAATGCGATGGCGCCTGCCGAGGTCACCTCGATCGTCGTCGACGAGGACTCCCATTCGATGGACATCGCCGTCTCCGAGGACAAGCTCTCGCAGGCGATCGGCCGCGGCGGGCAGAACATCCGGCTCGCGAGCGAGCTGACGGGGTGGGAGCTCAATGTGATGAGCGAATCGCAGGCCGAAGCGAAGAGCGAGACAGAGTCCTCCGCCCTGCGCGAGACCTTCATGAAGCAACTCGACGTCGATGCCGACGTCGCGAGCATCCTCGTGCAGGAGGGCTTTTCGACGATCGAGGAGATCGCCTACGTGCCGGCGAGCGAACTGAACGGCATCG
>Ga0116226_10000265_pt1 | contig 43164 bp, 41 predicted proteins | sample S1TSphfallax_FD_89692 | JGI IMG/M metagenome (GOLD analysis project Ga0116226, IMG submission 89692) | Host-associated microbial communities from peat moss isolated from Minnesota, USA - S1T2_Fa - Sphagnum fallax MG | ecosystem: Host-associated > Plants > Peat moss > Unclassified | place: USA... | reverse complement strand
GGATCGACGCCAGGCTGTGGCCGAGCATGATGCGGTCGTCGCCGTGGGCGCGCACCGCCTCGACCAGGACACGATGGAAATCCGGGCGGTAGATGTGACCGTCCCGCTCGGCCTCGGCGGTATCGGATGTCACGATCGGGGTGCCGAGCGGCGCGCCGCTGCGAAAATGCAGGAACGGGAAACGGGCGAGCGCAGCCGTCTCGCGCCTGACCGCCTCGCCGATGCCCAGGCTGTCGCAGCAGCGCAGCGCGCCCTTGCTCAGCGTCAGCCCGGCGCCGACCTCGCCAAGGCTGGGCGCCTGTTCGTAGACACGCGCATCGAAACCGGCGCGCAGCAGTGCCAGCGCGGCGGTCAGCCCGCCGATGCCGCCGCCGATGATGAGGATGCGCGTTCCAGGCGTCATGAGGCCGCCCCCAACTCCGCGAGCATCTCGGCAATGCTGGCGATCCGCGCAACCGGGCGAAGCGCCTCGATCGCCGTGTCATGCGCGGCTGGCGTGAATGCGGCGCAGCCGTCCGAGAGCACGACGCTCTCGAACTCCCGCACCTGCGCGTCCCGCACGGTGGAGGCGACGCCGCCATTGGTGACGATGCCGCACACCAGCAGGCGGGCGATGGCGCAGCGCCGCAGCAGCCACTCCAGGCGGGTCATGTAGAACGCCGAGTAGGCGACTTTCTCGACCGTGAAATCGGTCGGCTGCAAATCGTCGACGGTCTGATGGCCCCAGGTGCCGGGGGTGAAGTCGCCGCGCGCCAGGAACGGCCGCAGCCGCCGCAGATGGGGTGAGATCAGCGGTTCGCCGTTGCGGCCCGGGACCAGCGTGAACAGCGTCGCGATCACGCAGCCGCCGCCGGAGCGGACGGCGTCCGCCAGCGGGCGGATACGCGGGGGGAGTGCGGCAATCTCCGGCGCGCCCACGCCGGCGCGGCCATAGGCGCCGTGCGGGTCGATGAAGTCGTTTTGCAGGTCGCACAGCAACAGGGCCGTTGTCGGCAGCGCGCCGCTCATGCCTCCGCCCCCGTCCCGATCCGTGTCAGCACGATGTTGCCCAGCCGGTCCACCCGCGCCGCCAGCCCCGGATCGACCAGAATTGTTGCGTCCGGCTGCTCCAGGATCGCCGGCCCCTCGATGACCGCCGCGACCGGCAGCATCAGCCGGTCGAACACGCGCGCTTCCCGCCAGCGGCCGAACCACACCAGGCGCGTGCCGCGATCCGCGCGCGCCATCGAGGCGTCGGCGCCGGGGGCCAGCACGGTGAAATCGAACGGTGGCTGCCGGCCGATCGCCGCGACACGCAGATTGACGATCAGCGCCGCCGCACCGGGCAGGGCGCGGCCGAAGCCCGCCGTGTAGGCCGCCTCGAAGGCCGCCCGCAGCCCTGCCTCGGTCAGCGGGTCCCACTCCGTCATCGGCAGGCGCACCGCGACCGTGTGGGTCTGGCCGACATACTGCATGTCCAGTTCGAAGACGCTGTCGATGCGCTCGACCGCGCGCCCGGCCCCGGCGACCATCGCCCGCGCCGACGCGGCCTCGGCGCGCAGGCGCCGCGCCAGCGACTCGCAGTCGATGCCGTTGAGCGGGAGGTTCACGGTCTGCACCTGGTCGTGCCGCGTGTCCGCGATGACGCAGCCGAGGGCCGAGGTGACGCCGGGAAATCGCGGGATCAGCGCAGCCTTGAGCCCGACCTCACGGATCAGCGCGCCGACATGCAGCGCGCCACCACCGCCGAACGGCACCGCCGCGAAACGCTGCGGGTCGTGCCCCCGCTCGATCGAGACCAGACGGATCGCGCCGGCCAATTTTGCGTTCGCCACCCGCACAACGGCCTCGGCCGCTGCCTCGGGGCCGAGCCCGAGCCTGCCGCCGACATGGGCCAGCAAAGCCGCCCGCGACGCCGCGACATCGAGACGGCTGAGCGCGCCGCCGATCGGACGCTCGGCGTTGATGCGACCGAGCACCAGATTGGCGTCGGTCAGTGTCGGTTGCGTGCCGCCCTGGCCGTAGCACACCGGGCCGGGGCGGGAGCCCGCGCTCTCCGGCCCGACATGCAGCAGCCCGCCCCCGTCCACGGCGGCGATCGAGCCGCCGCCGGCGCCGATCGTCGTGATCTCGATCATTGGCGTGCGCACGACGAGGCCGAACTCGATCGTCGCCTGCGCCGCCATCGACAGGCGGCTATCGACGACCAGCGACACGTCGAACGACGTGCCGCCCAGGTCGCCGGTGATGACGTCGGGGAACCCGGCCTCCCGCGCGATTGCCGCCGCCGCGATGACGCCGGCAGCCGGACCGGACAGGGCCGTGCGGACCGGCATCCGCCGTGCGACATCGGTCGACATCACGCCGCCGTTCGATTGCACGACGTGGAATTTGCCAATGAATCCGTCGCGCCCCAGCGCCCGCGACAGTCGCCTGAGATAGTCGCCCACCACCGGTTGCAGATAGCCGTTCAGCACCGTCGTCGAGGTCCGCTCGAACTCGCGGATTTCCGGCAGGATCTGCGACGAGCAGGCAATGTTGCCGTTTGGCCAGAGCGGCCGCAGCGCCTCAAGCGCCGCCAGTTCGTTGGCCGGGTTGGCGTAGCTGTTGATGAACACGATCGCCAGGGCCTCCGCGCCCTTGGCCAGCAGCGCTTCGGCTGCCGCGCGCAATGCGACAAGATCGACCGGCTGGCGGATGCGGCCGTCGGCGAGCGTGCGCTCGGCCACTTCCAGTCGCATGTCGCGTTCCACCACCGGGCGGAAATCGCCCCACAGGCCCCAGGTCAGCCGCCGGTCGCGCCGCCGCATTTCCAGCACGTCGCGGAACCCCGCCGTCGTGATCAGGCCGACCCGCCCGCCCCGCCGTTCCAGCAGCGCGTTGGTGCCGACGGTGGTGCCATGCACGATCGCGCCGAGCGCGCCGACCGCGCCGAACGCTGCAAGCCCCGCCATGAAGCCGACCGCCTCGTCGCCGCGATTGGACGGCACCTTGGCGACCGAGAACGCGCCGGAGCGTTCGTCGAACCGGAACAGGTCGGTGAACGTGCCACCGACATCGACGCCGACCGTGACGCTCATGCCCTGCCCGCCCCCGTCACGTAGCCGAGCGCCAGATCGCGCTCGATGGCAAGCGGGTCGCGGTCGCGTGCGTCGCCCCAGCCGCCGCCGCCGGGTGTCTCCAGCCGCACCCGGCGGCCGGCGCGCAGCTTGACGCCCGCGATCTTCGAGACCAGCGGCGGCGACTCGTCGCCGTCGTCGGACTGCCAGGTGAAGCGGTTCAGCGACGCCGCCTCTCCGCCGCCCACGCCGAACGGACCGACCGTCCCACGCTCGCCGAGAAGCGACACCTCCGCGTCGGTCAGCGTCTCGATCTCGTAGATCGCGCCAAGGCCGCCACGGTGTTCGCCGTTGCCGGCGCTGTCCGGACGGAGTGCCCACTGCGTGAACGCGACGGGGTATGCCGCCTCCAGAATCTCGACCGGCGGGATCGTCGCGGTCGAGATCGGGTTGTTCGCGTGGTTCAGGCCATCCGACTCGGGGTTGCCGCCCAGTCCGCCGCCGAAGAAGCTGAACATCACCCAGCGCGACCCGTCCGGCCGATGCCCCGCCATGGTCAGCGCGTTGATCGTCCCGAACGGCGCGGCGGTGGCACGCGCCGGCTCCGCTTGCGCCAGCGCGCCGAAGACGACGCCAATCAGGCGCAGGATGGTCTCGGTATAGCCTGCCATCGGCCTCGGCGGGGCCGCCGCCAGCAGGGTCGACTCGGGCACGATCAGGCGAATTGGCCGCAGGCACCCCGCGTTCGCCGGCACGTTAATGAATGCGTGCTTCAGCGCGACGTAGCAGGCGGCAACCGTCGTCGCGTAGGAGATGTTGACCGGCCCGGCCGTCGGCGGTGATGAGCGGCTGAAATCCAGCTTCATCGTGTCCCCGTCGATGGTCATATCGAGCGCAATGGTCAGCGGTGCCGCGCTGATGCCGTCATTGTCGAGCATGTCGGCGAACGAATAGGTCCCGTCCGGCAGCGCCGAAACCGCCGCGCGCATCAGCGTTTCGGCCCGATCGGAAAGCGCGCCGAATGCGGCGGCCACGACGGCGTCGCTGTATTCGTCGAGCAGGCCATGAAGTCGCTGCTCGCCGAGGTCGAGCGCCCCGAGCTGGCCGTTGAGATCACCCCAGTTCGAGGCAGGAACGCGCGTGTTGGCGGCGAGAATGTCGAGCAGGTCCGCGTTCATCCGTCCCGCCTGCACCAGCTTGACCGGCGGAATCCGCGTCGCCTCCTGGAAACTCTCGGTCGCCCGAGGATTGTAGCCGCCCGGCACGTTGCCGCCGAGGTCGAGCCAGTGCCCGGCGGATGCGATCCAGCAGAACAGCCGGCCGTCCCGGAAGATTGGCCGCACCAGCCGGACATCGTTCAGGTGCGTGCCGCCGACATACGGGTCGTTGAGCAGGAACGTATCGCCAGGGGCCAGCCCGCCATCACGCGCGGCCTTTTCGATCACGGCGCGGACCGCGAATGCCATCGCCCCCACGAAGATCGGCAATCCGGCACAGCCCTGCACGAGGGTCGCGCCCGTGGTCGCGTGATACAGGCCGTGGCAGGCGTCCTTCGCCTCCGCGATGATCGGGTTGAAGGCCGTTCGATACAGCGTCGCGTCCATCTCGTCGGCCACCTGGATCAGGCGTCCGCCGAGAATCGCGAGCGTTACCGGGTCGATCATCAGTCCTGTTCCTCGAACGCGCCTGACCGCTTGCGGGTACGGCCCGCACCGATATCAGGCTGCCGCCGCACGTCTGGCCATTTGTTCCGACAATGCCCGAGATACGGGCATTGACCGTAATGCGGCCAGATCGCCGTCTCGGTCTGGCGCGTTTGCCCGGCGTTCGATTATGAGACGATCCGCGAACCATCATTCGCCCGCGCAAATTTCGTCCCAATCCGGATAGGCCCATGAAGGTCTCAATCAGCAAATCTGTCGGACGTGCGTTCGACGTTCTTGATATGTTTCGGGCGTCGCCGATCGCCATGTCGGCATCCCAGGTCCGACAACGGCTCGATTGCCCGCATTCCAGCGCGATGGCCGTGGTGCAGAATCTGACCGATCTCGGCTATCTCAGTTGGGACCCGGAGACGCGGCGTTATTTCCCGACGCGCAAACTCGATTGGATCAGCACGTTGCCGCGCCCTGCGACGCGCCGTCCGGCCGGGCTGGCGCAGATGGCCGCCCTGATCGCCGAGCAGAGCGGGCACACCACGACGATCACGTCGCGAATTTCGATTTTTCTCAATGTCGTGCTGGTCCGGCAAGGCGCTTCCGTGAAAGCGGCGACCGTCAGCCGGGGCGTCGATCTTCCGCTCGGTCGGACCGTTCCGGGTCTTGCGATCCTCAGTCTGATCGACGACGACAAGGTAGCCGAGGCGGTCTCCGCAGCCAATCGCTGGTCCGACAAGACCAAGACCAACTGCCTGTGCAACCTGAACCAGGTCATGCGCGCCGTTTCGCGGGTCCGCCAGGACGGCGCCGCTTTTGGGGTCGATCCGACGGGCACGGGCAATCAGATCATCGCCCTGCCGATGATTTCCCCGATCGACCAGTCGCCGCTCGCCGTCTCGGTGGTCGGTCACCGCGATTTGATCGGGCCGAAGGTCGCGGCAATCCGGCGTATCATGGAGCAATACATCCATAACTCCGTGGGGGAGGAGCGCCGATGCGCCTGACCACACGCCGCCACGGCCAAGGCACCTCGAACTGGTGCAAGTCAGGCACAGATATTGCTTCTATTATTGATAGGCTACTCACGCCGTAACGCAGCGATGTGTTGGGAGAAGTCGAGATGGATTATCGTCAGGAGGTCAAATCGCTGAAGAAGGCCCTCCGCACGCTGGTGTTTCTGAACCAGCGCGCCGAGGCCACGGTGACTGAAGTCGCAAACGCGGTCGGCATTCCGCGACCGACGGCGTATCGCCTGCTCGAGACGCTGGCGGCGGAGGGCTACGTCGAGCGGCAGGACCATTGTACGATCTATCGCCTGACCAGCCTGGTGAAAGAGCTGTCCTGCGGCTTCAGCGACAGCGACATGGCCGTGGAAATCGCCAAGCCGCTGCTGCGTGATCTCGGCAAGCGGCTGGGCTGGCCGATCGCACTGGCCACGCCATTCGAGAGCGAGATGGTGGTGCGGGTCACGACGGACTACGACACGCCCAAAGCGATCGACCGCTATCGTGTGGGCTTCGGCGTGCCGATCCTGCACGCGCAGACCGGCTATTGTTATCTTGCCTACTGCGACGAAGACGAGCGCGAGAAGATCATCGGCATGGCGAAGCAGTCGCCGGACCCGCGCCAGCGGATGGCGCGCACCCGCGAACGGCTCGATTCCCTGCTGAACAGGGTGCGCGAGGAAGGCTATTGTGCCCGTGAATATGCGGCGTATCGAGAAGGCGGCGTCGGTATTCCCCTGCTGATCAACGGCGTGCCGATCGGCGGCATCGTCATGCGATACATCAAGTCGGCGATGAAGTTCGGCCAGCTCCAGTCCGACTACCTTCCCGAGCTTCGCAACGTGGCCGAGCAGATCAACAACAATTTCAACGCCCGCGCCTTCGCCCGCTGACCGGGCGCACCTGTTCGTGCCTCGGACAGCGCGCCGATAGGAGTCGTTTTCGCCCCGATCGCGCTTGAGATAGGCGGACAAGCGGATGTCGGGGCCTCATGCTGCGCGCTTTTGCCAACCTTCCCACCCGGCAGGTGCATTACCGCCATGGCGGTGCCGGGCAGGTCCCGCTGCTGATGCTGCACGCATCGCCCGGGTCCGCCAAACAACTCGAACGGTTGGCAGAAGCGCTGGAACGACATCGCCGCGTGGTGGCCAGCGACCGCCCGGGCAATGGCGACACGCCGCCGCTGCCCATCGCCGCACCGACCATCGGCGATTATGCCATTGCGGAACTGGAATTCCTCGATGCAATCGGCGTTGAGACGTTCGATGTGTTCGGGATGCATACCGGCGCCTGGGTCGCCGTCGAACTAGCGATCCGCGCACCTTCGCGGGTAAGGCGCGTCATTCTCGACGGATTCGGCCTGTTTTCGCCCGACGAGGCCGCTGCGTATCTGGAACACTACGCGCCCGCCATTCAGCCCGATCGGGCGGGACTGCATCTGCACTGGGCGTTTCAGTTCTGCCGCGATCAGGCGCTGTTCTTCCCGTGGTTCAACCCGACGACGGCGAACGCGCGCGGCCTCGGTTTGCCGTCAGCGCAATCATTGCATGACACCACCCTGGAGGTGCTGAAGAGCATAAACACCTATCATCTGGCGTATCGCGCGTCGTTCCGGTACGATGCCGCCCGACGTCTGCCGCTCGTGCGGCAGGACGTGCTGGCGATCTCGGCAGCGGATGACCCGCTCTATTGCCACCTCGAAGAAGCTCTGCGGCTGCTGCCGCGTGCGGCGACCGGGCTGGCCGGATCGCTCAGGGCACCCGACGCCGCCACGACACTTGCAAGCCTGATCGCCAACTTTCTCGATCAGGACGCCTGAGACGATGCTGGGCCCGATTCGTGCGGTCACCATCACGGTCCCTGCGCTCGACCCGATCGAGCAGGCTTACACGCGATATTTGCACATGCGGGTGGCGGCACGCGGCACCGTGGGCGCGCGGCGCGCGGCTGCCTGGGACGCGCCTGGCATTGCCGCCTGCCGGATGCTGACCTTGCTGCCGGAGATTGGTGATCAGACGTGCCTGCGGTTCGTCGAGGACCCTGTGGCGGGCCTCGTCCCGCCATTCACCACGTTCGGCTGGAACGCGACCGAGCTGACCGTCCGCGATCCCGACGCCATCGCGGCGTCGCTGACGGACTCACCGTTCAAAATCATCGGGCCGCCGCGCAAGCTGAAAGGGTTCGAGTGGATCACGGCGATGCAGGTGTTGGGACCGGCCGGCGAGTGCCTTTATCTGACGGACGTTTCGGCCGACGCTTCGCTCGCGCCGGCATCGTGCGCGGTCGGCCAGGTGTTCATTGTTGTCGCGGGCGGACCGGACATCGCGGCGATGTCTGAATTCTACGCCAGCCGGTTCGGCTGCTCCGTCTCGGCGCCGGTGCGGGTGCCGATCAGCGTCGTCAATATGGCCAACGGTCTGGCGCCAGAGCAACGGCACGACCTCGCCCTGGTCACGCTGCCGGGCGGCACGCGAATCGAGCTCGACCAGTATCCGGCCTGCACGGTCCAGCGCCCGACTCGCGCGGGGCACTTGCCGCCGGGCATGGCGATCGTCTCGTTCGCGTTCGCCGGACTGTCCGTCTGCGTGACCGGCGCCGCCGGTGAGCGAATCGAGCTGATCGCGCCGCAGGCGGAGTCAGTGGGCTGAGGCGTGCAGATAGGCGATTACGGCCTTCCGGTCGGCTTCGTTCGGCAGGCCGACGAATGCCATTTTCGTCCCTGGCACCAGATGAGCCGGCTGGGTCAGCCATGCATTCAGCGATTCGTCGGTCCAGACGATGCCCGATTTCCGCAACGCTTCGGAATACGGGTAGGTGCCGCGCGTCCCCGCCGCCGCGCCGACGACCCCCGCGAGATTGGGCCCCACCTTGTTCGGCTGGCCGGCCTGCAACGTATGGCAGGCAGCGCAATACAGGAACAGTCGTTGGCCCCGCTGCAATTGTGCGGCCGGCGCCGGTTCCTCCGCCGATGCCGCAGCCGGGACAAGCAGGGCGCCAATGAGGGCGAGGACGCGAAGGCCCGAAGATCGTCTGTCAGCATTCCAGAGCATGTCGATCCAACACGGTAGCAGCAAAGCCCACGCGCTTCATCGGGCAACCGGACCGCGCCTGCCACCGCGCCGACGTCGCTGGCCGCATTGTGGAAGGTCAGGCGCCGCACAGACATATCCGAAGCCCGGACACGACGTCCATCGGCTCCCATTGTTTGCGACCGAGCCGGCTATTGATGTGCTGGCGACGCCGAGGAACCCGAATGCCCGATGTCATGGCCAACATCCCGAACAGCCTGCCCGCGTTGCGCGAGCGGCTGCGGGAGATCGTTGGCGCCGACCATGTCAGCGACGACGCGCGTCGGCTGGATCTGCACAGCGCCGATATCTGGGCGCACGGCGCCGCCACCGTCGAGCTGATCGTCGCGCCGAGGTCGCTGTCGGAGCTGTCGGACACCGTCGCGGCTGCCACCGCTGCCGGCTATCACATCGCCCCGCGCGGCGCCGGGATGAGCTATACCGGCGGCTACGTGGCCGAGGCGAACCGCACGATCAGCCTCGATCTCTCCGCCATGAACCGCATCCTCGCGATCCGGCCGGAGGACATGGTGGTGACGGTCGAGGCGGGTTGTACGTGGGCGGCGCTCCATGCAGCGCTCGCGCCGCTCGGCCTGCGAACGCCGTTCTGGGGCGCGATGTCGGGCCTGATGTCGACCATCGGCGGCGGACTCTCGCAGCTCAACGCGATGTTCGGCGCCGGCCACTACGGCACCTCCGCCGAGAGCGTCGTCGCTCTGACCGTCGTGCTCGCGGACGGGCGAATCCTGCGCACCGGCGCGGGTGGCCCGGTGCCCTTCTACCGCCATTACGGCCCCGATCTCACGGGGCTGTTCTGCGGCGATTGCGGCGCCTTCGGCGTCAAGGCCGAGATCACGCTGCGCCTCATGCAGGCGCCCGAGCATGAGGGATATGCCTCGTTTTCATTTCCGACCGGGGAATCGCTGCTGCGCGGGTTGGCCGGCATCGCCCGCGCAGGTATCGCTGCCGAAAGCTGCGGCTTTGATCCGGGGCTGACGCGCATTCGGATGCGCCGCGCTTCGATGGCCGACGACGCGAAGACGCTGGGCGCGGTCGTGGCGCGGGAGAAATCGCTTGTCTCCGGTCTCGCCGCCGCCGCCCGCGTGGTGCGCGGCGGCCGGTCATTCATCCCCGAGGACGGCTTTCCGCTGCATCTCGTGTTCGAGGGGCGTTCCGCCGCCGGCGTGTCTCATGACGTCGCCGCCGCCAAGCGGATCGCACTTGCGGAGGGTGGCCAGGAGATCGAACCGACCATCGCCCGCGTGATCCGCGCGGTGCCGTTTCCGCCGCTCAACAGCGTTCTCGGGCCGGACGGCGAGCGGTGGCTGCCGATCCATGGGATCGTCCCGCTGTCCAGGGCGGCCGAGCTGTTCACTTTCATCGAGGGCGTATTCGCCGCGATGGCGGCACCGTTCGCGGCGGCGGGGATCAGCACCGCCTATCTGTTCACGCACCTGTCGACCAACGCGATCATCGTCGAGCCGGTGTTCTACTGGCCGGAGCAACGCGCGGCGATTCACGAGGCCGCGATCGAGCCGGCGCATCTGGCAAAGTTGCCGGTCCAGCCCGCCAATCCCGAGGCGACCGAGCTGGTGCGGACGGCGCGTGTGCGCGTGCTGGACGTGTTCGAGCGTTTCGGCTGCGCGCATTTCCAGATCGGCCGGACCTATCCCTATCACCGCAGCTGCGATAACGCCGCCTGGGGATTGATCGCGGCGGCAAAGACCTACCTCGATGCGGCCGGCGCGATGAACCCTGGCGTGCTCGGCCTGGCGCGCACCGACGGCACGCCGGGATGACGTCGGCGACCTATCGGGCGATCCGCCTTGGCCGCTTCGCCGAGAGTTTTCGCGCAGCCACCGAGATCGTCGAATTGCCGTCTCGCCCGCCCGGCCCGGGCGAGATTGCCGTGCGCAATCACTGGTGCGGAGTCAATGCGATCTTCGATACGCAGATCGCGCGGAACGCGGTGGACTATGTCAGGCTCACTCTGCCGACCCTGACCGGTGTGGAAGCAATCGGCGTGGTCGAGGCCGTTGGTGATGGCGTCGATGGCTTCGCCGTCGGCGACGCAGCGGTGACGACCCGCTTCACCGGCGGATACCGGGAAGCCAATGTCGGGCCGGCGAGCCAGTTTGTCCGCGCGCCGCAGGCCGACCGGGCCTGGCTGGCGCTCGCCTCCACCGGCGTCTCGGCGTTGCTGGCACTCGAACATGTCGGCGCGGTGCGCGACGGCGAGACCGTGGCCGTTTCGGCGGCGGCCGGCGGGCTCGGCCATCTGCTCGTCCAGCTTGCCAAGCGTCGCGGCTGCCGCGTCGTCGCGGTCTGCGGCAGTGCGGCGAAGGCGACGTTCCTGCGCGACCTCGGCGCAGACCGGGTCATCGACTATCGCGTGGAGAATGTCGCCGAGGTGCTCGGTAGCGAGTTCAAGGACGCGCTGGATGTGGCGATCGACACCGTCGGCGGTGCGATCTTCGATGCGTTCCTCGACAACATCGCTCCGCACGGGCGGCTCGTCGCGGGCGGCGCCGCACAGGATCTGAACGGACGGCCGGAAGTCGTCACCGCGCCCCGGATCGTCCACAAGCTGTACTACAAGGCGGCGTCGGTGCGCGGTTTCATGAACGGCCTGCTGACGCAGCACTGGCCGGAGGCGCGGCGCAGGCTGTTCGAGATGCACGCATCAGGCGGTCTCACCGTCATGTTCGACCCGGTCGCGCATCGCGGGCTTGAACAGGTCTATGATGCCGTCGAGCATTTGCTGTCGGGGCAGTCGATCGGCAAGGTCACGGTCGATCTGCGTCGCGTGTAGCGGAGGCTCAGACCCCGAGGATTTCCAGCGCCGCGCGTTCGCCGGATTCGCACGCCGCTTCCATGCCGGCCGATAGCTTGCCGGTGTGCTCGCCGGCAAAGTGGACGCGCCCGGCGGGGGCCGCCATCGCCTGGGCGAAATCGTTGATCTGGCCCGGCTTGAAATAGGAATAGGCACCGCGATTGAATTTCGATCCGTCCCAGGATTGCACGCGCAACAGCTCGAACACGCCGCGCGTGGAGGGGCGGATCTGGGCCATCTTGTCGAACAGATACGCGGCGGCGTCGGCCGGTGGCAGCTTGGACATCGCCTGCGCGTGCGCGCCGCGCAGATAGAACGACATGTTCGGTGTTTCCTGCACGCGCGACGGCTGCAACAGGAAGCGTTCGGTGGCGCCGTTCGACCAGAGATTGCCGGGCTGCCCATCCTCCTCCCAGAATTTCCGCTTCGCGGTGACCCAGACGGTGAAAATCTTGCTGTAAGCGAGTTCGTCAATGGCGCGGCGCTGCGGTGGCGGGACCGGCGCGTCGAGATGCACATGTCGCAACACCGAAAACGGAATCGCGCAAATGGCAAAATTCGCATCGTAGCGCGAGCCATCCTCGCACCGCACGCTCACGCCATTTTTGCCGGAGACGATGGAGGTGACGAACTTGTCGAGCAGCACAGGCGTTTGCAGGTGCGCGGCCATCGCCTCCGGCACGCCGGAGATGCCGTTCACGGCGGTATCGAACTTGCCCTGCTTGGCTTCCCAGCCATAGTAAAACTGCTTGCGCAGCGACTCGAGCGCGGAGATGTCGCCGGTATTGTCGGCATAGACATCGAAGTCGATCAGCTTCACCGCGTCCGGCGACGCCCCTGCGCCGAGCAGCAGCGTGCGCAGGGACTGCCGATCATAGTGGGCGAAAGCGGGGTCGAACCAATCGACGATCGTCTTCAGCGTCATGGCCTTCGCCATGTAGGTCGGATACAGCATGAACGGAAACATCGCGCGTTCGGCGCCCGCCAACGGATTCTGTGGCGCCTCGGCCCACGGCGCGGTGATCACGGGCTTGCCGTCGAGGCTGATCGCCATGGGCTGGCGGTTGGTCTCCGAGCCGGTGTGCTTCGGCGGCTGGCCGAGTTCCACGCCGAAGCGTGTTGCCATGCCGCGCAGCCGGGCATACATCGCGCCGATCTGCGACGCTCCGAGTTCGGGATGTCCGGGCAGGTCGAGCGCCGTCATGCAGCGGCCACCGACGCGCTCACTGCCCTCCAGCACGCGGACCTTCATGCCGGCGTCTTGCAGCGTCAGCGCGGCATACAAGCCGGCGAGCCCGGCGCCGATCACCACGACGTCCGAGGTTTCGGCAGCGCGCGCAGGTCGCAGCCCCAGTCCACCCGCGGCGAGGCCGGCCATCATGATTGCATGGCGCCGTGTGATCATGCCGACATCTCCGCTGACAACTGTCCGGCCAGGTCTTCGGACGCCAGATCACCCCGGGCGGCGGCCGCCTCGCCCTCCTGCTGCACGATCCTTAGCACCCGCGTGAGATATTCCTGAATCCACGCGCCCCGTTCGGCCGCCTCGCGCGGCGTCGGCTCGAACGCCTCGATGTCGGCGCGCCGGAGCAGCCCCTGCCGTTCCAGCAGCCGCTCCAACGTGTCGATCCGCTCCCGCATGACCGAGAATTCCTGGACGACGGCCATCGTGATCGCCAGCACCCGCTCCGTCTCAGGGTGCAGAAAGTAGGGGCGCTTGCCAGCCGGCTTGGCGGAGGCGCCGGCGAGGGCGGCGGCGACGCTCATCGCCGCGCCCCCACGACGTGCCACGCCGCCTTGCGGCCGAAATCCTCGCCGTCCTCGTCGGCCGCGTCTGGGAAGACCGCCTTGTCGACCACCGCCGTCACGCCGCCATGCAGCAGGTTCTCCCGCGTGAAGCCCGCTTCCGTCACCATCCCGTCGAGATCGAGACCGTGCATCGTACTCCAGAACGGCTCGTTGTTATAGAACGCATCCCAGTCGCGCATCGCCTGCTCGAACAGCGGCATGTCGGCGGCGTATTGCGGCTGCTCGACATGCAGCATCAGGCCGCCCGGCCGCAGCAGGCGATGGCATTCGGCAAAGATCGCGCGCATCGCGGGGCCGGACAGTTCATGCAGGAACATCGTCGACTGCACCCAGTCGAAGCTGGCATCGGCGAATATCGACAGGTCGGTAGCGTCGGCCTGGATCACTCGCACATTGTCGATGCCCAGCGACTTGGCGCGCGCCAGCGCGTAGCGGAGCACCGGCGCGCCGACATCGACGGCCACCACCTCGGCCGCCGGAAACGCCATCGCGATCGGCAGCAGGCTGTGGCCGATCGTGGCGCCGATTTCGAGAATCCGCGTCGGGCTGAACCCCGGCATGTGCCGCCGCACCCACTGCACCACCCCGTGGCCGCCGCCGTCGGAATACCGCCCGAGCTGGCCGCCCGTCGTCGCGAACAGCCCGTGGTCGTAATTGGCTGCCCCGGAGACGTCACCGGGAAACTGCTCGGTGTGGTAGCTGCCGGGCATACAATGATGGTCGATCGCCGAGATGTAGCGCGGGATCGGCAGCAACGGGTCGAGCGCGAGGCGGGGATCGCCGGCCGTCAGCGCCTCGGCGCGCGCCGCCAGTCGCTCGGCCTGTCGCAGCGTGACCCAGCGCCCGGCCTGCTGGCGCTGCTCCATCGTCATGCGGCGGAGCGCTGACCAGGTCTGGAACACCGGGTCGGCCAGCAGGGCGCGGCGCACCTCGTGCCGGTCGGCGGGCGGGCGGGCGTGGCTGGCCTCGAACGCGGCCTTGCCCCGCGCCTCCCAGGCGGCGCGGACGAACGGCATCACCCGACCGGCGAGATGACGGTTCATGTTCGCGAGAAAATTCAGCCGCGCGGTCTCGTCGTGAGACACGTCGGGAAACACGCCGTGCCGGCCGACGGCGCGATAGTCGGGCGGGCCGTCGTAGGCGGCCGGCGGCTCGGGTTGCATTGCTGCGGCGTCCATGAACCCTCCTCGGCTCGCTTTCATCCCGCTTTGCCGAGGCAACGCACAAGCGAACCGCCGCCGCTATCCGCATCGCGGGCGACCGGCATGGGACCGACACGAGCCTGCCGACGGTTCGGCCATTCTGGTGCCTCACCGGCGGAGCGATCCCATGGCCACCCGTATCCTGGCGCTGTTCAACCTCCGGGCCGGAGTCGATGCCGAGGCGTACGAGGCATGGGCGCGGCAGGTCGATCTGCCGACGGTCAACGCGCTGGCGTCGATCGAGAGGTTCGAGGTGTTCCGCATCGCCGGCCGGCTCGGCGCCGATGCCCCGGCGCCGTATGCCTACGCCGAGGTGATCGACGTGCGCGACATGGCGGCGTTTGGCCAGGACATCGCCACCGAGAAGATGCGGTCGGTCGCCGCCGAATTCGCCGCCCTCGCGGACGTCGTGTTCCTGACCACCGAGAAGCTCGAAGCGGCTGGCCGCGCGACGGCGTGACCGACTGAGCGGGGCGACATGACCAACGCCATCTCCGTCACCGTCCGCGATGGCATCGGCCGGCTGGTGCTCGACCGGCCGGAGAAGCGCAACGCGCTCTCACGCGCGATGTGGCGGGCGATTCCGGGCGCAGTGGCGCGGCTTGAGGCCGACTCCTCGGTCCGCGTGCTGGTGCTGGAAGGCGCCGGCGCGCATTTCGCCGCCGGCGCCGACATCGGCGAGTTCGAGGAAGTTTACGCAACGCGCCAGGCGGCGACGGAGTACGCGGCGGAGTTGGCGCGGGCGATGGATGAGCTGGTCGCCTGCGCCAAGCCGCGCCTCGCCGCCATCCGTGGCGTCTGCGTCGGCGCCGGCGTGGCGCTCGCGCTCTGCTGCGACCTCCGCTTCGCCGAGGCGGAGGCCGCGTTCGCGATCACCCCCGCCCGGCTCGGGATCGCCTATTCGTTCGAGGACACCAGGCGGCTGGTGCGCTGCGTCGGCGGCTCGGCGGCGCGCGATCTGCTATTCTCGGGCCGCCGCGTGGACGCGGCCGAGGCACTGCGGATGCGCCTGATCGACCGGCTCATTCCGACAGGCGCGCTGGCCGCCGAGATCTCGGCCTATGCCGCGCTGCTGGCGAGCGCCTCGCGCGGCTCGATCCGCGTCGCCCGCGATTTCATCGCCCGCAGCGAAGCTGGCCAGCCGAACGAGGACGCGGCAACCCGCGCCGCCTATCTCGACCTGCTGGAGCAGCCGGACTTCCTGGAAGGCCGGCAGGCGTTCCTTCAAAAACGGGCGGCGCAATTCGATTGAGGCGTTGCTCGCGGTATTTGTTGTGGAGCCGCAAGGTGATGCGTGCGCCAACGCACGGCTTGCTCTGCGGCATCGGTGCGCCGTGCCTGGGCGTCCCGCCGCGCTCACGCGACGCGGATCAGCACCTTGCCGAGATGCGCGCCGGATTTGAGGAAGGCGTAGGCCGCCGGCGCGTCGGCGAAGGGGAATTCGCGGGCGATAATCGGCACCAGCCCGGTTGCATCGACGGCACGCACCAGATCCACGAGCATCCGCCGGTTGCCGGCGGTGATCCCCCGCAGCACCAGGTTCTTGCCGACGATCGAGGAGAAATTTGGCAGAACCAGATCGGGCTGCCCCGCCAACGCGCCGATCAGCACGATCCGCCCGTTCGGCGCCGCCGCCGCGACCGAATGGCGCAGGGTCGCGAGGCCGCCCGTCTCGACCACGATGTCCGCGCCGCGCCCGCCGGACGCGGCCAGCAGCGCCGCCGCCCAGTCCGGCTGGGTGCGGTAGTTGATCAGGATATCGGCGCCGAGCGCCTTGGCCGTCGCCAGCTTGTCATCGCTCGATGACGTGATGGCCACGCGCGCGCCATGCAGCTTGGCCAGTTGCAAGGCGAAGATCGAGACGCCGCCCGTCCCCAGCGCCAGCACGAGGTCGCCGGCCTTGATTCCGCCGACCTCGACCAGCGCATTCCAGGCCGTGAGCCCGGCAGCCCCCAGCGGCGCCGCCCGCGAGTCCGACAAGGTCGGCGGGATTGGCGCCAATGCCGCCGCCGGCACGAGAATCTGCTCGGCGAGCCACCCGTCCGCCGTGACGCCGAGATCGGTCGCGAACACAGACGGACTGAAGGCGCCGTCCATCCAGCTTGCGAAATGGCCGCAGATCGCGCGGTCGCCAGGTGCGATGCCGGTCACGCCGGGGCCGATCGCGATGACCTCGCCCACGCCGTCCGACACCGGAATGCGATCCGCCGGTTTGCGCGCGCCGTAGCTGCCGGAGATGATGTTGAGGTCACGATGATTGAGGCAGACCGCGCGCACGCGCAGCACCGCCTGGCCGGGGCCTGCAACCGGCGCGGGGCGCTCGGCCGCCGTCAGCGAGTCGATGCCCTGCTGCGCGCCGAGTTCGAACATTTTCATGCGCCCAGGCCCTCCGCCCGGAACGGGCAGGCGGCGATGAAATGCCGGGCGATGTCGAGCCGCGTTGCCACCCACGCCGCCTTGTGACTGGCAATGTGCTGCAACAGTCTGTCCAGCGCCGCCGCGCGCCCGGGGCGTCCGATGATGCGCAGATGCAGACCGATCGACAGAATCCCGGGCGCTTCGCCGCCTTCGGCGTGGAGCGTGTCGAAACTGTCGATCGCGTAGTCCAGCCATGCCCGCGCGGTGTAGCCGGGATCGGACCACATTTTCATGTCGTTGGTGTCGATCTGATACGGCACGACGACGATCGGCCGCCCGCCTGGCGCGTCCCAGAACGGCAGCTCGCCGGAAAAATCGTCCATGTGGTAGACGAACCCCTCCTCGGCGAGCAGGCGGCGCGTGTTGTCGCTCGGCATGTAGCGGCTGAGCCAGCCGAGCGGACGCTGGCCGGTGGTGTGTTCGATCGAACGCACGGCATCGCGGATGAAGGTGCGTTCCGTGGACTCGTCCATCGCGTATTGGAATTGCCAGCGATAGCCGTGGCTGCACGCCTCGTGACCGTGCGCGGTGATGGCGCGTGCCAAGTCTGGTGCATGTTCCAGTGCTAGGCCGCAGACTGTCCACGTCGCAGCGAACCCATGCCGCGACAGCAGCCGCAGCACGCGCGGCGCGCCGGTGGTGATGCCGAACCGGTAGTTGCTCTCGTTGGCATGGTTGCGGACGGCGCCCTTGACGAACATGCCAAGCTCGTCCACCGCCTCCATCCCGCCATCGCCGCGCAGCACCGAGCGTTCGGAGCCTTCCTCGACATTGACGACCAGCGAAACGGCGACGCGGGCCTCGCGCGGCCAGATCATCGGGCGATCATGCATCGACCGCGAACGTGTAGCCGAAATGCTTCAGCAGATTGCGTTTGCTGAGGTCGCCGCCTTCGAAGTCGCCGTCGGGCGCCTGGTTTTCCAGATTGTGGTTGGTCTCGTTCGTGCAGATGCAGATGAAATGGGTCTCGCCGGCGATCGGGAACGGTACCTCGTGCCAGGTGCCGATTTCCATGACGATGCCGCCGGTGCCGTCGAATTCGAAGGCGGTGACGTCCTCGACATTCGGCATCGTGCTCTGGCTCTCGTCCCATGACCCATCGGGGCGGCGGCATGTCGGCTTGCCGAGCACCATGTAGAACGGCCGCCCGCACATCGGGATGAAGGTCTGCGTGTGCTTGGTGTGGAATTCCATCCAGCGGACCGTGTACGGGCGAGGCTGGAAGCTGACCAGGTTGAGGCACAGATCGTCGTTGCCATGGAACTTCGCCGGCTGGGTGACGCGCACCTGCTTGCCATAGAAATCGATCTTGTCGCGCGACAGGCCTCCGGGCTCGCCGATCAGGTAGCCATAGCCGGCGAGCGACTCCGGCGTTGCCTTCACCGGGGTCAGTTTTCGCAGTTCCGGCGCGTTGACGGCTTCGTTCATGAGGCTCTCCTGTACGGATTGACGAGATCGAGCTTCTGTCTGGTCTGCGCGGGGGTGAGCACGTTGCAGCCAAGGTCGCGCACGATGCGGATGGCTTTTTCGACCAACTGCTCGTTGGTCGCCAGCACGCCGCGCTCCAGATAGAGATTGTCTTCGAGCCCGACGCGAATGTTGCCGCCCAAAAGGACGGCCTGCGCGACCATCGGCATCTGGTGCTGGGCGATGCCGAACGCGGCCCAGTGCGCCTGCGCCGGCAGCATCGCCCGCATCGCGATGATCGATTCGGTGATCGCTGGCGCGCCGCCATCAATGCCCAGACAGAACTGGAACAACGGCACCCCCGGTACCACGCCACGCGCGATCAGCTTCAGCGCGATTGCGACCTGTCCCATGTCGAACACTTCGAGTTCCGGCTTGACACCCCACTCCATCACATGGCGCGCCATCCGTTCGAGGTCGGCGGTGCGGTTCACCGCGACGACGCCGCCGAAATTCATGCTGCCGCAATCGAGCGTGCAAAGTTCGGGTCGCAGCCTGCCGACATGCTCGACCCGCTCATAGGGCGTTGCCATGTCGGTCCCCTCCGCCATTACGGCCGGATTCTCGGTGTCGAGGCAAAGCAGACCGCCCATGCCGCAGGTGAGATTGAGGATCACGTCGACGTCGGACGAACGAATCCGCTCCACGACCTCGTCGTAATATTCCAGCCTGCGCGATCCCTTGCCGGTCGCGGGATCGCGGACGTGGATGTGGACGATCGCAGCGCCGACCCGCGCCGCCATGATGCACGATTCGGCGATTTGCTGTGGTGTGACAGGAACATTGGGGTTACGGCCCACCGAATCGCCGGCACCCGTCACCGCGCAACTGACAAAAACATCCCGGTTCATATGCGGTCTACAGCGCCAGTGTGGGCGGCGACGTATCCGTCCAGTTTCGCCAGTCGCGCGTGATGAATCGCTCGTCGATCAGGGTGCGCAGGAAGCACTTGTCGTTGCGGAACCACTGCCAGGTTCGCGCCCGTAACCGGCGATCCGCCGAGTTCTGGATCATTTCGTACAGATAGACATCCTCCTCGCCCGTGCGCACCCAGTTCAGGCAGGTGGAGCGCCGTGCGTCATCCGGCTGCATGGCGGCGGCCCAACCCTTGATGAGATTGTTGTCCCACCAGATCCGGCCATTGTCGTACCATGCCGGAAACTCGCGCGTTTCGCTGCGTCCGTCCGCCCAGAAATAATAGTTGGTCTGGTGGTAGGCGAACTTCGGATCGTCGGTGATGCGGCAGATCAGCCGCGACAGGTGTTCATCGACCAACTTGCCGGTGATCGCATCGTAGTAGCGATAGATGCCATCCCAGACGCCCTCGTTGTCCGCGAGCAGCGGCATGGCATTGCGAATTTCGGTTGGCGTAACCTCGGTCATGCAGCCACTCCCATGTTCGCCGTCCGCCCCGGCGGGAGTGTATGCGCGATCCGGCAAGCGGTGGCGCGCATCGTCCGGACTGACTGAAATGCGGGCAGGCGTGTCGGGCCAATTGCGGCGTGCGGCGCGCTGACGTGTTGTTGATGCTCGTACATGGCAAGGTGGACGGCATGGCCGAATCGAGCAGCGCTTCGGTGGGACCGGGCAAGGGTGAGTTTCGGCGCGGCTGGCCGATCGTGCTGTCGTCGATGCTCGGGATCGGCTTGGGGCTGTCGCCGCTCGGGTTCTACACCGTCGGCATTTTCGCGCCAATTCTCGTGAAGGCCTTCGGCTGGAGCTTTGGCCAGATCTTCGCCGGGATTACCGTGCAAACGGTGACCGTCGCCCTGACTGCGCCGGTGTGCGGCGCGGTGGTCACCCGCTACGGGGCGCGGCCAGTGGCGCTATGGTCCCTCGTGCTTTTCTCGATATCCTTCATGGCGTTCGCCCTGTCCAACGGATCGTTGATCTTCTTTTACGTGCTCTGGGCCGCGCAGGGCCTGCTTGGGCTCGGCACGCTGCCGATGACGTGGACGCGCGGCATCAACCAGCGTTTCGACGTACACAAGGGCATCGCGTTGGGGATTGCATTGATGGGCACAGGATTGTTCGGCGTTGCGTCCAAGCCGATGACCGCCTGGTTCATCGAGATGTGGGGCTGGCGCGGGGCTTATGTTGCACTCGGTGCGCTGCCACTCCTGATCGCCGCACCCGTCGGCTACGTGTTGTTTCGTGATGAGCCGGGTTCCGCGGTCGTCCGGCGTGTCCCCTCGGCGGCGAGCACGGGCATCAACACCCGCGAGGCGCTGGGCCAATGGCGCTTCTGGCTGCTCGCGCTGGCACTGCTGCCAATTTCCTTCGCGATCGGCGGCCCGATTCCGAATTTCGAGAACATCCTTCACCTGAAGGGCTTCGAGCACGCCGACGTGGTCAAGCTGACATCGTTGATCGGCCTGTTCGCGATCTGCGGGCGGCTGCTTGGCGGCTGGCTGCTGGATCTGTTTTGGGCGCCGGCGGTCGCGATGGTAATTCTGGCACTGCCGTGCCTGTCGTGCTGGCTGCTGTCGCAGGACCAGATCAGCACGGCGGAAGCTGCAATCTCCATCTGCCTGATCGGCTTTTCGGTCGGCGTGGAATACGACCTGCTGGCGTACCTGACGGCGCGATATTTCGGGATGCGAAGCTACGCCACGATCTACGCGATCCTCTATGTCTGCTTCGCCATCGGCGCCGGGTTCGGCCCGGCGCTGTTCGGTTGGGCTTTCGGACTGAGCGGGTCGTATACGCCGATCCTGCGTATCGCGCTCGTGGCACTTGCGGCTGCCGCTGTCTGCCTGCTTGCCCTCGGCCGCTACCCGCGCTTCGGCCACATCAATGGCGAATCCCTCGCCTCAGCACCGGCCGCGGCGGAATAGGTTTGCGGCTCTCCCCTTGGCACGTCGCCAGGCGGATCGGTGTTTCCAAGCAATACATTCGCGTGAATCGCGGCGCTCATTCCGCGGCTATGATTTCTCTGATACTTCGCACCGAGCGCCTATTCGGGCGCCCGTTCCCTGACCATGCTGTTGGGCGTCGGTGGCGGCATTTGGCGTTTCTGCAGTTTGTCTGTCGGCCGCGTCCACATGGCGGATGCCTGCCACAAACCTGACAAGTTGTTAATCGTCACACGTAAGCTCATTGTAATGAGAGCCGCACGTTTCGGCAACTTCGCTTCGCCGCACGAAACAAAGGGGCTCAGGGAGTGACTGGGTTTTATCTCTATTGGGGGTGCTACGATGCGTAGGATGTCGTTACGGAAACTGCTGATCGGGTCGGTCGTGGGCTCGTGCAGTCTCGGGTTGGCCGTTGCCTCGCTTGCGCAGACGGCACCCGCGACGCCGGACAACGGTGCCAGCACGCCGGCCGCGCCGAGCAAATCGCTTGAGGAAGTGACCGTCACAGCGCGGAAGAAAGCGGAGTCACTGCAAGACGTTCCGTTGTCTGTCACGGCGATCACCAAGAAGGATCTGGTCAACACGCACGTCGAGAATCTCGGTGACGTCGTCAATCAGACTCCGGGCGTGATCTTGCAGGATGTCGGGTCGGAATTCGGCTCGAGCATCTCGATCCGTGGCGTCACCGACCTGAGCTTCGGCGCGGCGGTTCCCGCGACCGCGTCGTTCTATGACGGCGTCTATCTGCGCGACCCGCAGGTGATCAACCTGTCCGGCGCCACGCTCGATCGGGTCGAGATCGTCAAGGGGCCGGTGAGCGCCCTCTATGGTCGCGACGCCTATGCCGGCGTGGTAAATTACGTGCCGCAGCGGCCGGGTAACACGCCGCAATATGATCTGACGCAGACCTTCGGCACCCACGGCGACTATGAGACCAACGTCTCGCTGAGCGCGCCGCTCGTACCGGACAAGGTGTTCCTGAAAATCTTCGGCAGCTACGACACCTTCGACGGCTCTGACTTCGACAAGGTCTCGAAGCAGCCGGGCGGGGCGTACGACAAGAAGGATTTCGGCAGCCTTCTCGATATCCACTACAACGATCACATCACGACGCAATTCGACGGGTATTACGGTTACGACCAGTTCGGCCAGTCCGACATTGTCGCCATCGCGCCGAACTGCGGCGAGGACCCTGGATATGGATTGGACCAATATTGCGGCACGGCCGGCACGAAGGGCAGCTCATTTCACACGGCGGATAATCCGGGCGCCGGTGGCACGGGCAATACCAGGCGGGTGCTGCTCGGCTCGATGCACAATATCTTCGATTATGACTGGGGCAAGATCGACTCGATCACCGCAGCCTCGCGGGTCAACGAGGAGAATTTCGCCGATTTCGATCTGGCCACGAATGGCATTCCGTTCGCGCTGAGCAATGGCACGACCATCAACGAACACAATTATTATGGATCGGCCAGTACGACGGCCAACCTGAGCGAGGAACTGCGGTACAGCTCGCCGCAGGATCAACGGTTGCGCTATGGTGCTGGCGCCTATGCCTACCGTGAAAACCGCCTGTTCTCCTCTGCCGCCGGCCTTTCCACCATCGGCATCCCTGCAGGCGTGACGTTCGCCGATCCGCTGCTGTACAAATGGGCGACGCCTTATGGCGAGATCGGGCCCAACTACAATCTGTCCAGCATCACCACGACAGAGAAAGCCGGTTTCGCAAACGGTGAATTCGACATATTGCCGAACCTGACGTTCGCGACGCAGTATCGCTACACGGTGCTCGATCAATCGTTCGCCGAGCTGAAGAACCAGTATAGCGCGCCGCTCGGGTCGAGGCTGGATTCGACCGAGCAATACTCCAACATCAATACGTCGCTGCGCTACAAGGTGACGCCGAACGTCATGGCATATGCCAGCGCGGCGAACGGCGAGAAGCCAGGTGGCTTCAACGGGGCCGCGACGGTCGCCGCCGACGACGCGTTTGGACCGGAAACCGACAGGTCCTATGAAATCGGCGTCAAGACCAACTGGCTGGGCAACTCGCTGCAAGCCGACCTTGCGCTGTTCCACATCGACACGCGGAACGTGCAGGATTACGGCCCGTCGTCCGACCCGACAAACGCCGCTTACGTGATCAAGAACTTCGGCGCGACTTCAAACAACGGTGCCGAACTGAACCTGCGGGCCAAGCCGATCCTGAACACGGTCGTCACATTCGGCGCGAGCTACATGGACCCGACGTTCAACTCCGGCAGCTTGGACATCGCCGACGCCTACAACTGCTTTGCGGTGCCGAGTTGCGCCAAGAAGATTGTCTACACCAAGGCCGGGCTCCCGGCGATACCGACCGGCGGCAACATCGTGCCCTACGCGCCGCGCGTGACGCTGACGACATCGGCGGAATACGATTACACGCTGATGGACAAATACGATGGTTACGCCCGCGTCGACTACACCTTCCGCTCGCTGGAATATACCGACCCGAGCGACCTGACCAGCCTTGGTGGCCGCAGCCTTGTCGATCTGTCGGCGGGCCTCAGCTACGGACCGTACTCGCTGTCGGCATTCGTCAAGAACATCACCGACGACCGCACGCCGACATTCTTCAACTACCAGACCGTGCTCAACGACTTCCACAAGGTCGATGGCATTCTGCTGCCGACCGGGCGTGTGATCGGCTTCACCCTGGGCGCACATTTCTGACGTTTCCGACATGCGCGGCGAGGCGACCCGCCGGAGGAATTTCCCCTCCGGCGGGCTTTTCCACAGGGCGAGCAGTCCGGCGTCCTTGGCCAAGTCATGGCACGTATTTTGCGTAACGAATTTGCAGAGATATGGGATGCTCTTACCGCGAGCAAGCAAATTCAGCCTCGTTGCTTGGCCTGAAATGGCCGGTGACGGCGGAGACCGGATCGTGATGAAGGGTGACAACGATGCTTCAACATGCGCGGACAACCGTCCGCCTCCGCAACGTGCGCGAGCCGGCGGGCGTTTGGCCCGGGGCCGCGACGGAATGCCACATCCATGCAATCACACGGCGCGGATCTTGTCATCGTGCGGGGGCCACGCCAAACCACGGCCGACTGCATGATGTCGGATCGTCGATGCCGCGTGCCGCCACCGGGCCCGAGCGGCAAGGGTTCGTGAGTCACGCAATTCATCTTGGAAAGGTCATGGTCATGGAGATTGCTCATCACGGTTCCGCCGCCATCGCCACGCATCGCAAACGCGCTGTCGCGGCGTTGATGATCCTGCTCGCGGCCATTGCCCTCCAGGTTCCGCCTGCCGCCGCCCAGACATCGCCGGCACAGGTGCCGGTAGCCACGGCCGCGCAACCGGCACCGGCGCAACCCGGCGATGCGGCGCCGCCGACGACGCAGGCAGGCGCGACCCTGCCGGCCGATGCCGTGGTAGCGCCCGTGCGGCTCGACGTTGTTGGAATGGTGGCGCACGCCGACATCGTGGTGCAAACGGTGATGGGCTTTCTCGTGCTATGCTCGATCGCGACGTGGACGATCCTGATCGAGAAATCGATCCTGCTCGGCCGTGCGCGGCGCCTGTCCATGGCGTTCCTGCGCGGCTTCCGGGACGCCCGCACGGTCCGCGACATCGCGCAGAAGATCAACGGCGCTCCCGAATCGCCGGTCAGCCGGATGTGGCGCGCGGCGAAACAGGAATGGGACCTTTTCCAGACCGCACATCCCGACAACCACATCACCGCGCATCAGGCGGACGGGCTGGTGCAGCGCATGGCCGTCGCCGCCACGATCGCGCAGGAAAGCGAGATGCTGCAAATGTCGCGCTCGATGGGCATTTTGGCGACGATCGGCTCGACATCTCCATTCATTGGATTGTTCGGGACCGTCTGGGGCATCCTGACCAGCTTCGTCGGCATCGCGGCATCGAAGGCGACCAGCCTTTCGGCGGTGGCACCTGGAATCGCGGAGGCTTTGCTGGCCACCGCGATCGGCCTTGTCGCCGCCATTCCCGCAGTGATGATCTACAACAAGTTTGCGCGCCAGATCAGCCAGGTCAGCGGAATGCTCGACAATTTCCAGGGCGAATTAGCGACGCTGGTATCCCGCGAGATGGAAGTGGTGGGCTAGCGCCATGGCAATGGGATTGGGCGGCGGCGGCTTCAACACGAAGCGCCATGCGTTCCAGCAGAACGCCGAAATGAACATCACGCCGTTCGTCGATGTGATGCTAGTGCTGCTGATCATCTTCATGGTGGCGGCTCCGATCGCCACCGTCAGCGTGCCGGTCGATCTGCCGCCGGCCAATCCGCGATCCGCCCCGCCGCCGCCGGTCAAGCCCGTGTATATTTCGATCCAGAAGGACGGCGCGCTGTCGATCGGCGAGGATCGCACGGACCTCGACAGCTTCGTGGCGATCGTGCAGCGCAGGACCAACGGCGACCTGCAACAGCGCATCTTCCTGCGGTGCGACGAGGCGGCGCTGTACGGCAAGCTGATGGCCGTGATGAATCGCCTGCAAAGCGCCGGCTACACCAAGGTCGGGCTGCTGGCGCAGGACAAGCCGGACAGCAGCAGCGCCGCGAAGCAATAGCCGGCCCATGCGCGCCATCGCCGCCCCGCTTTCGATCGCAGGCCACGTCCTGTTGGCGCTGCTGATCATCCGGCTGACGCATCTCGGCGAGGTTCCACCGCCACCGACGCCAATGGATATCGAAATGGAGCCGGCGCCATCTGCACCCGAGCCGGTTGCGGTCGCAGCCGCGGCTACGGAGACGACGCCGCCCGCGCCGGCCCAGCCCGCACCGCCGCCGCAGCCAACCCCGCCGCCCCAGCCGCCGGAGCCGCCACCGCCACCGAAGGTCGAGGAACCGCCACCGCCTCCGCCGCCGCCGGTTGTGCCACCCCCGCCTCCTCCTCCACAGAAGGTCGAGGAACCACCGCCGCCGCCACAAAAGGTTGAGCCGCCACCTCCGCCGCCGCCCGAGCCTCCCCCACCTCCACCGAAGGTCGAGGAACCGCCGCCGGAGCCGCCACCCCCACCGCCTCCGCCGAATGTCGAGGAACCGCCCCCGCCCCCACCGAAGGTTGAGCCGCCGCCGCCGCCGCCGCCGCCGCCCGTGCCGGTGCCGCCCCCTCCCCCGCCGCCGCCGAAGGTCGAGGAACCGCCGCCGCCGCCACCGAAGGTCGTGCCGCTGCCGCCGAAGCATGTGCTCGCGCCCAAGCCGCCCAAGCTGCCAAAGCCGGCGCAGATCAAGCCACCCGCCCCGGCGCCAGCGGCGACGCCGCAGATCGCGCCAGCGGTTGCGCGCGTGCCGATCCCGGCGCAGGAGCCGGCGCCGCCAGCGCCGCCAGCGCCGGCCGGGCCGCCCGATTCGGACGCCAGGCTGGTTGGCGGTGGCAAGCCGATCTATCCGCCTAACATGGTCGATCAAGGGCGCGAGGGCACCGTCAAAGCCAGTTGCCTCGTCTCCGCGACGGGCGACGTGCTGGATTGCACCTTGCAGGAAGTGCAGGGCGGCACCGCCTTCGGCCCAGCCGTGCTGAAATTTTTACTTGCCAGCCATCCGAAGCCGACAATCCGAAACGGCAAGCCGGTTCAGGGCGAACTCAATTACCTCTATCATTTCCGGCTCGAAGAGTAACAAGCTTGGCCACCTCATCATTGATGGCCAGGAAAGCGAAACGTCATGGTGCCACTCTCGCCTGCCGCGCGTAGCGCACTTGCGCGCGTTGCCGATCGTACGACGGATTGGCGCTTTCATTGCTGGTATTGGGGCGATGCGATTGCCATTGACGGGCTGCTGGAAGCTCACGCCGTGGCAGGCGGGGCCTATCGCGATGTTGTCGCCGAAACGCTCAACCGCTGGCACTTCCATTGCCTGCCGAATTTCGACGACGTGCTCGCGCCCGGTGCCGCCATCATCCGGTTGGTGATCGACGGCGACCTGCCGGTGGGCGCCGCCACGCGACTGCTCAATCAGCTTGACGGTCTGCCGAGCGTGTTCGGTGCGATCCCGACCCTGGAGCCGCAGCGCCTGTTTTTCCGCAACGGGCTTTGTATCGATGCGGTCTATCACCTGCCGGCAACCTACGCGATGGCGGCGCGGTGGCGTTCCGACAAAAGCCTCGCCGCCCGCGCGGTGCGGATCGCGATCGATAGTATGCGTCTGCTTCAATGCACGACGGGATGGGCGCAATGGTATGATCCGACGCACAGGAAGAACAATGCGATTTCCTGGTCTCGCGGCCTCGGCTGGGCGCTGCTTGGACTTCTCGATCTCTTGACGCTGCTCGACGGCGATGGCGGCGACGAGGTGGCGGATCTGGCCGCCGCCGTGATGGCGCGGCTCGCCGCGACGCAGGCAGCGGACGGGAACTGGGCCGAAGTGCTGGATCATCCGCACGCGGGGTTCGAAACTTCGACGGCGGCGTTCTTCGTTGCCTCGGTGCTGCATCCGGCGGCGCGGACCCTCGCGGCCGTGCCACCGGAGGTGCTGCAACGCGCGATCACCGCGTGCGAGCGCGCGCTCGCGGAGGACGGCACCTTCACCGGCGTCACGGCCGACGTGCTGCCGAGCTGGGACATCAAGACCTACGAGAATTGTCCGACCGAGCCGTCCCCGTGGGCCCAGGGCGCTGGCCTGCGCGCTTTCGCCGCCCTCGCGCGCCGGGAGGCGAACCAAACTTAGGGAACGCCAGCACATACAAGCCTTCCCGGCGACACCCGGAATCTTACAATTCCGGCCTTATTCTGCCGGTAGCCATCTCGACCTAGAGACGTTATACCCAAAAGGCTATAACGTCGCGACCGTCCCAACGGGAATGGTCCAAACAGGAGGAAAACATGGTCGACAAGGCCCTAAGCGAACTCGCCAAGCAAATCGCCATCCGCTCGCATTACGACAACTGGATCGGCGGCAAATGGGTCGCCCCGGTGCGGGGGCAGACGTTCGAGAATCCCTCGCCGATCACCGGCAAGACGGTCAGCGTCCATGCCCGCTCGACCGCCGAGGACATCGAGCTGGCGCTCGACGCTGCCCATGCCGCCAAGGACGCCTGGGGGCGCACCTCGGTCGCGGAACGCTCGCGCATCCTGAACAAGATCGCCGACCGGATCGAGGAAAAGCTGAGCCTGCTGGCGCTGGTCGAGACCATTGACAACGGCAAGCCGATCCGCGAGACGACGCACGCCGACCTGCCGCTCGGCGTCGATCATTTCCGCTACTTCGCCGGCGTCATCCGTGCCCAGGAAGGCGCGCTGTCGCAGATCGACGACGACACCGTCGCCTACCATTTCCTCGAACCGCTCGGCGTCGTCGGCCAGATCATTCCGTGGAACTTTCCACTGCTGATGGCGATCTGGAAACTGGCTCCCGCCCTCGCCGCCGGCAACTGCGTCGTGCTGAAGCCCGCCGAGCAGACGCCGCTCGCGATCCTCGTGCTGATGGACATCATCGCCGACCTGCTGCCGCCGGGCGTGCTGAACGTCGTCACCGGCTTCGGCGTCGAGGCCGGCAAGCCGCTCGCGCAGAACAAGCGGATCGCCAAAATCGCGTTCACCGGCGAGACCACGACCGGCCGCCTGATCATGCAGTATGCGAGCGAGAACATCATCCCGGTGACGCTGGAACTGGGCGGCAAGTCGCCGAACATCTTCTTCGCCGACGTCGCGGAGGAAGACGACGATTTCCTCGACAAGGCGCTCGAAGGGTTCACCATGTTCGCGCTGAACCAGGGCGAGGTCTGCACCTGCCCATCCCGCGCGCTGATCCATGAAAGCATCTACGACCGCTTCATGGAACGCGCCATCGCGCGAACGAAGAAGATCGTGCAGGGCAACCCGCTCGATGCCACCACGATGATCGGCGCACAGGCGAGCAACGACCAACTGGAAAAGATCCTGTCGTATTTCGACATCGGCCGGCAGGAGGGCGCGAAAGTGCTGACCGGCGGCAAGCGTGCGCATCTGGATGGTGAACTGGCCGACGGCTATTATGTCGAGCCGACGATCTTCGAAGGCCATAACAAGATGCGGATCTTCCAGGAGGAGATTTTCGGGCCGGTCGTGTCCGTGACCACCTTCAAGGACGACGCCGAGGCGCTGGAGATCGCCAACGACACGCTGTACGGCCTCGGCGCCGGCGTATGGACCCGCAACGGCACGCGCGCCTATCGCTTCGGCCGCGCGATCCAGGCCGGGCGGGTCTGGACCAACGCGTATCATCTGTATCCCGCGCACGCGGCGTTCGGCGGCTACAAGCAGTCGGGCATCGGGCGCGAGACGCACAAGATGATGCTGAACCACTACCAGCAGACGAAGAACCTGCTGGTCAGCTATAGCCCGAAGGCGCTGGGCTTCTTCTGACGCAAGTCGCGTCCCCGCCGGCGGGCGCGCCGGCGGGGCGCGACGTTTTGGAGTGACCGATATGGTGGATCGCGTGCTGGTGACGCCGGCGGCGGCGGCGATGATCGGCAAGCTGCGGGCGATGCATGGCCCGCTGCTGTTCCACCAATCCGGGGGCTGCTGCGACGGCAGTTCGCCGATGTGCTACCCGCGCGCCGAATTTCGCGTCGGCGCACAGGATGTATTCCTGGGGGCGATCACCGATACGCCGTTCTTCATCGGCGCGGCGCAATTCGAATACTGGCAGCACACGCAATTGATCATTGACGTCGTTCCCGGTCGCGGCAGCGGTTTTTCGCTCGAGTCGCCGGAGGGTGTGCGTTTCCTGACGCGCAGCCGGGTCTTCGACGACGCGGAGGCAGCGGAACTGGCCGCCGCTGGGCCGCCAGCGCATGGTGACGCGATGGCTCAGGACGCGCCGGTCTGACACCGGCCTGCCCCCCCACGGGAGGCAGGCCGCGCGCGTCAGGCGGCGTCGTAGCCGATTACCGCCTTGGTCTCCAGGAACTCATCCAGCGCCCACTTCCCGTATTCGCGGCCGTTGCCGGATTGCTTGTATCCGCCGAACGGCGCCGCCGTGTCCCACGCCGGATAATTGATATGGACATTTCCGGCGCGCATCTCGCTGGCGACCTTGCGGGCGTGGGCGAGATCGCTGGATTGCACATAGGCGGCCAGACCATAGACGGTGTCGTTGGCCTGCTGGATCACCTCGGCCTCGCTCGCGTAAGGCAGAATGGCGATCACCGGGCCGAAAATTTCCTCGCGCGCGATGGTCATGTCGTTGCGCACGCCGGCAAACACGGTCGGGCGCACGTAATAGCCGCGATTCAGATTCTCCGGCCGGCCGGGACCGCCGGTGACAAGTTCCGCGCCCTCCTCGATGCCCGCCTGGATCAGCCGCTGGATCTTGTTGAACTGCACCTCGCTGACCACGGGGCCGATCTTGCTGTCAGCGGCGCCCGGCGGTCCCGGGCGGAAGGATTCGGCGGCGGCCTTGGCGATCGCCTTGACTTCCTCGTGCCGGTCGATCGGCACGAACATGCGCGTCGGCGCGTTGCAGGACTGGCCGCTGTTGCGCATCACGCCGGCGACTCCCTTGGTGACCGCGACGTTGAAGTCGACATCCGGCAGCAGGATGTTGGCTGACTTGCCGCCGAGTTCCTGCGCCACGCGCTTGACCGTCACCGCCGCCGCGCGCGCGACCTGGATGCCGGCGCGGGTGGAACCGGTGAACGACATGAAGTCGATGTCCGGATGGGCCGACATTGCTTCGCCGACGGTCGGGCCGTCGCCCTGGATCATGTTGTAGACGCCCTTCGGCACGCCGGCCGCGTGCATGATCTCGGACCATATGACCGCGTTCAGCGGCGCGATTTCCGACGGCTTGAGCACCATCGTGCATCCGGCGGCGATGGCCGGCGCGACCTTGCAGACGATCTGATTGATCGGCCAGTTCCACGGCGTGATCAGCCCGCAGACGCCTATCGGCTCCTTGGCGATCAGCGTGCTGTCCTGCATCCATTCGAACTGATAGCTCTCCAGCACCTTGATCATCCGCTCGAGATGGCCGGTGCCTGTCGCCGCCTGGTCGGATAGCGCGAAGGCAAGGGGCGCGCCCATTTCCTGTGACAGGGCTGCGGCGATGTCCGCATAGCGCGCCTTGTATGCCGCGAGGATCGAGCGCAGCAGGTCAAGCCGTTCCGCGCGGCTGGTGCGGGAGAATGAGACAAACGCCTTGCGGGCGGCCGCGACGGCGCGATCGACATCGGCGGCACCGCCGATGGCGATTTGCGTGAAGGCTTCTTCCGTCGACGGGTCGATCACGTCGAGCAGACGCGGTTCCACTGGGTCGACCCAGGCCCCGTCGATATAGAATTGCCGTTCGTGTTGCATGATCGGGCTCCCCATCTCCGCCGGCGCGACGAAACGGCGACGGCTTAACGGGTGCGTTATACCCGATTAAACATAGCGATGGGAAGGCACGGATTGACCGGTCCGAGTTGCAACGCCGACCGCGCGCCTCAGCGCGGAAGCTGGCGCCTCACTCCGCCGGCAGGGCCAGCACCGGCTTGTCCTGATACACGTCCGGGAACAGGCGCTTCAGGCTCTCGACCTTCGGGATGTCGTTGAAGGCGATGTAAGGCTGGTTCGGGTGCCGCTCCAGGTAATCCTGATGATATGCCTCGGCCGGGTAGAAGCCGGTGAGCGGATCGACGCGGGTGGCAATCGGCCTGCCGAACGCCCGCGCCTTGTCGAGCTGCGCGATGTAGGCCGCGGCCGTGCCGCGCTGCGCCGCATCGGCCGCGAACACCTCGGATCGGTACTGGGTGCCTGAGTCGGGCCCCTGCCGATTGACTTCGGTCGGGTCGAGCGCCACCGAAAAGAAGATCTGCAAGATGCGGCCATAGGAGATCTGCTTGGGGTCGAACACCACCTGCACTGATTCGGCGTGGCCGGTGTCGCCGTCGCTGACGGTCTCGTAGTGGGCGGTCTCGGCGCGGCCGCCGGCGTAGCCGGCCAGGACCTTCTTTACGCCACGCACATGCTCGAAAACACCCTGCACGCCCCAGAAGCAGCCACCGGCGAGTACGGCGGTCTGCGAAGCGCCGCTCGCCGGCACATCGACGGACGGCGGCGGCAGCACATGCTCTCCGCCGTCCGCTCGCCCGGATGGGCCGGACAGCAGCAGCACGGCGGCAATGGCGACGGGCAGCATCGTCAGTCCGAACGCGGCGGGGAGTTGGCGGAATGGCATGGCAGTTGTCCTCGGATGGCAATGTGCAGACCACGATGGCCACACGGTGTTACAGGCCGCGCGTGCGGCCGGCCGGGTCATTCCCGATCTGATATAACGCATCTCCCATCGAAGCGCCACATCGAGGGAATGTCCGCCATTTTCGTCGACGGAGCGAAAGAATACCGGCGGCTCGCCCTCCCCGGCGACCGTACCGCCCCTGCGTGGTGCGGCCTTCTTGACACCTGTCCGGTCCCCCCAAGCTGCCTTCCCAATGAGCATCGAACAGCGCCGCGCCGCCGATTTTCCCCGCCCTCCCGTGATCGAGCCGGAGGGACGGTGCGTGCGCATCGTGCTCGGTGGCGAGACGATCGCGGAAACCACGCGGGCGCTGCGCGTGCTGGAGACGCGGCACCCGCCGACCTACTACATCCCGTTCGCTGCCTTCCGCCCTGGGGCGATTGCACCCGCGCCGGGCCGCTCGGTGTGCGAGTGGAAGGGCGTTGCGCGCTACCACACGGTGCGCGGCGGCGGCCGCGCGGAGCCGGCGGCGGCCTGGAGCTACCCCGACCCGCTGTCCGCTTATGCCGCGCTGCACGACCATGTCGCGGTCTACGCGGGGCGGATGGACGCCTGCATGGTCGGCGAGGAACGAGTGACGCCCCAGCCCGGCGGCTTCTACGGAGGCTGGATCACCGCCGACGTGATCGGCCCGTTCAAGGGCGCGCCCGGCACCGAGTTCTGGTGAACCGAAAGCTCACCTTCGCGGCATCATTCGTCGAACAGATTTTCCCTCAACGTCTTGCCGCGATAGGCTCGCCGGAACCGGCCGCGCCGCTGTAGTTCGGGCACCAGCAGGTCGACGATGCCGACCAGATCGCCCGGCATCGACACCGGATGGCCGAGCATGAAGCCGCCGCGCTCGCCGGTGGCGACGAAGATCTCCTCCAGCCGGTCGGCGACTTCCTCGGCCGTGCCGGCGATCGTGGTGTCGTACGACGTCGCGTAGCGCATCCCGTGCGCGAAGAATTCGTCGCGCGTGATCTCGGCGTCGTTGCCCATCCGGTGCGCCAGCTCGCGCACGAAGCCGACCGGCGAGGCGTTGCCGGCGACGATCAGCGAATGCAGTTCGCCGAGCGTGAACCGCTCCGGCAGCGTCGAAAAATCGTAGCCGGCGTTGTGTGACAGGTAGACCCCCGCGCCCTCCAGCGGAATCGCCGTCAGCAGCCGCTCCCGCTGCGCCCGGGCCTCTTGCGACGTTTCCGCCACCACCACGGGCTGCTGCCACATGATGCCAACGCCCGCCGGGTCGCGCCCCAGCGCCACCAGCTCGCTGTCGAGCGCTGCGCGCTGCCGCACTTGCAGGTCGATCGGCATGTCCGCTCCGAACGCCATGTCGGCTATGTACGCGGCGGCGCGGATGCCGCGCGGCGAGCCGCCGGCCTGGATCAGCACCGGCCGTCCCTGCGGGGACGGCGGCGTGTTCAGCGGCCCGCGCACCCGGAAATGCCGGCCGCGATGATCGACCTCATGCACCTTGCTCGGGTCGCCGACGATGCCGGTCGCGCGGTCCCACAGCATCGCCGCCGGCTCCACGCTGTCCCACAGCGCGCGGCAGACGTCGATGAATTCCTCCATGCGTTCGTAACGCGCGCCGTGCTCCGTGATCTCGTCGAAGCCGTAATTGGCGAAGTCGGAACGACGGGTCGAGGCGACCACGTTCAGCGCGATCCGCCCGCCGGTGACATGGTCGAGCGAATTGAACAGCCGCGCCAGATAATACGGGTGCGAGAAGCTGGTCGAGAACGTCACGCCGAAACCCAGATTCTTCGTCACCCGCGACATCGCCACCGTTACCGGGCTCATGTCCTGGCGCGGCCAACTGATGCCCCAGCGGATCGCGGCGGCGGGCGAGCCCTCCCAGGTGCTCGGGATGCCGGTGCCGTCACCGGAAAACAGCATGTCCAGCAGGCCGCGCTCGGCGAGGCGGGCGAGTTCCTCGTAGAAGTCCACGCTCGGATACGCCTCGCCGCTGCGCGAACCCGGCATCCGCCAGCGGCCGTCCATGTGGATGTAGGACAGGTCGAAGGCCAAGTGCATCCGCACCGTCATGTCGCGGTCCCTGGCCGGCGGGCCACGAGGTCGATTTCGATCAGCGCGCCATAGGCGAGCCCGGTGACGCCGACGCAGGTGCGCGCCGGCCGGCGGTCCGGCGGAAAATAGCTGGCGTAGACTTCGTTCATCGTCGCGTAGTCCTCGGCGAAGCGCGTGAGGTACACGCGCGCCATCACCACGTCCGGCAGGCCGAGCCCGAGGCCTGCCAGCACGGTTTGCAGATTGGCGAACACGTTACGGGTCTGCGCCGCGATGCCGTCCGGCAGCTCGCCCGGTGCAGCCGGCGTGTCCGGCATCTGGCCGGTCACGAACACCCAGCCGTCCCATTCCACGGCATGGCTGAAGGGCGCCACCGGGCGCGGCCCACCCGCCACCATGTGGAAAAGCGGGCCCGGCGGCCCTGGTTTTGCGGTTCGCTCCACTGCTTTCTCCATGTGCTCTCCACCATCGCGCCCGTCGGCAAGCGACCACCATCGTCCAGACGCAAGACTGATGCCGCCCAATGGTCGGGTCCGCCGGGAGGTTGTCCTCGCTCGGGCGGCTTAAAACATATTCCGTGATAATAAGTGCATCGCCACCCTCCGTTGATTCTTGTCACAGCCTCCCCTCCGTCGCCGCGCCTGAACATCGGCGGCCGAAGACGAATGGAGAGTCACATGTCGGTCGAGTCCCGCAAAAAGGAGCATGGGCAGCCTGGAACAAAAGAGAGTAAATCTCCGCGCGCTGCGAATAATCGAGACCGGGGCATTATTGGGATGATCCCTCGCCGATCATCCGCGCGCGCAGTCCCCGAGCGATCCGGTCTATGCCTGGGTCAGCGCCACGCCGCCACCCGCCAACATCGTCAAAGCGGCCGCTGCGCCGAACCGGCCGGTCTGTTGCGGCACTGGCAAATACAACCGGCCGTGGACTGGGTGCTGAAACGGCTCGACCTGCATCGGCTCATACGGCGGCAACACGATGCCGGCGGGCGGCGGACGCGCCGGGGCCAAGCTTCCGAAACGCCGCCACAGGCAGTTGTTCGGAGCGGCGCAGCCGCCCGGCCGTCGTCGTCGGTAGGCATGTAGTTCGCGCTGCCGGGCGGCTGCCTTACCGTGCCCTGAACGGGCCGAACTTGTTCGTTCGTCCGCCGCAATCCGGGCAGGGCCAGTCGTGCGGAATGGCGCCGAAAGCGGTGCCGGCGGCAACGCCATGAGTCGGTGCGCCGATGGCAGGGTCGTAGACGTAGTAGCAGCCGCCGCAGATGTATTTCCGGCGCCCTGGCGCCGGCGCGCCGGGCGAAGCTGACGCCGTCTGTCCCCCGCCCACGCCCACAACGCTGATCTCATCGCCGACCGAGACCTCGCCGCCGCCGCGCACGACCAGATAGACGCCCAGATCCTTGTGGCCAAACTCCGCCCGCAACGACCCTGGCAGATCGAGGTCGCGCTGGCCGGTCACGGGATTGACGTTGGTGGCGGCGCAGCGGCCGTTACGCCGGTCCACCGCGAGCCGTGCGCTTCCCATGCCCAGTTCGGCACCGATCCAGCCGAACTCCTCCCAAGGTGCGGCGCCGTCGACGTAGATGTTGGCACGGAACCGCATCGGGTCGATCGCGACACCCCACATCCGCTCCAGGCTGCGCACGGTCGCCAGATTAATCAACGAGATCACGTTGTCGGGCTTGTCCATGAAATGCCCGTCCCCGGCGTGGACCAGACGTGGCGTGCCGTGCAGCCTCGGCACCAGTCGGCGGAAGAACGCTTCCACATCCGCATGGCGGGCGCGGTCGCCAAGGTTCACGCGCAGCAGCTCGACCCCGTCACGCGTGATCGTCAACTCAAGACTATCGATATCGAGTTCCGTCGTCACTTCCGCCAGTCCCTCGTCGAGCATCAGCATGACAAACTGGCCCTTCTTCGCCCAGCGCGGGCGGTCCTTGTCGATCGACGAGTCGGGGCGGGTGAGGGCGAACACGCGGTCCATCGGGAACGGCCGACCCGGCACCAGCCGTTCGCGCCGCACCGGCTGGGCGGACAGCCCCTTGATCGGATAGCGATACAGCCCGCTGACCACGACCATGCCGTTCCGTGCCTCCGCCCTGCCGCCGAGCGGTCACTCTAGCTGGGCGATCTGGCGCCTCGGTAGGTCCGGTGGGCCGGAAATCGTACGGTCGGTCTCCTACGACAAGCCGGTGCCATCGATCGAAGGCGGTAATCCCACCTGGCGCGCCAGCGGGCGGGACCGAGATTGATCGGCCGCCGCCGCCGTGGGAGCTTAGACGGGTCATGCCCGTCGCACCGTCGAAATCCCGCCCGGCCCCAGCGGCCAGCCATCGGCTGATCTTACGGGTCGATCTCGCCTCCGGCGCCCGCATCGGGCCGGGCAAGGTGGCCCTGCTCGAGGAAATCGGACGATGCGGCTCCATCTCGGCCGCTGGGCGCGCGCTGCGCATGTCCTATCGCCGCGCCTGGGAGCTGGTCGAGGATTTGAACTTGCATCTGGGCACGCCGGTGCTCGCGACAGCGGCCGGCGGCTCCGGCGGCGGCGGCGCGCGGCTGACGGCGGCGGGGCTGACCCTGATCGCCGAGTATCGCGCCCTGGAAGCGGCGGCCCAGGCCGGCGCCGCCTCGCATCTGGCCGCGCTCGGCCGCATCGGGGCAGGCGGGTAGCCGGCCGGCGGCGGGCTCAGCCCAGGCCCGCACGATCGTTGCTTGCCTCCCGTCCCCGTCGAGACTAGGCAAAACCCCTGCCGGCCATCGTGGCGGCGCAGTGGGAGACGGGGCATGAGCTACAGGGTCGCGGTCGTGGGCGCCACCGGGGCGGTCGGGCGCGAGTTGCTCAAAACCCTGCACGAGCGGAATTTCCCGATCAAGGAGGTCGCCGCCCTCGCCTCCGGCCGCTCCGCCGGCGCGAAGGTCAGCTTCGGCGAGAAGGACGTCCTGACGGTCCAGAGCCTCGATACGTTCGATTTCCGGGGCTGGGACATCGGGCTGTTCAGCCCCGGCGCGTCGGTCTCCGCCATCCATGCCCCGCGCGCGGCCGAGGCGGGGTGCATCGTCATCGACAACACCAGCCATTTCCGCATGGAGCCGGACGTGCCGCTGGTGGTGCCGGAGGTGAACCCGCAGGCGCTGACCAAAATGCGGCGGGGCATCATCGCCAACCCGAACTGCTCGACCATCCAGATGGTGGTGGCGCTGAAGCCGCTGCACGACCGGTTCAAGATCAAGCGCGTGGTCGTCGCCACCTACCAGTCCGTCTCCGGCGCCGGCAAGGAAGGCATGGACGAACTGTTCGGCCAGACCAAGGCCAGCTTCGTCCACGATCCGCTGAAGCCCGAGGTGTTCACCAAGCAGATCGCCTTCAACTGCATCCCCCACATCGACAAGTTCATGGAGGACGGGTCGACCAAGGAGGAGTGGAAGATGATGGTCGAAACTCGCAAGATCCTCGACCCCGACATCAAGCTGGTGGCGACCTGCGTGCGCGTGCCGGTGTTCATCGGCCACGCCGAGGCGATCAACGTGGAGTTCGAGCGGCCGGTGACGGTGGCGGACGCGCGGGCCGTGCTGCGCGCGGCGCCGGGTGTCGCCGTGTTCGATCAGCGCGAGGACGGCGGCTACATCACGCCGATCGACTGCGTCGGCGAGGACGCAACCTACGTCAGCCGGCTGCGCAAGGACCCGACGGTGGAGCACGGCCTGTCGTTCTGGTGCGTGTCGGACAATCTGCGCAAGGGCGCGGCGCTGAACGCCGTGCAGATCGCCGAGACGCTGATCGCCCAGGGCCTGCTCGCCAAACGCGCCGCCTGACCGCATCCCACCCTCGCCGCAACGCTCCCTCGCCGCAACGCTCATCGGCGAGGGAGAAAACTGTGGCAGCGCCGTTGCCCAATCGTCGCGCGACCACACATCGCCAATACGATGTTTTCCAATGGTAAATGCGCAGAGCTTGCGTTGACCCGTTCCCGCCGCGCGTCTATGGCAGGGCCACGAACGCGGCGCGAGGAGATCGGGCGGCATGACGGATATTCGCGAGGCCAGCATGATCGGCCGCGCCAGCGACGGCAGGCTGGTGCAACGCCCGCTGTCGCCGCATCTGCAAATCTATCGCCCACAAATCAGTTCCGCTCTGTCGATCTTCCACCGGATTACTGGCGTCGCCCTGTCGGTCGGCGCGCTGCTGCTGGTCTGCTGGCTGATCGCCGCCGCCACGGGGGATTCTGCCTACAACGGGCTGTCGGGTTTCCTGCGCTCCTGGTTCGGCGTGCTGCTCCTGTTCGGCTGGACGGTGGCGCTCTGGTATCATTTCTGCGCCGGGCTGCGGCACCTCGCCTGGGACGCCGGCTACGGGTTCGACCTGCCGACGATGCACATGACCGGCAAGGCGGTGCTGGCGGCAACGGCGATCCTGACCGTGCTGACCTGGATCGCCGTGATCCTGGTCTGGTGAAGGGGCGCCGCGCATGAGCCAGACGGCAAAGACATCGGCACCGCACGTCCGGGTGATGCGGTCCCAGCTCGGCCGCGTTCGCGGCATGGGGGCTGCGAAGTCGGGCACGGCGACCTGGTGGGCGGAGCGGCTGACCTCGGTCGCGCTGGTGCCGCTGACGCTGTGGTTTGTCGTCTCGGCGCTGCGGCTGACGGGCCTGCCGCGCCCGGCGGTCGCCCACTGGGCCGGCAACCCGGTCAATGGGGCGTTGCTGGTGGCGCTGGTGCTGGTCACGTTCAGGCACTTGCAGTTGGGCTTGCAGGCGGTGATCGAGGACTACATCCATGCCGAGCGAACCCGCACGGTCTGCATCCTGGCGCTGCGGGGCGCCGTCGGCCTGATCGGCCTGATCGGTCTGCTGGCGGCGTTGAAGCTGGCCTTTTCGCGGTGACGGCAAGCGCATCGGCCTCGGGCGGCCGGTTCCAAACGGGACGATCATGAACGCAATCAGCAAGCCTTCGCTCGGTGCCTACACGGTGATCGACCACACCTACGACGTGGTCGTGGTGGGCGCCGGCGGCGCCGGCCTGCGGGCAACGCTCGGCATGGGCGCGGCGGGGCTGAAGACGGCCTGCGTGACCAAAGTGTTCCCGACGCGCAGCCACACCGTCGCCGCGCAGGGCGGCATCGGCGCCGCACTCGGCAACATGGGCGAGGACAACTGGCGCTGGCACATGTACGACACCGTGAAGGGGTCGGACTGGCTCGGCGACCAGGACGCGATCGAATACATGTGCCGCGAAGCGATCCCGGCGGTCTACGAGCTCGAGCATTTCGGCGTGCCGTTCAGCCGCACCGAGGATGGCCGCATCTACCAGCGCCCGTTCGGCGGCCATATGACCGACTACGGCAAGACCCCGGCACTGCGCGCCTGCGCCGCCGCCGATCGCACCGGCCACGCGATCCTGCACACGCTGTATCAGCAGAGCCTGAAGCACGAAGTGGAATTCTTCGTCGAGTATTTCGCGCTCGACCTGATCATGGACGAGGACGGCGCCTGTCGCGGCGTCACCGCGTGGTGCCTCGAGGACGGCACCATCCACCGGTTCCGGGCGCAGACCACGGTGCTGGCGACCGGCGGCTACGGGCGCGCGTATTTGTCCTGCACCTCCGCGCACACCTGCACCGGCGACGGCAACGCGATGGTGCTGCGCGCCGGCCTGCCGTGCCAGGACATGGAATTCGTGCAGTTCCACCCGACCGGCATCTTCCCCGCCGGCTGCCTGATCACCGAGGGCGCGCGCGGCGAGGGCGGCTATCTGACCAACAGCGAGGGCGAGCGGTTCATGGAACGCTACGCGCCGACCGCCAAGGATCTGGCGAGCCGCGACGTCGTCTCCCGCTCGATGACGCTCGAGATCAACGCCGGGCGCGGCTGCGGGCCGGCGAAAGACCACATCATGCTGCATCTGGAGCATCTCGGCGCCGACATCCTGCACGAGCGGCTGCCCGGCATCTCCGAGACGGCGCGGGTGTTCGCGGGCGTCGACGTGACGAAGGCGCCGATCCCGGTGCTGCCGACGGTCCACTACAACATGGGCGGCATCCCGACCAATCTGCGCACCGAGGTGCTGCGCCCGACCAAGACCGACCCGGACGCGGTGGTGCCCGGCCTGATGGCGGTCGGCGAGGCGGCCTGCGTCTCCGTGCATGGCGCCAACCGGCTCGGCACGAACTCGCTGCTCGATCTGGTGGTATTCGGCCGCGCCGCCGCGCACCGCGCGTCCGAGGCGCTGAAGCCCGGCGCCAGCCAGCCGAGCCTGCCGCCGAAAGCGGGGGAAGCGGCGCTCGACCGGCTGAACGGCGCCCGCAACGCGCGCGGCGGCACGCGGGTCGCCGACCTGCGGATGCAGATGCAGCGCACGATGCAGGCGCACGCGGCGGTGTTCCGCAACAGCGAGAGCCTGACCCAGGGTGTCGCCAAGATGCACAAGCTGTGGGACGGGCTGTCGGACATCGCCGTCTCCGATCGCGGCATGATCTGGAACAGCGACCTGGTCGAGGCGCTGGAGTTGCAGAACCTGATGGCCAACGCCGGCACGACGATGGTCGGCGCCGAGGCGCGCACTGAAAGCCGTGGCGCGCAGGCGCACGACGATTTCCCCGATCGCGACGACCAGAACTGGATGAAGCACACGCTGGCCTGGTGTGGCGAGGACGGCGCGGTCCGCCTCGACTATCGCCCGGTGCGGATGCAGACGCTGACCAACGAAGTCTCCGTGTTCCCGCCGAAGAAGCGGGTTTATTGAGACGCGCGTCCGGCTGACCGAAAGGCACGAAACGAATGGTCGAATTCACCCTCCCGGCGAACAGCCGCGTTCAGCCCGGCAAGACGCACAAGGCGGAAGCCGGCGCCAAGCGGGTTCGGGCGTTCAGCATCTATCGCTGGAATCCTGACGACGGGCAGAACCCGCGCACGGACACGTACGAGATCGACCTGGATCAGTGCGGCCCGATGGTTCTCGACGCGCTGATCAAGATTAAGAACGAGGTGGATTCGACGCTGACGTTTCGCCGCTCCTGCCGCGAGGGGATCTGCGGCAGTTGCGCGATGAACATCGACGGGACCAACACGCTCGCCTGCCTCAAGCCGATCGAGGACGTCGCCGGCGCGGTGCGCATCAACCCGCTGCCGCACATGCCGGTGGTGAAAGACCTCGTGCCCGATCTGAGCCAAGCGTACGCGCAGTTGCGCAGCATTGAGCCGTGGCTGCAAGCCGACACCCCCGCCCCGCCGGACGCGGAGCGCCGCCAGAGCAAGGAGGAGCGGGCAAAACTGGATGGCATGTGGGAGTGCATCCTGTGCTTTTGCTGCACCACCTCCTGCCCGAGCTACTGGTGGAACGGCGACCGCTACCTCGGCCCGGCCGTGCTGCTGGCCGCCTATCGCTGGATTGCCGACAGCCGCGACGAATCCACCGGCGCGCGGCTGGATGCGTTGCAGGACCCGTTCAAGCTGTATCGCTGCCACACGATCATGAATTGCACGCAGACCTGCCCCAAGGGCCTGAACCCGGCGCAGGCGATCGGCGAAATCAAGCAGTTGCTGGTCGAGCGCGTCGGCTGAGCCCACCCGTGCGCGATGTTTGAAGGCCCGATCAGCGACGCCGCCGCACGTCGGGCCGCCTGGATCGACAGCCTGTTCGTCGATCACGCGATCTTCCGCACGGTCTGGGACAATCTGTTCCCGGTGCTTCCGGGCAAGCTGTATCGCTGCAATCACCCGACGCCGGGACGGCTCGCGCGATTGAAGGACCGTCTGCATCTGCGTACGCTGGTCAATCTGCGCGGCCACCGGCACTGCGGCTCGGATGCCTTGTCACGCGAAGCGGCGGGGCGGCTCGGCCTCGACCATGTCGACATGGCGTTCGAAAGCCGGGGCGCGCCGCATCGGGACCGCATCCTGCGGTTCCACGCGATCTATTCCGGCATGGCGTTTCCGGCGCTGATGCACTGCAAGTCCGGCGCCGACCGCGCCGGCCTCGCCAGCGGACTGGCGATCCTGTTCGAGGGCGGGACGGCAGCACAGGCCATGGCGCAGCTCTCCTGGCGATACGGCCATTTCAACCGCTCGCCGACCGGCATTCTCGACGCGTTCTTCCTCCATTTCGCCACGGTCGCCGAGGGGAAGAAGCCGTTCCTCGACTGGGTCCGCGAGGACTACGACGAAGCCGCGCTGCGCCGGAATTTCCAGGCGAGCGGCTTGTCGAGCTTCATCACCGACACGCTGCTGCGGCGGGAATAGCGTCAGGTCTTGGCCAGGAACGCGCGAGTCTCCGCCACCGCCTGCGCCAGCCCGACGCGCCGTACATCGACACCGTGCGGAAACGCCGATAGCAGCCGAGTCGGCGTCTGCCGGTCCAGCAGCACGAACACGCCACGATCCGTGGCACTGCGGATCAGGCGGCCGAACGCCTGCCGCAATCGGTAGCGGGCCACCCGGTCATCGAACCCCTTCGGATCGCCGGCGGACAAATGGATGCGCCGCTCGCGATGCAGGATGTCGGGGCGGGGCCAGGGCACGCGCTCGAACACGACCAGCCGGAGTGCCCGGCCGGGAACATCGACGCCATCGCGCATCGCGTCGGTGCCG
>Ga0116226_10000264_pt1 | contig 43199 bp, 30 predicted proteins | sample S1TSphfallax_FD_89692 | JGI IMG/M metagenome (GOLD analysis project Ga0116226, IMG submission 89692) | Host-associated microbial communities from peat moss isolated from Minnesota, USA - S1T2_Fa - Sphagnum fallax MG | ecosystem: Host-associated > Plants > Peat moss > Unclassified | place: USA... | reverse complement strand
GACGCGCTGGCGTGGATGGCCGACCAGGGCAACAAGGACAAGACGGCGGACGATACCTCGACCGCCAAGTCGATCAACCTGCCGGCCGGCGCGGTGAACTTCAACATGGGCACGCTGGTCGGCTCGTACGCGACGGTCGCCAAGCTGCTCGACGAGGTGGCGAGCGTGCCGGGCACGAAGGGCATCATGCTGACGTTCGACGATTTCATCGTCGGCATGGATCAGTTCGGCCAGCGCATCCAGCCGCTGATGGAATGCCGCCGGGCGAAGGTCGCCGCCGCCGCGTGACGTGGGACGGGCGTTAGCTCCCGCCTAATCGGTCCACCATAGTCTCCCTGTCCCGCGTGACAGGGAGACGTGTTTTTTGGACAGCCTCGCGGCCAACCGGCTTGCGATCCCGCGCCGGGTCGATCCCCAAGCTGCCTCGTTTGATGCAAGCGTGGTCGCGGCGCTGCTGGCGGGCGGCGACAGCCGGACGCGCGTGGACGACGCCAGCGGCACCAACAAGTATCTGTGCCCGCCGCAGCCGGACGGCGCGATCGACTGCTTCGCCTCCTGCACCGCCTCGCCGATCGCGGCGGACGGATTCGCGCGGGTGGCGCTGGCGTTCGAGGACATCGTTGGTGCCGCCTCGCCGCGCGGCCGGGCGGCACGGTTGGGACGGCAGCGGCGCGACCTCGCCTCCCGCCTGCTGCGCTACTTCATGGCGACCGGGCTGGCCGAGGCGATCCTGTGCCCGTCCGGCACCGACGCGCTGCTGACGGCCGCGCTGCTGATGGCTGCCGAGCGGCCGGGCCGGCACATAACGGCGATCCTGCCCTGCGCGGCGGAAACCGGAACCGGCGTACCGCTCGCGGCAGCCGGGCGGCGGTTCGACGGGCCGCAAATCGGCACCCTGGTGAACGACAGCGCCTTCACCACGGTCGAGATCGCCCTGCGGGACGAGGCAGGGTTGCCGAGGTCGGAGAGCGAACTGAACGACGCATATGCCGCCGCCGTCGCGGCCGCCGCCGGGCGGGCGGTGGTGTATCTGACGCACGGGACGAAGACCGGCCTGGTCGCGCCGACGCTGCCGCCGGCGGGCGCGGACGTGATCGTCGATGCCTGCCAGGCCCGCATCGCGCCGGCAACCGTCGCCGCCTATCTCGGGCGCGGCTGGCCGGTGGTGGTCACCGGCTCCAAATTCTTCGGTGGCCCGGCCTTCTCCGGCGCCGTGCTGTTTCCAGTGGCGCGGCGCGACCGGCGCGGGCACTGGACCTTGCCGAGCGCCGGCCATGTCTGCACGGAGACGCCGATCGCCCCGGGGCTCGACCCGGTCGCGCTCGGCACGGCGCTGCGCTGGACCGCCGCGATGAGCGTGATGGACGCCTTCGCGCCGAGGGCAGACGCGATGGCCCCGCTGCTGCGCGGCGCCGCCGACGTGATTTCGGAGGGCTTCGCAAGGCTGCCGGACATCGAGCCGGTCGCCGGCCGGCCGCCGCGCGGGGCCGGCTGGGCCGACCTGCCGAGCATCTTCACCTTCGCGATCCGCGACCCCGACGACCGGTCGCGCAAGCTGACGATGGGCGAACTGCGGCCGTTGTATCAGCGTCTGGCGCGGCAGGGGGTGCTGCTCGGCCAGCCGGTGGATCTGGGCGGCTTCGGCGGGCTGCGCATCGCCATCGGCGCCCGCGACATGGTAGAGGACGCTGATGAATCCCGGTTCGCGACGCTGTTCGGCGCGCTGGGCGCGGCGCTGACGGTGCCGCGCGCCCAATGGTGACGGACGGAGTTTCGCTCGACCCGGAGGATTGGTCAGACATGCGCGCCCTCGGCCATCGGATGCTGGACGACATGTTCGACGATCTGGCCGGGCTGCGCGACGGGCCGGTCTGGCGGGGATGCCGGAGCAGGTGCGCGACGGCTTCGCGGCACCGCTGCCGCGCGCGGGCCGCGATGCGGCGGACGTTTACGAAGCGTATCGCCGGCTGATCGCACCGTACGGCGTCGGCAACCGGCATCCGGCGTTCCTCGGCTGGGTGCATGGCGGCGGCACGGCGATCGGGATGCTGGCGGAACTGCTGGCCGGCGGGCTGAACGCCAATTGCGGCGGCCGCGACCACGCGCCGATCGCCTGCGAGCGGCAGGTGGTGCGCTGGGCGGCCGAGATGCTCGGGCTGCCGGCCGAGTCGTCGGGCCTCGTCGTCTCCGGCACATCCACGGCAAATCTGATCGCCGTGCTGGTGGCGCGGACGGCGGCGCTGGGGGCCGACGTCCGCCGCGCCGGCGTCCGGGAGGCGCGATTGACGGCGTACGCTTCCGCCGCCGCGCATCTCTGCGTGGCGCGGGCGCTCGACATGGCGGGATTGGGCTCGGACGCGCTGCGGCTGCTGCCGTGCGACGCGAGTGGGCGGATGGACCTGGACGCGCTCGAGGGTGCGATCGTTTCGGATCGGGCGGCCGGGCTGGTGCCGTTCCTGGTGGTCGGGACCGCCGGCAGCGTCGATATCGGGGCGACTGACGATCTGGCGGCGCTGGCGCGGTGCTGCGCGCGGCATAGCTTGTGGTTCCATGTCGACGCGGCGTTCGGCGCCATCGCGATGCTGTCGCCGGCGCTGCGGCCGCTGTTCGCCGGGATGGAGCGGGCGGACTCGGTCGCGTTCGATTTCCACAAATGGGCGCAGGTGCCGTACGACGCCGGCTGCATCGTGGTGCGCGACGCGGCGGCGCAGCGGGCGGCGTTCGCGCGCGAGGCGACGTACCTGTCCCGCCACGCACGCGGGCTTGCCGCCGGCGAGCCGTGGCCGGTCGACCTCGGCCCGGAATTGTCGCGCGGCTTCCGGGCGCTGAAAGTCTGGATGACGCTGTCCGTCCATGGCGCCGACCGGATCGGGCAGGTCGCCGAGCATTGCTGCAAGCTGGCACGGCGGCTGGCGGAGGCGATAGCGGCCAGTCCGGCGCTGGAGCTTGCCGCCCCGGTCGCGCTGAACATCGTCTGCTTCCGCTACGCCGCCGGCGACGACGCGACCCAGGCCGCCATCGCGGCGGACTTGCAGGAGGCGGGAGGCGTGGTGCTGTCGACCACCATCCTGCAAGGCCGCACCGTGCTGCGCGCCGCCTTCGTCAACCACCGCACCGAGGCAAGCGACGTTGACGCCATTGTGCCGGCGGTGGTTGCGGCGGGGGATTCAGACGGCGTGCCGCCGGACCATACCCGTCAGCTCGGCTTTTGAAGCGTGAACCGTAACTTGAAGCCGGCATTCGCGACGGCTGCCTCGGCCTTCTTGAGGAAGGTCGCAGCTTTGTCGCTCAGGGGAAATTTGCCGACCAGGTTGATGACGACGTCACGACCAACCGACTCCGGACATTTCCGTTGCAGCTCCCCGCTTTCGATGAACCGCAGGTAGGCATTCAGCTTGCCTTGTACTAGCAAGAGGTGCGCACCCTCCGCCGCCTCCCAATCGAGATGATCGCTGATGGTGAGAAGGACATTTCCGGAGTCCTTCTCGATGGTGACGAAGTCGACGGTGTCGGTTTGATCTATCGACATGAGGTTTGCTGATGGCCCCGAATTACCATTACGATATCGCAACATAATAGGCGTGCATCCTCACAGGCTCCGGGCGGGCTTTTTTTCGCGGGATGTGGACCCGGGGCGGCGGGAGCGGCGGCCGGGCGGGCGCCGAAGCGAGCGGCGGCGATGGGCACTGCCGATCGGGCGGACTGGGTGGTTGGGGTGCGGGGGATGGTTGCTCCGCCGGCTCGGGGGCGGGCGGGGGCCTGGGGCGCCGGGGCCTGGCGGGAATCGGCCCGTAGAGCCACGGGGGCTCCGGCGCTCGGATCGGCGGTGGTTGCGGCGGCGGCTTCGGCGGCCGCTTCCGGCCGGAGGTTTCCGGTGCCTCGTCGGGCGGTTCGGGGGAGTATTCCGGCTCCCGGTAGGTCCCGTTCTGGACCGCCTCGGCGATCCGGGCGATCGCCTCCAGGATCGGGAGGAGGAACTCCTCGACCGGATCTTGCTCCGGTTGGGTGGCTCCACGCCGAAACAGCCGCCCGGCCAGCCGCCGCCAGAAGCCCTGGCGGAACAGGCCGATCAGTTGGGCGATGACGGGGAGCGGAGTGGGAGGCGGCATGGGGGTTATGTATCGCAACGGGCGGGTATTGTCAAGTGACGCTAACGTTATTTCTAACAACCTGGCGCTACCGTCGACCGATGTACCGCTTGCCTTCCCACCCCCAGCCTTGACCCGCTTTGAGGCGCTTCAGACAGCGAATGTTGCGGCACGCTGGCGGGGCAGACGGATCATCTCGGCGCCATCGGCCGGCAGGGCCAACACGAAAGCCAGATCATCCGCTTGCTGCTGCCGTTTCTGCTGCATCAGCGGGTGCGCGAGGACGTGTTTGAGATCCAAGGATCGCGGTCTCGTGCTCTCGACGATCTGGATGCGCAGCGCGGTCGTATCGCGATCCAGTTCCATCGCTTGCAGAATTGGGTCGGTGTTACCCTCCGCGATGAACGTCATCATCGCAGCAATCGAGAGGGCGGCATTCAGGGCCGGCGACACCAGCGGACTATCGAAATCCTCCGTGTCCGGCGCACGCGCGAGGCAGTCCTCGGCCAACGCGGCGTAATCGGCGTCGCATTTCTCGCCGGCGAGCTTCGCCCACGCGCTCGCGACACATGTCTTGTAGTGGGCAGCATCGAAGCCGGTTTGATCCGCGAAAGCCTGAAGCCCGGGCATCATCCGTTCGCACAGGAGCAGCATCAACGCCAGCCGCTGCGCGGCCGACAGCGGGTTGAGAACGTCCCGGAGTTCTTGGTCGTTAGGGCCTGGCATCGTCGCGTCCTATTTCAGCGGGCTCAGGGGCGTCACACCCTGATCTTGCAGGAACTGCGCACAGCTTGCGCAGATCGGTCGGCTCGCGGCGGTGCCTGTCGGCGTCAGGCCCATGTCGCGCGCGGCATTGACGCCAGTAACCTCGGCATGGCCGGCTGCGGTGTCAGCAACCTCGCCATCCTGCAAGGCCGCGCCGTGATAGGTGCCGCCTTCGTCAACTACCGCACCAAAGCAAGCGATCCGGTATCGATCGTCCCCTCTGTGCGAGTGTCATGGGTGCGAGGCAGCGTGCGGGCGCCAAAAACGAGGGACACTCCGCCAGCCACAGAAATGCTTACCTAATCCGGATATCGCAACTCGTTACGGTCTTCGAGACGAACTTGGCGATGACTATGCCGACTGGCTGACCACTGTCTGCAAGCCACACCGAAATCACCCCCTTCTCCATCTCAATAACGGAAAGATGAACCGTCCGCTCACGCTCTCTTAAAGCCTCAATTGTTTCATCCAAGCCTGCGAACGCGTCTCTTTTGAATTTCTCCAGCCCCATCCTGATTTTGTACATTCTAACAACTGATGATGACGTTTTCCCGGGTCCGGGCGTCTGAAGAATTTTATATTTGGCGCCCCCGACAAACTGCAACGCCTCCTTGGCGACCGCTCCGAGCTTTGCGTCATTCTCTGAGCGCCTTAAAATTTCAAAAAGATCATTGTCCATCGTTAGGGAACTCCTGTGACCGAGGCCCCTGAATCAGGACCGGGAACCAAGAACTCATTCTCGCCCATTATAGCCTCGACATTGGGCGCCACGGGGATCGCTGCACCAGGTGAAAATGTGTTGGTCAGAACCACGCCATTTGTGGTTCCGCCATTTGTCCCAAATCCGACGGCAGTCTCATAGTCCGATGTCCAGGAGGTAAAGTTGCTCGCAGTGTTGCCAAGACTATGCTCCAACATGGTCGCGTCTCCCCCGATCGGATTTGCGATGCCATTCAAGGCGTTTTCGTAACCCGGGCTGTCAGATGCAACCCCTCTGAAAAGAGTCGTGCCATCGGCTGCACTGTCTGCGGCCGCTTCCGCCGCCTCGGCTCCAGTCGCGGCTGAACCTTCGGCCGCCGCCGCCCCGCTCGCTTCCGCCGCCCCCGCAGCCTCGACTGCCGCAGCTTCCGCTGCCGCCGCCGCGTCGGCCTCCACCGCCGCTTCGGCGACGCCAGCAGTGGCGGCGGCGGCTTCGCCCTCCACCGCTGCCTCGATCGCGGCGGCGGCGACCGCGAGGGCGCTTTCCGGGGCCAGCGCCACGGCGGCGACGGCTGCCGAGGCCCGGTCGGGGATTCAGACCGAGCCGCCACCGCCGCTGCCGCCGAAACCGGCTGGATCAGTGAACCGCAACGGATTGCCTTAGCCGCAGTCGTAGATATTGCCGCCGCCTTCCTCGCCGATCGGATCGCGCGATAGCCAGTGGCGTTCCCCCTGATCCAAATTATTCACACGTACTAACGCTGAAGCTGTTCAAGTGCCGTCGATCTCAAACGGGGATGCTGCGACAATGAAATCTCTTTCAGCCTGTTACGTGCCGCGTCCGTCCCAATGTTTCCGAGCGACCAAATTGCCTTGACCGCCAGTGCGCGGTTTTCATCGAAGTTAAGATAAGCCGGAATAACTTGGGTGGCTTTATAGAATGTTTCCACCAAGTCGGGGTCTCTCAACTTGTCCAACGCCGAAATGACATCCTCGTGTGAATGATGCCAGTCAGCGTCGAATAGGCGCTGCAAAACGTCCTTACATTCTGAGGAAAACCGCAGTTTCAACCCTATAGCCACCCCGTATTCTACGTCTGCCGCACTTTTATCTCTGTATGCCTCTTCCAAAATTCTTAGAGGGATCTTGTCACGTGGCTCGTCGATACCGAAGCCGCGCATAAAGGTCTCCGGTGTAATGCGCCCATTTGCCAGATCACTTGCCAGCTTTCTTTGATCCCTGTTCATCATGGTACTGGCGCAAAGCTTAGAATGTTACCGTTGAACAGGTCCAATGCTGGCCCTTGTCCCAAACCAATGTTCACGATACCTCCCTCGCCCTTGAAAAATGCGCTCGTCTGATTCCAACCGGGACTCACCATTGGCAAATCTCCATAGCCCGCATCTGCAACCGCGTTCGACGCGTCTCGTACTCCAATATTGGCAAGAGCATCCGTCGTCCCTGGGTTGACCGAGAACTCAACAGTAACCCCATCATACCCCTGCGCATACGACAGGCTAGGCGAAATAAACGTTTCCGATGTGGCGGGTATCTGCCCTGTCGCATTGAGCGCTTCGAAGTCGGAAGCACTCATCGTTCGAAAGTAGGTCTCGCCGGCCGCATCCGCAGCAGCCTCCGCCGCTTCAGCCGCCTCCGCTCCGGTGGCCGCAGCAGACCCTTCGGCCGCTGCCCCCGCCGCCTCTACGGCGGCAGCTTCCGCCGCCGCCGCCGCGTCGGCCTCCACCGCCGCTTCCGCCACGCCGGCAATGGCGGCGGCGGCTTCGCCCTCCGCCGCTGCCTCGATCGCGGCGGCGGCGACCGCGAGGGCGACTTCCGGGGCTAGCGCCACGGCGGCGACGGCGGCGGCGGCCAACGCCCAGTTGGGGATGCAGACCGAGCCGCCACCGCCGCTGCCGCCGAAGCCGAGCGGATCGGTGAACCGCAGCGGATTGCCGAAACCGTAGGCGTAGATGTTGCCGCCACCCTCCTCGCCGATCGGGTCGCGCGACAGCCAGTGGCCGATCACCGGATCGTAGGCACGATTGCTCGCCAGATAGAGGCCGCTCGGCTGGTGGTAGAACAGCCCGGCGTAGCGGAAATCCGTCCAGGTCGCGCGCGAGCCGGTGGCGGCGGTGACGTTGCCGTACGGGTCGTAGTCGAAGTGGTTGGCGCGCAGGCCCGTTGGTGCCGCGATCACGTCGCGGACCGAACCGAGATGGTCCGTTGCATAGACCAGTGCGCCCTGCACGGAATCGTACTCGCCCTCGGCCAGATAGCGGCGGGTCGGGACGTTGGCGGCGGTGCGTTCCTGGCAAAGCGATTGACCGCACCAGCCGAAATTGGTCTGGCCGGTGCTGCCGCCGCTGGTGGTCGCGATAGCGGTGCGCCGGCCGAGGCCGTCATAAGCAAACGTCGAACTGTAGCCGACGCCGGCGATGCCGATCAGCCGGTTCTCGGCATCCCACTTGTAGCTGCGGGCATAGTCGGCGAGCAGGTTGCCGTTGGCATCATAGGTGAACGCGGTGGCGCCGGCGGCGGCGACCGCGTTGCTGGCGGTCGGCGCGATCGTCGTGCTGCCGGTGGGTGCGGCGATACTGGCGAGATTGCTCGACGGATCGTAGCCGTATGAAAAGGTCGGTCCCAGCGACGACTTCGCCGAGGTCAGTTTGTCGCTCTGGTCGTACTGATAGGACCAAGTCTGCGGATTGGTGGTCTGGGTGATCGCGGTGACGTCGTTTTCCGGCGTGCTGGTGTAGGCAAACTGGCTCGCGCCCGGCGTGTTGACGATCCGGGTCAGGCGACGATCGTTGGTGTTGGTGTCGTAGGAAAACTGCGTGCCGATGCTGCCGCGCGTCTGGCTGGCAAGCTGGCCGGTCTGGCCGAGATAGCCGCGCGTGAACGTGCCGAGATCGTCGGTGTGCGAGGTAAGGCGGCCGAGCTTGTCGCGGGCGAACGTCTCGGTATCGCCGCCGACGCTGCGGGTGATCATGCGGCCGAGCGCGTCGTAGCCGTAGCTGATCGTGCTGTTGGCGAAAGGCGGCGTTTCCTGCGCCAGTTGCAGCGCGCCGATCGCGCCCGGCGGATTGTAGCTGTAGGTGGTGGTGCCGTTCCCGTCGGTCATCGAAACGCGGCGCATGAAATCCGGATCGTCGGCGAAATACACGGACGCCGTCGGGTTGATCGCGTTCGGGTATTGTACGGATGCCATCCGGTCGTCGGGGGAATAGGTAAACTGCTTGATCTGGCCGAGCGGATCGGTGACGGACGCGAGGCGGCTGGTGGCCGGATCGTAGGCGAAGGAATAGACGCCGCCGTTCGCATCCGTCTTGGTGGTCACGCGCCCTTGCAGGTCGATCGTCCAGGCCACGGCGTGGCCGTTCGGGTCGATGATGGATTGCGGCTTGCCGTTCTCGTAGTAGGTGAACTGCACGGTGTGACCGGCGGGGTCCGTGACCGATGTCAGATTCTCGTCGGCGTCGTGGGTGAATGTCGTGGTGCGGCCCTGCCGGTCCGTGACGGCAACGAGGTCGAGGATGTTGTAGGTGAAGCTGCGCGACGTGCCGTCTGGATAAGTCTGGCGGGTGATACGGTCGAGCGCGTCGTAGGTATAGGCGGTGGTCCAGCCTTGCGAGTCCGTGCGCGTGGCGACGCGGCTGAAGGCATCGTACGTCACGGCGAGCGCGGTCTGGCCGTTGGCGTTGACGATGCTCGTCAGGTAGCCGAGCGCGTTGTAGTTGAACGTCGTCGTTTCGCCGAGGGCATCGGTGATGCTGGTGATCTGCCCGGACGCATTGTACGTGTTTTGCGTCGTCTGGCCGGCCGCGTCGGTGGCGGTGAGCGGCAGGTGCTGGCTGTTGTAGGTGTAGCTGGCGGTCGTGACGGGGCCATTGCCGGTCACCTGCTGCACACTGATCACGTCCGTCTGATTCGCGGCGTAGGTGATGTTGGTGATGCGGCCAACAGGATCGGCGAAGAAGATCGGATTGCCGGCGTTGTTGTAGGCCCGCGCGTAATTCTGCGAGGTGCCGTCGCTGAGCACGCGCGCGATCCGCGTGGGTTTCAGCAGCGTGCCGGACTGCCCGGCGCCCAGCCCGCCGGTCGGCTGGCCCGGATAATTGTACCAGATGCGATTCTCAAGCGGGTACTTGATGCTCTCCAGCGTGTTGGAGGTGTAGTTTGTGTTGGTGCCGAGATGTGCCCAGTGCTTGTTGCGTGCCTGCGTGTAGTTGCCGGCGGCAACGGCGTAGACGTGCTTGTCCCAGTAGAACGTGTCCCGCTCGGACAGATACGCATTGAACGGCGCGATGACGCCGGACGGCACCAGGTTGCCGGGATCGGAGAACGGAATCCCAGGCGCACCCTGCACGTACTCGACGCGCTCCGTGTAGCCGAGCGGATCGGTCGCTTGCAGATACCGCGAGTTGCCGTTGTCGCCATAGACGAAGTTGGTCGTTCCGTACGGAGTGGTCAGCGCGTTGACCAGACCAGACCCGTCATAGGCAAAGCTGGAGGAGATGCCGATCACGTCCGTGATGCTGGCAAGCTGCCCGGCGCCGTTGTAGGCGAGTGTCGCGGTACGGCCGAACGGGTCGGTGATCCCGGTGACTTGCAGCGGGAAAGTGGCATTGCCGTACTGGAACGTCGTCGCCCGCCCGGTCGCGTCGGTGACGGCGGTCAGGCGAAAGCTGGCATCGTAGCTGAGGCTGAGGGCGTTGCCGGCCGGGTCGATCTTCTGCGTCAGGAACACATAGCGCGGATAGCTGGTCGCGCCGTTCGAGGCGCCGTAGACTTCGACGCTTCCATCGGCGAGCGTGCGCGTGTAGGTGATCTGGCCCGACGTCGCGCGCGACAGGACGGACGCATCATCCGGCTCCGCCGCGAACGTGCCGGACGCGCCGTTGTATCCCGATTCAGCGACGTAGCCGCCGCCGCCGACAACGCGATCGACATTGCCGCCGGGATTGTTCGGATCGTCCTGCACATAGGACAGCCAGTTCAGCGACCATTTGGCGCTGACATTGAAGAAACCGAAATTCGCCGGCTGGCTGGCCTCGCGCTGCTGATAGGAAATCGTGATCGGAACCGGCGGTCCCTTCGGCGGCACGTAGCCGACCGGCGTATCGGTCAGCTTCAGGCTCACCACCATCTCGGTGAAGCTGTAGCGCGTCATGCCGAAGCAGGTGCAGGGCGGATCGCTCGGCGTCGTGTCGCTCGGATCGTTCGATCCGGTGTAGCCCATGCCGTAAACGTGCGCGGCTTCGTCGGCGGTGGCATCCCGCCACTTGCTGCTCTGCTGCGCGTTCGGCACGAGGTAGAAGCCGCTCGCTTCGGAATCGAGTGCCGCGCGCGTGACCCACATGTGCCGCTCGCCGAACGTCGGGTCGGCGAGTTCGTAGCGGCCGTTGTGCTCGCCGATGATCGCGGCGAAATGGTTGACTTTCCAATGGACGACGGCAGGAACCGGCACCGGCTCCTCCGGCGCGCGATGGATCAGACGGTAGGACAGCTTCGCCTGCGCCGCCAGCCGGCCGACCTCCGCGAGCGTGACTCCGTGCGGGCCCGAGCGGTAGTCGTCGAGGAACGCCACCTGCGCCGCCGTGGCGCCGCCCGCGAGCAGCAGATTCTTCAACGCCATCGGGCCGCACAGATAGGCGACGCCCGGATCGTTGCGCATCGCCCAGAGGCCTTCCTTGGCCCCGTCGCGCCACTCCGTCGCCTTGCCGCTCAGGCCGCGCCCCTGCATCTGGTCCAGCAAGCCGGCGAGCGTGTCCGCATGGCCGAGGCGGGCGTGCATCCGCAGCAATTCGCCGGCCGCACGATCCGTCAACGCCCGCGCGTGCAGTTCGGTCGCCGACTTTCCCTCCTGCCACGCCGCGTCGAAAGCCTCGATCGCGTGCGAGAAGTAGCCGTTGTGATAGTACGCCAGCCCAAGATTCGTCAGCACCGCGAGGCGCCAGCCGGATTGCGGATGGCTTGCCACGAACGTCGTAAGCGCCGAGACATCATCGGGCGCGGACGCCGTGCGATAGCGGGCAATGGCGGCGGTCAGATCGGCATCTTCACCGGCGGATGTCGGCCGGCTCGGCACCAGCGGCTCCTCGAACCGCATGGCTTCCAGCGCCAGCCCCGGCTCGGCGATGGCGACGCCGGGCGTGGCAGCGTAGCCTCGCTCGACCACGGCGAGCAGTAGCACAAGCCACAACATGACCGCCGCGAGAACGCGCCACCGGATTTTTGTCAGCCGCATCGTCTGTCTCCGCATTGCTGTACGCGCTCCGCTTAGTGCAGCTGGATGATGCTGCCGCCATGCCCATCGGACTGGAAGCCGAAGGTGTGGCCTGTGTAGTTGCCCTGGAACGTCAAGCTTCCCAGCGTGCCGCCGGCACCGCTCAGCGTGAGCGTGTTGCCGACGAAGCTGTCGCCGGTGACGACGCTGCCGAGCAGGTCGATGACATCCGTTGCGTCGAAGTCAATGATCGGTGCTGAAAAGTTTCCGAGCGAGCCGATATCGACGGTTCCATCGCCCAGGAACGAAATGCCACCGGTAACGCCCAGCGTACCAAGCGCACTCAGCACGGCGTTGGCTTCGATGCCGATGGTGCCGGCACCGCCGAGGGAGCCGCTGACCGCGAGCGTGCTGCCGGCGCCGATATCGATGCTCGCCCCCGCCGACAGGCTGTTGCTATCCGTCAGGCTCCAGCTTGCGCCTGCATCTTCGGTGATATCGGTGAAGCCGACGAAGCTGCTACCGAGGCCGGAGAGCGTGCCGGCCGAGGTTCCTGCGGCGAGTTCCAGCGTATTGGCACCGCTGCCGCCGAGCACGCTGCCGACGAACGCGGCGCCGGGATCGACGACCAGCAGATTGTCGCCGCTGCCGAACTGCACCGCGATCTGCGTGCTCGTCTGCGTCTGCCACCAGTTGCCGATGATGGTGCCGGCATTGATGACGACCGCCGAGGACGTGCCGGTGAGATCGAGTGCAGCACCGGGGCTTTCGTAACTGGCGATCACGCCGGTATTGTCGATGCTCGCCGCGCCCGAGCCGACAAGGATGCCCGCGCCGGTGTCGCCGGTGATCAGACCGGTGTTGGTCACCGTTGCCATTCCGCCAGACAGCGACAGGCCGGCGACCGAACCGCTGATGGCACCATCGTTGTCGACGAGCGCCGTATCGGCGGCGATGGTCAGGCCGGTGTCCGTCGCCGCGTCGATGGCGCCGGTCGCGGTGTTGGTGACACTGATCGTGCCGGTGCCGGAGAGGGAGACGCCCTGGGCGAAACCATCGAGCAGATCGTCGTTGATCAGCGATCCGGCCCCGATCACCGTTCCACCAAACTCGCCGCCGTCGGCAATCTCGAGCACGGCACCGGCAGCGATCGACAGCGTGCCGTAGCTAGTGATCGGGCCGGTGATCACCAGCGTGCCGCCACTGGCGATGACCGTACCGTTGATGTCGATGGCGCTGGAAATCGTGCCTGACCCACTGACTGTATTGCCGGCCAGCACCTCCAACGTTCCCTCACCGGAGACGACGCCTCCGGTCAGGATCAGCGATGCCGGCGTCAGCGTCACGTTGTCGTCGATCGTCACCGTGCCCGCATCCGACAGCGTGCCGACGACCGTGCCCGAGTCCCACAACGAACCGGACGCGCTGATCGTGAGCGCCGCCGCCGCGAACGTTCCGCCGTCGAGGGTCAGCACGCCGCTGTCGACGAACGTGCCTGCACCGGCGATAGCGGCAAAGGATCGGCCGCCGAGCAGTGCCAGCGTTCCGCCCGCCGCGATCTGTGCCAGCGTCGTATCGAGCGAAACTTCGCTGTCGCTGGCTGTGTCGAGCGATTGGACCAGCGAGCCGGCCCCGGAGAGTGAGATGCTCCCGGCATCGGTGGCGATGGTTGCGCCGGCCGCGAGTTCCAGCACGGAATTCGCGTCGGCTTCCAACTGGCCAGCGGTCAGCGTGTCGCCATTGAACGTCCCGAGCCCGGACGCAACCAGCGTCCCGCCGTTGGCATCGGCGAGAACCAGGCTCGGTACCGCGCCGGAAATCGTGCCGTAGCCGGCGATCTCGGCGGTAGCGCCCGTTGCCAGCGACGTTGCATCGAACGTGCCGCCGGCGAGTTGCACGGTGCCGTATTGCAGCAGCGGCCCGCCACCCGATGAATTCGTACCGAACGAGATGACTTCGTCCGGCCCGGCCGTCACGGTACCCGTGCCGGTGATCGGACCATTCACAACCAGCGTTCCGCCGATGGCGACGACGTTGCCGTCGAGCGTGATCGGGCCGTCGATGGTGCCACTGCCCTCGATCGTCGCGCCGTCTTGCAGCACAAGGCCGGGTGTGGTCAGCGTGCCGCCGCCGAGCAGCAGCGTGCCGGCGTCAGTCAACGTGCCGGCGGTCGTGAAATCCTGGCCGTTCAGCAGCGCCAGCTTGCCGGACGCGGCGATCGTGCCGAGAGTCGCCGAAAGCGAATCGTAGGTGCCGGTCGACGTGTCGAGCCACGCGATCGTGGCGCCGGCGCCGGACAGCGTGATGCCAGCGGCATCAATGCTCAATCCCGTATCGTTGGCGAGCAGGAGTGAGGAGTTGCCGTCAGCCTCGATCTCGCCGCCGGACCACACGCCGTCGGCGAGCCCGGTGAGATCGGACACGGCGAGTGTGCCGCCGGTCGCGTCGATCAGTCCGCTGCCGCTGACCGCGCTGGTGACGGTGCCGAAGCCGGAGAGTTCGCCACTCACGGAGAGCGACGCGACACTGACGGTGCTTCCCGCCAGCACCAGATTTCCGACGCTGGTCGCCAGCGCTCCGCCACCGGAGACGTTTCCGTCGATCGTCACCGCGCCGCCGGTGATCAAATTGTTGCCGCCAAGCACGACAACATTTGCCTGAACGGTGCCAGTGCCGGCGATGGTGCCGCCCGCGAGATCGAACTCGCCGGTGCCGGGGTAGACGCTGAATGTTGCGGTGCCGAGTTGCAGCACGCCGGCATCGACGAAGGTACCGGAGCCGCTGGCGGACACGAAGTCCCGCCCGTCCAGCAACGCCAGCGTGCCACCGGAAGCGATCGTGCCAAGCGTACTCTCGAGCGCCGGGCCGTAGAGCGTCGTGATGTCGGAGCCGGCACCATCCAGCGTGATCGCCGCCATGTCGGTGACGATCACCTGACCGGGCGTGAGTTCCAGATCGGACGCCGTGTCGATCACGTAAGTGCCGGACGTCAGCACGCCGCCGGACAGATTGGTGAAGTCGCTGACCTGCGAGAGATTCAGCGTGTCGTTGTTGCTGGCGAGGAGGATGCCGTTGTTGGTGAACGTCTGCATCGAGATGACGAGCTGGCCATCGCCGAATCCGGCGGCGATCGTGCCGTCATTCACCAAGGCGTCGCCGCCATATTGGCCCCAGATCTGCGCGTAGGACCCGGTCTGCTGCATGTCGAGCGCCGGCCCGAGGGCAAGCGTGAGGCCGCCGGTGTCAAGCGATACGTAATCGCCGCCATAGCTGCCGATCTGAACGTTCGCGTTATCGAGCGTTTCCGAGTCGTTGAAGAGCAGATTGGCCGCGTTGCCGGTCAGCCGCATCGTGCCCGCTCCTGTGCCATCGGCACCGGCCAGCGTCAGGCCGCCCGAAAGATACAGCCGCGAATTCGTCGCGGACATATCGAGCGTGCCGTCGATCGTCGCACCAACCAGCGTGCCGCCTGCCCCGCCAAGTTGCGCGAGGATGGTGCCGCCGTAGACCAAACCACCAATCTCCAGGATACCGCCGGCCTCGGTGAGCGTTGCGAGGTTGTTGATCTGCGCTGCGGTCCAGGTCCCGGTCAGATCCACAAGACCGCCGCTCGCAGCGCGGATGGTGCCGAACGTCGACGCGGAGCCGGAGCCATTCAGAACCAGCAGACCGTTGCTGACGGTGATCGTGCCGGCATTGTCGAACGTACCGAACGCCAGCGTGCCGCCATTGACGGTGACAAGGCCAGTGTTGGTGAATGTGGCCGGCGTCGCGTTGAAGCTATCGCCGTTCGCGACAGTGATCTGGCCCGCGTTGTCGAAGGTCGCGGCGAGCATGTCGAACAGGCCGCCTGCGCCGGCTGCGATGATCGTGCCGTCGTTGGTGAACTGGCCCGCGCCGACGTAGAATCCCCCACTCGTGTCGGAAGTGATGGTGCCGTCGTTGACGATCGTTCCCTCATAATAGCCGTTCTGCACGGCGCCGTCGGACGATCCGCTGCCCAGGACCGCATATTGCCCGGTCTGCACGATCGAAAGGGCTGCGCCGAGCGTAAGTGTGGTGCCAGCGTTGGCGGTGTCGAGATTGACCAGATAGTTGTTGCCGTAACCGGCGTTGCCGATGTCGATGGTGGCGTTGTCGAGCGATTCGCCGGGCAGCACATTCAGGAAGCTGCTCTGGAAATTCGGCCCGTTGAAATTGATCGTCGCAGCGCCGATACCGTTCGCGCCCGCGAGCGTCATGCCATCGCCGATCGTGAGGGACGAATTGGCGTGCGACAGATCGAGCGTGCCCTGCACTGCTACATTCGTGAGCGTCCCGCCGGCACCGCCGATCGCACCGGAGGCGGCGTCGATCGTGCCGCCGTTCACCAGTCCGCCGATCAGCACCTCGCCGCCGGTCGACGTGCCGATGCCGTTGATCAGCGTTGCCGCGATCGTGCCGAGAAGATCGAGGTAGCCGCCGTTGCCAACGCTGATCGTACCGTTGTTGATGAAGTTCGTGGCGTCGAGGTACAGCAGCGCACCGGCATCGCCGCTGATGCCGGCGGTGATCGTGCCGTCGTTGACGAAGCCGCCGCCGGCATAGGCGCCGTTCTGCACCGCGCCGTCCGACGTGCCGCCCGCGATCACGCCGGTCTGGCCGGTCTGGATGATCGAAAGATGGCTGCCGAACGTCAGCACCGCGCCAGCGTTGGCGGTGTCGAGATTCACCAGATAATTGTTGCCGTAACCGGCGTTGCCGATCTCGACGGTCGCGTTGTCCAGCGTTTCGCCGGGCAGGATATTCAGATAGCTGCTCTGGAAGTTCGTCCCGTTGAAATTGATCGTCGCGGCGCCGGCCCCGTTCGCGCCGGCGAAGCTGGTCCCCGCCGCGAGGGTGAGGGAGGAGTTGGCCGGCGACAGATCGAGCGTGCCCTGGAACGCAACGTCGGACAGCGTTCCGCCGGAACCACCCACACCGCCGGCCGGCGCCGCGATTGTGCCGCCATTGACCAACCCACCGATCAGCACGTCGCCGCCGGTGGATTTGCCGATCCCGCTGACAAGCGCTGCGGAAATCGTACCTAGCAGATCGATGTAGCCGCCGTGCGCGACGGTGATGGTGCCGTTGTTCGTGAAGTTGGTCGCGTCGATGTAGAAGAGGGTGCCGGGATCGCCGCTGATGCCTGCGGTGATCGTACCGTCGTTGATGAAGCCGCCGCCTGCGTATGTGCCGTTCTGCACCGCGCCGTCCGACGTGCCGCCGGCGAGCACCGCGTACTGGCCGACCTGCACGATCGAGAGATTGCTGCCCAGCGTCATCACCGCGCCAGTGTTGGCGGTGTCCAGATTGACCAGATAGTTGTTGCCGTATCCGGCGTTGCCGATCTCGATGGTGGCGTTGTCGAGCGTCTCGCCGGGCAGAATGTTGAGGAAACTGCTCTGGAAATTCGTGCCGTTGAAGTAGATCGTCGCGCTGCCTGTCCCGTCGCCACCGGCAAAGACGGTGTAGGAGCCGATGGTGAACGTCGTGTTGGGCCGCGAAATGTCGAGCGTACCGTCGAACGTCGCTCCACCAATCTCCCCGGCAAGCCCGAGGAGCGTGCCGCCCTGGGTCGAGAAAGTGCCGCCGGCACTCAGCGCGCCACCGGCAAAGATCGCGCCATTCACAATCAGCAGGCTGCCGCGCGGTATATCAATGTTGCCGAACAGGACGGTACCCGGCGCGAGTGTCAGCGTGGTGCCGACGGGCACCGTCAGGCCTGTGAACTGGTTGGCGATTGCGGCCTCAACCTGCGCCTGCGACGCGCCGGCAATGATCGCCGTCTCGAAGATCGAGATGAGCTGTGACGAGATCGGAAATCCCGTCCTGGCCTGGTACGCCGCCGCCAGATCGTTGTATTCCTCGCTGGAGGTCGCAAGCTGACTCCGGATCTGCGCCGGCGTCGTGCCGTAGATCATCTGCTGGCTGTACTGCGACAGCGCACCGGGATCGGCGGTGCGGCCGAGCACCGCCTCATACAGATTGTTGACGGTCTGCTGCGCCAGATAGGTCTGCGACCATTCCGTGCCGTCGGCGAAGTACAGGCCCTCGAAGCCCAGGAACCCGTCGTGGAAGGTCAGCGTATCGCCGGTGTCCAGAATTGTGATGGTGACATCGTCGCTGCCGTCGACGACCGCCGAGACGTCGGCGGTGCCGACATCCGCGCCGAGCACGACCGAACCGACGCCACCGTTGAGCGTCACGCTCACCGCGCCGTCGCCCTTGTCGAAATAGGCGGTGTTCTGGTTCGATCCGCCGAGGTTGCCGTTGCCGAAGGTCACGGTATCGCCACCGGGACCGAGGTCGAAGTTGTTGGCGCCCCAGCCGCTGCCCGTCAGCGTCGTGTTGCTGGCGGTGCCCGTCCAGGTGAAGGTCAGCGCCGCGAGGTTGATCGTGGTGTTGTTGGACAGCACCAGTCCGCCGATGCGGCTGCCGACGCGCCCGTACAGGTCGCCCTCGATCAGGATGCTGTCGCCGGAGTTGCCGATGTCGATGGTGACATCGCCGGCGTTGTCGGCCTGGTAGGTCAGCTCCCCGGCGGTGATGCCGGCGCCGAGGTAGATGTTGCCGCCGAGGCCGCCGTTCAGGTCGATCGTCGCCGCGCCGTCGCCCGCGCTGTAATAGACGGTGTTCTGGTTCGATCCGCCGAGGTTGCCGTTGCCGAAGATCACGGTGTCGCCGCCAACGCCAAGGTCGAAGACGTTGGAACTCCAGCCGCTTCCGGTCAGCGTGGTGTTGGTCGCCGTGCCGGTCCAGGTGAACGGCACCGTGAGGAGATTGAACGAGGAGCCGTCGGACAACACCAGCGGATTGACGCGGCTCTGCACGCCCCAGCCTTCATAGAGGTTGCCCTCGATCAGGATGGTTTCGCCTGTGGGCGCGATGTCGATCGTCTCGTCGCCCGCGTTGTCGGCCTGGAATGTCAGGTCGGCGGCGGTGATGCCCGGGCCGAGATAGATCACTCCGGTCGCGCCGTTCAGGTCGATCGTCGCATCGCCGTTGGCAGCGACACTCACGATGCTCGGCACGCCGGTATCGACGAACTCGGCGGCGCCGCTGTTGACGGCGATGCCGCCGGCGAGCGCGCCATTGAAGATCTCGACGCCGCCGTAGTTCACGGTGCTGCTGACGACCGTGCCGCCGCTGTCGAGCAGCACGCCACCGCTGAGCAGGACAGTGCCGACGGCGGTACCGGCCGAGGTCACGACCGCGCTGCCGCCGCTGCCGACCAATGTTCCGCTGGCGATGCCGCCGAGCACATCCTGCTGCCCGCCGCCGGCGACATAGGTGGCATAGGCCATGCCGCCGGAGGAAACCACTTCCTCGCCGCCGCTGCCGACGGACGTGGCGCTGGTGATGCCGGCGGAAACCGCAACGACCCCGCCGAAGCTGACCTGCGTGCCGCTCGCGGTGCCGCCATCGACGATTTCGCTGCCGCCGCTGGTTACGCTGACGGCGGTGACGCTGCCGGCCGAGAACACGTAGAGCGAGTCACCGGAACCAACCGACACCGCATTCGCCGACGCGCCGAGGCCCACCACACCCGTCGGCGTGACGAACACGACGCTGGCGCTGACCACGGTGCCGCCCGAGAGCACGGTGCCCTCGATCGTGCTGCCCGGCTGCACCACCAGCACGGCGCCACTGTCCAGCGTCGTGCCGCTGGCGAGGCCGCCCGACTCAACCACCTCGATGGCGCCCGCGCTCAATGTCGTGCCGAACGTCGCGCCGCCGGACAGCACGGTCTCGACGCCGCCGCCCAGCACGGTCGCCGCGCTCGCGGTGCCGCCGGCGGAGACGGCTTCGGCGCCACCGGAGCTGATCGTCGTCGCACTGGCGGTGCCGCCCGAGGCGACAGTTTCCGTCCCGCCCGCGCCGACGACGGTGCCGGCGACAGTGCCGCCGGAGGATACGTTCTCGGTCCCGCCGGCGCTGACGATGGTGCCGCTTGCGCTGCCGAGATAAGTCACGGTCTCGACGCCGCCGGCGCTGACGACCGTGCCGGTCGCGGAACCGAAATAGGTGACGCTGACAACGCCGCCGCTGCTGGCGATGCTGCCGCTGGCGGAGCCAAAGAAGCTCACCGTCTGCACGCCGGCGCCGCCGACCACGGTGCCGCTCGCGGTGCCGCCGGCGACATCCTGCTGGCCGCCTTGCGTCAGCGTCGCGTCGATGGCGATGCCGCCGGTCAGCACGGTTTCCGAGCCACCGGCCACGATCGTGCCGCTGGCAAGGCCGCCCGCAACTTCCTCCTGCCCGCCGGCGCTGACGATGGTGCCGAACGCCGTGCCGCCGGAGGCGACCGTGAGCAGGCCGCCGCTCTCGACCGTCGTCGAAATGGCGCTGCCGCCGAAATTCGCTGCCTCCGCGCCGCCGCCGTTCACCGTGGCGTCGACGGAGGAGCCGAAATAATCGACGGTCTCGGTGGCGCCGCTGCCGACGGTGGTGCCGCTCGCGACGCCCGCGTCGACGATTTCGCTGCCGCCGCCGCCGACTGTCGTGCCGCTGGTCGTGCCGCCATCTACGAAGTCGGCGCCGCCGCTGCTGACAACCGTGCCGAACGCGGCGCCGCCGGAGGATACGACGACGGTGCCGCCGCCCAGGACCACGGTGCCGCTCGCGGTGCCGGCGGAAAAGATGATGGCGCTGGCGAAGGCTGAGACTGTCGTGGCAACCGCCGACCCGCCTGCGGAGACGAACTCCGCCGCGCCGCTCAGCAGGATCGTCCCGCTGGCAACGCCGCCGGCGATGGTCTGAGAGCCGCCATTTTCGACGATCGTCGCGAAGGCGAGCCCGGCGGAGACGATCTCGGCGCCGCCGCTCGTGACCGTCGTCGACGTGGCGGTGCCGCCGGCGACGTATTCGATGCCACCGCAGTTGACGACGGTGAAGCTGGTCGCGCCCCCGTCCACGAAGTCGCTGCCGCCGCTGTTGATCACTGTGCCGATGGCCGAGCCGGCGCTGACATAGAGGCTGCCGGCACTGTCCACGGTGGTGCCGGTCGCGGTGCCGCCATCGAGATACAGGGCGCCGCCGCTGCTGACGGCGGTCGCGGTCGCCGATGCGCCGGCGAAGACGGTGGCGCTGCCGCCGGCGCTGACCGTCGCGCCGCTGATCGCGCCGCCCGACAGCACGAACGCGCCGCCGCCGCTGCTGACGACAGTGCCGACGGCCAGGCCGCCGGCGGAGACGGTCTGCGAGCCCCCGTTGCCGATCGTCGCGGCGCTGGCGACGCCGCCGGACGAAACCACCTCCTGCCCGCCGGACCCGACACTCGTGCCGCTCGCCGCGCCACCGGAGGAGACGATCTCGGTCCCGCCGCCGCTCACGATCGTGCCAACCGCGACGCCGCCGGAGGACACCGCCTCGGTGCCGCCGCTGCCGAGCGTCGTGCCGCTCGCGATGCCGCCGGACAGCAGCGTTTCCGTGCCGCCGCTGCCGACGCTGGTGGCGTCGGAGAGGCCGCCGGCAACGACGGTTTCGGACCCGCCAGCGGCGACGAACGTGCTGGTCGCGAGTCCACCGGCGGACACGAACAGGGTGCCGCCACTGTCCACCACGGTCCCGCTCGCAACGCCGCCGGAGGAAATGGTCGCGCTGCCGCCCGACAGGGTGGCACCGAGGATCGTGCCGCCGGACGACACGGTCTCGGTCGCGCCCGACGAAAGGATCGTGCCGGACGCGGTGCCGCCGGCGAGCACGGTCTCGGCGCCCCCGGACGCAACGATGGTCGCGAAGGCGGTGCCGCCGGAGACGATCTCGCTGCCGCCGCCGTTCACCAGCGTCCCGGTCGCCGTGCCGCCCGACGCGATGACGGCGCTGCCGCCCGCGTCCAGCGTCGTGCCGCCGACGAACGCGGCGGAGACCGTCTCGACACCGCTTGTCACCGTCGTGCCGATTGCCGAGCCGGCGTCGACGACTTGCTGGCCGCCGGCGGTGATGGTGGTCGCATAGGCCGTTCCGCCGAGGATTGTCTGGCTGCCGCCGACGAGCGTGCTGACGCTGGCGATGCCGCTGTCCAGCTCCTGCACGCCGCCGGCCGCGACCGTCGTGCCGTCCGCCGTGCCGCCCTCGATCTTCTGTGTTCCACCGCCGGCGACGCTGGTGCCGCTCGCGGTGCCGTAGACCTTCTGCACGCCGCCGCTGTCGACGGTGGTGCCGGAGGCGCTGCCGTGGACATCCTGCACGCCGCCGCTGCTCACGGTCGTGGCGAACGCCGTGCCGGCCTCGATGTTCTGCAAGCCGCCGGCATCCACCGTGACGGCATAGGCGGAGGCGCCGACCAGGTCCTGCTCGCCGTCGCTCAGCGTGTCGGCATAGGTGACGCCGCCGGAATACGCCGTCTCGTGGCCGCCCTGCGTGACGGTCGCGCCGGAGAGTGTGCCGCCGGAAAGCACCGCCGCGCTGCCGCCGCTGGTGATGGTCGTCGCGATGGCGACGCCGCCGGACGAGACCAGCACGAGGCCACCGGCGTTCACGGTGGTCGCGCTGGCCGAGCCGCCGACGAACACCGTCTCCGTCCCGCCGCTGTCGACCGTGGTGCTGATGGCGAGGCCGCCGGACAGAACCCACTCGCTGCCGCCGCTGACCGTGGTGCCGGTGGTCTGGGCACCGGACGACACCGTCTCGTTGCCGCCGGCCAAAATTGTCGTGCCGATAGCCAAGCCCCCCGAGGACACTGCGAAATTGCCGCCGCTGCCGACCGTCGTCCCGCTGGCGCTGGCGCCGGAGGAAACGGTTTCCGAGCCGCCGCTGCCGATCACGGCCGCGACCGTCGCGCCGCCGGTGGCGACGGAAACGCTGCCGCCCTGCCGAATCGTCGTGGCGATGGCGGTTCCGGTCCCGGACACAAGCTGGCTACCGCCGCTGCTCACGTTCGTGCCGCTCGCGCTCCCGGCGAAGACGTTCTCCAGCCCGCCGCCGAAGACGGTCGTGGCGCTGACCGCGCCGCCGGAGACGGTCTCGATCGCGCCGCTTGCCACCGACGTGCTGACGGTCGTGCCGGCCAGCACGGAGGCCGACGCGCCGAACTCAAGCGTCGTGCCGATGGCGGTGCCGCCGTCCGCCAGCTCGAAGCCGCCGCTGGCGACGGTGGCGCCGATGGCAGTGCCGGAGGTGAAGACCGCGAGAGTTTCGCCGGCCGTGACGTTGACGCCAACCGCCGAGATCGCCCAGGCGGAGACGGTTTGCGGCGAGATCAGCACGACGCCCGCATTGCCGACCGAGCCGCCCGATTGCGAGATCGTCCCGGTGGCGCTGCCGCCCGGCAGAACCAGCAGCAGCCCGCCGCTATCGACCATCGTCCCGCCCGCCGATCCGCCGGACAGCACGATCTCCACGCCGCCGCTGCTGACAGTGACGCCGCTGGCCACGCCGCCCGACGACACCACTTCGGTGCCGCCGCTGCCGACCGAGGTCGCGACGGCCTTGCCGCCGGAGGACACCGTCACGAGGCCGCCGTATGTCACCGTGGTGCCGCTGGCCTGCGCGCCCGACAGCACGAGCTGATTGCCGAGATTGTTGACGATCGCGCCAACCGTCCGCCCGCCGGCCGAGACGGTCAGGTCGCCGCCACCATTGACCGTCGTGCCGCTGGCCACGCCGCCGGCCACGGTTTCGAGGCCGCCGCTGGCGACAACCGTGTTGCTGGCGGTGCCGCCCTCGACTTCCTCCTGGCCGCCGCTGGTCACGGTCGTGCCGGTCGTCGTGCCGCCCGACAGCAGGATCTCGACGCCGCCGCTGCCGATCGCGGTCCCGCTCGCCACGCCACCGCCAATGTCGAACTGGCCGCCGCCGGTGACGACGGTGCCGACCACGGAGCCGCCGCTGAGCAGCGTCGCGACGCCGCCGCTGCTGACCGTCGTGGCGATGGCCGTGCCGCCATTGATGGTCAAATGCCCGCCACCGCTGACCGTCGTGCCGCTGGCCACACCGGCCGCGACCGTCAACTGCCCGCCGCTGCCGACAGTCGTCGCGCCCGCGCTGCCGCCGGCAACCGTCAGTTGGCCGCCGCTGCTCAGTTTCGTGCCGATCGCGGCGCCGTGCGCGTTCACCGTCTCCGCCCCGCCGCGCGTCACCGTCGTGCCGCTCGCGGTGCCGCCGGCATTCACCGTCTCGACGCCGCCGCTGCTGACGTTGGTGCCGACCGTGACGCCGCCATTGACGATCTGCGCGCCGCCGAGCGCGACCGTTGTCGCGCTGGCCGTGCCGGTGTTGACGATCTGCTGTCCGCCGGCACTGACGATGCTTCCGACTGTGCCACCGCCGGCCAGCGTCTCGACTCCGCCGCTGTCGATCGTGGTGCCGCTGGTCGTGCCACCCGCGATCGAAACCTGCCCGCCGCCGCTCACGGTCGTGCCGATCGCGGTGCCGCCGGTCAGCGTTTCGACACCGCCGCTGCTGACCGTGACGGCGCTGACGACGCCGCCGGCCACCACGAGTGCGCCGGCCTTTTTCACGATGACCGATGGCGCCTGCAACACGCCGCCGGGCGCCAGGTCGAACGTGCCGGAGGTGATCGTCAGCGCCCCGCCGAGCGCCAGGGTCCCGGCATCGGTCACGGTCGCGGCGGTGCTGCTGATGGTCAGCGCAAGTGCTGCGGCACTGCCGGTGATCATTACGTCGTACGGAACACCCGTCGCCGCGATGGTCACGCTCGTAGCACTTGTGGGCACGCTGCCGCCCGACCAATCGGACGCACTGCTCCAATTACCGCTGGCTGCGGTTTTCCAGCTCGCCGTTGCCATGCGTCGCGATTCCCCTAGCCGTGCTCACAATTTTTTGTCAGAGCTATCACCGGCGAGGGACTTGTCGGCCCTTGCGTCGATTGCCACAAGAGACAGTTGCATTAATTGATCATTAAAAATGCCGAGACGATTCGGTTGCGATCTATCACCGGATCACGCTCTGACCAAGGAACGTTCCGCGAAGTAGGCGCGATGGTCCGGCAGCGCCGCAATCGCCCGCTTCGCATCGGCGGCCACCACCGCCATCAGCCGCGCGCCGGCCTCGGGCGCCACGAAGTCCCGGAACGCGCCGAGCGTCTTTGGCCGCCACCCCATGCCGAGCATGATGTAGAGCCAGTGATGCTCCATGAAGAGCGCGAAGCGGTTGGGGAAATCGAACTGCTGCGGCGGTCGCACGGACCAGCGATCCAGCAGCTCCAGCAGGCTGTCCGGCGCTGACGCCGGTTCCGCGTTGTCGCGCCAGAAAGCCGTGTCGCGCCGAGTGCTCAGGAAGTAGTGGACTTTGATGAAATCGCGGATTTCCTCGTACAGCCCGATCATCCGCCGGTTGTACAGCGTCGCCAGCCGTTCGAGCGCCCCGCGATAGGCGCCGCCGCCGCTCTCCTGGCCGGCGAGGCCGAGGACGCCTTGCAGCGAATCGGCAAGCTGCACGGCGCCGGCTTCGATCAGATAGATGCCGGTGGATTCGAGCGGTTCGATGAAGCCGCCCGACAGGCCGATGGCGGCGACGTTGCCGCGCCAGAACGCCTCCGACCGGCCGACGCGCATCCGCAGATGCCGCGCTTCCAGCCCTTCCGAGCGGGAGCCGACATGGCGGCGCAACTCCGCCTCCGCCTGCTCGGGCGAAACATGCTGGCTGGAATAGACATAGCCGGTGCCGCGCCGGCTTTGCAGGTCGATTTCCCAGATCCAGCCGGCATCCTTGGCGGTCGTGCTGGTATAGGGGCGGATCGCCTCCTCGGGCGCCGTCGGTACCCGCAGCGCGACGGCGCGGTCGCACAGCAGCGAGTCGTTGTAGCTGACGAAGCCGACGCCGAGCTTTCTGCTGATCAGCAGCCCGGCGAAACCGGTGCAATCGACGAAGAAATCGCCCGCGATCGTGCCGTGTTCGGCCGTGACGATCGCCTCGACCGTGCCATCCGGGCCAAGTTTCGCGTCGAGCACGTCGTCGAACACCCGCACGACGCCGGCGCGCACCGCGCGATCGGCCAGGAACTCCGCGAGCCGTTCGGCGTCCAGATGATAGGCGTAGCCGTTGACACCTTCATAGGGCGGCATCTCCGGCCGGCGCGGCGCGCGGCCGGCCATGGCGACCGTGTACTGCGCGCCGACATCACGCGCGTACTGCGCGTCCGGCAGATGCGAGCGGGCCGCCAGCCACCAGAGTTGCGGGCTGAAATTCAGGATGTTGGTGTAGTCGAACGGGTGGAAATAGCTGTTGTGCGGCGTGCCGGGCTCGTTCTTCCAGTCGCGATAGAGGATGCCGTGCTTGAAGCTGGCGCTGGTGGCCCGCATGAATTCCCGCTCGTCGATGCCCAGGAAGCGCAGCAACGTGCGGATGGTCGGCACCGTCGCCTCGCCGACGCCGAGGATGCCGATGCGGCTCGACTCGACGAGCGTGATGCGCACTGGCCGCCCGGCGCCCTGGCTCAGGCGCCGTTGCAACACGCTCGCTGCGATCCAGCCGGCGGTGCCTCCGCCGACAATGACGATCGAGACGGGGTTCATAGTCCACTCCGTCACATGTTTCGGGGAGCGCAGAACACCCGCGTACACCGATCACGGCGGTAACACAACCGTGTGCAACGTGACGATTTGAAGCCGGCGCTACCGGAACGGCGGCTCGTCGAAGCTGCGCAGTTTGCGGCTGTGCAGGCTGCCCAACTGGCCGCGCAGGATGTCGAGCGTGGCCAGCCCGATCGCCAGATGCTCGCCGACCGCGCGCTGGTAGAAGGCGCTGGCGGCGCCCGGCAGCTTGATCTCGCCGTGCAGCGGCTTGTCGGAAATGCACAGCAGCGTGCCGTATGGCACCCGCAGCCGGTAGCCCTGCGCGGCGAGCGTGCCGCTTTCCATGTCCACGGCAATCGCGCGCGACAGATTGATGCGCCGGCGTTCCTGGCTCCAGCGCAGTTCCCAGTTGCGGTCGTCGTAGGTGACGACGGTGCCGGTGCGCAGGCGCCGCTTCAGTTCGTCGCCGCGCTGGCCGGTGACGCGCTCGGCCGCCTGTTGCAGCGCGACCTGCACCTCGGCGAGCGCCGGCACCGGGACTTCCGGCGGGACCAGATCGTCGAGAATCTTGTCGCGGCGCAAATAGCCGTGGGCGAGCACGTAATCGCCGATCACCTGGCTCTGCCGCAGGCCGCCGCAATGGCCGACCATCAGCCAGCAATGCGGGCGCAGCACGGCAAGGTGGTCGGTGATGTTCTTCGCGTTGGAGGGGCCGACGCCGATATTGACGATGGTCACGCCGTCGGGGCTGCCGGCACGATGCAGATGGTAGGCCGGCATCTGGAAGCGATGCCACGGCGCGGCCGCGACCTTTTGCGCGGCGATTTCGGGATTGTCGGCGCGCGTCACCACGGCGCCGCCGGGCAGCGTGAGCTTGTCGTAGATGCCGTCCGGCTTGCCGATTTCCGCCAGACCGAGCCGGACGAACTGCTCGACATAACGCTGATAGTTGGTCAGCAGAATCCACGGCTGCACGGCGCGCCAGTCGGTGCCGGTGTAGTGGATCAGGCGTCGCAGCGAGTAATCCACCCGCACCGCGTCGAACAGCGCCAGCGGCAGCGGCTCGTTCGGTTCGGCCGCCCACAGCCCGTCGGCAATCTCGTCGCCGACCGAGGACAGCATCGGCACCGGGAAATGCCGCGCCAGGTCGCCCGGCGAAATCTCGCCCTGGAACAGCTCGTCGCCGCCGTCGAGCACGTACGGGTAGGGCATTTCCTGCGCGCTGGGACGGACGGAGATGGCGGCGCCGTATTCGGCGGCCAGCGGCTCGAGCTGTTGCAGCAGGTAGGGGCGGAAGGCGGCGGGCTGGGTGACGGTGGTGGCGTAGGCGCCGGGCGCCTGGAATTTCGCCCAGGCGCGGCGCGGCAGCGGCCAGGGGCCGGTCGGGTTCCAGTCCAGCCGCAATTCCGGGTAGCGGAAGCGGGCGCGCTCGGCGTCGGTCGGCGGCACCCCCTCCTTGACGAAGCGCGCCAGCGCGGCGCGGACGGAGGCGACGGCCTCGCCATGCAACTGTTCCAGCCGGTTCACGGCCTCGGCGGGGGTCAGCGACGTTTCCGGTCGGAGTGCCACGGTTCTGGCCGCCTCTGCTGCGAAAATGGCGCACAGGGATGGCAGCGGGGCGGCGCCGTGTCCACCATCCTGTCTCTTGCGCACGCCGGCGGGCCGCGTGAAGGTGCGGCCCGAAAACATATCGGAAGGCGTGACGATGCCTATCGAACTTTGGGCGTACAACACGCCCAACGGCCGGAAAATCAGCGTGGCGCTGGAGGAGATGGGGCTGCCGTACACCGTCCGGGTTGTGGACATCACGAAGAAGGAACAGTTTCAGCCGGAGTTCCTGGCGATCAGCCCGAACAACCGCATCCCCGCCATCATCGACCCGGCCGGCCCGGACGGGGCGCCGATCAGCGTGTTCGAATCGGGGGCGATCCTGCTCTATCTCGGGCAGAAGACGAACCGGTTCTGGCCGGAAGGCCTGCGGGCGCAGGTGCCGGTGCTGGAGTGGCTGATGTGGCAGATGGGCGGGTTCGGGCCGATGCCGGGACAGGTGCATCATTTCCTCGGCGTGACGGACCCGGCAGACCGGAGATACGGGCTGGACCGCTACACCACGGAAACCCGCCGGCTGTACGGCGTCGCGGACCGGCGGCTGGCGACGGTCGAGTTCTTCGCCGGCGAGCTTTCGGTCGCCGATTTCGCGATCCTCGGCTGGGCCTGGCGGCATGAGCGGCACCTGATCGACCTCGCCGAATTCCCGCATGTGCGGCGCTGGTACGACACGATGATGGCGCGGCCCGGCGTGCAGCGCGGCTTCGCGGTGCCGCTCTCCTGAGCGCGGGGGCTTGAGATGGAGTCGTGGCAGATCGCCGTCTCCCATGTCGCGGCGTTGCGGGGGTTCGCGATGGCGACGCTGCTGCCGCTATGCCGCGACAAGTTCGCCGATCCGGTGCATGGCGGGTTCTTCGAACAGTTGGACCCCGCGACGCACGCGCCGGTGCCGGGCGGACGCAAGCGGCTGATGGTGCAGTGCCGGCAACTTTACGTACTGTCGCACGCGGCCCTGCTCGGCGATGCCACCGGGCAGGCGGCGGCGGAAAGGGGCTATGCGTTCCTGCGCCGCTGCTATCGCGATCAGGAGAACGGTGGCTGGTTCTTCCGCACCGACGAGGCCGGCGAGGCGGCCGATCGGAGCAAGGACCTGTATGGCCACGCCTTCCTGCTGTTCGCGCTCGCGTATCTGCATCGCGCGTTCGCCGCGCCGGATGCGCTGGCGCTGGCGGCGGCGACCTATGACGAGGTCGCCGAAAAAATGGCCGCGCCGGGCGGCGGCTTCTGGGATCGGGCCGACGAGGCGTGGGAACCGGATCGCTCGATCCGCCGCCAGAATCCGCACATGCACCTGCTGGAGGCGCTGCTCGCCCTGCACGAAGCCAGCGGCCAGCCGCGCTGGCTGGCGGAGGCGGACAAGCTGGTCACGCTGTTCCTGCATCGGTTCCTCGACCCGGCCACCGGCACGCTCGGTGAATATTTCACCGCCGACTGGGCGCCAGATCCAGTCATGGGCGCGATCGTCGAGCCGGGGCATCATTTCGAATGGGTCTGGCTGCTGCACCGCTATCGCGCGGCGGGCGGAGCCGTGCCGGTCGCGGCGGCGTCCGCGCGGCTGTTCGCGGTCGCCGACGCGCACGGCTACGATCCCGAACACGCCGGCATCCACGACCAGATCGACCGCGCCGGCGCGCCGCTGCTGACCTCCCGGCGCATCTGGCCGGTGACGGAGGCGATCAAGGCACACACCGCGCGGATCGAAGCGGGCGAGGACGTGCCCGCCGGCCAGCCGGACCGGCTGATCGCGCATCTGTTCGCGGATTTCCTGCGGCCGGAGCGGCACGGCTGGATCGAGACGATGAGCCGCGAGGGCACGCCGAAACAGACCACACTCCCCGGCAGCACGCCGTACCATCTGTTCCTGGCGGCGGCGGAAGCCGCGCGCGTGCTTGGGGATGGATGAACGGCCGTGCTCCAACCGATCCGGGTTGCGCTGGAGGAGGCGCGCGTCGACGGGGGCGGCCGGTTGCATCTGCGCGGCTGGGCGCTCGCGGCGCGCGGGCTGCGGCGCATCGACGTGTTTCTCGCCGAGCGTCGCCGGGGCGTCGCGGAGACCGGCCTCCCCCGCGCCGACGTCGCGGCCGCCTTCCCGGATTACCCCGATGCGCCATTGTCCGGCTTCGCGCTGACGCTGCCATTGCCGGCCGGGCCGATCGCCGACGATTTCGTCACCGTGGTCGCGATCGACCGCGACGGCGAATCGCTGTCCTCCACCCTTCCGGCGTCCATCCCCGCAGCCGGCGAGAGCCCCGAGGCGCCGCTGCTGGTCATGCTGGAAGAGGCACGGATCACTGACGGCGGCGCGCTGCGCGTGCGCGGCTGGGCGGTCTGCCTGACCGCGATCGAGTCCGTCGAAGTTTTCCTCGGCGGCCAGCCGCTCGGCGGCGCCATCCACAATCTGTCGCGCGAGGATGTCGGGCGAGCCCATCCGGCCTATCCGAACGCCGACCGCGCGGGCTTCCTGCTGGAAATTCCGGGCTTCGCGCAGCCCGTCGCCGGCCGATCGTTGCGGGTCGCGGTGTCGGCCCAGGGCGGCCATCGGGACGAGGTCACGGCGACGCTCTGACCGGCGACGACGGGCCGCAATTGCACTGGCCGGCGCCCGACCCTAATACAACAGCCCGGCGGCGCGCGCGCGTGGCCGCCCCCTGAGTCCTCCGTCCGATCCAGGATGCCAATGGCAAGCTATCAATACGTCTATGTGATGAAAAACCTGACGAAAGCCTTCCCGGGCGGTCGCGAGGTGTTCAAGGGCATCACTCTCTCGTTCCTGCCCGGCGTGAAGATCGGCGTGCTCGGCGTGAACGGCGCGGGCAAGTCGACGCTGCTGAAAATCATGGCCGGAATCGAAACCGACTACGGCGGCGAGGCATGGGCGGCGGACGGCGTGCGGATCGGCTATCTGGAGCAGGAGCCGCAGCTCGATCCCACCAAGACGGTCTCCGAGAACGTGCGCGGCGCCTTCGGCCCGCTCGCCGCCGCGCTGGAACGGTTCAACGAGATCTCCAACCTGTTCGCCGAGCCGATGGACGACGAGCAGATGAACACGCAGCTCGCCGAACAGGCGGAGTTGCAGGAGACGATCGACCACGAGGACGGCTGGGAACTCGACCGCCGCATCGAGATCGCGCTCGACGCACTGCGCTGCCCGCCGCCGGACAGCCCGGTGACGAAACTTTCCGGCGGCGAGCGGCGGCGTGTGGCGCTGTGCCGGCTGCTGCTGGAAAAGCCGGACATGCTGCTGCTCGACGAGCCGACCAACCATCTCGACGCGGAAAGCGTCGCGTGGCTGGAAAAGACGCTGCGCGAATTTGCCGGCACGGTCCTGGTGATCACCCACGACCGCTACTTCCTGGAAAACGTCACGAACTGGATTCTCGAACTCGAACGCGGTCGCGGCTACCCGTTCGAGGGCAACTACTCCTCGTGGCTCGACCAGAAGCGCAAGCGGTTGCAGCAGGAGGAAAAGGAGGAGACGGCGCGGATGCGCGCCCTCTCCGCCGAGCAGGAGTGGATTCAGTCCACGCCGCGCGCGCGCCAGACCAAGAACAAGGCACGCATCCAGAAATACGAGGAGCTGCTGCAAAAGAGCCAGGAGCAGGCGATGGGCGTGGCGGAGATCGTCATTCCGCCCGGCCCGCGCCTCGGCGGCACGGTGATCGAGGCCGAGAAGCTCCGCAAGACCTACGGCAACCGCCTGCTGATCGACGATTTGAACTTCAAGCTGCCGCCTGGCGGCATCGTCGGCGTGATCGGCCCGAACGGCGCCGGCAAGACCACGCTGTTCCGCATGATCACCGGCCAGGAGACGCCCGACAGCGGCGCGCTGCGGATCGGCGAAACGGTCAAGCTCGGCTATGTCGATCAGAGCCGCGACAGCCTCGATGCCACGAAGTCGGTGTGGGAGGAGATCAGCGGCGGGACCGACGTGATCTATCTCGGCAAGCGGGCGGTGCCGTCCCGCGCCTACGTCGGCGCGTTCAACTTCAAGGGTTCGGACCAGCAGAAGAAGGTCGGCATCCTCTCCGGCGGCGAGCGCAACCGGGTGCATCTGGCGAAGATGCTGAAAAGCGAAAGCAACGTCATCCTGCTCGACGAGCCGACCAACGACCTCGACGTCGACACGCTGCGCGCGCTGGAAGAAGCGCTGGCCGAATTCGCCGGCTGCGCGGTGATCATCAGCCACGACCGCTGGTTCCTCGACCGGCTCGCCACCCACATCCTGGCGTTCGAGGGCGACAGCCATGTCGAGTGGTTCGAGGGCAACTTCCAGGCGTACGAGGAAGACAAGCGACGACGCCTCGGCAACGACGCGACCGAGCCGCATCGCATCAAATACCGGCCGCTGACCCGCTAGGCCAAACGCCAGGGGCGCGGTCGCCGTCCCTGGAGCCCTCCCGATGAACCCCACTTGGTCCGTGCAGACCGGGCGCCTGCTGCTCCAACCGGTCTGGGGCGGGGATTTGCGTGATTTGCAGGCGCTGAAGGCCGATCCGCGCGTGTTCGCGGTGATGCTCGGCGGCGTCCGGTCACCTGTCCAGAGCGCCGAGGAACTGGCCGCCGACGTCGGCTTCTGGAGCCGCCACGGCTACGGCATGTGGACGGTGCGCGACCGGGCGGACTCGCATTTCGTCGGACTCGTCGGCCTGCTGGACCGCCCCGACGGGCGCGGCGTCGGCCTGCGGTTCGCGCTGACACCCGAAGGCCAGGGGCGCGGCTTCGCCGCCGAGGCCGCGGCCGGGGCATTGCGCTTCGGCCACGAGCGCGCCGGGCTGCCGCGCATCATCGCGGTCGCGCGCGAGGACAATTTCTCCAGCCGGATCGTGCTGGGCGCGATCGGTATGCGGCAGTGCGAAGCGTTCGTGCGTGCCGGCGTGCCGATGCTGGTCTACGAGAGCGTGCGGGCGACCACGGCTGTTGACGCAAGTACTTTGCGACGTTTCACCTGACTTCCCTACCCAGCTCGCAAGCACGGAGAATCTGGCGGTGAGGCGCATCGAAATTGACTCGTCGGCGCCAGCCAATTACGCATTATTATCCGTAATGTAAGGTCGCAAATCGGGGCGGCATATCTAGGTAGGCAGATGGCGAATACACTCGGACTGGACGACGATCTGGACGGAGTGGAGCTCCTGAGCAGCATCCAGGCCAGCTTTGGCTGTTCGTTTGCCAGCAGCCTCGCGCGCAGCCGCGTGGCGCTGGCGTCGGGGATGGAAATCACCGCTGAGATCAAAACGGGACGTCGGCGGGTGATAAGCTATGTACTGTCGCCGCTGCAGCGAGATGCGCATGACGCGATGGGGGAGAGATGAAGAGCTTTGCGACCCATTGCCCTGTCAATCCCAACTCGAGATTGCGGAGCGACAAACGCTCCGATCGCGAGAAGTGCGGAGAATAAAAAATGCGACTCAATCGATGGCAGACGAAATGGGCGTTTCTAATATTCGCCATTTTTCTATCATGGGACGCGGGTGTGGCTGTCGCAGCGCGGGGAAATTCTACGACCTGCCGTCCTAGTATGCACGGCGTGCATTGGTTGGAAACCCCTCCGAGCAAGTTAATGGAAGCACTTCTAGCAACTGATAGCGGTAATGAAACGGCTACGAAAATTAAAAATATCTGTGGCCTTTTGTTACTGGAAGGACAAATCGTAATTGCCGCTATATTTTCTACAATTCTGTTTTATCGTCGGATGAGACAGTTATCATACAACCCTTTAGACGCTAGAGCCGATTTTGTCGAGAACTACGTAAGTCTTTACGGAAAAATTCCAACACGAGCAAAATTTCAAATTTGGGCAGCGATTTGCCTAGTAGGTTTCATTGCTATGATACTTGTTTGGTATAACGTTACTATGAACGTAGAAATTTGCAATTTTGATGGCACTTTCCCGAAAATGATCGTAAATTCTGCAAGTATATTATTGTTGGCAAATTTTATCGGGAACGGAGTTCCAATTTTTTTAATTGTAATTGGTCTCCTCTAGAACCCTAACGATGTGAGGACTCAGGTGTCCGAGTCAGCCAACCCCCTCGACAAGCCTATCGTTAACTTTGGAAGCGTGACAGTCGATGGCGTAACGACGCCCGATTTAACCATTACGGCGCCCGACCACGGAAGAAGCCGAAAGCTGCCGGACAGTCGGCGATCTGTACGCTGTGTTGCGTAACTGGTTCCCGTCGTCTCGCGGCAATCCGGGTGGTTGCCCGACAGCGATGGCGTTCTACCGGCTCAAACGAGCCTTCAAGGAAGTCGGCGGCGGCATAGGCCGCACGCGCCTGGTAGCGGGTGACTCGCGGGGTAATTACATAGTAGCCCTATGTTCTGAATTGCCCGGAAATTGCGGGATGAGGAACACGGCACAAATGAACACCACGCTCCGTTGCATGAGCCCCGCCTCGTTCTGGACGCCGCGCCATGTGCCCCGGTCCGCGTGGCTGGAGCACGCGCCGTTCGCGTTCTGGCTGGTGCAGGCGTTGCGCCCGCGCTGCTTCGTCGAGCTTGGGACCGAGTGGGGGTTTTCCTACCTCGCCGTCTGCCAGGCGGTGCAGCAACTGGGGCTGCCGACGCGATGCTTCGCCGTCGATACCTGGAAGGGCGACGACGGCACCGGGACGTACGGGGAGGAGGTGTTCGCCCAGCTCAGCGACATCAACGAGAAACTCTACGGCGGCTTCTCCATCCTGGTGCGGTCGCTGTTCGCGCAGGCGCAGCCGAACTTCCGTGACGGCGAGATCGACCTGCTGCACATCGACGGGCGCCATACCTACGAGGACACGAAGGCGAATTTCCTCGGCTGGCTGCCGAAACTCTCGGATCGGGCGGTGGTGCTGTTCCACGACACCAACGTGCGGCGGCAGGATTTCGGCGTCTGGAAGTTCTGGCAGGAAATTTCCGCGCAACATCTGTCGTTCGAATTCCTGCACGGCTACGGCCTCGGCGTGCTCGGCGTCGGCCGAGATCTGCCGGAGTCAGTCCGTGCGCTGTTCGGCAGCGACGCCGAAGCCGAAGCGGCGATCCGCGCCGGCTACGCCCGCCTCGGCGGCACGATCACCCAGCAGCAGGCGGCGGCCGGCGCGCAGGGTGCGATCAATCAGCTACGTTCGGAAATCGCCGCGCGGGACGCCAAGATCACGCAACTCGAACGCATCATCGCGGCGCGGGGGGCGACCGCCGGCGCGCGCTGACCGATCGCCGCCAGGCTCACCTCGGCGTCTTCAGCGCCTGCGCGAGTGCCACGACACTGCCGAGGCTGGAGGCCATGTCGGTCGGAATCAGCACGGTCGCGCCACGCTCCTTGTTCATCTCGTACAGCAGGTTCATCTGCCGCAGCCGCAGCGCCGTCGGGTTCTCGTCGTACAGTCTCGCCGCCGCCAGCACCTGTTCCGCGATCGCCTGTTCGGCGGAGGCGAGCGTGACGCGCGCGGCTTTCTCCCGTTCGGCCTGCGCCTGCCGGCTCATCGCATCCTGCAGTTCCCGGGGGATCGCCACGTCGCGGATCTCGACGCTGGTCGCGGTAATGCCCCAGGTGGAAGTTTTCGACGAGATCGAGACGCGCAGTTTCTCGTCGGCGGTCTGCCGGTCCGAGAGCAGGTTTTGCAGATCGGTCGAGCCGATCATCTCCCGCAGCGTCGTCTGCGCAACGCGCTCGATCGCCTCGCGATAATTGGTGATGTTGATCGCGGCGGCCTTGGCGTCGGCAACCTTCCAGAAAACGATCGCATCGACCCCGACCGCCACCGTGTCGCGCGTCAGCGCCTGTTCGGCGGTGATGCTGGTGGTTTGGATGCGGTTGTCGATCACCACCGTGACCTGCTCGATCAGCGGCAGGACCAGATACAGGCCGGGGCCGCCGAGCCGGTCGAACCGGCCGAGCCGCAGAATCACGGCGCGCTGCCACTCGTTGGCGATCCTGACGGAGCGGGCCAGCACCAGCAGGATCACCACCAGAATCGCGACAGCGACGATCGGCACCGATGCTCCCGGCACGGGCGGCGCTAGCTTGGCCGCGCGAGCTGCTGGCGCATCGCTTCCATCAACGCCGGCACGCTGTTGTTGTTCTGCGCGAGGTAGGAGGCATAGTCGCTGCGCTGGGTCAGCCTCATGCTGGTGCCCTCGGCGACGACATCGACGATCTTCGGGCTGCCGCTCCCGAAGCTGACCACCCACTCGACATTCGTCGGCGGGCTGCCCGGGCTGGTGATCACGGTCGCGACCGAGACGGTGTTTTCCTTTTGCAGGCTGCGGCCGACGACGAAGGTTGCCCCCTGGTAGGCGCCCAGCCGGCCGGTGATGCTTTTCAGCAGGACCTGATGGAACAGCGTCAGATACTGCTGCTGCTGCTCAGGCGTCGCCGTGCGCCAGAAGCGGCCGAGGCAGAAGCGCGCGACCGCGTCCACATCAACGTCGCGATCGACGATCTGCTGCATCGCGGCCTGTTTGGCGGCGGGCGACTCGGACCCGTTGACGACGCCGATCAGGTCCTTGCCCGCCTTTTCGATGAAAGCGGTCGCCTGCTCGGGCGTCTGCGCGCGGGCCGCCACGCCGAACCCGAACAGCATGACGCCGGCCAGCGAGGCGGCGAGAAAGGCGCGTCGATTGAGAGTTTGCATCGGAGTCATCGGACTTCTGTCTGGAGGAACGGTCAGTGTGCGGCTTGCGCCGCGACCCAGTCGGGGGGCGTCGCCCGCGTATCGTTGCGCACCGCCTCGATCTCCGCCGAACGATGCTGGCGATACAGGCTGCGCACCGTCGCGTACGGGTCGAGGGCTTGGGCGGTGGCCTTGTCGAGCGTATCCAGCAACTCGGAGCGAACATCGAGCAGCGTCAGGCCAAACCGCGCGTATTGCAGGTCGGACAGCGTCGAGTCGCTGTTGGCGAACCCGACCCAGGTGAGCGGGTCAAGACCGATATCGGCAATATAGCCGCCGCTGTCACGCGGGTCGCCGGGGCCGAGGATCGGCAGATACAGATACGGCCCGGGGGGCACGCCCCACAGCGCCAGCGTCTCGCCGAAATCGGCCGAGTGGTGCGGGTAGCCCCAGTCCCCGGCAACGTCGAAGATGCCGGCGACGCCGATCGTGGAATTGACGACGAACCGCACCAGCGTATCGCCGCTCCGGCGCGGGTGGCCTTGCATCATGTCGTTGAACAGGATGACGGGGCTGTTGAGGTTGGTCAGGACATTGTGAATGCGGGCCCGGCCATACGACGGAACGGCCCATTTGTAGGCAACCGCAAGCGGCCGCAGCACGACCTCGTCGATGCCTTTGTTGATCGCGTAGAATGTCCGGTTGGTCGGCTCCAGCGGATCGTTGGTCTGATTGAAGTCGGCGACCGCGTCCGGGTCATCGGCGGGCGGCGGTGTCGCGCAGCCAGCCAATCCCGTCAGCATCAGCCCCGCCGCGCCAAGCAGCAGCATCCGTATCACCGCACCCATCCGCACCCACGCCCCCGGTTTTCGTGTCGCAGAGCATTAAGGGACGATCCGGACAGTTTGTTAGGGTCGGGCGACGACAATGGAGATGTCGTGTCCGTCATCTCCCGGCCGCCGCCGCGCCCGGGGACCGGATGGGAGACGGCACTTGCATGATCACATAAAGATATGTTTATAGCATCGCGGAAAGCTGGGAGGCGCCCAATGACCCATACCGACTTGCTGCACGCGTCCGCGCCCGCGCCGCTGGAGCGGTGGCTGACCGCGCCGCGTGTGCGCGGGCTGCCCGGCCCGTCCGAGGCGGCGGCGCCGCCCGCCCTGTCGTTCGAGTTCTTTCCGCCCAAGACGGAAACGCTGGAAGCGCAGTTCTGGGCCTGCATCCGCCGCCTCTCGCCGCTCCGCCCCCGCTTCGTCTCCGTCACGTACGGCGCCGGCGGCAGCACGCAGGCGCGAACCCACGCCCTGGTCGCCCGCCTCGCCGCCGAGACGACGCTGCCGCCCGCCGCCCATCTCACCTGCGTCGGCGCCACGCGGGCGGAGGTGGACGAGGTCGCGCGGCAATACTGGGCCGCCGGTGTGCGCCATATCGTCGCCTTGCGCGGCGACATGCCCGGCGGCGGCACCTACGAGCCGCATCCCGGCGGCTACGCCTACGCCGTCGATCTGGTCGCGGGCCTGCGCCGCATCGCCGACTTCGAGATCTCGGTTGCCGCCTATCCCGAAATGCATCCCGCTGCCGTCAGCCTCGACGCCGATCTCGACAACCTGAAGCGCAAGCTCGACGCCGGGGCCACGCGCGCGATCACGCAGTATTTCTTCGATACCGAGACCTATCTGCGCTTCCTCGACCGCGCGCTCGCCGCCGGCATCACCGCCCCGATCGTGCCGGGCATCCTGCCGGTGACGAACTTCGCCCAGGTGGCGCGCTTCTCCGCCGCCTGCGGCACCAGCGTGCCGCCATTCCTCGGCCGCCTGTTCGACGGCCTGGACGAGGATGCGGAGACACGGCGCATGGTGGCAACGGTCGTCGCCGCCGAGCAGGTCCGCCTGCTGCAAGCCAACGGCATCGACGAGTTCCACTTCTACACGCTGAACCGCCCCGACCTCGTCTACGCCATCGCGCATATTCTTGGGGTGCGCCCCAGTATGTAGGCGGTGCCGCCGTCCAAAGTTTTTCTGGTCCCGGCTACGAAATTCTGCGGAATCGGGGCGATGGCACCTTGCCTACTCGACATGTTACCGGCTTAATTTGGTAACATTCTGGTGAGGGAGCCTATAATGAAAATGTTTGCAATTTCGCTCTGCGCGATTGCCTTGACAGGCTGCGCCTCGATTGTTGAGGGGACCAGCCAGGAGATAACAGTAAACACCAATCCAGCGCCTGCGACATGTGGTCTGTATCGGCAAGGGACCAAGATCGGCGAAATCGCATCCACGCCGGGCTCCGTCCTGATCAAGAAGACCAAATACGACATCACCGTTCTATGCGTGAAAGACGGGTATCAACAGGCCACTTACCTGAATCATTCCGGCGCGGCGGGAGCGACATTTGGAAACATCGTTCTCGGCGGTGGGATCGGCTGGGCGATCGATAGCGCGTCCGGCGCCGACAACAAATACGACAGCCCCGTCAACTTGACCCTGGTGCCCGCGCAGCAAACGTCATCGACGGGCGCGCCGCCGCCCGGCACGCAAGCTCCGTCCGCGACGCCTCTCCCTGAGTCGCTGCCGAGTGCGGTGCCTGCCTCATAGTCAACAACGTGGGTGACTGGCTCGGGATGATCCCGGGATGACCGCCACCGCTTGGCGCGCCCCAACGGGCGTGTCACTCTTCGTGAATGGACGATGAACCGGCCGCCTCCGACAGCCCGCGCGCGATGCACGACATCGGTGGCGTGTCGCGGTTTCTGTGCGAGCCGGTCGATCCCTCGCCGCACACGCTGACCGCGTTCGACCGCGAGGTAGATGCGATCCGGCAGATTCTCGGCATGAAGAAAGTCATGTCGGTCGACGAACTCCGGCGCGGGATCGAGGCAATCCCGGAGGCCGAGTATTTCCGGCTCGGCTACTACGAACGCTGGATCGTCTCCATCACCGGAAACCTGCTGGAAAAGGGCGTCATCTCGCGGTCCGAGCTTGATGCCGCATTGGGCCAGCCGTGATGCTCGCGCCGGGAACGCGCATAAAAGTGCGGGACGATTGGCCGGAGGCGCGCGGGCCGTGCCACATCCGCACGCCGCATTTCCTGCGCGGCAAGGCAGGCACCGTGCTGCGCCATCTCGGCGATTTCCCGAACCCGGAGGATCTCGCCTTCGCCCGTCCGGCGGCGCGGCTGCCGCTCTATCACGTCCGCTTCGACCCCGCGACGATCTGGCCGGACTCGCGCGCGGGCGACGAGATCGTCGTCGAATTGTTCGGGCCGTGGCTGGTGGCGGCATGACGGCGCTGACGGACATCGACGGCGACCGGCTGCTCGCCGCCCTGCGCACGCTGCTCGCGGCGAAGGGTATCGCCTCGCCCGAGGAAATCGCCGAGCGTATCGCGATCACCGACGCGGCCTCTCCGGCCCTCGGTGCCAAGCTGGTGGCGCGGGCGTGGTGCGACGACGCATTTCGCGCGCGGCTGCTGGCGGACGGGACGCGCGCGGCGGAGGAGGCCGGCATCGTCATGCGCGGCGCGCCGCCGCTCGGCGTGATGGAATGCACGCCGTCGGTGCATACGCTGATCGTCTGCACCCTCTGTTCCTGCTACCCGCGCGCGGTGCTCGGCTATCCGCCCTTCTGGTACAAATCCGCCGCCTACCGCGCCCGCGCCGTCCGGGACCCGCGCGGGCTGCTGGCCGAGTTCGGCACCGTGCTGCCGGAGGCGACACGCATCCGCGTGATCGACAGCACGGCGGATTATCGCTGGATGGTGCTGCCGCTGCGCCCGGCGGGGACGGAAGGCTGGGCCGAGGACCGGCTCGCCGCCATCGTCCGCGCCGGCGACATGATCGGCGTGACCCAGGTGCGCGCCTGATCCGCGCCTGGTTCGCCCTCCTGCCGCTGCTGGCGGCGCCGGCATTGGCGCAGGCGCAGGCTTCCGCCACCTCCGACAAATTCATGGTGGTGAGCGCGCATCACCTCGCCTCCGAGGCCGGCGCGGAAATCCTGCGCGCGGGCGGCAACGCGATCGACGCGGCGGTGGCGGTGGGCTACGCGGAGGCCGTGGTCGATCCATGCTGCGGCAATATCGGCGGCGGCGGCTTCATGGTCGCGCATCTCGCCAACGGCCGCGACATCTTCCTGAATTTCCGCGAAACCGCGCCCGCCGCCGCGACGCGGGACATGTATCTCGACGCCGGCGGCAACGTCATTCCCGGCGCGAGCACCCTCGGCTGGCGCTCGGTCGCCGTGCCGGGGACGGTTCTCGGGCTCGACACCGCGCTGACCCGCTACGGCACGCTGCCGCGTGGCGTCGTGATGGCGCCCGCGATCCGCCTCGCCCGCTCGGGGTTCGTGCTGACCCGCGCCGACACGGACATCTTCGATCACGGCCCGCTCGACGCCGACCGCGAGGCGCAGCGGATTTTCCGGCGCGGCGACGACAGCCGGCTGCGGCCGGGCGAGACGCTCGTGCAGCCGGAGCTTGCCTACACGCTGGCGGCCATCGCGGCCGAGGGGCCGGACGCGTTCTATCGCGGCCCGATCCCGGCCGCCGTCGAAGCCGCCGCACACGCCGGCGGCGGCATCATCACCGCCGCCGATTTCGCCGCCTATCGCGTGACCGAGGCCGATCCGGTGGCGTGTACTTATCGCGGCTACCGGGTGCTCTCGGCGCCGCCGCCGTCGTCCGGCGGCGTGACCCTGTGCGAGATCCTGAACGTGCTCTCGGGCTACGATCTGCACGGCATGGGCTACCATTCGGCCCAGTCGGTGCATCTGATGGCGGAGGCGATGCGGCACGCCTATGTCGACCGCAACGCGCTGCTCGGCGACCCGGCGTTCGTGCGCAACCCGGTGGCGCATCTGCTCTCGGCCGACTACGCGGCGGAACTGCGCGCCCAGATCCACGAGCGGGCGACGCCATCGGCCGACCTCACCGCCGGCACGCCGCCGCATGAAAATCCGCAGACGACCCACTATTCCGTCATGGACGCGGCCGGCAACGCGGTCTCGGTCACGTACACGATCAACGGGCTGTTCGGCGCCGGCGTGATGGCGCCCGGAACCGGGTTCCTGCTGAACGACGAGATGGACGATTTTTCCGCCAAGCCGGGCGCCGCCAACATGTTCGGGCTGGTGCAGGGGGCCACGAACGCCATCGCGCCCGGCAAACGCCCGCTCTCGTCGATGGCGCCGACGATCGTGTTGCAGGGCGGCCGGGTGGCGATGGTGCTCGGTTCGCCCGGCGGGCCGCGCATCATCACGATCGTGCTGGAGACGCTGCTGAACCTGATCGACTACGGCCTGACCCCGGCCGAGGCGGTGGCCGCGCCGCGCCTGCATCAGCAATGGCTGCCGGACATGCTGTTCGCGGAAGACGGCGCGCTGGCGCCCGACGCGGCGGCGCTGCTGAAGTGGATGGGCTACACGATCACCAGGTCGCCGCCCTGGGGTGCCGCGGAGCTGATCGTGGTCGGACCGGGCAAGCAACTGGTGGGCGCCAACGACCCAAGGCGGCCGGCGGGCGCCGCTGTCGGGGATTAGTAACGAAGGCAAAAACGCCGGTCTGTTTGCCTCGATCGGGAAACCGCCAAATCCTCCGCTTCGCGCCCAGCAATATTCGCAATCGAAATCGTTTCATCACAACTCTCTAATTTTCTGGACAAATCAGCAAAATTCGTGGAGAGTGCGGTTTCCGGCTGCACCATAGGGACGCAACTATGCAGTACGCTGACCTGAAACCAAGGCGTACTTGCGCGGTCGGGGCGATGTGTGAGCCGTCCGATTGAAGTCTTCAGCCTTCGACGACCCTTCGACGTAACGGCCACCTCGCAAAAGACGGTTTTGTTAATGAAACTCCGCCATTTACTTTCTACGCGCCCAAACGCCAACGCTGCTGCTCGCTTGCCGGTATTCGATATTTATATCGAAACGGTCACTTCGTAGACATGGCTATCGTCATAAACGCGGATTCCGTAACGCGCATGATCCTTCGTCGCTTGTTCGGCTCGGCCTTCGCCGCAACACTCATTTCGACGTGCCCGGTGGGCACAGCGCGGGCGGCCACCGTTTCGACGTCGATCGGCGTGACGGCAACCGTCGTGGACACCTGCACGGTCGCGGTCCAGAACCCCTCGGCCGCAGCCGCCGCCGCGCTTCCCGGTTCCGTGAATACCAACGGGAACTGTGACCGCGGATCTCCCTATACCCTCAAGATGGGCAGCGCCGCCGGCTCCGGCGCGACCACATCCGCACGCCGGGCCGGCCAGATCGACGACAGCGGCACCACCTCGGTCGCGCGCGAGTCATACGGCCGCTCCGCCGCCGGCACGTCCCTGGACGCCTCCGTCCTCGTCGTCACGGTGACCTACTAACCCGCTCCGCGACGGCTCCATCCAGCGGGACAATGGCTGCGATCGGATGCCGAACGCAGAGTAACGTCGCCGCCCCGCCCCACCGCTCCCTTACAACTTTCGTCATCCCACCCGCCGCGCGGCACAGCGCGGCGGACCCGTGTCGTTGGGGATGTCTCAAAAATAGTAGTCCGTCATGTCCTCGGCACGACGACATGACGAGGTCATTCGGACAGCCCGCCGAACCGCTGCGTGAGGTGACGCAATCGTAGGCCGAAATCTTTCGTGGATGCGTTTTATTTGCTAGACGCATCTAACCCGTTTCGGTATAAGTCCGCTCATGGTGATCAACACCAAGGCGGACACACCGATGACCTTCCTG